>Ga0134126_10012645_pt1 | contig 10655 bp, 11 predicted proteins | sample KB31752_FD_96881 | JGI IMG/M metagenome (GOLD analysis project Ga0134126, IMG submission 96881) | Terrestrial soil microbial communities with excess Nitrogen fertilizer from Kellogg Biological Station, Michigan, USA - KB3-175-2 | ecosystem: Environmental > Terrestrial > Soil > Unclassified ...
AACTCAAATAGTTTTGATGTAGGTATTGTTGGTGGCGGACTTGCCGGTCTTTCTCTTTCAATCTTATTAGCTAAAAAGGAGTATAAAGTAGTTTTATTTGAGAAGGAAAAATATCCATTTCATCGCGTATGCGGCGAATACATTAGCCTCGAAAGTTGGAAGTTTATTAAAAGCCTGGGACTTAATCTGTCGGGGCTCAATTTACCCATCATAAAAAAATTAATTGTTTCTTCTCCTAACGGAAAACGAGTAAACGCAGATCTCGACCTGGGAGGTTTTGGAATAAGCCGTTTTTTTATTGATAATGAATTAAAAAAAATTGCAATAAACAATGGAGTCATTGTTTTGGAAGAAACTAAAGTGAATGATGTTGTTTTTAATGATGGAAAGTTTGCCATAAAATATAAAAGCGAATCTGTTACTTGTGCCGTTGCCGTTGCATCCTTTGGCAAGCGAAGTAATCTCGATGTTAAATGGGAAAGAGACTTTGTCAGGAGAAAGCCCGGAAAACTTAATAACTATATCGGTGTAAAGTATCATATTAAATCATCAGTTCCTGTTGATACAATTGCCTTGCACAATTTTAAATATGGTTACTGTGGTATTTCGAAAGTGGAAGATGATGCTTACTGTCTTTGTTATTTAACGACTGCACAAAACCTTAAAAACAATAATTCCATTAAAGAAATGGAGCAGAATATTTTGTATAAAAATCCATTCCTTAAGCAGCTTTTTACTGAATCAGAATTTCTTTTAAAAGAACCGGTAACTATTTCACAAATTAGTTTTGACAGAAAATCACTCGTTGAAAATCATGTTTTAATGATTGGTGATGCGGCAGGAATGATAACGCCGCTTTGTGGTAACGGAATGAGTATGGCGCTTCATTCTTCTAAAATCGCTTCGATATACATTGGCCAATATTTAAATAAAGAAATTACGATGACCGAGATGGAAAAGCGGTATAGACAACAATGGGAGAATAATTTTGGGAGGCGCTTAAAAGTCGGTCGTATCATCCAGAAAATGTTTGGAAAAGAACTGACAACCAACCTGTTTATAAGTTTGCTAAAACCTTTTCCCTTCCTGGTTAATAAGATTGTAAAAGCAACTCATGGTAAAGAGTTTTAGTAATTTTGTTGTACAATGTATCAGCATTCAATCATATTGTTTGACGGTGTTTGTAACCTGTGTAATGGGGCAGTTCAGTTTGTTATAAAACGCGATAATAAAAACCGGTTTCTTTTTGCTTCATTACAATCAGGAGAGGGAATTGAAATTCTTAAGGAATATAATTTACCGTCAAATAAAATGAGCTCTTTTTTTCTTGTTGATAATGGAAAAGTCTACGACAAATCAACTGCTGCTTTGAGGGTGTTAAAAAATTTGAAAGGACTCTGGCGTGCATTTTACATCTTTATAATAGTTCCGAAATTTATAAGAGACGGTGTTTATGATTGGATTGCAAAGCATCGCTATCAATGGTTTGGGCGAAAAGATGAATGCATGATTCCAACCCCCGAACTTAAAGCAAAATTTTTGAATCAATAATTATATGCCTAATAAAAGAACATTGTTGCTTGGAGCTTCGGATAATCCTTCCCGTTATAGTTACCTGGCCCTTAACGCACTGCAATCGAAAGGGCATGATGTAACAGCTATAGGCAAACGTCCCGGCAAGGTTGGTAATGTAGATATTGAAACTAAAGAGAAAGATATAAACGGGCTTGATACCGTTACCCTTTATCTCAATCCATTCAATCAAAAGCAATACTACGATTACATCTTATCGCTCCATCCCAAACGAATTATTTTCAATCCGGGAGCTGAAAATGACGAACTTTTCTCTTTGGCTAAGGACAATGGAATTCTTCCCCAGGAGGCTTGTACGCTGGTTTTACTAAGTACCGGACAGTATTAATACTAATTAATTTCGAGTACTTTTTCCCTCATTTATATTCATCAGATTTTTTTTCGGTTCTGGTATAATTTTTTATACATAACCATCGTTCTAATAATTGTCCAATAGAACTGAAACCGAAATTCCAAACCATGAAAACCACATCCAGGCTGTTTGCGCTGTGCATTTTGCTAAGCATAACTTTTATCACCCAGGCACAGATAGCATCATCTGCAAGACCCAATTTATTTACTAGTTTTTCAGCAAACATTCCAGCCTCGGTGAATGAACTTGATAAGGCTTTTACTGCAACACCGGGTTCTTCAATTCAATTCAATTTTGCAAATAAACTTCCATTTAGCGGGGTAGTGCTTTCATCGGTTCAACGATACAGTAACCTGTCGAGCGTTATAATTAAGTCTTCGTTGCTGCAGAACGCTTTGCTTTCTATTTCGAGAAGAATTAATGACGATAATTCTGTTACTTATGTTGGTCGTATTATTAATGAAAAATACGCCGATGGATATGAGTTAATAAAAGATAATGCAGGAAACTATTCTTTCAATAAAATTAAAACGCAGGATCTTATACAGGATTTTTAATTGAGAAATCTACTTACAATTTTTCTATAAAGGAACCCTAAAATCCGAGCTATGAAAAAGCTTTTTTCACTCTTAATACCCTTACTGATATTACTTTCAATGAAAGCAAGTTGTCTACCAATATTAAGCAGTTTACCTTCAGCAAAAGCCACTATTTTTCTCGATTTTGATGGCCAATATGTGCAATCAACCTCATGGAATGGCGGCATGCCTTTGGCATGTGCACCGTCTGGTTTAAGCGATGCCCAAATTGTTGAAATATTCAACCGTGTATCAGAAGACTACAGGCCTTTCAATATTGATATTACTACCGATTCAACTGTATTTTTAGCCGCTCCTTTAACAAAAAGAATCAGAATAATCATTACACCTACTAGCGGATGGTACACCGGAGTAGGAGGAGTTTCTTATACAGGCTCATTTACCTGGGGCGATGATACACCGGGTTTTGTTTTTCCGGACCGGCTTGGCCCAAATAATACAAAGATGGTTGCAGAATGTTGCACACACGAAAGCGGGCATACTGTCGGTCTTTCTCACCAGGCCAAATATGATAGCAACTGTAATCTTCTTGCCACCTATAATTTAGGAGTGGGTACTGGTCAAACGGCATGGGCACCGGTTATGGGTAACAGTTACTATAACAATTTTTCCGGTTGGTATAATGGGCCAACACCTTATGGATGTTCCCAGGAACAGGATGCGCTGTCAATTATTACATCGCAAAATGGATTTACTTATCGTACTGATGACCATAGTGATGACCCAAACGTAAACCCTACAGCAATTACAATAAATAATCAATTATTTGCCGATAGTGGTATTATCACCACTTCCTTCGATAAAGATGTTTTTAAATTCAACCTTAAGGACACAGGATTCCTGCATATTAAGGCCGTGCCTTTTTCTGTTGGACCAAATAATGCGGGAGCCGATCTGGATATTAAAGTGGAATTGCTTAATTCATCGCTGCAGGTGTTGCAAGTGTATGACCCGCTTGATATCCTGAACGTGAATGTTGATACTACCTTAAATTCAGGCGTATATTTTTTAGTGGTTGAAGGCGCCGGAAATGCCAATACGTCAAATTATGGAAGTCTTGGATCTTATAATATTTCTGGAAGTTTCTCACCATCACTTACGTTGCCTATCAAGAACGTAACGCTGACGGGCAACGCGGATAACGGCAAGCATATTTTAAATTGGTCTATTATTTCGGACGAACCCGTAAGTAATTTAACGCTGGAGAGTTCTGCTAATGGCTCAACCTTCACGACCCTTACCAAATTGCCGCAAGGTTCAACAAGCTATAGTTGCACGCCTTTAACAAACGGAAATGTTTATTATCGTATTAAAGCAGTTTCTGCAACAGACCAGGCAATTTATTCAAACGTGATTGCGTTAAAGTCTGGTGCCACCAACAAATTATTTAAAGTGTCCACCATGGTTTATAGCCAGGTTACTGTAGAGGCCGCAGAAGACTACGAATACAAACTGGCTGATATGAGCGGAAGAATTATGCTAACAGGAAAAGGAAAAGCCGGAACTAGCAATATCAATATAAGTAACAGCCCTAACGGGATCTACCTGATGCAAATAATAAGTACTAATCAAAGACTGACAGAAAGAATTGTAAAACTGTAAGGTAGATTCATGTGTAAGTTAAGGGTCAGCGTTAGGGGCTGGCCCTTTTTTTTGCGCCCATACCAAGCCATAAAATGTTTTCCTAACAGTGAGTCATAAACGCTGATATTGGTGGTTAAATAATTATTAATAAACATATTTGAGTCTTTTCTTACGGGAATTTCGGTAATTTTAAAAAACCTTAATTTATGTACTGGAGAAAATTTAATGGAGATGTTATTGATCTTCCTATAAAAGGAGCAGTAGAATTAGCCATCCAGAGAGAAACAAATGCAGGTTACAAATTGAAAGTTTGTATCGGTACCGATAGCCAGGTTAAAGGCGCCGATACAGAATTTGCAACCGTAATTGTTTTTCTTCGGGAAGGACATGGAGGATTTATGTTTATTCACAACGATAAAACGAAAGTTGTGTACAGCATTAAAGAACGTATGCTGGTAGAAGTTGCCAAGAGTATTGAGATTGCTTATGAACTTTGCGACTTATTTACAAAGTATGATGTTGACATGGAGGTACATGCCGATATCAACACCAATCCTCATTTCAAAAGTAACGAAGCCTTGCGTGAGGCAATGGGTTACATCCTGGGAATGGGTTTCGCTTTTAAAGCCAAACCAGAAGCATTTGCGAGCAGTAGCTGCGCAAATAAAATGGTTAACTGATCTTTATTAATGTATTGATAGTTTCCAATTTTATTGGAAATGAAATTTTATCCCCCTTACTGTTTTATATTGAAAATATTAAGGTTCTCCTGCTGCAGTAGATTTATTCATTTCATTGATCAGTTCTAAAATTTTTGTTCTACCTGTTTTCTTTACGGAGCTTGTTATAAATTGTTGTGGTAAAAATTGCTGTGTACTCCTTAGTTTATCCAAAAATAATTTTACATTCTTACTTACTGTTGCTTGTTTCTCTTTATCAGATTTTGTAAAAACAATACTGTAAGGAATCTGCCACAATAAAAGTTTTTTTATAAAATCAAGGTCCAGTTTTTGTGGGCTATGTCTCGAATCAATCAACACAAAAACATTGGTGAGGTTGTCTCTCTTGCGAAGATAATTTTCAATCATCTGTTCCCACCTGCGTCTGCTGCTTTGCGATGTTTTCGCAAAGCCATAACCAGGTAAATCAACAAGATACCATTTCGTTTCATTGAATTCTCCCACTTTCCTCGTACTCGTAATTTCAAAGTGATTAATCATTTGTGTTTTGCCGGGAGAATTAGAAGTTTTTGCGAGCTTATCGTTATTGCAAAGCATATTAATAAGTGACGATTTGCCAACATTACTTCTGCCAATGAATGCATATTCGGGCTTATCAGCTACCGGGCACTTTTCGAAAGAGGGGCTGCTGATGAGATATGTAGCTTTTTTAATGTGCATTAGGCCTGCAATATACGTTTTGTATTACGGGCTTAAAATATTTCAAAATTCAAAAAAATAAAATCAAAATTAAAAGTGAAAGAATGGATATTGCAGTGGCTAATAAAATCAAAAAACTATCTTTGGGGCGATGAACACATACAGTCACGACGCCATTGTTCCTTTCAAAGACTCGGGTGAAAGCAAGAAGAAGCAGGTAGAAAAAATGTTTGATAAAATTGCTTTCCGGTACGATTTTTTGAATCGGTTTTTAAGTGCAGGTATTGATGTAAGTTGGCGCAGGAAGGCAATCAAAGAGCTTGTGTCGATTCATCCTAAAAATATATTAGACGTGGCCACCGGTACGGGAGATTTTGCAGTTACCAGTTATAAAATCTTAAAACCCGAACAAGTAACCGGAATTGATATAAGTGATGGGATGCTTGAAATTGGGAGAAAAAAGGTAAAAAGTTTAGGGCTCGAAGGTCAGATTCAGTTGTTAAATGGGGATAGTGAGGCAATTTTCTTTGATGACAGTTCGTTTGATGCAGTGACGGTGGCTTTTGGCGTAAGAAATTTTGAAAATCTTGAAAAAGGGCTTTCCGAAATAAATCGGGTATTAAGGCCTGGAGGGAAATTAATTGTGTTGGAGTTTTCAAAGCCGAATGCACCGGTTATAAAAAATTTGTATAATTTTTATATGAGATTTGTTACACCAAAAATTGGAAAACTAATTTCTAAAAACAATGAAGCCTATCAATATTTAAATAACTCCGTTCAAAAATTTCCTGAAAGGGAAAAATTCATTCAAATTTTAAACCAGCTAAAGTATAGACACAGTTTCTACAAAACATTGAGTTTAGGAATATGCACCATTTATTGCGGCGAAAAATAATTGTACTGGTACTTTCATTCGTGTTTTGTTCAACTGCGTCCATGGCACAGTTACGTGATGCCATTAACCAGGAAGGGCATGATGATAAACCTTATCATTTTGGAATTAACCTGGGCTATAACAAATCGCATTTTAATTTTACGCACCATCCTATGTTTTTACAATCCGATACCATAATGGATGTTGAAAGTATCAACAGTTCCGGTATCAATCTTGCATGGCTGGTTAACCTGCGCATGAGCGATCATTTCGATTTAAGGGTACATCCGCTGGACCTCACGTTTTCTGAAAAATCATTTTTGTATGTTGAGCGATACGCAGCAGATTCCCTTATTGAAAAGAAAGTGCAATCTATAACACTAAGTTTCCCTTTTCAAATTAAATTCAGCAGCGACAGGATAGATAATTTCAGAGTATATACAATTGCGGGCGGAAAATTTGATTATGACCTCGCAAGTAATGCGGGTGCACGCAAGGCGGAAGACCTGATAAAATTACATCCCTACGATTTTAGCCTTGAACTGGGACTTGGTTGTAATATTTACTTTCCTTATTTCGTTTTATCTCCCGAAATAAAACTAAGTAGCGGAATTGTAAACCTGCACGATCGTGACCCATCGCTCCGTTATTCAAACGTGATTGACAAGATTAATTCTAAAATGGTTACTTTTTCGCTAACGGTAGAATAATATAATATCAGTAATCATATTCTCTTCTTGCTGCATTCCATCTAACGCCAATTCCAAAAACGTTGGTATTTCCTGAACCAATGCCGCTCGCAGCAGAAGATTTTCGATATAAATAAGAGGCCTCTACAAAAAGATTTTCCCGGAGTTCATACGATAACGCCAGTGATGCATTAAGCACTTTTATTTTGTCTCCGCTTCCAACAAAAAAGCCATAGTCCATTGGTCGGGCAGTATACAATTCAAAAGGATTGCTCCCGAAATTTTGTCCTGCAGAATCAAGGCCCTGGTAATAATAAATCATCCTTGCATTGACGTACCATTTGGGTGCCGGTTGATATTTGGCAATACCTATAAATTCCTGGAAACCTGCTCCCAGTGGATGTGCCAGGGGTTGATTATAATGGGTGTAATCTGCAACAGAATCTGAATGAGAATAAGTAAAAGGCCTTACCCTGTTAGTCTCAAGCTGCAGGTCAAGATTCTTGATTGAAAAAGCATCTACGTATTTTGCACCAAGCTGGTAGCCAAATTTGTTGGCCCAGTAGCCATTGTTTTTTGTTATTTCTTTCAGGATAAACTCATCTAAAAGAAGTTGCCCGTAAAACTGGAAATGATGCGCCACATTGGCTTTGAAATCAGCGCCTGCAAATGCATTATCAGGGCTTCCGACTGTTCCCTCAATATGCCTGAGAAATATAATGGGATTCAGGTATTCCAAATCAAATATGTCTTTTCTTCCAAAAACAATACTTTCAAATAAACCAACGTTTAGCCATTTTGTAATGTTCATTTCCAGGTGATGCATGGCTGCATATTTTCTGCTCAAAAGAACATCGCTATTTTTCACAAACTGCGGCATCAGTTCCATAAATAAATTCTGGTAATTGAATTTCCAGATTTTAGTATTCAACTTCAGAAACAGGTAACTATCGCCAAAGTCGCTCAGGAAGAGGCTTCTGTAGCCGTCTCCAATAAAATTTTTGTCATAGCCAAATTGTATGTCAATATATTTTGTTGCGTTAAAAGTTATATAACCTCTCGCATCAAAATAGTCATACGCCGTTTTTTTAAAGCTTTTATAAAATCCAACTCCCGGTACAGCATGAAAGTAACTAACCCGGTCTTGCGCAAACAAAGGCATTCGCTCCTGGTTATCTGTTATAGTTGTAGAAAATCCAATTCTGTTGGCAATCCTACCTCTTGCGGTGATTCCTCTTTTGTTATAAAAAATGTTTTCATTATTCGATGCTTCTTTACTCATTGAATAAGATATAACCGGATTTAATGCAAGAAAAAAGTCTTTCACATTTACTTCAAGAAGATTGGGTTTGGTAGTGTAAAAACTTTTAAGAACCGGCTTTTTGCTGAGAAAACTTTCTTTTTCACCCGTTACCCATTCTGAATTATCCATAAGAATACTGTGGATATTATATTCATCGATCTTAGTAAGATCAAGGCCAGCCCATCGATTATCCTCCCCCGTTAGTGAATTGGTATATGCAATGCGGCCACTATCCAGAAACTCCGCTTCCTGAACAAGGTAACGCCTGCTAAAAGGCTTCAATGTAGAATAATTGTAATCGGTATTGTGGCCTTGCTTAATCTCAAGCCTGTCAATAAATTGGTATTCTTTTGATCCTTCTGGTAAATACGTTGTTTGAGCCTTTACGATGTACGGGCAAATAAATACCATTGAGGTAAGCAGGCTTTTTATAATTTGCATTGGGTTTGGTTCTTTATTATTAAATTTCAAGATATGCAAAATTATCTTTTAAAAAATATATCAATAGTTAACGAGGGTAAAATAGAATTGAAAACTATTTACCTTAAAAAAGGCCGCATTGAGCGGATCGATAATTCTTTTAATGTAAAAGAAAATGTGGTTGAAATAAACGGTGAAGGAAAACATCTGTTGCCGGGTGCAATAGACGACCAGGTGCATTTTCGGGAGCCGGGTTTAACTCATAAAGCAACAATCTATACTGAAAGTAAAGCAGCCGTTGCCGGTGGCGTTACTTCGTTTATGGAGATGCCCAACACGGTGCCTAACGCACTAACTGAACAATTGCTCGAAGATAAATATGCTATAGCCAAACATACATCGTTGGCTAACTATTCTTTTTTTATGGGGACCAGTAATACCAATGCTGATGAGGTTTTGAAAATAAATAAAAGAAAGAAAGAAGTATGTGGCGTAAAAATATTTATGGGATCGAGTACCGGAAATATGTTGGTGGACAGTGAATCCCAACTCAACAGAATTTTTTCAGAAAGTGAACTATTAATTGCCACTCATTGTGAGAATGAGAAAATAATTAAAGAGAATTATCAGCGAATAAAAAGCGGAAAGCAAATATTGGAACCTTCTGACCATCCTCTGATAAGAGACGAAAATGCTTGTTTTCATTCTTCATCTTTTGCAGCATCGCTGGCCAAAAAATATGGCAGCAGGCTTCATATTTTGCATATATCAACAGAAAAGGAACTAGCGCTTTTTACAAATGAAATTCCTTTAAAAGAGAAAAAGATCACTACAGAAGTTTGCGTTCACCACCTACATTTTACTGCGGATGATTATGAGCGACTTGGTTATTTAATAAAATGCAATCCGGCTATTAAAGAAGCAAAAAATAAAACAGCACTTTGGAAAGCCTTACTGGATGATCGTTTGGATATCATTGCTACAGACCATGCACCACATACATTGGAAGAAAAGGAAGGCCCTTATGAACATGCACATTCGGGGTTACCGCTGGTGCAACATCCATTGTTGCTAATGCTGGAATATTATAAACAAAGTAAAATTTCCCTGGAAAAACTTGTTGAAAAAATGAGCCATGCAGTTGCTGAATGTTTCAAAATTGAGAGCAGGGGCTTTATACGCGAAGGGTATTTTGCCGATGTAGTTATGATCGATTTAAATGCTGCAACAGCAGTAACAAAAGAAAATATCTTATATAAATGTGGATGGAGTCCCTTAGAGGAACATACTTTTCCCTCCGCAATTGTTCAGACCTTTGTAAATGGAAATTGTGTGTATACAAACAAAGATAATTATGGAAAGCACGTGTTTGAAGAATCTATAAAGGGAGAAAGGCTAAAGTTTAATAGATAGGAATGGGTAACTTTCTGCACTATATAGGGTGGTTTTTAATTTCATATCCGATTGTTGGTTTAATAGTAATTATAATTCCACTGTTTGATGCAAAACACAAAGTATTTTCGAGAATACCATTATTCATCGAAATTATAAATATTGTTTTTGGGGGCTGTCTGTTAGTAATTTTAATAAGTTCTCTCATTGAAGCAAAAGAAACAACTGGGAAATATTTCTACGGCGATATTTCAGAATGGTTTTGGTATGGAACTATGTGTATTATTTTATTCTTAGTTGCGTTTAAAAAAATTAGAAAAAGAAATTACAGTATTTTATTGTTTTCCTTTATTTTATTAATTGGATATGTATTGTTTATGAGTTTTTTTCAATTAGAACCTGGTGTTTAATTTATGGAAACAGACAAAACCACTTTAAATGATCTGGCAATTTTTCATCACGATGAAGAG
>Ga0134126_10012646_pt1 | contig 10654 bp, 10 predicted proteins | sample KB31752_FD_96881 | JGI IMG/M metagenome (GOLD analysis project Ga0134126, IMG submission 96881) | Terrestrial soil microbial communities with excess Nitrogen fertilizer from Kellogg Biological Station, Michigan, USA - KB3-175-2 | ecosystem: Environmental > Terrestrial > Soil > Unclassified ...
GCGGGCCGACAAACGGAGGTCACGGATGCTCTATTGGGCGGTGGTCTTCCTGGTCATCGCGATCATCGCGGGGATCCTGGGTTTTGGCGGCATTGCCTCGACGGCGGCAGGCATTGCCCAAGTACTGCTTTTCATCTTCGTCGTCATTTTCGTCATCGCCTTGATCATGGGCTTGGTGCGGCGGCGCCCGCCGCCCGTCTAGGCTCTGTCCCGCCGGACAAACGAGCGGGCCGCTGTCGCGGCCCGTTCTGCTTTGAGCGCCGACGCGCCCGCGAATGGTCTGCGAGGACTCCAACCCCTGGCAGCGTGCATGACGCGTCAGGCGGCAACCTCGCCGATCAGCCGCCCGCCCGAGTCGTCAGTGCTGGGTCGCCAGCGCGCGCGCCAGCTGGCTCAAGGCTTCCTGATGCCGCTCGTTGGGAATCTGCGCGAAATTGCGCGCCAGTTCCAGGCACATGCGCTCGCGCGGGCTGACCGGGCGGCCGCTCTGGTTGTCGAGGCCCTCGAAGAAATAGCTCACGGGCACGCTGAGCACCCGAGCGATCTCGAACAGCCTGCCGGCGGAAACCCGGTTGATACCGCGCTCGTATTTGTGCGCCTGCTGATAGGTCACGCCGATGAGATCCGCGAGCTGTTGCTGGGTCAAACCCAGCATGATCCGACGTTCGCGAATCCGAGCACCGACATGGCGGTCGATGTCCTGTGTTCGGCTCGTTGTTCTCTTCATTTCGGTCGCACTCATGGGGTTGGCAGCGAAGCAGAAGAGGGGGAGTCGGGTCGCCGGAGGGCGGCCGACAAGCCATTGGGGCAAAGTGCGATCGTGTGAAGGTGCGGAGTGCGGGACACCACGAGCGGCAATTTTTGCGGGGTGTCGCGACCAGAGACAAGGCTAAGCGCCAATCGCCCTGGTTTCAACCCGTTTTGGTGTTTGTCACCACAGGACAGCGAAGATTGATGATTCCGAAGCGAGGGGAAATTCTCGCAATCGATGCTGAGCAGTCTGGTGCATTATTGCGCGCGGCTATGAAACCTGGAGTAGAGAGCGCACTTGACCGCGCGGGCACCGGCGGCCGTCGGTCAACATTGAGAAGTGCCGAACAGGTGCAGTTTCTGGTCATTGTACTTGCCGCATCCTCCCGTCGGCCCCAGACGCTCGCGCGGTCGCGCGGGCACACGGCCACCATGCGCAGCCCATAGAATTTATTGGTTCGGGCGCTCGACCATTAACACTCCCTGCGTGATCAGGTTCCGCGAGACCGCAGGCTTCGCATCGCTGGACGAACGCGCGCATCGCGAGCGAGCCGGAAGGGGCCGCGGGCGTGCCGCGCGTTGTGGCTTTGCGCATGGCTGTCCGGTGCCTGCTGCGTTTGACATCGCGGCGGCCGGCATGTTTAACCACCACGACAGCGACGCAAGCCGGGCCTCTGTGCTATGCCGCGCATTTCGATTGGCGACTGCCATCTTCATTACGAGCGGCACGGCGCCGGTTTCCCCGTCCTCTTCATCAGCGGCCTGAGCGGCCACGGCGCCTATTGGCGCGATCAGGTTCCCGCCTTCGCCAAGAGCTTCGAGGTGGTGCTGCACGACCACCGCGGCATCGGTCAAAGCGACCACAGCCGGGTCGCCTATACCGTCGAGCGCATGGCGCAGGACGTCGTGCAGCTGATGGACGCCCTCGGCATCGACAAAGCGCATGTCGTCGGCCACTCGACCGGCGGGGCGATAGCGCAAATCCTGGCCCTCGAACATCCGCAGCGGCTGGCCAGCGCGGTGATCGCCGCGAGCTGGACCAAGGCCGATGCGTATTTCCGCCGCCTCTTCGCGCTGCGCCGGGACATTCTCGCGCGCCTCGGCCCGGCGACGTATCTTCAGGCAGCGACGCTGCTCCTCTATCCGAGCTTCTGGATCTCGCGCAACAATGAGCGGCTGCGCCAGCTCGAGGCGCAGCTCCTCGCCACCTTCTCGCCGCCGGAGATCGTGCTGAGCCGCATCGACGCGATCCTCGCATTCGATCGCAGCAGCGAGCTCCCGCGCATCCGCACGCCGACGCTAGTCGTTGCGGCGCAGGACGATGTCGTCACTCCGGCTTATTTCTCGGAAGAGCTGGCGCGCCTCATCCCCGGGGCCGAGGTCAAGTTCTTTGCCCAGGGCGGGCACTGCTTCACGCAAGTAATGTCAAGAGAATTTAACCAAGCTGTGCTGCCTTTTCTCGACGCGCATACACCCTCTTAAGTACAGAATTCGTTCATTTCCGATTTAAGCTTTCGTAAAGTGGTTGGCTTCTACGATCGTCTCCAGAATTCTCCTGTCCCCCGTTTGAGTTGGCCGTCCGACCACAGCAGCATGAGCGATCCGAACACATGACCTCGGTCGACCGTGAGCCGCAACGCTTGCAGGTCGCTCTGACCGCTGCCGGCGATGTGGCCTATGACTGGGATCTCGTCACCGACGCCATCACCTGGCATGGCTCGGTCGCGACGATGCTCGGCATCGCCGATGCTGGCGTGATCGCCTCGGGGCGCGCGCTGGCCGGGCGACTCAATCCCGATGATCTGCTGCTGCGCCAGCAACGGCTCAATGCGCATTGGACCGGCGGCGAGGCTTTCGACTGTGAATATCGCATCCGCGCGGAGAATGGCGGTTTCGCCTGGGTGCACGACCGAGGCACGGCGCTGTTCGACGAGGCCGGACGTCCGGTCAAGATGCATGGCGTGTGGCGCCTCATCAACAGCCGCAAGGCGCATGAGCTCAAGCTCGAGCAGGTTGCCAACTACGATGAGCTCACCGGCCATTTCAACAAGCGCCGTCTGCGCGAGGCGCTTGACCATATTGTCTCGTCGAGCGTGCGCTCCGGCAGCGCCGGCGCCTATCTCGCGGTCGGCATAGACAAGCTCTCGGCGATCAACGACGCGCTAGGTTACGAGCCCGCCGATGCGGTGATCGTCGCGATCGGCCAGCGCCTCGACCGCAGCCTGCGTGTCAGCGACGTCATTGGCCGCGTCGGCGGTGACCGCTTCGGCATCGTACTGGCGAATTGCCCGGAAGAGCATGTCGCGATCGCAGCGGAGAAGATCCTCGCGGCCGTGAGCCACGTGCCGGTGATGACCGCCGCGGGCCCGGTCTACGCCACGGTATCGATCGGCAGCGCCACTTTCCCGGAGCAGGCAAAGACCAGCTATGAGGTGATGACGCGCGCCGAGACAGCGCTCGCCGAGGCCAAGCGCGCCGGCCGCAACTGCTTCGTGCCCTATCGCCTCTCCGAGGAGCAGCAGCGCCAGCACCGGCTCGGCATGGCGCTGGGCGAGCGGGTACAGCGCGCGCTGCGCGACGAGCGACTCATTTTCGCCTACCAGCCGGTGGTCGTCGCCGACACCGGGGCGGTCGACTACTATGAGTGCCTGCTGCGCATGATCGACGAGGACGGCAACAATGTCCCGGCCGGCGACTTCATGCCGATCATCGAGCAACTGGGCTTCATCCGCACCATCGACCGCTACGTGCTGGAGCGCGCCGTGGCCGAGGTCACGGCCAATCCCGGTGTCTGCCTTGGCTTCAACATCTCGGGGCTGACTGCGACCGACTATGCCTGGCTGCGCACGATCACCACGCTGCTCAGAGGCAAGCGCGACATCGCCCGCCGCCTGGTGATCGAGATCACCGAGACGGCGGCGCTGCACGACATCGAGGAATCCGCGCGCTTCGTCGGCGCCCTGCGCGAGCTCGGCTGCCGCATTGCGCTCGACGATTTCGGCGCCGGCTTCACATCGCTGCGCCATCTCCAGACCCTGGCCGTCGATACGGTCAAGGTCGACGGGTCGTTCATCCGCAATCTCGGCCAGAACTACGACAACCAGGTGTTCCTGCGCCACTTGGTCGGCCTCGCCAACGGCCTCGGCCTTGCCACGGTCGCGGAGTGCGTCGAGACGGCGCGCGAGGCGGCGATCCTGCGGCGCGAGGGCGTGGGATTTCTGCAGGGCTATTTCATCGGCAAGCCAGCGATCGAGCGGCCCTGGGCCAAGCTGGAGCAGGGCGGCAGCACCCGGCGCGAGGCCGCGGCCTCCTGAGCTTGTCCGCGGTCCGTCGGCGCTATTCTTTGCGTGGCTTGACCAGCGCTTCGATCTGCTGCTGCAGTACATTGAGCCGGTCGGTGAGCTCTTTGAGGCTCGCCTCGCCGGGACGCTCCTCCGGCGGCCGCTCGCCGCGCGGCTTCTCGGCCGGGTTGACGGCCGGGAAGGGGGAGAACATCTTCATCGTCTTCTCGAACAGCGCCAGATTCTGCTTGCCCATCTCCTCGAGCGGACCGAAGGGGAAGAGGCCGCCGAATGCCTCTTGCAGGTTCTTGCGCATCTGCTCCTGATTGTGCGCGAAGGTCGACATGGCGTGCTCGAGGTAGCGCGGCACCAGCCACTGCATGCTGTCGCCATAAAGGCTGATGAGCTGCCGCAGGAAGCTGATGGGCAACAAATTCTGCCCCTTCTGCTCCTCTTCGACGATGATCTGCGTCAATACCGCGCGGGTAATTTCTTCACCAGTCTTGGCGTCATAGACGACGAACTCACTGCCCTCCTTAACCATGCGGCTCAGATCGTCGAGCGTGACGTAGCTGCTGGTGGCCGTATTGTAGAGGCGCCGATTCGCGTATTTCTTGATCACCACCGGCGGCTTCTGGGCGCCAACCTGATCGTTCATATCAAAATCCCTTCCCAGCCTCCACGCGCGATGCGCCGGTTAATTATTGAGCATAACAGCTTTTTCAAAGGGATGCTGCAATGCAGAAGGAGCCCGCGCGCGCTGGCCTTCGCTTGGCGCCGCCGATATACTTGGGTCATGGCGGCACCGCCGGACCTTGCGACCCTTGCCAAGAGGTATGTCGACCTGTGGCAGGACCAGCTGATCGCCATGGCAGCGGACCCAGATCTCGCCGGCGTCTTTGCCCGCGTCGTCGCCGAGCTGACGCCACTGACGCGGCCACCGGGCACGTCTGATGGCCGAGCCGCCCCCCACGCGGCTGGGGCCGAGACCCCTGCCGCTGCATCTCGCCACCGCAGCGACGATCTGGACCAGCTCGCACGCCGCGTTGCCGCTCTTGAAAAACGGCTCGCTGCCCTGGAAGCCGGCGCTGGCCGGCGCCGCAAGCGCGCTGCGCCGAAGCGTCGCCGAGATTCCACCCGATGATTTCGCCGCTGCGGTCGATGCCGAGCTCCGCGCGCGTGCCGACGCCTTCCTGAGCGGCCTCGAACGCTACCGCCACCACCCGTACCGCCGCGCCCTGGCCGATCCCCCGGTGCTGTGGCGTGACGGCGCCTCGCGTCTCCTTGACTACGGCCCGGCGAGCGGTACCCCGGTCCTCGTCGTTCCGTCGCTGGTGAACCGCCCCTATATCCTCGACTTGGTGCCGGAGAAGAGCCTGCTGCGCTTCCTCGCCGATCAGGGCTTGCGCCCGCTGCTGGTCGACTGGGGACGGCCCGAGGCCGCCGAGCGGCGCTTCAGCTTAACCGAGTACATTGCGGGTCGCCTGGAGGGCGCCGCCGCCGCAGCGGCCGGCGCGGCCGGGCTGCCGGTTGCCGTGCTCGGCTACTGCATGGGTGGCTTGCTCGCTCTGGCGCTGGCGCAGCGGCGGCCCGAACTCGTCTCGTCGCTGGTGCTGCTGGCCACGCCCTGGGATTTTCACGCCGAGGCGCCGGGACAGGCGCGTCTCCTGGGCGAGCTTGCCGTGGCGATGACGCAGGGCTTCTCCGGGCTCGGTGAAGTGCCGGTGGACGTGCTGCAAATGCTGTTCGCGGCGCTCGACCCGCTGCTCGCGCTGCGCAAGTTCACGCGGTTTGCGGCGGTGGCCCAGGGCAGCAGCGAGGAGCGTGATTTCGTCGCCGTCGAGGACTGGCTCAATGACGGGGTGCCACTCGCCCTGCCCGTGGCGCAGGAATGCCTGGGCGGCTGGTATGGCGACAATACGCCGGGACAGGATCACTGGCAGGTGAGCGGGCAGCCGGTGCTGCCGGCCCGCGTCTCGCTGCCGAGCCTCGTCGTCCTGCCGGCGCAAGACCGCATCGTGCCGCCGGCAACGGCGACGGCCCTGGCCGATCGGTTGCGCGACAGCGAGCGGCTCACGCCGCCGCTCGGGCATATCGGCATGATCGTCGCCCGCGAGGCGCCAACGGCGGTATGGCAGCCGCTCGCGCAGTGGCTGCTCGAGCACCGCCCGGCGCCGCGAAGGAACCGTGGAGCCAAGGCGCATCAATCCAAGGTCGAGCGGCGCCGCTAGGTTAATGCGCCGGGGCTGAAGCAGAAACCGCCCTTTGTCGGAGGCTGTTCCCAAACACCGAGCGGCAGACTATTTAAGGGGGAGTGGCAGACACTTCAGCATGAGGACACTCCGATGACCGAAATCGTCATTGCCGGCGCAGCGCGCACCCCTGTCGGTTCGTTCAACGGCGGCCTCAGCTCGGTGCCGGCGCATTATCTGGGACAGGTCGCGATCGCCGAGGCGATGCGCCGCGCCAATGTCGATGCCAAGGAGGTCTCCGAGGTCATCATGGGACAGATCCTGGCGGCGGGCGAAGGCCAGAACCCGGCGCGGCAGGCATCGATCGGCGCCGGTATCCCCTATGAGGTGACCGCTTACGGCATCAACCAGCTTTGCGGCTCGGGCCTGCGTGCCGTCGCGCTGGGGTATCAGGCAATCCGCAACGGTGATTCCGCCATCGTCGTCGCCGGCGGCCAGGAGAGCATGAGCCAGGCCCCGCACTGCATCCATCTGCGCAACGGCGTCAAGATGGGTGATGCCGATCTGGTCGATACCATGATCAAGGACGGCTTGTGGGACGCTTTCAACGGCTATCACATGGGCAACACCGCCGAGAACGTGGCACAGCGCTGGCAGATCACGCGCGAGCAGCAGGATCAACTCGCGCTCCGCTCGCAATCGCGCGCCGAGGCTGCGCAGAAAGCCGGTCGCTTCAAGGATGAGATCGTCCCGGTGAAGATCGCGGGCCGCAAGGGCGACACCGTCGTCGAGAACGACGAATATCCGAAGCACGGCACCACCATGGAGGCGTTGGCCAAGCTGCGTCCCGCCTTCGACAAGAGCGGCACAGTCACCGCCGGCAACGCCTCGGGCATCAATGACGGCGCGGCGACGGTGGTGCTGATGAGCGCCGACGAGGCGCAGCGCCGCCGTGTCAAGCCGTTGGCGCGCATCGTCTCGTGGGCGACCGCCGGTGTCGATCCGGCGATCATGGGCACAGGCCCGATCCCGTCGAGCCGCAAAGCGCTGGAGCGCGCCGGCTGGAAGGTCGGCGATCTCGATCTCATCGAGGCCAATGAGGCGTTCGCGGCGCAGGCTTGCGCCGTCAACAAGGATCTGGGCTTTGATCCGGAGAAAGTGAATGTGAACGGTGGCGCCATTGCGCTTGGCCATCCGATCGGCGCCTCGGGCGCCCGCGTCCTCGTGACGCTGCTGCATGAGATGGGCAAGCGCAACGCCAAGAAAGGTTTGGCGACGCTGTGCATCGGCGGCGGCATGGGCATCGCCATGTGTGTGGAGCGCGGCTGAGCGCGAATGCGGAAACCGGCGGCTCGGGCGAAGCGGCCCGGCGTGCGCCGGCAAAAAGGGGAGGTCGGGATGGCACGGGTAGCGATCGTGACGGGCGGAACGCGCGGCATCGGGCGAGCGGTATCGGTGGCGCTGAAGAAGGCCGGCTACAAAGTGGCGGCCGCCTATGGCGGCAATGAGGAAGCAGCGCGCAAATTCACGCGCGAGACCGACATCCCATCCTTCAAATTCGACGTCGCCGACTTCAAGGCGTGCGAGGCCGCGGTCAAGCGGATCGAGGAGGAAGTCGGTCCGGTCGATATCCTGATCAACAATGCCGGCATCACCCGCGACGCCGTGCTGCACAAGATGACCCCGGAGCACTGGAACGAAGTGATCGCCACCAATCTCGGGTCCTGCTTCAACATGTGCCGCCTGGTCATCGATGGCATGCGCGAGCGCCGCTTCGGCCGCATCGTCAATATCGGCTCGATCAACGGCCAGGCCGGCCAGTACGGCCAGGTGAACTACGCCGCAGCGAAGTCGGGGATCCATGGCTTCACCAAGGCGCTGGCGCAAGAGGGCGCCAACCGCGGCGTCACAGTGAACGCGATCGCGCCCGGCTATGTCGACACCGACATGGTTCGTGCGGTGCCGCCTAACGTGCTCGAGAAGATCGTGGCGCGCATTCCGGTCGGTCGCCTCGGTCAGGCCGATGAGATCGCGCGCGGTGTCCTCTTCCTCGTCTCCGACGAGGGCGGCTTCGTCACCGGCTCTACACTGTCGATCAACGGCGGCCAGCATATGTACTGAGGCGTAGGACCACGGTTCCGCAGCGGTCACGATGCAGCGCGCGAGCGCTCCGCTCGCCGCTGCGGACGGCGCCGCTCTATTCGTCCATGGCTGGCGACCGGAAGCACCGGCGCGGAGCGTCGTCCAGATCGTTCACGGCATGGCCGAGCATGGCGGGCGCTATGCGCGGCTGGCGGCGGCGCTGACCGACGCTGGTTGTGCGGTCTATGCCGGCGACTTGCGCGGCCACGGCCGGAGCGCGCCCACGCCCGGTGATCTGGGATTCTTCGCCGCACGTGGGGGCTGGCGTAAATGCCTCGACGATATTTGGCGGGTCAACCGCCGCATCGCCGCCGACCATCCGGGTGCGCCGATTATCCTGCTCGCCCATTCCATGGGCTCGTTCCTGGCGCAGCATTTCATCGGCCTGCACGGCGATAGCTTGGCTGGCGTCGTGCTATCGGGCACGAGCGGCAAGCCCTCGGCGCTTGCCGTGGTCGGGCGTCTCATCGCGCGGCTCGAGCGGCTGCGCCGCGGGCCGCGCGGCCGCAGCGCATTGCTGCAGAGCCTCGCCTTCGATGGCTTCAACAAGCAATTCGCGCCGCCGCGGACGGCATTCGACTGGCTATCGCGCGACACGGATGAGGTCGACAAGTACATTGCCGACCCGCTCTGCGGCTTTCCCGTCTCGATCCAGCTGTGGATCGATGTGCTCGATGGGCTCGGCGCCGCCACCAGCGCGCGGCACCAGGCACGGATTCCCAAGCACCTGCCGATCTATGTCATCTCCGGCAGCCGCGATCCGGTCGGCGGCAATACTCGCAGCGTGACGCAGCTTCTCGCCGCCTATCGCCAGGCTGGTCTCGATCGCATCACCCATCGTTTCTACGCCGACGCAAGGCACGAGCTCTTCAACGAGACCAATCGCGACGAGGTCACGCGCGATCTGCTCAGCTGGCTCGCCGCCGTCACGGCCTGAAAAACAAAGAGGCGCCCCGAGCGGGCGCCTCTGTCTCTCGGCGGGAGGAATCTCGCGTCAGCTCGGATCGCGCGGCGCGGTGAGCTGGATCGATTTGCGCTTGGACAAATCCTCGTACCAGGCGGCCAGATGGCGATGCTTCGACGGCCAATCCTCGCTTGCATAGCGGAAATTGAGATAGCCCAGCGCACAGCCGACGGTGATCTGGCCGATGGTGAGGGGACCGCCGAGCTCGCCCGCCTGGACCTCGATCTCCAGCGCGGCCAGCGCGCCGCGCACCTTGCGCAGCTGCGCATCGATCCAGTCCTGCCACTGGAATTCCTTCGGCCGCTGCACCTCGTAGCGGCCGAGGATGGCGGCGTCGAGGATGCCGTCGCCGAGCGCCTGCTGGCGCATCGCCACCCAGCGTGCCTTGCCGGAGGCCGGGAACAGCTTGGGCCCGCTATGGAGCGTATCGAGATATTCGCAGATGACCGGCGAATCATAGAGCACGAGCCCGTCATCGGTGGTGAGCGCCGGCACCTTCACCAGCGGGTTCTCGCGCGCCATCTCCTCGTTCGGCTTGGTCGGCAGCACGACCGTGGGAATCCGCTCGATGCGCTCGGCGAGGCCGGTCTCCAACGCCACGACCATCACCTTGCGCACATAGGGGGAGGTTGGTGAGTAGCGAAGCTTCATGGACTTAACTCCGGTAGTTTCGTGGTCCGCTGTCGGTTCAGAAACTGTCCTTGCGCCGCCGGATGGCGGCGAAGGTGGCGACCGCGTCGCCGGGCGCGCCCGCCGCCGACTGTAAGGCGGGCTGATCGGCGCGCAAGAACGGGTTGGTGGCGATCTCCTCGGCCATGGTGCCGGGCACCGTCGACTTGCCCTCGGCACGCAGCGCGTCGACACGCCGCGCGCGCGCGACGAGCGCTTGATTCTGCGGCTCCACCGTGAGCGCGAAGCGCGCATTCGATTGCGTGTATTCGTGCCCGCAATAGACGCGCGTCTCGGGCGGCAGCGCGCGCAGCTTGCCGAGCGAGCGCCACATCTGATCCGGTGTGCCTTCGAACAGCCGGCCGCAGCCCATGAGGAACAGAGTGTCGCCACAGAACAGGGCGTTCGAGCCCGCGAACCAGAAGGCGATATGGCCGCGCGTATGGCCGGGCACGTCGAAGACCTGCGCCGTCTGTGCGCCGATGGTGTAGGTGTCGCCTTCGCGCAGCTCGACGTCGATGCCGGGAATGCGGTCCCGGTCGGCCCGCGGGCCGACGATGGTGGCGCCGGTCGCCTGCTTGATCTCGAGATTGCCGCCGGTGTGGTCGGGATGGTGGTGCGTGTTGAGGATGTGGGTGAGGCGCCAGCCGGTTTCA
>Ga0134126_10012647_pt1 | contig 10654 bp, 7 predicted proteins | sample KB31752_FD_96881 | JGI IMG/M metagenome (GOLD analysis project Ga0134126, IMG submission 96881) | Terrestrial soil microbial communities with excess Nitrogen fertilizer from Kellogg Biological Station, Michigan, USA - KB3-175-2 | ecosystem: Environmental > Terrestrial > Soil > Unclassified ...
GCAACACATTTCATTCCGGCGTTTTTTGCAGCTTTCACGCCGTTTGCAGCGTCTTCAAATACAATGCAATCTTCCGGCGGCATGTTTAATTTTTCTGCCGCTTGCAAGAAAATGTCAGGAGATGGTTTTCCGTTTTTTACATCGCCTCCTGTTACCACCGTATCAAAATAAATGAGCAGGTTTAGTTTCTCCATCACCATTTCCATCTTTGCCCGGCGTGAACTGGTAGCCAGGGCCAGAGGAATATGATATCGGCTTACTTGTTTTAAAAAAACATCTGCAAACGGCACAGGATAAATACCATTTTCTGAAATGATCTGATGAAAAAAAACAAGTTTTTTCGTTAAGGCAAATTGCACTTCTTCTTCATTGTTTACAGGAAGAAAATCGCTAACCACTTTGTAACTTTTCATTCCGAGCAGGGGAACGTAATCTGAAAAGGAAAGTTCTTTATTGTAATACGAAAATAACTTTTGCCAGGCCAAAAAATCCGCTTTCGTACTGTCAACAAGGGTTCCGTCCATATCAAAGATGACCGCTTTTCCTAAAATACTTTCATCAAGTTCATTTTTTTCATCCATTTTCATTATTCTTTTAAGTAAAAAAACAAAAGGTTTTAAAACATCCTTTTATTTTCAAATACCGTTGTGAAATTGTGTATTTACTTCTACAAAACTTCTGACAAAAAAGTCTTTCTTTTTCTTCCCGCTCCTTCAATAGGCGGATTTTATTGTGAATTTCAAAACAACTGAAAAGGCACGCGTTTTGAATTTTCATTGTTCCTTACTGTTTCAATCTAATTATAAATTTTCTATCAGAAGACTTTGAAAAACATTAAAAAGATAGCCATATTACGTGCCAATGCGCTCGGTGATTTCTTAGTAACACTTCCGGCCATCCAGGCCATTCGTACTAAATATCCCGATGCAGAAATTATTTTGCTGGGAAGGCCGTGGCATAAAGACTTTTTAATTGCGGGCAGAACACCTGTCGATCGCGTTATTATTGTGCCGGTAATGAAAGGCATCCGGAATGAAATAAATGAGCGGGAAAATCCCACGCAACAGCAGGGTTTTTTCGAAAAAATGCAGAAAGAACATTTTGACATTGCGATTCATTTCCAGGGCAATGGCATTTCTGCAAATCCTTTTCTGAATCGGTTGAAAGCAGCATTAACAGTGGGTTTAACAACTGAAAGTGCTGAACCAATAGACCGGTCAATTCCTTTTTATTATTATCAAAGCGAAGTGTTGCGCTACCTGGAAGTGGCCGAATTAATTGATGCAAAAACGGATTGTATTGAACCACACATAAACGTATTGGATAAAGATGTGGAAGAAATAAAAGGGCTTCTCAATTTTTTGGATAAAAAACCTTTTGTCGTTTTAAATCCGTTTGCTGTGGATATCAGAAGAGCGTGGCCTGCAGACAATTACGCACCGCTGGCAGATTGGTTAAAAGAAAAAGGATTTGAAGTGGTATTTTCCGGATCGAAAGAAGAAAAAGAAGCGGTTGATCAGATTATCTCAAAAATGAAATATAAAGCGATCAATACGGGTGGCAGTGTGACATTGGAAGGATTGGCTGCAATATTGCAAAATGCTGCTTTGGTTATTTCCGGCGACACGGGCCCATTGCATCTGGCGAGGGCTGTAAATACACCAACTGTAGGGCTTTACTGGGCTCCGAATTTAATTAACTGGGGGCCGCTTTCAAGAAGTATTCACCGGCCGGTAATTTCATGGAATATGGCTTGTCCTTTTTGTGGAATTGTTCCAAATGATCCTTATCCTTTTGAGCCGCAAAATGGCTGTAAGCATGAGATCTCATTTGTGCGCGATGTTACAATAGAGGCAGTAAGGAAGGCGGCAGAAGCACTTCTTTTTAAACAAGAAAAAAAAGAAATTTTGAACAGGAATTATTCAAATAATATTTATGGAAAATAAAGAAAAGAAATTGAGGGTGTTGACCTGGCATATTCATGGAAGTTATCTTTATTATTTAACGCAGACTGATTGTGTTTTTTACCTTCCTTACAAAGAAGGGAGCGCTGAAGAAGGCTATGGCGGCCGCACGCGCAGTTTTCCGTGGGGCGATAATGTAATTAATGTTCCTTCAGAAAAAGTAAAAGAGATTGAATTTGACTGCATCCTTTTTCAATCGAAAAAAAATTACCTGCAAGACCAGTTTGAAATTCTCACTGCGGAGCAACGGGCGTTGCCAAAAATTTACCTGGAACATGATCCGCCAAGAGAATCACCGACGAATACGAAACATGTTGTGGATGATCCGGAGGTTTTATTGATACATGTAACATACTTTAATGAATTGATGTGGGACAACAATCGCACGCCAACAAAAGTCATCGAGCATGGGATAATGGTGGATGAAAAAGTTTCTTATTCAGGAGAAATAAAAAAAGGAATTGTGGTTATCAATGGAATTGTAAAAAGGGGCCGCAGATTGGGATTGGATATTTTTGAAAAAGTAAGAAAAGAAATTCCATTGGAAATTGTGGGAATGGGTTCAGAAGAGGTGAGCGGATTAGGAGAGATCAATAACAGGGAATTGCCGGCATTCATTGCACAATATCGTTTCTTCTTTAACCCCATTCGTTATACAAGTCTCGGCCTTTCCGTCTGTGAAGCAATGATGACGGGTGTTCCAATCATTGGACTTGCCACAACAGAAATGTCGGTTACCATAAAAAATAATTATTCGGGTTTTATTGACACCAATGTAAATGCGCTTATTCAAAAAATGGAAATGCTTTTAAATGATCGTGAAAAAGCAAAAGAATTGGGAGAAGGAGCGAAGGAAACGGCGCAGGAGAAATTCAACATCACACGTTTTAAAAAGGATTGGCTGGAAACTTTTATTGCAGTAAACAAACAAAAAAACAATTTTTCTAATCAGTTTATAGCCTGATAAAGAAATTATTTATTTAACCATTAAAAAAAGGATTTAAAAATGAAGAATGTAAACGGAAAAGTGATTTTAGTAACCGGCGGGGGACAAGGTCTTGGCGCAGCAATTTGCAGAACAATGGCCGAAGATGGAGCAAAAGTTATTGCTGCCGATGTAAATGAAAAGAAGTTGGAAAATATTGTAAAAGAAGTTACTGATTCCGGCGGAAATATTAAAAGTTATTCGATGAATGTAGCTGATGAAAACAATGTACAGCAGGTAATTAACGAGGTGATCAAAGAATTTGGAAACATCGACGCGGTGATCAATAATGCCGGAATTGATTTTACAAAGTCGATTGAAGAATTAAGTTTTGATGAATGGAATAAAGAGATCAGCGTAAATCTGACAGGTCCGTTTAATGTATCAAAATGTGTGTATCCTTTTATGAAAAAAAATGGCAAAGGCCATATCGTAAACATCACATCAACCGCGGCAAAGCGTGCGTGGCCAAATGCTGCCGCTTATCATGCGAGCAAATGGGGCCTTCTTGGATTTAGTCATGCATTGCATTCTGAAGCAAGAAAGGACAATATAAAAGTGACGGCCCTGGTTGCCGGAGGCATGCAAACGCCTTTTATTTTAGAACGTTTTCCGGAAGTAGATCCGAATGTTTTACAGGACCCAAAAAATGTAGCTGAAACAATAAAATATGTTTTATGTCAGCCGGATGCTACAGTGATTCCGGAAGTAATGGTAATACCGATGCGCGAAACATCATGGCCGTAAAGTTGTGGGAAGATGTTGAGAGCGTTTCGGAGAATGAATTTAGAAGAGTTTAGCAGGTTTAGAATGATTGGGAAGATTTAGCAGATTTAGAATGTTCTGAAGTCTGGATACTTGAGAATGGATTACCCAGTTTACTATTCACCATTTACTATTCACACAGTATGGAAAAAGACATCAAAAATATAATAGACAATTTCAAAAAGATAAAGATACTCGTCGTTGGTGACGCTATTTTAGATACCTACATTTTTGGTACTACGGATAGAATTTGTCGGGAAGCGCCGGTTCCCGTTTTTAATGCAGAAAAAGAAAAATATAGTTGTGGTGGCGCGGCAAACACTGCCATTAATCTTTCGGCGCTCGGCGCTGAAACCTATTATCTGACCGTGCTTGGCAAAGATTCCAACGCACAGGAACTGTTGAATGTTTTACAAAAAAACAACGTGCATTGTGAGTCGATCCTGCGCGATAAATCACGAAAAACGATGGCCAAAAAAAGAGTCATCGCCTTATCAAGTATTATACTGCGTTTGGATGAAGGAACCGTCACGGATATCAGCAAAAATCTTGAGGGAGAATTGCTGCAGAAAATTTTGGAAATGAGTGATTTTGTAGATGCAATTTTATTTTCTGATTATGGATTTGGAGTTATTACCAATTCATTAATTAAATCACTCGAACATTTTGCTTCATCATATGAAAAGCCAATTTTAGTTGATTCAAAAAATCTAAGCCGTTTTAAAAATATTCATCCTGATGCGGTGAAACCCAACTATGAAGAAGCGTTAAAACTTTTAAATCTTTCTAAGATTGCAAAAAATAAACGGGCGGAACAAGTGATGAACAATGCAGCAGTTTTATTGAGCAAAACCGGTGCAGGTAATGTGGCTGTAACGCTGGATGACAACGGTGTTGTGCTCATTCGGAAAGAGAAAAAGCCTTATTGCGTTGATTGTATTCCACGCGACTCGAAGAATACAATAGGAGCGGGGGATACTTTCATAAGTGCATTAACACTTGCCCTGGCATCGAAATTACAAATGGAGACGTGTATAGAAATTGCTGCTGCGGCGGCTGCGATTGTTGTGCAAAAAGATGGCACAACAGGATGTACAAATGTTGAATTGAAATCTTATTTTAATCCGGTCCCAAAATATATCACCGGCAATGAGGAGTTGTTGAATATTATTAAAGAACTGAAGAAAAAAGGTAAGAAGATTGTATTTACAAATGGATGTTTCGATCTGATCCATAAAGGACATATTTCTTTGCTGGATAAAGCACGGGAAGCAGGGGATGTACTGATTGTTGGGGTAAACAATGATGACAGCGCGCGGAAAGTGAAAGGGCCGGATCGACCGGTAAATACACTGGAAGACCGGATTGCCGTTTTGGCCGGATTACAAAGTATAGATTACCTGATATCGTTTGCGGAAGAAAGCCCATTGGAATTGATAAAGATGGTTCATCCCGATGTTTTCGTGAAAGGATCAGATTATACAGAAACTTCGATTCCGGAAATGCCGCTTTTAAAAAAACTGGGGTGTGAAGTGAAGATCATTAAATCGATGAAACATATTTCTACAACTGATATTATTCACCGGATAAATGATATTAATGTGTCAGTGATCGGTGACGACACCAACCAGGGCAACAAACTTGCGATAATTGGTCAGGATATCAGCGACAGCACTGGGGACACCAACGACGGTAGTAGTCTTTTCGGTTAAATTGATAGAATGTAATTCTGCTGATTGTGAAGTTTTTAAGTAATTCAAATGATGAAAGGCACCCGTGATATTGATGTTTTAATACCAACTTTTAAAAGGCTAAAAGCACTGACAGCAACGCTTACAAGCCTTTGTTTCCAACTGGAAGAGAACTTTGAAGTGATCATTTCTGATCAATCCTTAGAGGATGATATTAAGGAAGATAAAACCATGCAGGCTGTTATTAATTTATTACAATTGCATGGCAACCCGGTTTCAATTTTAAAAAATTTTCCACAAAAAGGAATGGCTCAGCAAAGGCAGTTTTTATTGGAACAATGTGGTGCGCCATTCAGTTTATTTCTTGATGATGATGTTATTTTAGAGCCGTACGTTTTGAGAAATATGAAACGCATTTTGCAAAAATACCATTGTGGTTTTGTTGGTTCCGCGCTCATCGGTTTAAGTTATAAAAATGACTACCGGCCGCATCAGCAGGAAATCGAATTTTGGGATAATGAGATTCAACCGGAAATGATTGTTCCTGGAGATTTCTTGTGGCAGCGCTACAAGTTGCATAACGCGGCAAACATTCTCCATGTGCAGGAAAAATATCATTGTACTCCTGATGATCCAAAAGCCTATAAAGTAGCGTGGGTGGGAGGTTGTGTGATGTATGATACAGAGAAACTATTGGAATCGGGCGGTTTTGAATTTTGGAAAGATTTGCCCGAACAACACTGTGGCGAGGATGTACTCGCACAATTAAGGGTCATGAAAAGATTTGGTGGCTGTGGCATTTTGCCAAGCGGCGCATATCACCAGGAGGTGGAAACTTCCATCAATGACAGGAAGATCAATGCGCCGGAATTTTTAAAAATATAATTTATGATTGAAGAAGAGAAGCCTTTAATAACGGTCATTATGCCGACTTATAACCAGGATAAATTTATTGAGCGTGCAATCAATTCTTTATTGAAGCAAACTTTAAAAAACTGGGAATTGATTGTTGTGAATGATGGTTCTAATGATCTGACTTATCATATCATTCAAAAATATTTGAATGATCCACGAATAAAATATCTTCAACAGCAAACAAATAAAGGCCTCGGCGCTTCCATAAATAGTGCACTGGATATTGCACGCGGAGAATATATTTCCTATCTTCCATCTGATGACGTTATTTATAAAGATCATCTTCAATCGCTGCTTGATACTTTCGAAAAAAATCCGGATGCCGCTCTTGCTTTTTCTTCTTTTATAAATCATTACAACCGGAAAGCAGAAGGCATATTAAATAATGAATGGTACCAATTGGTGCAGGTGATGCACCGGAAAAATGATCTGCGCTGGACAGAAAGAAATGAACTGGAAAGTGATGACCTGAATAAGTTGTTTTGGAATAAAATAAAAGATAAACACATCCATACCGGAATGCTTACCTGTGAATGGGTTGACCATCCAAATCAACGCTATAAGATCATGCAGGAGCCGCTTGGCGGCATTAATACGTTTCGGTCTTTTTATAATGTAACCGATCCTTTGCGCTATCACACCTCGAAAGGAAATTATATCGATGAGAAAAAAAGGTACGAGAAATACCGGGAAAAACACACTCTTCCTTCATCTGAAAATGGATTAAAAATATTGCTCGTGGGTGAGCTTGCTTATAATCCTGAACGGATTTTAGCGCTGGAAGAAAAAGGCCATAAGCTGTATGGTTTATGGGTAAAAAATCCTTACTGGTACAATTATGTGGGGCCTTTGCCTTTCGGCAATATCCAGGATATTGAGTACGAAAATTGGGAAGAGGAAGTGAAAAAGATCCAACCGGATGTTATCTATGCGCTATTGAATTTCCAGGCCGTTCCCATTGCCTTTGAAGTGCTGAAAGCCAATACCGGCATACCTTTCGTATGGCATTTTAAAGAAGGACCGATGATCTGCAGAGAAAAAGGAACCTGGAATGAACTTGTTGAATTATTCAACAAAGCAGATGGTAAAATTTATTGCAGCAATGAAATGAAAGAATGGTTTGAACAATTTATAGTGAATAATGAAGGCAGTTCAACGCTTGTAATGGATGGCGATCTTCCAAAGAAAGATTGGTTTACCGATGAGCGTTCTCCTTTGTCAGAACAGGATGGCGCTTTTCATACCGTCGTTCCTGGCAGGCCAATCGGGCTGCATCCTTACAATGTAGAAGACCTTGCGAAAGAAAATATTCATCTTCATTTTTATGGTGATTTTACACATGGTCAATGGAAAGAGTGGATTGAAAAAACGAATAAAATTGCGCCCGGATATCTGCATATCCATCCAAACGTAGACCAGGAAAACTGGGTAAAAGAATTTTCACAATACGATGCGGGCTGGCTCCATTTTTTTCAAAGTGAAAATTCTGGTGAATTGATGCGTGCCAATTGGGATGATCTGAATATCCCTGCGCGGCTGTCAACACTGGCTTTGGCCGGATTGCCAATGCTTCAGAAAAACAATGAAGGCCATACGGTGGCGATTCAATCGCTCGTAAAACAAATGAACCTGGGTTTGTTTTTTAACGATATGCACGAGTTAAAACAATTATTACAGGACAAAAAAATGATGACTGAAATCAGAAACAATGTCTGGCAGCAAAGGCATTATTTTACGTTCGATTACCATGTAGATGAACTCATTGATTTTTTCAGAACCGTGATTAAAAAATCGCAGGAAAAGATGGGCCGGGAAAAAGAAATTCTTGTGCTTCCATTAATTGTCTGATGCAGCGAAGGAAGAAATATGCGGGATTTGTAATTTAACAATGAGAATGAATAGGTAAAAATAACAGTCAATCCACTTAATCTTATTGAGCGTACATTCCAGACCTTACGATGCTTTAAACCCTTCTTTCAAAGTAACCGTCCTGTTGAAAATCAATTTATCAGGGTTGGAATCTTTATCAATACAGAAATATCCATTGCGCATAAATTGAAAGTGGGCGCCGGTTTCAGCATGTTGCAAATGCGGTTCTATAAACGCATTTTTAATTATTTTTAAAGAATCAGGATTGATATATTCTTTGAAATCGCCTTCTTCTGCAGCCGGATTTTCTACTTTAAATAAACGGTCATACAATCTTACTTCTGCAGTCGCAGCATCACGCGCATTAAGCCAGTGGATCGTTCCTTTTACTTTTAAATGACTCATGTCGTGGCCGCTTTTACTTTCAGGAAGATAAGTGGCATGTATCTCGGTTACATTTCCTGAATCATCTTTTTTAAAACTTTCGCATTTGATAATGTAAGCGCTTTTTAATCGCACCATTTGTCCGGGTGCAAGGCGAAACCATTTCTTAACAGGTGTTTCCATGAAATCTTCCTTTTCGATCCACAACTCTTTAGAAAAAGAAATAGTCCTGGTATTTTCCGGATCATTGGGAAGATTTTCGGTGGTCAATTCTTCTGTTTTATCTTCATCATAATTGTCGATGATCAGTTTTACCGGATTTAATACAGCCATCACGCGGTTTGCAGTCTGGTTTAATTCTTCACGAATGCAGAATTCCAAAAGGCTGATGTCAATTAAATTGTCGCGTTTGGCTACGCCAATCTTTTCACAGAAAGTGCGGATGCTGGAAGGGGTGTATCCTTTTCTTCTGAAACCTGAAATGGTAGGCATTCTTGGATCGTCCCAGCCGGAAACATAACCCTCATTTACGAGCGTTAATAATTTACGTTTACTCATCACGGTATAGGTCATATTGAGCCGTGCGAATTCATATTGATGAGAAGGAAAGATCTCCAGTTTTTCAATGAACCAATCGTACAAAGCGCGATGCGGAACAAACTCCAAAGTACAAATGCTGTGCGTGATGTGTTCGATGCTGTCGCTTTGCCCGTGGGCAAAATCATACAGGGGATAGATACACCATTTATCGCCGGTACGATGATGCGTGGCGTGTTTGATGCGATACATAATCGGGTCGCGCATCAGCATGTTGATGTGGGCCATGTCGATTTTTGCACGCAATACTTTTTCACCATCCTTGTATTTTCCTTCTTTCATCTCCTGGAAAAGACGAATGTTTTCTTCGATGCTTCTGTTGCGGAATTCATTCTCTGTTCCAGGCTCAGTAGGTGTGCCTTTGTCGGCGGCAATCTTTTCGGAAGTACTGTCATCCACATACGCAAGCCCTTTGCTGATCAGCTTTACAGCAAATGAGTACAATTCATCAAAATAATCGCTTGAATAATATTCGTTGCTCCAGCTAAAGCCGAGCCAGTGGATATCTTCTTTGATGCTGTCCACATATTCCGTCTCTTCAGTGATGGGATTGGTATCATCAAAACGCAGATTGGTAGCGCCTTTATATTTTTGAGTCAGTCCGAAATTCAGGCAAATACTTTTTGCATGACCAATGTGTAAATAGCCATTAGGCTCCGGGGGAAAGCGCGTGAGGATGCTTTGATATTTTCCAATTTCAAGATCCTCTTCAACGATCTCTTCTATAAAATTTAGACTCTTTTCTTCAGACATTTTCTTAAACTTTGAACTTTATACCTTGAACTAACCTTCCATGCTTTCGGCGATCAATTCTGCCAGATCGATCACTTGTACTTCTTCTTCTTTTTCATGAAGCTTTACACCGTCGGTGAGCATCATCATGCAGTACGGACAATTGGATGCGATCACTTTTGCACCCGTTTCTATTGCTTCACCGGTTCTTTCTTCATTGATCCTTTTATTTCCTTTTTCTTCTTCTTTAAAAACCTGTGAACCACCGGCGCCACAACACAATCCATTGCTGCGTGAACGTTTCATTTCTACCAACTCCACATCCAGCGCTTCCAGCACTTTGCGTGGGGCTTCATAAATATTATTCGCACGGCCAATATAGCAACTATCGTGATACGTAATTTTTTTTCCTTTAAAACTTCCGCTTTCCTTCATCTTTATTTTTCCTTCATCGATCAGTTGCTGCAGGAAAACGGTATGATGAACCACTTCATAATTTCCACCTAAGACAGGATATTCATTTTTCAAAATATTAAAACAATGCGGACAGGTTGTAACAATCTTTTTTATGCCATATCCGTCCAGCAATTGTATATTTTGATAGGCCATCATCTGGAAAAGAAATTCATTACCTGCGCGCCTTGCCGGGTCGCCATTGCAGATCTCTTCTTTGCCCAGGATGGCATAATTGATCCCTACCTTATTTAAGATCGTTGCAAAAGCTTTGGTTATTTTCTGTGCCCGTTGATCAA
>Ga0134126_10012648_pt1 | contig 10653 bp, 10 predicted proteins | sample KB31752_FD_96881 | JGI IMG/M metagenome (GOLD analysis project Ga0134126, IMG submission 96881) | Terrestrial soil microbial communities with excess Nitrogen fertilizer from Kellogg Biological Station, Michigan, USA - KB3-175-2 | ecosystem: Environmental > Terrestrial > Soil > Unclassified ...
GGATTGGATGGAGTGGCAAGTGGAGCAGGTGACGCCTTCGTCCTCAAAGGGGCGCTTCTTTGGCATGCCCTGGGTCGGGTCGCCGGAAAACAGGGCGACGGGATTGTGGCAGCCCTCGCAGTGCCGTGAGAACTGCACGCCCTTCTCGTCGATGAGCGCGTTCACATTCTTGATGTACCAGGGCGCGCGGAAAGCGTTGGAATGGACCGATTCGCGCCACTGCTTGTAGGCGGCTTTGTGGCAGTGCCCGCAGTATTCGGCGGTTGGGAAGGTTTTCGGGCTGAGGAACTGGCCGTTCACCGTCATGGCGTTCGAAGGCAGAAAAGGGGATTGCTTGCCGAACGCGTAGTTGTAGCGGGCCGCGATGGACTCGTGGTAAGGGGTGAGAGTGCCGGTAATTTTGATGTTGGCGGTGTACGACGCACCGGCTGTGGCGGGAACATCGGCCGGAACCGCGGGGGACGCGGGAGTGGACGAAGTTGCGGCGGGGCCGGACCCAGGGCCGGATGCTGCGCGGACCACCCATGTGACCGTAAGGCACAGGGCCGAAACGATGACGGTCAGCAGCAGGGGGCGCAGCGTGGTCCTATTCATGTACGGAACTCCCGGGGAAACCTGAGTCCGGCTGCCGGATCGTTGATGGGCTGGGAAGTGGCAGCGGGCCAAGTGAAGGGTAACAGGCGGGATATGCCACTCGTCCTCCACCCAAAGGTGGAAGGCGTGTGACGCGCAATACAGAGCGGCCGCCGTTTTGCAGCGAGCAGTTCACAAAGTGGGATGAACGGAGAAGAAAGAGGATTGAACTGTGCCCCAGATCACTTCGATTTGGCCAAAGGGGGGCGCAAACTTGTATCTTGGAATAGAGGGAAACCGGTTCCGAGATGGCCTCAAGTCCTTATTTTTCTCTTGCGATTCTGTTCGTGGCGGCGCTTGCGTTCGGGCTCACTCCTCTGGCCCTGGCCTGGTTGTGGGCGCGCGTCTTTTCGCCGGCCAAGCCGAATCGCATCAAGAATGCCATCTACGAGTGCGGACTGGAATCGAAGGGCGATGCCTGGGTGCAGTTCCGGTCCGCCTATTACCTCTACGGCATCATGTTTCTGATTTTTGACGTAGAAGCGGTTTTCCTGCTGCCGTTTGCCGTGGCGTTTACAGGCCTGAGCATGGCAGCCTGCCTGGCGATGCTGGTGTTTGTGCTGCTGCTGGTAGAAGGGCTGGCATGGGCCTGGGCGAAGGGCGTGCTGACCTGGGCGTGAGAAAGACAGTTCGCAGTTGGTAGTTCGCAGTTCATAGTTGGCCGGCCGCAAGGAATCAACGTGTGGCGCGCCTGAACGGAGCGGCGAAAGGCACGTTGTGGGCTGAGAACTGTGAACTAAGAACTGAGAACTTGAGCGAAGCGAATTATGTCTGTTGACCAGAATCTGAAGATCGAGCTCGGCAAGCAGGGTGTGTTCGTCACGACGATTAACGAACTGTACAACTGGGGACGCAAGAGCTCAGTCTGGCCCATGCAGTTTGGGTTGGCGTGTTGCGCGATCGAGATGATTGCGACCACGATGGCGCGCTACGACCTGGCGCGGTTCGGCGCGGAGGTGTTTCGTCCCTCGCCCCGACAGGCCGATCTGATGATTGTGTCGGGCACAGTAACCAAGAAGATGGCTCCGCAGGTGGTTCGCCTCTATAACCAGATGGCCGAACCCAGGTACGTGATTGCGATGGGCGCATGCGCCATCTCCGGCGGCCCGTTCAAGCAGGGCTACAACGTGCTGAAGGGCATCGACAGGTACATTCCGGTGGACGTGCATATTCCGGGCTGCCCGCCGCGGCCGGAGGCGCTGATCCATGCGTTTATGACGCTGCAGAAGAAGATTGAAGGCCAGAGCCTGACGGGTGAGGAACGCCCGCGGCACCTGGATACGGAAGCACAGGGGGTGTTCCCGGTCCCGGAGCCAGGTGCGCACGACATTGAGCCGCCGGCGAATTCGGATGTATGGCATCTCCCGATCATTCGGTAAAACAGGGAACAGGGAAACGGGAACAGGGGACGAAAAGCGGGTCCTTCGCTGCGCTCAGGATGACAGATGGTTTCCTTCGGTGCGCTCGGATGACAGGGTATAGAGGATCGCAGATTGAAGACGGTGGAAGAGATTAAGGTGGCGATCGAGGCGGCTGTTCCGGACGCGAGCGTAAGCGTGATTCCGAACGGAAGCCCGAGCGGACAACAATCGTTGCTACTGGACGCGGAGCATGCATTTGCCGTGGCGAGGTTTCTGCGCGACGACGAAGAACTGGCACTCGATTACCTGTCGAACGTGACCGGCGTGGATTGGCTCGATAAGGAAGTGACCGAGAAGGTAAAGGTTACCAAGCAAGTTCCTAAGGAAATGGATGCTCCGGAAGGGAAACAGATCCAGATGGTCGAGGAGACGGTGGAAGAGACGCGCAAGCACGTCCAGCCGGGCTACCTGGAAGCGGTGTATCACCTGTTTTCGGTGAAGAAGAAGCACGGACCGGTCGTGATCCGCATGCGCACGAAGAACCGTACGGATGACGTGGACCTTCCGTCGCTGACGCCGCTTTGGCGCGCGGCGGAGTTTCAGGAGCGCGAAGTGTTCGATCTGTACGGGATCGTGTTCCGAGGGCATCCGGACCTGAGGCGCATTTTGATGTGGGACGGGTTCAAGGACCATCCCATGCGGAAGGATTACGTGGAGCCGGACGACTTTGAGTACGAGCCCACGGCGCACGACAAGGTTCTGGATCGGCACAAGCAGCACATGGCCAAGACGCCGGGGGAAGAGCAGCCTGCTGCGGGAGCAACGGCATGAGCGAAACGGCGACAAATTCCGGGATGGCCGTGGAGAAGGCGCCGGCCATCGAGCCTCAGCTCGAGAGCTGGAATCGGCCGCCGGTGATTCCTACAGACGGCGAAGGCGAGCTGCTGGAAGTGTCAATGGGCCCGCATCATCCTTCGACCCACGGCGTGTTCCGCATGGACGTGGCGCTGGACGGCGAGAAGGTGGTGAAGCTCAAGCCTGTGTTCGGGTATCTGCACCGCAATCACGAGCAGATTGCGGAGAGCATGGGCAGCTACATCGGCATGATGCCGTACACGGACCGGCTGGACTACTTCTGCTCGATGACCAACAACTGGGCCTACGCCCTGGCTGTCGAGAAGCTGGTGGGGCAGGCGGTGCCGGAGCGCGCGGAGTACATTCGCGTGATCCTGGCGGAACTGACGCGGGTGCAGAATCATGCTTCGGCCATCGGGTTTCTGATCCAGGAGATGGGTGCCAGCGGCACGCCCCTGATGTATGCGTTCAAAATGCGCGAGAAGATTCTGGACCTGTTCGAAAGTCTGAGCGGTTCGCGCATGATGTGCAACTACATGCGCTTCGGCGGTTGCCGTGTGGATACCTCGGCGGCGTGGCTCGATGCGGCGCGCACGGTAGTGGCGGGGCTGCCGACGTTTGTGGACGAGTACGAAGCCCTGCTGACGGGAAACGAAATCCTCATGGCGCGGTGCCAGGGAGTGGGCGTGCTGCGGCCGGAACTGGCGGTGAACGCAGGCATCAGCGGTCCGATGTTGCGAGCCTCCGGCGTGAACTACGACATTCGCAAGGTGGATCGCTATGGGATTTACGACCGGTTCAAGTTCCGCGTGCCGCTGGGTGATCATGGGGACATTTACGACCGATACATGGTGCGCGTTCTGGAGATGAGGGAATCGATAGGCATCCTGGAGCAGGCGCTGAAAGAGGTTCCCGGCGGCCCAGTGATGGACCCGAAGGCGAAGATTCGCGGATTCAAGCCGAAGCCGGGCGAGGCGTACGGGAGGATTGAGGCGCCGAAGGGCGAACTGGGGTTTTACCTGATCAGCACGGGCGGAGTGGAACCGTATCGCTATCGCGTACGCCCGCCGAGTTTGATCAACCTTACGGTTCTGGAAGACATGTGCCTGGGCCACAACGTGGCCGACGTGGTGCTGATTTTTGGAAGCGTGGATATTGTGCTGGGAGAAGTGGACCGGTAGTTCTTAGTTCACAGTTCGCAGTTCACAGCGGACTCGAAGTGAGACTGTGAACTGAGAACTAAGAACTGTGAACTGCTTTTAGGAGTTTCATGCTGGGTGAAGGCATACTGAAGGGCCTCAAGGAGACGGCGAGAAACGCGCTGGGCAGTTATGTCTCCAAGGAGCGGCTGACGACGGTGGAGTATCCGGAGGAGCGGTTGACTCTTCCTGAAGCTTCGCGGAATTTTCCGTTCCTCGTGTATGACGGGACCGATTGGGAATCGGGCCTACGCTGCGTGGCGTGCCAGATCTGCGAGAAGGAGTGCCCGCCCAAATGTATTTACATCGAGAAGAGCAAGGACAAGAAGCCGGATGCGGTGGGCAAGGCGCAGTTTTATCCGGCGAAGTTCGACATTGACATCTCGGTGTGCATGAGCTGCCAGATCTGTGTTGAGGTGTGTCCGTTCGAGGCAATCAAGATGAACACGGAATTCGAGCTCTCGACGGACAACCGGTTTGGCGGTCTACTGCTGGATCGGAAGGAACTGGCGCTATCGAACGAGTACTACCACCAGATTCATCCGACCGAGGCCTCGGAAGTGGACGGCCGGCTGGCTGCCGAACGGGCCGCGGCTGAAGCCAAAGCGAAAGCCGCGGCTGCGGCTGCAGCGGCTAAGGCCGCCGCGCCACCGGCGGCGAAACCCGCTGCTCCGGCCCTCAATCCTGCTGCCGCGCCGGCGAACACTTCCGCGGTGCCGGCATCGGAAATTCCCTCAGGTCCTACCGCGAAGAATCCGACCGGCACGCCCACTTCCGCAGCCACCGCTCCGCCCGCCGTGCAGAACAATGTGATAAATGCGGACGCGCCGCGCGCACCGGAAACGGATGGTGCGAAACCCGATGCGCCGAGCGCCATTACGAAGAAAGAAGGAGACGCAAGCTAGATCATGGCAAATACAGCCGACCAGATCTTTGTTCTCCTCAAGCATTGGATTGTTTCCGTTTTTCCTATCGCGATTCAGCCATACCTCGGCGTGCTGCTGAGCGTGGTGGCGATTATTGCCGTGTTTCCAGGATTGTTTGCGCTGACGACTGTGATCGAGCGCAAGGGCCTCGGCCGCATGCAGAACCGCATCGGGCCGAACCGCACGGGGCCGTACGGAATTCTGCAGCCAATCGCGGACGGCATCAAGTCGTTGACCAAGGAAGACATCGTTCCGACGAGCGCCGACGCAGTGGTGCACTTCATGGCTCCCCTGGTGCTGGTGGTGGCGGTGTTCATGGGCTTCGCCGTGCTGCCGATGGGCCGCAATATGCAGCTGGTGGACATGGACGCGGGCCTGCTGTTTTTCTTTGCAATTGGCGCGTCGACGGAGCTGTCGATCTTCATGGCCGGCTGGTCGAGCCGCAACAAGTATTCGCTGCTGGGCGCGATGCGCGCGGTGGCGCAGATGATCAGTTACGAAGTGCCGCTGCTGATGTCGAGCGTTGTCATCGTGATGATTACCGGATCGCTCTCGCTGGTGAAGATTGTGGACGCGCAGAACCAGTACACGTGGGGCCTGCCGCACTGGTACATCTTCACGCCGTGGGGCTGCGCGGCATTTGTGATGTTCTGCGTTGCCGGGACGGCGGAAACGAATCGCTCACCATTCGACCTTCCGGAAGGTGAATCGGAACTGGTGGCCGGTTACTTCACCGAATATTCGGGATTCAAGTTCGCGCTGTTTTTTCTGGGCGAGTATCTGGGAATGTTTTCGATTTCCGGATTGGGCGCCACATTGTTTCTGGGCGGGTGGTCGGCGCCGCTGCAGGTGCTGAATTTCGTCCCGTCATGGATCTGGTTTTTCTCCAAGGTGATGCTTTCGATAGTAGTGCTGATATGGATTCGCGGCACTCTGCCGCGCCTGCGCCAGGACCAGTTGATGAACTTCGCCTGGAAGTTTGTATTGCCGATGACGCTGCTGAATTTGCTTGTCGCGGCCATCTGGCGGTTCATGGGCGATGGAATCCTGCGCTGGATTGTGTGCTCGGCGATTCTGCTCGGCGTTTACGTCGTTGTCGGCACCGTCGAGATGCGCCGCAAAAAATACGGGCCCAGGAGCTATCGGTATGCGGAGTGAGAAGCAGTCAGGATTGGTTCCGATGGAGGCATCCTTCGCCGCTGCTCGAAGCCGACGGACCAGGGGCAACCCGTTGCGAGAAAGGATCGGCCGATGAACGTGGTGTTCTGGATTCTGGCCGTGATTACGGTGCTCGGCGGCCTCATGGCGGTTACGCTAAAGAACACCGTCCACTGTGCCCTGGCGCTTACGGTGGCGTTTGCGGGACTGGCGCTGCTATTCCTGCAGTTGGACGCGCAGTTCGCCGGGTTTGCGCAGGTTCTGGTGTATATCGGGGCGGTGGCAATTCTGGTGGTGTTTGCGATTTTGCTGACGCGCGGCTCGGAGACGCCGAGCGAAGGCGTGCTCAGCCACACGTGGTTCGCGGGATTGCTGATCGCAGCCGCGGTGTTCGCGGTGCTCGCCTGGGCGGTTCTGAAAAGCACTGCCGTGCTTCAGCACGAGACTGCCGCGCCCTCGGTGAGCGTGCAGCAGATCGGCAGCGCGTTGATGGGCCGTTACGTGCTGCCGCTGGAGATTGTGGCGCTTCTGCTCACCGCGGCGATGCTGGGGGCGGTAATGGTGGCCCTGCATGAGAAGGGAGAGCAGAAGTGACGCCTCTCGCTGAATATCTGCTGGTCGCCGCGCTCCTGTTTGCCATCGGATTGGCCGGAGCGCTCACGCGGCGCAATGCGATCCTGGTGCTCATTGGGATCGAGCTGATGCTGAATGCCGCCAATCTGAACCTGGTGGCGTTCTGGCGTTACGGGGCGCATCCCGAACTGCTGACCGGCATGATGTTTGCCATATTTTCCATTGCTGTGGCTGCCGCCGAGGCGGCCGTTGGGTTAGGCCTTGTGATCGCGATTTACAGACACGCACGCACCACCGATCTGGACGAAATCAACAGGATGAAAGGGTGAGCCGCTGATGCAAGAAGCTATTCCGTTCACTCCTTATACTGTTGCGTCGTGGATCGGCCGGATACTTTGGCTCATTCCCGCGCTGCCCATCGTGGCGGCGGGGTTCATCGCGTTGCTGAAACAACCATCGCGGAAGCTGGCGTCTTCATTGGCCATCGGCTCGCTTTTTCTTTCGCTGCTGCTTGCGCTGGCGGCCTTCGGGGACGTGCTTGGCGGCTGGGTCACCGGCCACGCCGTGCGGGAAACCGTAAATTTCGCGTGGATGCACATCGGTGCCACGACGTTCGATCTGGGCTGGGTGCTTGATCCACTGTCGGCCGTGATGCTGGTGATGGTCACCTTCGTTGGCCTGCTCATCTTCATCTACTCCGTCGGCTACATGGCGCACGACGAGAACTACACGCGCTTCTTCTGTTTCCTCTCGCTGTTTGCCGGAGCGATGCTGGGCGTGGTGATCGCGAACAGCATTCTGCTTCTGTTCATGTGTTGGGAGATCGTTGGCCTCACATCGTACCTGCTGATCGGGTTCTGGTATCAGAAGCCCTCGGCGGCGGCGGCGGCGAAGAAAGCGTTCCTGACAACGCGCGTCGGCGATATCTTCTTCCTGCTCGGAATCGTGTGGCTGTTCGCGCAGACGCGGACGCTGCTGTTTTATAACCAGGGCTGGGGCAGTCTGGAGGCGGTCTCGCTGGCCGGGATGCTAACCGCCCATGCGGGACTGGGATTGAGCGCCGCCACCGCGATCGGGTTGCTGATCTTTGCCGGCGCGGTGGGAAAGAGCGGCCAGTTGCCGCTGCATGTGTGGCTGCCGGATGCGATGGAAGGACCTACGCCCGTCTCGGCGCTGATTCACGCAGCAACCATGGTGGCGGCGGGCGTTTACCTGACCGCCCGCGTGTATCCTCTGATGTCGGCCGGATTACAGCCGGGCGGCACGACAGTTGCACTGAGCGTGGTGACGTGGGTGGGCGCGGCGACCGCGGTCTTTGCCGCGTTGGTCGCCGTGGCGCAGAACGACATCAAGCGCATTCTCGCGTACTCGACGGTTTCGCAGCTCGGCTACATGATGGCCGGTCTCGGACTCGGCGGCGTGGCGGTGGGCATGTTCCACCTCATCACTCATGCGTTTTTCAAGGCGCTGCTATTCATGGGTGCGGGCTCGGTCATTCATGGCTGCCACGAAGAGCAGGACGTGCGGCACATGGGCGGGTTGCGAAAGAGCATGCGCTGGACGTTCCTCACTTACGCCGCCGGCATGCTGGCGCTGGCGGGATTCATACCGTTTGCCGGATTCTGGAGCAAAGATGCGATTCTCGAATCGGCACATTCGTGGCATCCATCGAAGGCCCCGTTTTATCTCCTGGTGTTCGGCGCGCTGCTCACCGCGTTCTATATGACGCGGCAAGTCAGCTACGTGTTCTTCGGCGAGTATCGCGGCCACGGACATCCGCATGAGAGTCCGCGCGTCATGACGACGCCGCTGGCTATTCTTGCGTTTTTTGCTGTCGTGTTGGGGTTGGTCGGAACGCCGGCGTGGCCGTGGTTCCGCAGTTTCCTTACCGACAGGCCCTCTTACTTTGAGTGGGCGGGATTCGCTGAGCCGGGCATCCTTACGCTGATGTTGACCTCCACTGCCGTCGTTGTGGTTGGCCTGCTCCTCGGCTGGTGGCTCTATGGCAACAAGTCTCCGCGCGCGGATGAGCCGGACGCGCTGGAACGCATGATGCCTCCGGTCTGGCGCGCACTGAGTAATCGCCTGTACGTCGACGAGTTCTACGGCGCCACGTTCATCGCCTTCTACTATTGGTGGGCGCGCGTAGCGGACTGGCTGGATCGGCGCGTGTGGGGCGGCATCGTCGCTGCAGTGACATGGTCGTTTGGGCTGTGGGCGCGGTTCAACCGGTTCTTCGATGAGAACTGGGTGAACGGCGGATTCGACAAGGGCTGCGAAGAACTCGCGGTTGGCGGTGGCCTTCTGGCGCGCGTGCAATCGGGTCGCGTGCAGACCTATCTGCGGCTGCTTGCGCTGGCCGTCGTCGTGCTAGCCGCAATCCTGATCTGGAGCAGCCGCGGATGAACGGAATGAACGGTTTTCCGATACTCACATTGTTGACCGCGCTGCCCGTTGTGGGAGCGATCATCGCGCTGTTCACGGGCAAGCACGCTCGGGGCGTGGCGATGATTACGGCGCTGCTTACGCTGGCGCTTTCGCTGCTGGTGTGGATGCACATTCCGGCGAACGGCAGCATCGGGCTCATCGAACATCACGCATGGGCGCCTTCGCTGGGTATCGAATATCAGCTTGGCGTGGATGGCCTTGGAGCTTTGATGTTGGTGCTTTCGGCCATCGTAGCCCTCATGGCAATTGACGCATCGCATCGCGTGCATCACGGCGCGGGGCTCTATTTCTGCCTCGTGCTGCTTCTGCTCTCCGGGCTCATTGGCACCTTCACTGCGCTGAATTTTTATCACTGGTTCCTCTACTGGGAGCTGAGCCTGATTCCCGCGTTCTTCCTCATCAAGCTGTGGGGCGGACCGAAGCGAGGGCCGGCGGCGACGCAGTTCTTTGTGTATACGATGGCCGGGTCGGTGGGCCTGCTGCTTGCGTTCCTCGCACTGTTCCTGGTAACGGGCAGCATGAATTTCGAGCATCTGACCCTGCTTGCCTTGACCGGAGAACTTGAGCAGATGGTGGCCGCGCACCTGGGCGCGCACGTGATGCTCTGGCTGGCGATCCTGGCGCTGGCGGGGTTTGCGGTGAAGGTGCCGCTGATGCCGTTTCATACATGGCTGCCCGCGGCGTACAGCGAAGCGCCGTCGCCGGTGACCATGCTGCTGACCGGCACCATGTCGAAGATGGGCGTGTACGGCCTGCTGCGCATCGCGCTGCCGCTGTTCGGACATCAGATCGCGCAGATGCGCACGCCGCTTCTGGTGCTTGCGGTGATCACGGTGGTGATGGGTGCTTGGGCATCGGCGGCGCAGAAGGATCTGAAGCGCATTTTCGCGTATTCGTCGATCAATCACCTCGGTTATTGCCAGCTTGCGATTTTTGCGCTGGCAATTCCTGCTACGGGAGCGGCGATGCAGGCCAGCCAGGCGGCGGCGCTGAACGGCGTGATTCTGCAGATGTTCAATCACGGCATCACGGCAGCCGCGATCTTCTGGTTCATTAGCATGATCCAGATGCGGTCCGGCGGATTGCGCGGCATTGACGACTTCGGCGGTCTGCGGAAAGTGGCGCCGGTGTTTGCCGGACTGATGGGCTTCGCATTGTTTTCTTCGCTTGGCCTGCCAGGGCTCAATGGATTCGTCGGCGAGTTTCTCATCTTCCGCGGTGTGTTTCCGCTGTCGTGGGTGTCGGGGACAATTTCGGTCCTCGGCCTGCTGATTACAGCGGCCGTCATCCTGACCGTGATTCAAAAAGTGTTTACCGGACCGGTGCCCGAACGGTGGGCGACGTTCTCTGACATGCATCCCGGCGAGCGCCTGGCCATGGCGCCCGTGATCGGGCTGATGGTTCTGATTGGCCTGGTGCCCCAACTGATTACAGACAGCGTGAACCCGACCGTGGTGAACCTGCTGGCGCACTGGAGATTTTAGATGTTAGCGTGGACGA
>Ga0134126_10012650_pt1 | contig 10652 bp, 8 predicted proteins | sample KB31752_FD_96881 | JGI IMG/M metagenome (GOLD analysis project Ga0134126, IMG submission 96881) | Terrestrial soil microbial communities with excess Nitrogen fertilizer from Kellogg Biological Station, Michigan, USA - KB3-175-2 | ecosystem: Environmental > Terrestrial > Soil > Unclassified ...
GAGCACCTGATCCGAGCCCGCGTCGCGGGCCTGCCCGACGTGACGATCGTCAGTCCGGCCGAGGTCACCGGCCTGGAAACGGCGGCCGGCACTTCCTCGACGGCACGGAGGGCGCCACCTTCGTCCCCTTCCCGGCCCAGCCGCGCGGCGCGCTGGTCCTCCCGCAGGAAAATGACCGCTTCGCGCTCGTGCTGGCAGGCATCCTCGGCGAGGAACCGCCTAGCGACGAGGCGGGCATGCTGGCCTTTGCCGAGAGCCTCCCGGCCCCGGAGGCCGTCAGGGTGCTCCGCCTGGCCACGCCGCTGGACGAGCCGGCCGTGACCCGCTATCCGGCCAGCCTCCGGCATTACTACGAGAAGGCGGATAAGCACCCGGACGGCTTCCTGGTCACCGGCGACGCGGTGTGCAGCTTCAACCCGGTTTACGGGCAGGGCATGACGGTGGCCGCGCTGGAGGCGGACGCCCTGGCGCGGCTGCTGGCCGAGGGAACCGCCCGTCTGCCCGCCCGGTTCTACGCGGCGGCGGCCAAGGTAATCGACGTCGCATGGGACCTGGCCGCCGGCGGCGACCTGCGCTACCCCCAGGTCGAAGGCAGGCGGCCGCCCGGCAGCGGCCTGATCAACCGCTACCTCGACCGCTACCGCGCCGCCGCCTCGGTCGACCCCGTCCTCGGCAAGACCTTCCTGCAGGTGGCCAACCTGACCGAGCCGCCCTCCCGGCTCCTGGCCCCAGGACACGTCATCCGCGTGCTCCGTTCAGCCCGGAAGGCCGTCCCCGCTCCGGCCCCCGCCGCTGCCGCTGCCGCTGCCGACCACAGTGCCGCCACCGGGCAGCAGTGAGAACCACGCAAGCGCGCCCCGCAGCTGACGGCCAACGGCGAGCGGGCCGCCGAGCTGCTGGTGCGCGGCGTCCCGCCGCCGCGCCGTCTCCCGCCGGGCACGATCGGCAGCCGTCAGCCCGCCGCCAGTGGCACCCGCCGCGCGCGCCCTGCGTAAGTTGACCAGCCGGGGGTAACTGCATACGCACACGATCGGGGGCAGCCACCTGCCCGTCGGAAGCAGCCGAGCAGGCGTAGGGGAACATGCATCTCCCACATGGCAAGGGCAAAGGTGGGCGACGCCTGCCTCTCACGGCCGGATCCGCGATCAACGCCGAGGTATCGAACCTCTCGGACACCTCGGCCGAAGTCAGCGCATCCCTAGCAGGGCCGACCGTCGGCGCCTTCTTCGATCTCGATGGCACGCTGGTCGCCGGGTACACCGCTGCCGCCCAGACGAGGTACCGGCTGCGCCGGCGTGACCTCCGAGTGGTCGAGTTGATGACGATCGCGGAGCTCGCGGTGCAGTTCCGGCTCGGTCGGCGTACATTCGAGACCCTGATCGAAGGCAGCGCCCTCACCGTCCGCGGTCGCTCCGCCCGGGAAGTACAAGAGATGGGCGAGCGCATTTTCCGACAGTCGGTGGCCGACCTCATGTACCCGGAAATGCGACAATTGGTCCGGGCGCACCAGCAGTGCGGTCACACGGTAGTGCTGAGCTCATCCGCGCTCGCCAACCAGGTGCTACCAGTGGCGCAGTACCTCGGCATCGAGCACGTCGTGTGCAACCAGCTCGTGGCTGACGAGCAGGGAGTACTGACCGGTGAGGTTAGGCAACCCGTGGTCTGGGGCCCTACGAAAGCCAGCAGCGTGCGGGAGTTCGCCGCCGATCATCAGATTGACCTGGGGTCAAGCTACTTCTACGCCGACGGCGACGAAGACCTCAGTCTAATGAGTCTGGTCGGCCACCCGCGGCCTACCAACCCGCAGCCCAAGCTGACCAGGGCCGCGATCAGTAACGGCTGGCCCATCATGCGGTTCAAGAGCCGCGGTAGCGGCGGGCCGCTCGGGCTGGCCCGCCGCATGGCCGGCGTCACGGCACTCGGCCCCCTGGGCGTCGCCGCGCTTGGCGTCGGGCTCGCCCGGCGCAACAAGCGAGCCGGGGTCAACGTCCTCTCCCGCTTTTGGCCAGGGACGGTGCTCGCGCTCAACGGTGTCCGGCTTAACGTGACCGGGGCTGAGCACCTGACCGAGCGGCGGCCGGCCGTGTTCCTGTTCAACCTCCGCACCAGCGCCGACGTGTTCCTCGTGGCCGCGCTGGTCAAAGACAACTGGACCGGGATCCCCTCGAAAGAGCTGGAGAGCAGCCGGGTTTTCGGACAGCTCGGCAAGCTGCTCGACGTCGCGTTCGTGGACCGCGAGGACGACGGGTCCGCCGCCGCCCTCAAGTCGCTTGAAGTCGCAGCCCGCAAGGGGCTGTCGATCCTGATCGCACCGGAGGGAACCCGGCCGAATACCCGGTCGGTGGGGCCGTTCAAGGCACGCGCGTTCCTGATCGCGATGGCGACCGGCCTGCCGATTGTTCCCATCATCATCAGGAATTCGGAGTCGATTGCGGGCACGTATTCCAGCAGGCTCCACCCGGGCATCGTCGACATAACCGTGCTTCCCCCGGTGAGCGTGGAGAACTGGACGCTGCGGAACATGCGCGGACATATCGAGCAGGTACGTAACTCCTATGTGGCCACCTTGACCGGCTCGCAGGATCGAGCAGAGTGACAGGGACACGGAAACACAGTTCCACGCAAACCGTGTCCAGTCGCGGGAATATCTGAGGCCGCAGGCGTGCTGACCTAGGTGCGCGGGACCTTGCTACGCAGGACCTCGACCTCTACGGCGGGCGGTGCGCCTGCTGCAGTTCGGGGGACGTGGCGGTGGTTCAGCACACCGCGAGAAGCCGTTCGGCCGAGATGCCGGGACGTGTGGCATGTACCCCTCGCTTCGGGACAATGGCCTCCCCGAGGGATTCCAGATCTGGGGCCTGTCCTAGCTGCCGGCGAAGGAGTCGACGCTAACCGAACCGCCCGTGACCGGGCACGCTCGCGCCGCAAGATGCGCGACGCCGCAGCCAGAGCAATAAGGAGAATCGCTGAATGCCGAAGAGTGACTTCATCGAGACCGAGGGCACGATCACCCGGATGCGCGGGCACGGGTTCTACACCGTGGTACTCGCCAACGGGCACGAGGTGCTCGCGAGGATGTCGGGTCGGATGACGAAAAACCACATCCGCGTAATCCAGGACGACCGCGTGCTGCTGGAGATCAGCCCGGCGGACTGGACGCAGGGGCGCATCGTTTACCGCTTTAAGTGATCCGCGTTACGATCTGCGACTACCGGGCCGACGCGCGTATTCGGCCGAACGCCCGGTAACGGCGCCGGTAAAGGGGAACGAGCTTCCGTTCGGGCTGATGTTCTTGATTATTCCGAACGGTTGCGGGCTCGACGCCGCGGCGCCACGGATTCCGGGCGCTGCCCGGCGGGACCGGCTAGGGGGCCAGTTCCCCCAGCGGCCAGCAGAGGAAGTAGCGGTCCTCGCCGTCGATCGTCGTCTGGCCGAGAAGGCGGGCACCCAGTCGCTGGTAGGGACGCAGCAGGCGGCGCACGCAAGTGGAGTAGGCGATGTCGAAGCCCTGGTGGTACAGGTCTCGGTACACGAAATCGCTGACGAACCTGCGGTACGACTCCCGTGCCGTCGCGGACCGCTGCGGGATCATCATGACGTTGAGGAATTCGCAGGACCGGCCGCCTGGCCCGTTCAGGCTGTCCGGCTCGACGAATCCGAACGCCTGCCCCTGGAACGCGGCCGGCCAGTTCAGGTTGACCGCCATCGCCCCGGTGAGCTTGCCGTCGGCGTCCCGCTCGGAGTAGATGACCTGGTCGGCGTACGGGATCTTAGTCCGGGTGCGCTGCCGGTCGTCGTCCCAGTCCCAGATCAGCCGGACCAGCTTGTTGTCGGCCAGCCCGGCATACGACTGGTAGAAGGTGCGCTCGTACTCGCCTACCTGCCCGTCATCGGTGACATCGACCGTCCCGTAGACCGTGCTCATACTGGCACCTCCACCACGGGCGCCTCCACCGGCTGGGCTGCCACTGCCCGGGCCTCCACTCTCATCTTGGTGCCGTCGGCCGGCCGCTGGGTGACGGCCGGCACCACGGCGACCGGGCACTGCCCGGCCCGCCGCAGCCGGACCCGCTGCCCGGCTACCGCGAGCATGGTGACGATCTCCGTGGTGGCGAAGCTGGCGCCCAGGCACCGGCGCTCGCCATAGGAGAACGGCATATAGGTGAGGCGCTGGTCGTCGGTCAGCCGCCCAGGTGCGAAGCGCTCCGGGCAGAACGCGGCGGGCTGCTCCCAGTACTGCTCCATCTGCTGCAGTGCGTGGACCGGGATCACGATGTTGTCACCCTCCGCCAGATGGTGCCCGCAGACCTCGTCATCGGCCGCCGCTGTCCTGGTCAGGGTGTAGACCGGAGGATAGATCCGCATGGACTCCTGCACGACCTGGTGCGTGTAGCTGAGCGCCTTGAGGTCGGCCGCGGTCGGTACGGCGCGGCCGCCAAGCACCTGGTCCAGCTCTTCGTGGAGGCGGCCCTCCGCGCCCGGGTTCTCGCTGAGCAGCAGCCAGGTCCAGGCCATCGCGATCGCGGTGGTCTCGAAGCCGGCGAAGAACAGCGTAACGGCCTGGTCGCGCAGTTCCCGGCGTGACCGGGGGGCCGCGTCGCCGTAGGCCCGAACCAGGTCAGCCAGAATGTCGTGGTAGCCGCCAGGGTCGGCCAGCCGCTCGTCGACCCGCTTGTACACGTAGTCGTCCACAGCGGCGAGCGCGGCGCGGAAGCGGCGGTGCAGGCGGGTCGGGAGCCACAGCGGTACCGGGACCGGGCTGATGTTGCGAAGGAAGGCGACCGAGAGGCCCGACCGCACGGCTTCGGTGAAACAGTCCGCCGCGGCAACCGCGGGGCCAGTCCGGCCGGCGGGAACCTCGTCGCGCATGTCCCGGCTGAACAGCGCCATCCCGATTACCCGCATGGCCAGTTCCTGGGTGTCATCGAGCAGGTCCACCTGCTCATCCCGCTGCCGGGCCTGCCCCCAGCGGTCCACTAGCTCGGTGGTGAACGCCGCGGTGATCTCGGCCACGCGAGTCAGCATGGCCTTGTCGAAGACGGGCTGGATGAGCTTGCGCTGCCGCCGCCAGTCTGTGCCGTCGACGGTGATCAGGCCGCGGCCGATCAGCAGCGCGAGGTTGTCGTACTGGCGGCCGCGCGGGTAGTTCCGCGGTTCGGTGACGAGCATGTGCCGGCTGGCTTCCGCGCTGGCCACCAGGGTGAACATGCGGCGGAGAACCTGGTACCGGGCGAAGCCGCCGTTCTCTGCGGCCAGCCGCCGCTGGATGCCGAGCAGGTCCGCCCGCAGCAGGCGCAGTGGGTACCGAACCGGAATGTCGCCTGCCGGGCCGCCCTCAGACGGGGATACCGTGCGCTGGGGGCGGCCAGTCCGGCGGCCGCTAGACCACCGCATGCCGTACCTCCGGCGCGTCTGCCACTGCCTGGGCGGACGGCGCCGCGAAAGCGTCGTCGAGCCCGGCGGCCTCTTCGACCAGCCGCATCATGGTCTGCCCGAAACGGGCCGCCGGGGCCCCGTCCACGATGTCGTGATCGACGGTGAGGGTGACGTTCAGCGTCTGGCGGGGCTCGGCGCGGCCGTCGACCCAGGCGACCCGCTCGTACCGGCCGCCGATCATCAGCGTGCAGGTGAAGAAGGAGTCGGCCATGCCGAAGAACGGGCGCGGCAGCATGCTCGAGCCGACGTTCGACAGCATGACTGTTCCCCACTGCCGCCGGAACCGGTCGGGGTCCCGGGTGACCCACCACCACAGCAGCCTCCGGGCCGGCCGCGGCAGGCGCATGATCCGGCGCCGGTAACTGACCCCCGGGTCATCGGCCAGGTCGCTGCGGACCGCCTGCCGCAGGTCATCGTTGATCTCGGCCAGGCTCTTGCGGTTCGCGCCGCGCACCACGTATGAAACCGGTACCAGCGCGCCATCGGGCTTGCGCTTCTCGATCATGGTGCTGACGTCCACGTCGGCGGCGATCACTAGCTTCTTCCGGCCCTTGCGGTAGGCGTGCATTAGCGGGTGCTCGTCAACGGCGCGGCCGAGGCAGTACACCAGGAAGGCAGTGAACGACGGGCTCTCGGGCAGTACGGCCTTGTACTTCTCGATAGCGGCCATCGCCCGGGACACGTCGATCTCGGCGAAGGCGTGCGCGAGGTGCGTCTTGTGCGCGGCGGTAAGGGCGTCGACTACTAGTTCCCGGACGCGCGGCCAGGGAATCTCTTGTACCGGGCTGCTGCGCATCGGCGCGTTACTCATCAAAGTCCTCCTGCTGGTTGCGCCGCGCGAAATCGTCCATGAAGCCGACCAGCTGGTCGACCGCGTCCTGAGTGACTCCGTTGAACAGGCTGGCCCGGCATCCGCCCAGGCTGCGGTGCCCGGCCAGCCCGACGAAGCCGGCTTTGTCGGCCGCCTCGAGGAAGCGGCCGTGCAGCCGCTCGGACGGCAGCGTAAAGGTCACGTTGGTTACCGACCGCGAGCCGCGCTCCGCCAGCGGGCGGTAGAACGAGGAGGCGTCGATGAAGTCGTACAGCGTCGCGGCCTTGCGCCGGTTCACCGCGCCGAGGGCGGCGAGACTGCCGAACTCATCCTTGATCCAGCCGAGCATGAGCCAGGTGACGTAGAGCGAGAAGGTCGGCGGCGTGTGGTAGTTCGAGCCGTGCGCGGCATGGGTCCGGTAGTCGAGAATGGCGGGAAGCTCGCGCGGGCGGGCCGCGATGCCGTCGAGCAGCGACTTGCGCACGATCACGAGGGTGACCCCGGCGATGCCGATGTTCTTCTGAGCGTGGGCGTAGGCCATATCGCAGGCAGACGGGTCGAAGACGTCCGTCATCAGGTCCGAGCTCATGTCGGCGATCACCGGGATCCCGGCCGGTGGCAGCGCGCGGAACTGGGTGCCTTCCACCGTGTTGTTGGTGACCAGGTGCAGGTACTTCGCACCCGGCCGGGCCTCGATCGACGCAGCCGGCGGCACGTAACGGTAGGCACGGTCGGCGGACGAGGCCACGATGGCCACGTCCCGGCCGGCCCGCTCCGGCTCCGCGATCGACTTGCGCGCCCAGTAGCCGGTGTCCACGTAGTCGACCTGATCTCCCGGCGCGGAAAAGTTCATCGGGATCATGGCGAACTGAAGCGAGCCGCCCCCCTGAAGGAAGAGCACCTCGAAGTCGGCGGGCAGGCCGAGCAGGCAGCGGACTCTGGCCGCGGTGTCAGCGATCACACTCTCGATTTCGGGAGCACGGTGACTGATCTCCATGACGCCCAGCCGGGTGCCGCGGAAGTCGAGGATGTCTGCTCGCATGCGCTCGACGACGGGCGCAGGCAGGGCAGTGGGACCGGCGTAAAAGTTCAGCACGGCGCGGTCAGCAGGACAATCAGCCAAGGTCAACTCCGTTATCTTTGGTGAGCCGGGCCCACTGTCGCACGGGGTTGTTTAACGCGGGTTAAGCGCCAATTGAGCCAGGCGTCTCGTCAAGCGGGTAACACCTGGTGGCTGATCGCCCTTTCGGCTGCCGCCGCTGGCCGGGCGGACCTGCTGCGGCTGGCTGCCCGGGACCTTAGCGTGGCTGGGGCTGTACGCAGGGTGTGACCCGCGGTTACTGTACCGGTGTGGGGGAGTCTGCCGCGGTGACCGCGGCCGGTGATCTGCGCGGTTTCCCGGCCGTGCCGACGAGCTTCATCGGCCGGGACGGGCCGCTGTGCGAGGTCGCGGGGCTGCTGGAGGAGTACCGGCTGGTGACGGTGACCGGGCCGGGCGGTTCGGGCAAGACCCGGCTCGCCGGGCGGGTGGCCCGGGATGTGGCGGGGCGGTTCGCCGACGGGGCGTGGCTGGTCGAGCTGGCGCCGGTGCAGGACCCGGCACAGGTCGCGACGGTAGTGGCGGCGGCGCTCGGGGTTCGCGAGCAGCCCGGCATCCCGGCGGCCGAGGCCGTGGGCCGGGTGCTGGCCCGGCAGCAGCTGCTGCTGGTGCTGGATAACTGCGAGCACGTGATCGGCGCGGCCGCGGAGCTGTGCGCCGGGCTGCTGGCCGCGGCCGATGACGTGCGGGTGCTGGCCACCAGCCGGGAGCCGCTGGCGGTGGCCGGGGAGGCCCGGCACCGGCTGGGACCGCTCTCCCTGCCCGGCCCGGGCATCCCGGGTGACGCGGCCGGGTCGGAGGCGGTGGCGCTGTTCGCCGACCGGGCGCGCAGCGCCGATCCGCGTTTCGCGCTCGACGGGCAGGCCGCTGCCGGGGTGGCGCGGCTGGTGACGCGGCTGGACGGGATGCCGCTGGCGATCGAGCTGGCGGCGGCGCGGGCGGAATCACTCGGCGTGGGCCAGCTGCTGGACCGGCTCGATGACCGGTTCACGCTGCTGGCCGGCGCCGACCGGCTGGCGCCGCCGCGGCAGCGGTCGCTGGCCGCCACCGTGGACTGGAGCTACCAGCTACTCGACGAGCGGGAGCAGCGGGTGTTCCGGGCACTGTCGCTGTTCCCGGCCGGGTTCACGCTGGACGCGGCCGAGGCCGTGGCGGGACAAGCCGCCGGGCCGGCGGTGCTTCACCTGGTGGACTGCTCGCTGCTGACCCCGCCGCGGGCCGGGGCGGACGGCCGGGCCCGGTACTCGATGCTGGAGACGCTGCGCGGCTACGGAGCCCGGCTGCTGGCCGAAGCCGGGGAGCAGGAACAGCTAGAGGCGGTTCTGGCCGGGTACGCGCTGCGGGTCGCCGAGCAGGCCGCGCCGGCGATGGCGACCGTCGCCGGGGAGCTGTCCGCCGTCCGGTGGCTGGATGCCGAGGACGCCGCCCTGGGGCACGCGCTGGCCTGGGCGGTGGAACACGACCTGGACCTGGCGGCGCGGCTGGTAACTGCGCTGGGCTTGTGGTGGACGCTGCGCGGACGGCTGGCCGGCCAGGGGCCGCTGCTGAGTGAGCTGACCGGGCGCGCCGAGCCGGGAAGCGCGGGGTGGTGCGCCGCGCAGTTCTGGCTCGCCTGCATGGCGCACGACGCGGCCGACCTGCCCCTGTCACTGCAGCGGTGCGCCGCCATCGTGGACGTGATCGGGGACCGGGAACCGTCCCCGGTACTGGCGGACTGCCTGGCCGTGCAGTCGATCACTCTGGCCGACCTGGGCCGGGTCCAGGAAGCGGCCGGGTGCGCCCGCCGTGTCCTGGCCATGGCCCGCGGGCTGGGCTGTCCCTCCGCCCAGGCGCGTGCCACGAATGCCTTGGCCGTCGCCGCTTCGAATGCCGGCGACCCGGGTGATGCGGTGCGGCTGGCCCGGCAGGCCGGCCAGGTCCCGGGCATCCCCCGCCTGGCCGCCCGGTTGTGTGGTTACGTGCTGGCCTCGTTCCTGGACGAGGCGGGAGACCTGGCCGCCGCCGAGCAGGCCGGCGCCGCCACGCTGGCCCAGGCCCGGGACGCGGACGACCAGTACTCCCCGGGCTGGGTGCTACCGGTGATGGCAGACTTGGACGCGCGGGCCGGCCGGGCCGGCGACGCCGCCGCGCATCTGCGCGAGGCAGCTCAGCTCGCGCTCCAGACCGGGGCCTGGTCGGTGGCACTTAACATCCTGGAGGCGTGCGGGCACCTGTGCGCCAGCACCGGGCGCCCGGCCGACGCGCTCACGGCCTGGGCCGCCCGCCAGGCGTTCAGTCGGCAGTGCCCGCTCGGCGACGCGGAGTTGCGCCGCCGTGAGGGCGTCTTGCCCGGCGCCCGGGAGGCCCTTGGCCCGGACCGGGCGCGGGCGGCCGAGCAGCGCGGCGCGGCGATGAGCCTGCAAACCGCGGCCGAGTACGTCCTGCTGCTGACCGCCCCCGGACCGGCCCCCGCCCAGCGGCCGCCAGCCGCGGCCAGGCTCAGCGCCCGGGAACGGGAGCTGGTCACCCTGGTCGCCCAGGGCCGCACCGACGCGGACATCGCCGCGCAGCTGTACATCAGCATCCGCACCGTCCGCTCGCACCTGGACCGGATCCGCGACAAGACCGGCGCCCGCCGCCGCGCCGACCTGACCCGGCTGGCCCTGGCCGCCGGGCTGGTCTAGCCCGCGCCGCCGGCCCGCCAGCCCGTCACCTGCCCGGGTGGGTAATCCTACCCACCCGCCGGGCAACCCGGGAAAGGGGTAATCCGGCCGCTACCCGGCCCCCGGCCGGGCGGGAGAGCCTGCTGGCAAGGCCGGAACGCCCGGCCCGATCCAGACACCAGGAGCCGATCATGCTCGCATCCCTTTCCCGCCACCACAGGCACCTGACCGCCGGCGCGCAGCTGCGCCGGATCACCGCGGCCCTGGCCGCCGCCGCGCTCGGCCTGCTGGCCTGGGCCGCCGCCGCCCCGGCCGCCTTCGCCCAGGTGCTCCCACCCGAGGACAGCAACCACGGGCCGGTACCCGCCACCACGGGCCGGGTGATCACGGCCGGCGGCACGCCCGGCTGGCAGATCACCCTAATCGCGGTCGCCGCCGCCCTGACCGCGGCCGTCGCGGCGGTGCTCCTGGACCGCGCCCGGGCCAGCCGCCGGCCCGCCTCCAGCGCCGGGTGACGCACGGCTCCAGCCCGGCGCCAGCCGCCGTTCTGCTAGCCGCGCTGCAGGACGCGTGCTGCGCCTGCGGCGACAGTCGTGGCCAGCGTCCATCCAGCGGCGATGAGGAAGTACGACAGCCACTGTTCCGCGCCGCCGGGATTAAAGGC
>Ga0134126_10012653_pt1 | contig 10650 bp, 5 predicted proteins | sample KB31752_FD_96881 | JGI IMG/M metagenome (GOLD analysis project Ga0134126, IMG submission 96881) | Terrestrial soil microbial communities with excess Nitrogen fertilizer from Kellogg Biological Station, Michigan, USA - KB3-175-2 | ecosystem: Environmental > Terrestrial > Soil > Unclassified ...
TGGTGAAGAAACGGCGCAAGCGCTCGGGCGAAACATCGCTCTGGATGTTTTCCGGAAAGAGGCCGGCGCGCGCCTTGACAATACCGGGCTCGCTAACGTCGGTTCCAAAAAACTGGATGGAAGTCCGCGCGGCTCGGGCGCCTAAAAATTCCAAAAGAGCGATGGCCAGCGAATAGGTTTCTTCGCCAGAGGCGCAACCCGGAGTCCAAATGCGAATGGCCTCGTCGGGCGCTCTATTTTTTAGAATTCTTGGAAACACCAGGGTCTTCAGACCTTCAAACAACTGGGGATTGCGGAAGAAGCTGGTGACATTGATGAGCATGTCCTGATGAAGAGCTTTGGTCTCTGCCGGATTGGCCCGGAGGAATTTTACGTAGTCTTCGATTTTGTCGATTTTGTGGACGACCATACGGCGGTGAATGCGCCGGAGAATGGTGGTCTGCCGGTATTGCGTGAAATCCACGCCGGTGGCCTTGCGCAGGGACTGAAAAATGGCGCCCAGGCCGGAATCAGCCGCGGACGTCACATCAATCTCCGCGATGTGCGCCGTCGTGATGTAGGGATGGCGCGCGATGCGCGTGAGCTCACGCGCGATGCCTTTGGGCGGCAGAACATAGTCCGCATATCCAGCGGCAATCGCGCTACGCGGCATACTGTCGAATTTGGCGTCTTCCTGCGCGAACGTGACTCCGCCCTGAGCTTGAATCTCGGCCATTCCCAGAGTGCCATCGCTGCCATAGCCTGAGAGAATGACGCCGATGGCGCGATTTCCCTGGGCTTTGGCGAGGGAGCGCATAAAACGATCGATGGTCATTTGGACGGCCGGAGCTTTTGAGCGCGGTGCAAGCTGTAACGTGTGGTTCGAAATGGTCATTGTTGCGTTCGGCGGGATCACATAGACGTGATCGGACTGCACCCTCATGCCGTCGGCGACTTCATCCACCGGCATGGTCGTTTGTTTCGACACGAGCTCAGTGAGCATGCTGTGATGCTTGGGATCGAGATGCTGCACGAGCACGAATGCCATGCCAGTGTCGGCGGGGAGATTCTTCAGCAGCTCGTTGAACGCTTCGATTCCGCCGGCGGAAGCACCGATGGCGGCAATCAGCAGGCCTTCGTGATTTTCCGAGGCGGTGAACTGCTCAGAGGGCAAAGGACGCGATTTTTTGTTGCGAGGCTGTGATTTGGTTTTCATCCTGAGGCCCAAGATTATCTACGTACACTGCCGAAAGCTTGTCACCGGGGAAGCCCAGCCGAGACCGTGCGGAATCATGTGGATTGGCGTAGGAAGTTCGCGCGCCGGACTCGCTTGAAACGAGGGCATCGCCACTCGACGGATTCTATTCTTTTACGGGCACAGCGGCAAGTTTTTGCGGATTGTCGGATGGACGACGGACTTGCATCTTAATTTAAATGGCAAGAAAAGAACCAAAGAAAGAGACTGCTCCTGCGAAAATAGCAGGGGAAACATTCGAAGAAGTCCGCGAGCAAGCAAAGACTTGCAAAGCCTGCGATCTATGGAGGAATGCCACTCAAACAGTGTTTGGAGAAGGTGGAGGCGCAACCCCTAAAGTGATTTTCGTGGGCGAGCAGCCGGGAGACCAGGAAGACCTCAGCGGGAAACCGTTTGTGGGTCCGGCGGGAAAGCTGCTGGATAAAGCTCTCGAAGAAGCAGGAATTGACCGCCGCAAAGTGTACGTCACCAATGCCGTGAAGCATTTCAAATGGGAGCCGCGCGGGAAGCGACGCATACACAAAAAACCGAATGCAACAGAGATTGCTGCTTGCCGTCACTGGTTGGACGCGGAACTCGCGCTGATACGTCCCAAAGTGATTGTTTGCCTCGGAGCCACGGCAGCGCAGGCATTATTGGGCAACGGTTTTCGTGTGACGCAGCATCGTGGCGAACGTCTGCAATCGCCGCTCGCACCGGTAGTCATGGCGACGGTGCATCCATCGTCGATTCTGCGCGCGCCGGATGAAGAGACGCGGCACGAGGAAATGCGGCGCTTCGTGGCAGATTTGAAGAAAGTCGCGGAAACGTTGTAACCCTGTTCGTCTTTTTGCGCCTTTTGATTCTCGGCGAAACTTGCGCCACAATAGAGCGCAGCTTTTCTGTTCGGAAAAACTTCCGTTGCCCTCATGAGCACGCATACCGCATCTGCGCCTTCAGCTCTCGGTCTCGAATGGGCGCATCCGCTCGTTCAGGAATGGTTCGTGTCGAAATTCGGCACGCCGACGGAGCCGCAAATCTCCGGCTGGCCGCACATTCTCGCGGGCCGCGACACGCTGATTAGCGCTCCCACCGGCTCGGGAAAAACTTTTGCGGCCTTCCTGGCGTGTATTGACCAGCTGGTTAGGAAAGCGATTACCGGCGGTCTGCGCGATGAAATTGAAGTGCTCTACGTTTCACCGCTGAAGGCGCTGGGGAACGACATTCAGAAGAACCTCGAAATTCCTCTGGGCGAAATTCTTCATTTAGCGGCGGAGCGCGGATTCCTGATGCCGGAGATTCGCACCGCTGTGCGAACGGGCGACACGTTGATGCACGAGCGCCGCGCGATGCAGAAACGCCCGCCGCAAATTCTGGTGACCACGCCGGAGTCGCTCTACATTCTGCTGACCGCGGGGAGAAGCCGCGAGCTGCTGCGCAGCGTGCGCACGGTCATTGTGGACGAGATTCACGCCATCGCCGACGACAAGCGCGGCTCGCATCTGGCGCTTTCGCTGGAGCGCCTCGAAGCGCTGACCGGCTGCCATCCTACGCGCATCGGCCTTTCCGCCACGCAACAACCCATCGAGTGCATCGGGCAGTTCCTTTCAGGCAGCGAGCGGCCTTTGCCGACGATTGTCCAGGTAGCGCAACGCCGCGAGTTTGATTTGTCCGTGGAAGTTCCCGCGAGCGAGCTGGGCGCGGTGGCTTCCAATGAAATGTGGGACGAAATTTACAAGCGCATCGCGGAGATGGTGCAGCAGCACCGCTCGACGCTGATTTTCGTGAACACGCGCCGGCTGGCGGAGCGCGTGGCACATGCGTTGGGCGGATTGCTGGGCGAGGGCGCAGTTGCTTCGCATCATGGAAGTTTGTCGCGGCTGCGGCGGCTCGCGGTGGAAAGCAAACTGAAGGCAGGCGAACTGCGCGCGCTGGTTGCGACGGCGTCGCTGGAGTTGGGAATTGATATTGGCTCGGTTGAGCTGGTTTGCCAGATTGGTTCGCCGCGGTCGATTGCAGTGGCTTTACAGCGCGTAGGACGTTCAGGCCACTGGCGTGGCGCGATTCCGAAAGGCCGGCTGTTCGCCACCACGCGCGATGAACTTTTGGAGTGCGCGGCGCTGGTGCGCTCGATTCGCGAGGGATTGCTCGACCGCATCATTATTCCCGATTGCCCGCTGGACGTCCTGGCACAGCAAATCGTGGCGGAATGCGCAGCGATGGAATGGAACGACGACCAGCTCTTCGCGCTGGTTAAGCGCGCTTATCCATACAGAAATCTGTCGCGCGAGAGCTTCGATGAAGTGATCGGAATACTGGCGAATGGAATTTCGGCGCGGCGCGGGCGTTACGGCACGTATTTGTATCATGACGCGGTGAACAAGCGGCTGCGCGCGCGGCGAGGGAGCCGTCTGGCAGCAATCACCAGCGGCGGCGCAATCCCCGAGAATGCGCTTTACACGGTGATTGCTGAGCCGGAAGGAATCGTGGTTGGGACGTTGGATGAAGATTTCGCAGTGGAGAGTCTGCGCGGGGACATTGTCCTCCTCGGGAACACATCGTGGCGCATTCGGCGGATTCAGTCCGGCTCTGTGCTGGTGGAAGATGCGCAAGGCGCGCCTCCTAATGTGCCTTTCTGGCGCGGCGAGGCGCCGGCGCGTACGGCGGAGCTTTCGCAAGAGGTTGCAGAATTGCGCCAGCGCATAGACTCGCTTGCAGAATCCGCGGCGCCCACAGGCTCTCGCACCGATCCTGCGCGTACGGCGGCGACCGATTGGCTGATGCGAGAGTGCGGCCTGGACCGAGCGGGCGCAGAGCAGGCCGTCGAATACATAATTGCGGGCCGCGCGGTCTTGCGCGCCGTTCCAACGCAGCAAACGATAATCGCAGAGCGTTTTTTCGACGAAAGCGGCGGCATGCAGCTGGTGATTCACGCGCCGTTTGGCGGACGCATCAACAAAGCCTGGGGACTGGCGCTGCGAAAACGCTTTTGCCGCTCATTCAATTTCGAATTGCAAGCCGCGGCGACAGATAACGGTCTGAACATTTCTCTCGGAGAGCAGCACAGTTTTCCGCTCGCCGATGTTTTCCAATTCCTGAAACCCGCTACCGTAGAAGAGCTGCTCGCGCAGGCCGTGCTGGCCTCGCCGATTTTCACGAGCCGCTGGCGCTGGGCTGCGGGACGCGCGTTGGCGCTTCTGCGCTTTCAGGGAGGGAAAAAAGTTCCGCCGCAGATTCAGCGCATGCGCTCGGATGATCTCCTCGCCGCTGTTTTTCCTCACGCACTCGCATGTCCGGAAAATCTCGAAGGCGACATTGAAATTCCGGACCATCCGCTGGTGCGCGAAACGATGAAGGACGCGCTGACGGAAGCGATGGACATTGAAGGACTGAAAAACGTATTGCAGGCTATTGGCGACGGGAAAATTCAGACGGTTGCCGTGGACACTCCCGCGCCGTCGCAATTTTCGCACGAAATTCTTAATGCGAATCCCTATGCTTATCTTGATGACGCTCCGCTCGAGGAGCGCCGCGCACGCGCGGTCGAAATGCGGAGAATGTTGCCCGAAGCGGTGCTTTCGGAAGTTGGCCGCCTCGATCCCGCGGCGATTCGAAATGTGCGCGAAGAGGCGTGGCCCGATATTCGGGATGCCGACGAACTGCACGATGCTCTGCAAAGCTTCGTCGCATTTCCGGAAATGTCGCATAACGCCGAGGCAGCCCCAGACGCAGCCTTCTCACCAAATATTTCGTTTCTTCAAACTGCAGTTTCAAATTCGAAATCCCTATGGCAGACCCATTTTGCGGCGCTAATGGCGAGCAACCGAGCGGCCCGAGCGTTTGTGGGCGAACGTGTCTACTGGGTGTGCGCGGAAAAGAAGAAAGTGTTTGTGACGATCTTCCCGGAAGCGCAATTCGAAGCGGTACTCGCTGATGTGGGATCATCGGCAGCTTCGAGAGAAGACGCACTCCTGGAATGCATCACAGGATGGATGGCCCACAGCGGACCCGTGAACGCCAAGATTCTCAGCGACGTACTTGGTGTTGAGTCGCCTGATATCGAACAAACTTTTCTCCGTCTGGAAGCAACCGGCGCGGCCCTGCGCGGGAACTTCACCGGCGCTGCCACCAACCAAACGGAATGGTGCGACCGGCGCTTGCTGGCGCGTATTCACCGGCAGACGCTCGGCAGTTTGCGCAAGCAGATCGAGCCAGTCACAGCCGCGCAGTTCATGCGTTGGCTGCTGCGCTGGCAGCATGTTGCCCCGGCGACTCAAGTTTTCGGCGAGCGCGGGACTCTCGATGTGCTCCGGCAGCTCCAGGGATTTGAAGCTCCAGCGAACGCTTGGGAACGCGAGATCCTGAGCGCGCGAATCGCGAATTACGATCCCAAAATACTGGACCAGCTTTGCCTCACAGGCGCGATTGGCTGGGGCCGTCTCTCGCCTCATCCGGCAATTATTGATGACCAAGGCCCGGCGAATCGCCGGGTTATTCCGTCGAGCGTCGCGCCAATTACGTTTTTCGTTCGAGCCGAATCGGATTGGATGGCTCCGAAAAATGATGAGACCGGCACAGAACGACGCGGCCTAACTCCTGCGGCGCAAGATGTCTTGAAATTCCTGAGGCAGCGGGGCGCATCATTTTTTCCAGACATTCTTCGAGGAACGCAGCGGCTCAAGGCTGAATTGGAAACTGCCTTGTGGGAATTAGTAACCGCGGGCGTCATCACCGCGGACGGATTCGACAACATGCGCGCACTCATCGATCCGAAGCGGCGCGCAGGGCAAGGGCGCGGGCAAAATGCGCGTCCACGGCACAGCGCCGGAAGATGGTCGCTGCTTTATGCGCATGAAGATGGCACGGAGCGCGGCCAGGTGGTCGAAGCAACCTGCCGGATGCTCCTCGAGCGCTATGGCGTGGTATTCCGCGAACTGCTTGCGCGCGAGACCTTGATCCCGCGCTGGCGCGAACTGCTTCTGGCATTTCGCAGATTGGAGGCCCGTGGAGAAGTTCGCGGCGGAAGGTTCGTCAGCGGATTTATCGGCGAGCAATTTGCCTTGCCGATGGCGGTCGAGTCTCTGCGCGCCACGCGCAACGCCGCTTCCGCAAACGAGGCGGTCACTATTTCAGCGGCTGACCCTCTCAATTTGATTGGGATTATTTTGCCAGGAGACCGCGTGCCTGCGAATTCGTCGAGAATGATTTCCTTCCGCGATGGCGTGCCGCTCGAAGCCGCGGAATCGCGCCGGCGATTCGAATCGGCCGTGGCGGTCTAAAGCACGCGAGCCGCACCACCGACTGCCTTGCATACGTAAATTTCCGGAGTGTGGCCGGTTTTCGCTGAGTATTGTTCAGCGATCTGTCTGCGAAATTCCTCAACGTGAGTTTCTTCCACTAAATTCACCGTGCATCCGCCGAAACCTGCGCCCGTCATTCGCGCGCCGTGAACGCCTCGTTGTTGCTCAGCAACATCCACCATCACATCAAGCTCCGCGCAGCTTACTTCATAGTCGTCGCGAAGACTGCGATGAGATTCTGCCATCAGCTCGCGGATTCGTTTCAGGTCGACGCGCTTTAGAGCTTCAGCCATTTGCTCCACCCGCCGATTTTCGGTCACCACGTGACGACAGCGTTTGTAGACCGCGCCAGGCAGCAGCGTTCGATGCCGTTCCAAATCAGCCAGCGAAACATCGCGGAGCGCGCTAATCGAAGGCATAACTTGAGTGAGCAGGCGAATTGCCTCCTCGCATTCCGCGCGGCGCGTGTTGTACTCGTTGCACTCCGCGGTCAGCTTATGCTCGACCATTGTGTTGCAAATCACGATGCTCAGAGAATGGGGAATAGGAACAGCCTGGAATCTCAAAGAGCGGCAGTCCAAAAGCAGCGCGTGATCTCGCAGACCGTGACATGCGACGAACTGGTCCATGATGCCGCACTTCGCTCCGACGAAATCGTTTTCGGCTTTTTGGCAAAGCTTCGCGACGTGCAGCGGGTCCATCCTATGCCCGAAAACGCCGAGTAGCGCGTAGGCAGTCGAAACTTCCAGCGCTGCGGAAGAGCTCAGCCCTGCGCCAATCGGAACTTCACTGCAGATGTAAAGATTCGCGCCGCCGAGAGCGCATCCAGCGGCTTCCAGTTGCAGGAAAACTCCAAGCGGATAATCGTTCCATGCTGAAGAAGGCTCAATCGGCTTGTCGAGAGGAAATGTGATTGTCTGTGCCAGATTTTCCGAGAACAACACGAATTGGTTATCACGCCGTGGGAAGAGCGCGGCGTAACAGAAAAAATCGATGGCCGCAGGCAGCACGGAGCCCTCGTTGTAATCCGTATGATCGCCGATCAGATTCACGCGTCCCGGAGCGCGATAGATCTGGGGCATGTCACCGAATCGCTGTTTGAATTTGGCAGCCAGAGCAGTTGCGTCAGCCATTTACTCTGTCCGAGAACCTCTGACTGTAAATTTGATTTGTTTCAACATTCTTGACAGTCGTGATTCCATGAAACATAGTGTTCCGTCGCAATCATAATCTATGAATAAAAATCTAAGACACTCTTCACGTCGTACGCTCCTGAAAATCCTGGGGACTGGCGCCGGCGCATTTGCTCTGGAACGCCTGTTCCCGTTTAGCGCTCACGCGCTACAAATGCCAGGACCCGCCAAACGCTTGCCGTCGTTTACTGGTCCGGGCGCGAATCCTTACTGGAACTCGGTCGGCCAGTTTGCCACCTTCCCGCAAAAAGCGCCGATGATTATGCTGACCGACCGTCCCGTGCAGCTTGAAACACCGCGGAATTATTTTTTGAATGCGATCACGCCGAATGACGCATTTTTCGTCCGCTGGCACCTGGAAACGATTCCCAACGAGGTGGATCTTTCGACGTGGCGCTTGCGGGTTGAGGGCAACGTCAACAAACCGCTGACGCTGAGCTTCCCTGACCTTCTGCGGAAATTCAAGGCGGTCACTTTAGCGGCTGTCAATCAGTGCTCGGGAAACAGCCGCAGCCGGTTCGAGCCGCGCGTCGTTGGCGGACAATGGGGCAATGGAGCGATGGGCTGCGCGCGCTGGACTGGAGTGCACTTCCGCGAACTCCTCGACATGGTCGGCGTGAAGAGCGGCGCTGTGCAGGTGCAACTGCAGGGACTTGAGCGGGGCAAAGGTCCAAAAGGCATGCCTTCGTACGAATTCAAAAAATCACTCGACCTGAAGGATCCGGTTCTGGACGAAGCGATCCTCGCTTATTCCATGAATGGCGAGCCGCTGCCCATGCTCAATGGATTTCCGGCACGACTCATTGTGCCCGGCTATTTCGCCACCTACTGGGTCAAGAGTCTCGAAGCGATTCGCCTGCTCGACAAGCCCGACGAAAATTTCTGGATGAATCCCAGCTACCGCGTGCCCGATACACCGCGCGGCGACACCACTCCCGCCGATGTCGCTGCCAAAAAAGTGAAAATGGTGCCCATTACGCGCATGCCGGTGCGTTCGTTCATCGTTTCTCCGGATGGCGACACGAAAATTCCGGCGGGGCTGCCGCTCACGATCCGCGGAATCGCTTTTAGCGGTTACGGTCGCGTCACCAAAGTAGAATTCTCGGATGCGCCGCGAGGCGCTTGGCGCACAGCACAACTCGGCGAAGACCTTGGCCCGTACGCATTTCGCACTTGGCAATTCCAGTGGACTCCGGAGCGGCCCGGAAAATATCAGCTGGCGGTGCGAGCAACGGATGAAAAGGGAAACGTTCAACCGGATGAAGGCGTATGGAATCCCGGCGGCTACCTATGGAACAAAATTGAACGTCAGGAAGTGACGATCGGAGTAGCGCAATGAAGTGGCTGCGTACCAATCGGCGTAAGATTTGGACACTTGCGATTGCTCTCGCGTTTGTGGCCGTCGGAGCCATTTACGCCGACTTGCAAATCGGCTATTACACGTCCACAAACCTCGGCTCAATCTCGCAAACCGCGCCCGTGGCGAATCAAGCCAATGGCGCTTACAAAATCGCCGCATTTCCTCTGTACAAGACCACTCTTGCGCCGGGTCCGGGCCGTCAGGACGTCGAGTCCTATTGCAACACATGCCACACGCCAAGCTACATCACCATGCAGCCTCCGCTTCCCGCCGCCAAGTGGAAAGCGGAAGTGGACAAAATGGGGAAGACGTACGGCGCGCAAATTCCCGCGGAATCGCAGGCCAGCATCTTGAAATATCTCGATTCGCACTACACGCCAGAAACTCGCAAGCGCTAAATCACCGAAACGGCTGGCCCCGAGCCTCATACGCTCGCAGTATTCTGCGCCGTCGTTATATACTCCGCGTTCTGCCTGCGACCGCAATTCTCGGAAGGAGCACGCTTAACGTGAACCACCGCCTTCGTTTTTTCTCAGCAGCACTAATGTCTTTGTTTTTTCTATCCCTGTCGCTCCTATTGGCTCATCAGTTGAATGCACAGCAGATTGATCCAAATCTGTACAGCGGCATGCGCTGGCGGCTGATTGGCCCATATCGCGCGGGGCGCATCACGGCCGTCGCAGGAATCCCCGGAAATCCCGCCATTTATTACATCGGAACGCCCGGAGGCGGCGTCTGGAAAACAACTGACGGTGGAATTGTCTGGAAGCCAATCTTCGATGCGGAACATGTCGCTTCTATTGGCGCTCTAGCCCTTGCGCCTTCAAACACAAATATCATCTACGTCGGCACGGGCGAGCAGACCGAAGGCAACGGCGTCTACAAATCCACCGATGCCGGCGCGACCTGGGAAAGCATCGGCCTCGCCGATACGCATTACATCAACACCGTTCTGGTGGATCCGCGCAATCCCAATGTCGTCCTCGTCGGCGCAATGGGCGATAGCACGCCGAGCGATAACCGCGGCGTCTACAAGACGACGGATGGCGGCAAGACTTGGAAAAAAACGCTTTTCCAGGACAACATGACCGGCGTAGCGGATATGGTTATGGATCCCAATAATCCGCGCGTGCTTTACACAGCCATGTGGCGTCCTGTCGTGCGTCTTTTCTTCCCTCCCTCTGGACGGCCGCAACCCGGGCCCGATTCATGGATTTACAAATCCACCGATGAAGGCTCGACGTGGAAGAGGCTTGACGCTGACGGCATGCCTTCCGATAAATGGGGCCGAACCGGACTCGCCGTTGCACCGGGAAATCACGGCAAACGCGTCTTCGCGATCGTTTCGCAGGGACTTTACCGTTCCGATGATGCCGGCGCGAACTGGCGCAAAATCACGGAAGACCCCCGAGTTGTCGGCGACGGATATTTCAGCCGCCTTTTCGTAGACCCGAAAAATCCAGATTTGGTTTACGTCATGCAGACTTGCAGCTATCGCTCCACTGACGGCGGCGTCACGTTTCAGGCGTTCAAAGGCGCGCCCGATGGCGACGATTACCACGTGATGTGGATTGATCCGACAAA
>Ga0134126_10012654_pt1 | contig 10650 bp, 9 predicted proteins | sample KB31752_FD_96881 | JGI IMG/M metagenome (GOLD analysis project Ga0134126, IMG submission 96881) | Terrestrial soil microbial communities with excess Nitrogen fertilizer from Kellogg Biological Station, Michigan, USA - KB3-175-2 | ecosystem: Environmental > Terrestrial > Soil > Unclassified ...
ACATGCGGCTGATCAAGGAGCTATACCATCCCGAAGTAGGAATGATTCCCATTGGCGACCACTACACCATGGGTCCGAAGGCCGCCGCCATAGCCGCCGGTTATCTGGGTGTGAAGACCGTGATCCCCATTCACTATGGAACTTTTCCGCAGCTTACCGGCACGCCTGCGGAGCTTGAGCAGCATCTGCAAGGCGCCGGGGTCACGGTGCGCGCTCCTCAACCTGGAGAAACGATTCGGTAGGACCGTTCAGGCGCGCAAAAAAGGGCCGCTCTCATGGAGCGGCCCTTTTGCACTTACTTGGAGCCTTTTGTAGAGGCGCGTTTCTTCCGCTCCGCCCAGCGCGCCTTGAGAGCTTCGGAAAGCCTCTTGCGAGCTTCCGCGCTCATGCGGCGCCGGCCACCTCTCTTCTTCTTCGCCGGCTTTGCCGCGGCGGAGGTTCCGCGCGGGCGACCTCTGGTTCCCGAGCCCGTTCCACCTGCCAGGATGTTGCGCGCCTGTTGCAAACGCGCGATTTCATTGTCTATCTCAGAAAGTATTTGATTGACCTGCATAAGTCCTCCAGCTCCCGCTTATTGTTGCTGCATTGAACTACCTTATGGTATCCGATAATTACCAATCCAAGCCATTGAATAACACAACGCGCGGGCATATACAAATGCCGTGCAAATTTATTACACCTTTGATTACTTCTGGATGGTATCCGGACCCCTGTCTTCAGGCCCGCTGGTGGAAAGACGCGCGGGACCTTCCGGCAAGTGCAGAAGCATACTATCGTCGCGCTGAGTATTTTGCGTATGCCTTCGCAGATCGTTCAGCGTCTCGACTTTATCTCTGGCATATTCTGAGGCCAGCCTGGTCAGGGCATAGGTCACGATGTCGGTATGATGCAGATACTCCATGCCCGGATCGCGCCGGAAATTCAACCATAAGCGATGGACCAGTTGCACATCCTCGCCTTGCAGAGCGGGAGCGTGGGGGCCAATGTGAAACGCCCGCGCATCGCCGCTGGGCATAATCACGTAGAAGGTAAATTGTCGCTTGGGTTCAGGAAGCGCCTCCCATGCCTGACCCACGTGATAGGCCTGGTCCGCGGCTGTCATCTTGGAAGACAGGCCCGAGACCAGCGCGGAAACCTCCAGCAGATTCGCCGTCTGGACCAGCGCCGCAAAAACATCGCCGGCGGGCACCACCAGCAGAGAAATATGTTTGCCGAAGCTTTCCGCCACGGAAACAGCCTTGGTAAAAAGCATCTGCTCGTGCTCGCTGAATAGCTGATGAGCAAGATACTCAGGCCCGCCCACACCCATCATCCGGGCGGTAAGTACAACCACGTCCTGGTCCTCTGTATTGGTGCGCGAAAGGGTCCACTTCAACGCGAAAGGGTTGGCCGCGTCGCGCATCGTGACCAGCACCGCTCCGGGTCTTACGTCCAACGCTTCGCGCCCTATCTCTTCCGGCTGTTCAAGCTGGAAATGCTCCTTCATCTGCTTGGCGGTGGCAAGCTGGCGCTTAAGATTCTTACGTTCCGAAATAGTAAAGATAATGAAGAAAGTGGCGGCAAAAGCAAGGCCGCTTTCCGTCGCCACGCTCTTCGTAAATAAGTTGACGATCGCCGTAGTCAACAAGACCAGAAAGACGCAGAACAATCCGACCGGTAATTCAAAGCCGCGGATTTTGATGTTGACGGGAACCTTCCAGCCGCGCTCGCCGTGGTATTTCCAGCGAAGCACCAGCATGGCAAGGCTGTTGAAGGTAAAGCTCCAGATCACGCCGAAGGCATACGCTTCGCCCAGCACAATCACGTTGCCGCGCGTCACAATGATGGTAAATAACTGGAGCGCCGTTACAAGATTGATGATGCGATAACTGGTTCCAAACCTGCGGTGTGGCTTGCGGAACCAATCAGTAAGCACGCCGTCCTCGGCCACGCGCATCAGCACGCCGGTGGACCCGATGATCGAGGTATTCACCGCTCCGGAAAGAATGAGAAAACCGACAATCACGACAAAAACGCGGAAGATAATGCGCAGCGTATGCGGGCCAACCATGTACATGGCCAGTCCCGCGATGAGGTTGTCGCGATAGACCGGAATGCGCACCGCGTCGGGAATGATCATGACGGCGAGCAAGGAGACAATTCCGGTAAACACAAAGCTATAAATGGCGATGACAATCGCCGCGCGCTTCAGGTTTTTGAGCTTGGGATGCTCAATTTCGCGATTGACCTGGGCCAGCGTCTCCTCGCCGCTCATCGCCAAAATAGAATGGCCAAATGCCATGATGATTCCGAACAGTCCAAGGCCGGTGGCAATCTTGCTGCCGGATAGAAACCCGAGCGCGTCCTTGGAGAAGTGCAGGTTTGAAGGAGTGGGCAGAGGAGGAAATTTCGCGTGGGTGCGAATGGCGGTCCAGATGCCCCAGCCGAGCAGCAGCACCACCATAATGGTGGTGATTTTCATGACTTCCAGAGCCTTGTCGCTCGATTCCTCGATACCTTTGGTGTTCTGCCACCAGAAGTAAATGGTGACGATGGCGCAGAAGATGGCGGAAGTTTCATTCACCGGAAGCTGTCGCGCGCCGTGGCCGTTGATGAGCGCCAGCGGGAGCCACCCATGCGTCGCTCCTACATTCATCAGCTCATTCAGAAGCCCCGTAATGTACTGTCCGGCGGAGACGCCGGAGATCGGCCCGGTAAGGATGTAGTCAAACATCAGAGCCGAGACGCTCAACTTGGCGAAGTTGCCGCCCAACGCCTCCTTGACCACGCGATAAACTCCGCCGCGCGTGAACATGGAGCAGCTCTCCACATACACGGCGCGCACCGCGAAGGAAAACAGCATGACTCCGAGGATGAACCAGGGCGCGGCCTTGCCTACCGCCTGCTCCGCAATGCCACCGGCATAAAACGCGGAAGAGCCGAGGTCATTGAGAACAATGGCCGCGGCTCGCCAGAACGATATAAAAGTGAGCATAACCGAGGAAGCTACGACGAGCTTGACTCGGTTGGATTGTGGAGCGGTAAACGTTTGGCTAGAGGACATGAATGGGACGACGTCGGCCATTCGCCAGGACAACCAGGGGATGCCTTGCCCTGACGCTAAGGCTGAGTTTAAGCCTGTCTGGTGGCACAGTCAATGAATGCTTTCAGCACGATGAAACGAAAGGGCGCGGAGGCTATTCCTTTCCGGAAAGCTCCATGACATCCTCCACAAAGCTGATCAGAATCACGAGACAGGAACCGGCCAGCCCCACGAAGAACAGGACCGTCAGAATGCTCATTCCAAGGTGCGCGTAGGCGCTCATGTTCTCCATTGTATGGGCGCGGCGGCGGTTTGCAAGCATTTTGCCAGCCCGCGCAGGATGGTAAACTCCCCTTGAATGCCCGTGTCTCACAACCGGACGCTGCCTGCATCTCGCAACCGGACGCCCTCGGCCAACGCTTTTGTTCCGATCTGGGTTCCGCCAGCACTCCTGTCTGCGATTCTGCTCAACTTGTGCTTTCCCATCGCCGGACCGCTGCCGCCGTGGCGCGCCGTCTTTGCGTGGTTTGCGCTGGTCCCGCTGTTGTACGCGCTGCTGATGCCGGAAAGCGTGGCATCCCGGCGCTCTCTGTTGCGCGGCGCCCTGACAGGGTATGTGTGCGGAGTGCTCTGGTACGTCCTGAATTGTTATTGGGTTTATCAGACCATGACCCAGTATGCGGCGGGCGTATCCGCTGCGGGCGGCGTGGGAATCCTTCTTCTGTTCAGCCTGGTACTGGGGCTTTACTTCGGGGCCTTCGGACTCGGTGTGGCATATCTGCGCCGGGCCTCTGGAGGCATTGCGGTTCCGCTGGTAGCTGCGCCGTTTCTATGGGCCGCGCTTGAGTTGCTGGCCGCCCACCTCACCAGCGTTCCCTGGGACCAGCTTGGCTATTCGCAGGTAGATAACCTGCTGCTCACAAAGCTCGCCCCTTATACCGGAACGTACGGAATTTCCTTTGTTCTGGTCGCGGCAAATGCCTTGCTGGCCGCCGCGCTGCTCGCGAAGTCAATTCATACCCGCCTGCGCATCGGGGTTGGCGCGGTTCTGCTCATCATTGCGCTTCAGCTAGGGTCTTTTACTCCTTCCAAACCTTCGCCAACTTCGAGCTATGCCGTGCTGCTTCAGCCGAACCTCAATGTGGGCGTGGACAATAACTGGATTGGCCCGGAGTGGGACGAGCGCGTGTCGTGGATGTTGAGTGAGAGCCTGCGCACCTGCACACCCGCGTATGCTGGAATGCCTTTGCCGGATACTCCGCCGAGCCAGTTACCGTGTGCGGACAATGTGCCTCCGCCGGGCGTCGTGGTGTGGCCGGAGGCGCAGTCGCCCCTTCACAGTGATCGCCCCCGCGTGATTGCCCTGCTGCACACGCTGGCTACTACGGCCCATGCGCCGATTGTTGCCGGAATGCTGGGCGAGGACCAAAGCGGAACGTATAACTCGGCAGTCTTTACCGCGCCGGACGGGAAAATTCTGGGACGCTACGACAAGATTCACTTAGTCCCATTTGGCGAATACATTCCTTACCGCAATCTCTTCTTCTTTGCCCACAAGCTTACGCAGCAGCTTGTAGACTTGCAGCGCGGGAAAGTCCGCAAGGTATTTCCCGCCAATGGACATCAGTTCGGCATCTTCATCTGCTATGAGTCGATCTTCGCCGATGAAGTACGGCAGTTCGCGCAGAATGGCGCGGATGTGTTCATCAATATTTCCGATGACGGATGGTATGGAAACACCAGCGCGCCCTGGCAGCACTTGAACATGGCGCGGATGCGGGCCATTGAAAACCATCGCTGGATTCTGCTCGACACCAACAACGGCATCACCACGGCCATTGACCCCCGGGGGCGGGTAACGCGAAGCGCGCCGCGCAACGTTGAAACATCGCTCGTGGTGCGCTACGGATATGAGCGTGACCTTACCTTCTACACGCGCTACGGCGATGTGTTTGGGTACGCGTGTGGGATAATAGCAATTGGCGCGCTGCTGTTTTTTGCCTTCAGACGCCGCCTACTTTAAAGAAAAAGTCAGGTCCTCTGCATCGTGTTGAACGATCTTGAATTCGCCTACGCGCCTGTACGCGACAAAGTCCGCGACCTGCGGGAGTATCTTTGACGCTCCCCGGCTCAAGCGCGATCTAGCAGCCATCGAACAGAAGCTTTCCGACCCGGCCCTGTGGTCGAATCCCCAGTTATCCCAGCCCATTATGCGCGACCGCAAGCGCATGGAAGAACTGCTTGCCAGCGATGAGGAACTCTCGCGCCGCTCCGGCGACGTGGAAGCCTACTTCGACCTGGCGCGCGAAGGTGAGCCGGTCGAAGCTGAACTGGAACGAGAAATCCAGTCGCTCAACGAATACACCGAGGCGTTTGAGGCGCGCACCATGCTGTCCGGCGAGACCGACGCGCTGAACGCGATCGTCGTCGTGCATCCAGGCGCGGGAGGCACCGAAAGCCAGGACTGGGCCGAGATGCTGATGCGCATGTATCTGCGCTGGGCCGAGCAGCAGGGCTTCAAGACTGAAATGAACGACTACCAGGACGGCGAAGAGGCAGGCATTAAGTCCGCGACCTTTACCGTCACAGGCGAATATGCCTTTGGCCTGCTCTCCGGCGAAACGGGCGTGCATCGGCTGGTGCGCATCTCTCCCTTCGACCAGGCCAAGCGAAGGCATACCTCCTTCGCCTCGGTATTTGTATCGCCGGAGATTGATGACTCGATTCAGATCGACATCAAGCCCGACGACCTGCGCATCGACACTTACCGCTCCGGAGGCAAAGGCGGACAGCACGTGAACACAACCGACTCCGCCGTGCGCATGACCCACCTCCCCACGGGAATTGTGGTCGCCTGCCAGAACGAGCGCTCGCAGCACAAGAATCGGGACCGCGCCATGAAGATGCTGCGCTCGCGGCTCTATGAATATGAGTTGGAGAAGAAGCGTCAGGCGACGAAGAAGCTGGAAGACTCAAAGCTGGACATCAACTTCGGCTCGCAGATTCGGTCTTACGTATTGCAGCCTTATCGCATTGCCAAAGACCACCGAACCAAGGTGGAAGTAGGCGATGTGGACCGCGTTCTCGATGGCTACCTCGACCCATTCATCCGCGGATATCTGAAGATGCGGCGCAACGGCGGCGTACCAGCAGCGGTTGATCCGGAGGACGATCTGGCGTGAACGAGCCATCCCTCATCCAAGAAATTCTGACCCACTGCAAAACCATCGCGGTGGTAGGCCTGACGGACCGGGAGAATCGGGCTTCGTTCGGAGTGTCGCGTTTTATGCAGTCGCGAGGCTACCGGATTGTTCCCGTGAATCCGATGATTGCCAGCTCTCTGGGAGAGCGGGCCTATCCGACTCTGGAAGACGCCGTCATGGCGGTGCCGGAGATTCGGCTGGTCGACGTCTTTCGCGCACCGCGGCACATTCCGGCAATCGTCGAGGACGTGATCCGGCTGAAGATTCCGTATCTGTGGCTGCAGGAAGGGGTCATCGATCCCACTGCGGCGGCGAAGGCTGAGGCTTCCGGGGTGAAGGTGGTGATGGACCACTGCATCCTGCAGGAGCGCATGAAGGCTGGCTGGGACTAGAGCACATCCACTTTGCTGTACCTCGGTTCCAAACTATTGTCATTCCGACCGAAGTGAGCGCAGCGAGCGAAACCGGGGTCCCCAGCTCGCGCGGTGTTCGCGTGCTGGGGTGGATAGCGGAGGAACCTGCACTTTCGTCCGCCCCTTTCCTGACCCTGTTCCCTGCTCCGTGCTTTCATCCTCCGCGCACGCCGCGTGCCAAACCAATCGACTCCCATAAAGCGCTCCCCTCCCACGCCGATGAAGGCATTGTTACGCGGTTCTACCCGCAAGGTGACCCGGACAAGAGCGACGCGCTTTTGACCCGGTACGGCGCCCCGGGCGGAAATCAATGCTAAATAGGAGCAAAACATATGTCTCTGGGTGTCCTCAATAACATCTCCGCGCTTTACGCGGAAAACAACCTGAACCAGACGCAGGGCAGCTTGCAGAACACGCTGACGCAGCTCTCCTCTGGTTCGCGCATCAACTCCGGCGCCGACGATGCCGCCGGCCTTTCGCTTGCGAACGGCCTCAACGCCAACTCGGCCGCCCTTACTCAGTCTTCGGCGAACGCCAGCGAAGGCGTGGGTCTGCTCCAGGTGGCGGACGGCGCGCTTTCACAGGTGACCAACCTGCTGAACCGGGCCGTGACACTGGCCACCGAAGCCTCCAACGGCACGTTGAACGCCACTCAGGACGGCGCGGCGATCTCCGAATTCCAGTCCATTCTGGACGAAATCAGCAACATCGGCGCGACCACGACTTACAACGGTCAGCAGGTGTTCGGTGCGGCCGCCGGATTCGCCATCTTCACCGGCGACGGAACCGCGGGTGGCGGCTTCAGCGACACCATCACGCTTGCCGCGCTTTCCAGCGCGTCGGTCGGCGACTCCACCGGTTCGGCCGGCCTGACCTACACGTCCGGCGCGGGAACGGCGACTTCGACCCTGGTCTATGCGCCGGTTGCCGCCAACTCCATCAACCTGAGCGCGGACAACCTGAACACCAGCGCCAGCGCGCAGACAGCGTTGAATGATGTCTACACCGCGGTGCAGGCGGTGGCGGCGGAACGCGGCTACACCGGCGCCCAGATCAACACCCTGAACGCGGTCAGCAACGTGGCCAGCACGGAGCAGGTCAACGTTGTGTCGGCCTCCAACTCCATCATGGCGACGGATTATGCGGCCACAACCTCCAACCTCTCGAAGTTCGAGATCCTGACCCAGGCCGGCATCAGCGCCCTGTCTCAGGCCAACAGCACGCAACAGATGGTCACCAAGCTGTTGCAGTAACCGTTCCTTTTCTTCCAGGCGGGGGAGCTTCGGCTCCCCCTTTTCTTTGTTTCCCTTAATTTCGAGGCCTGAATTGCGGGCTGATGCTTGCGAGTGACCGGTTGAAGTTTGCCGCGAGACTTGACGATAGGGGAATCATGGGAACCGTAGGCATTGCATTCGGGTCGCCGACAAGCGGCCAGGGGTTCGACGTAGCCAGCACCGTGAACCAGATCATCACGAATATGCAGGCGGTCGAAACACCCTGGAAAACACAGCTATCCACGCTGCAAGCGCAGGACACGGCGCTCACTGCGATGGGTACCGACCTGAACTCGCTATCGACCGCAATGTCGGCGCTGAGCGATTTTCAAGGCGTGCTGGCGGAGAAGGAAGGCTCAAGCTCAGACAATTCCGTGCTGCAGCTAACCTCGGCGGCAACGACGGCAGTGGCTGGCAGCCACACCATTGTGGTCAACAGTCTGGCTCAGACCTCTTCCTACTACAGCGACGCAATTGCGAGCGGCGACGTGTTAAGCGGCAGCCTGACGCTGGCCGTGGGCAGCGGGACGGCGCAGATCATCACACTGGATTCGACCGACAATACGCTAGCCTCGCTGGCCAGCGCCATCAACTCCGGCAGCTATGGGATCTCGGCGAGCGTGATCACGAACGGCACCACCCAGCGGCTTTCTCTGGTGAGCCAGACCAGCGGAGCGGCGGGCAATCTTACGGTTTCCGCCAGCCTGAGCGACACAACCAGCGGCGGCGCGGCCGTGAATTTCACGCAGGCGCAGGCGGGACAGGACGCACAGTTTTCCGTGGACGGCATCAACGCGACCAGCTCGTCGAACACGGTTTCCAACGTAATACCGGGAGTCACGTTTCAGTTGTTGAGCGCCTCACCCGGGACCAACATCCAGGTGGAAATTACGAACAACAATGGCGACGTGGAGTCGGCAGTCAGCAATTTTGTGAAGGCCTATAACGCGGTGATGGGGGACCTGAACACGGAGGAAGGAAACAATGCCTCCGGCAGTCCTGAGCCGCTCTTTGGGAGCCCCACAATTTCCACCCTGCAGAGCCAGTTGCAGCAGGCGCTGGATTTCACGCAGTCAAGCGGGGCGGTGACTTCGCTGACGCAGCTTGGGGTTTCGGTCAACAACGACGGTACTCTGCAACTGAATACCGACACGCTGCAAAGCGAGTTGGCGAGCAACTATCAGGACGTGGTGAAATTCTTCCAGCCGAGCGGCAGCTTTACGTCCTTTGGCGGCAACATGACGACCGTGCTCAACAACCTGGGCAACTCCAGCCCCTTTGGCGTTCTCACGCTTGCGCAGAAGGAAAATTCCACGCAGGAAGCGACGCTCAACAAGAACATCAGCAACGAGGAATTGGTCATCAGCGCGCAAAAGACGGAGTTGACCAGCGAATTGAACCTGGCGAACTACACATTGCAGGCAATTCCCGCGCAGATCAACGAGATCAACCAAATCTACAGTGCGATTACCGGATACAACGAGAAGCAGTAGCGGGCGAACAATGGGCATGAACTATCAGCAGCAGAGCGTTGCCGGCATGAACGGCGTCGAGTTGGTGGTTGCGCTTTACGACGGCATGACGCGCTTCCTTTACCGCGCCATCCAGGCGATTGAGGCCAACGACATCCCAGAGCGGCGGATGAACATCAAGCGCACGCTGGATATTCTAATGCACCTGCAATCGCGGCTGCGGATGGACACGGGAGGCTCTTCGGCCAAGGCCCTGGCGGAGTTTTACGCGGCCATCTTCGCCCTCTGCATTGACGGCTCGCGCCTGGCTTCGACGGCGCGGCTCAAAGAGGCCATCAGTTGCATTCGCGATGTCCGCGAGGCCTGGCACACCATTTCGCATGACCCCACCGTGCTGGCTGCACTTCAGGAAAATCAGGCGCAACCGCGGATGATGCCGCCGTCGATGGCGTTGCCGCAGGAGCCGGTTTCCTCGAGCTGGAGCGCTTAATAAACACAGATATATAACTTGTCATTCCGACCGAAGCGAGCGCAGCGAACGTAGCGGAGGAACCTGCACTTTCGCCCGTGGATACACCAATGCTGGAATGTTCTAACCAACCCCCGCTAGCTCTTCTTCCATCTTCTGCTTCTCATACAGGCTGAAGTAATAGCCTTCCCGCGCCAGCAGCTCTTCATGGGTTCCCAACTCAGCGATGCGCCCATCCGCCAGCACCGCGATCCGGTCCGCGTTGCGCACCGTGGAGACGCGGTGCGAGATGAGGATGGTGGTGCGGCCCTCCATACGGCGGCGCAACTCTTCGAGAATGCGTTCCTCCGTGTAGGTATCAACGCTGGCCAGGGCGTCATCGAGAATCAAAATTCGCGGATCGCCCACCAGGGCGCGCGCAATCGAAGAGCGCTGCTTCTGGCCGCCGGAGAGCGTTAGGCCGCGCTCTCCCACCATCGTCTCAAAGCCGCGGGGGAATTCCTCGAACTCGGCGCGGATGTGCGCGGCTTGGGCGGCATCGAGCATTGCTTCCGCGCTGGCGTCGGGCTTGCCGAAGAGAAGGTTTTCGCGGATGGTCTCGCTAAAAAGAAAAGTCTCCTGGGGAACAAAGCCGATGGCCTCGCGCAACTGCGCCAGAGGATAGTCGCGGACCGGGCGACCGTCGATCAGCACGGTGCCGGGATCAGCGTCGTAGAGCCGCGGAATGAGGCTGACCAGCGTGGTTTTGCCCGCGCCGGTGAGCCCAACCAGCGCGAGGCTCGACCCGGCCGGAATCT
>Ga0134126_10012657_pt1 | contig 10648 bp, 7 predicted proteins | sample KB31752_FD_96881 | JGI IMG/M metagenome (GOLD analysis project Ga0134126, IMG submission 96881) | Terrestrial soil microbial communities with excess Nitrogen fertilizer from Kellogg Biological Station, Michigan, USA - KB3-175-2 | ecosystem: Environmental > Terrestrial > Soil > Unclassified ...
AACGCGAGCGCCATCGTGCTCTCGCGGCCGATATGGTCGGACACCCAGCCGAAGAACGGGCGGGTGAGGCCGTTGGTGACGCGCGAGAGCGTGAGCGACAGCGGCAGCGCCGCCATGCCGAGCACCAGCACATCGGCGACCTTGAACTCCTTGGCGAAGGGGCCGACGTTCGACACCACCATCAGACCGCTGGTCGACATCATCGTCATCATGATGAAGAGCAGATAGAAGATCGGGTTCTGTAGCATCTCGATCGGCGTGAAGCTGCGTTTCGCCTGCATCTCGGTCCGCACCGTAGCGGGGTCGTAGCCCATCGGACGATAGTCCTCGGGCGGCGTGCGTAGGCCGAGCGCGGCGGCGACGCCGATGATGCCTTGGATGACGCCCCAGACCACCAGCGCGTGCTGATAGCCCGAGCTCTTGATCATGTTGTCGATCGGGAAGCTGGTGAAGAAGGCGCCGAAGCCGTAGCCCGCGGCCGCAAGCCCGGTGGCGAGGCCACGCCGATCCGGGAACCAGCGCACCATCAAGCCGATGATGCCGACATAGATGATGCCGGTGCCGAAGCCGCCGATCACACCGTAGGTGAGGTAGAGCGCGGTGAGGCTTTGGGCCTGCGCCGCCAGCACCCAGCTGCCGCCCGACATGACGGCGCCGAGCGAGATCAGGAGTTTCGGCCCGAAGCGGTCGACCAGGAATGCCTGGAACGGCGAGAAGAAGGTCTGCAGGATGATGAGGAGCGAGAAGGTGAACTGAAGCTCGGCCAGCGTGGTGCCGAGTTTTTGATTGAGCGGCCCGGTGAACAGCGTCCACACATATTGCGGGCTCGAGATCGACATCATTGCGATCAGGCCGAGCACGAGTTGAATCCAGCGCGTCGAGGCCACCGCTCCGCGCGTTTCCGCAGACACCGTTGTCATTATCGTCCCCCCATGATGAACCCAGCATCCAAGGATAGGTCGGGTTGCAGCGCACCGGCAAGGCCAACGATTGCGTATTGCGATGATTTGCGCGACTGCGATGCGGTGCCGTCGGGTTAGTGATCCCCCGCGGCCGGCCAAAACGCCGGGTGCCGCGACCAGTCGTCATCCTCGATCAGCAAATAGTCTATGGGCAGCGCACCATCTCGGCCGATCTGCGCGACCTGCCGCCTGAAATAAGTCGGCAGCGTCTCGTCGCGGTCTGATGAGATCGAATGCCGGCCGGTCTCGATCGCGACGCGGGCGGTGACGCCGCTGCCGGCAAAAAAGTCGAGCACCGTCGAGCCCGGAAACGACAGCGAGCGGATCAGCCGCTCGATCAATTCCTTCGGCTTCTGCGTCGGATGGCCGACGCGCTCCTTCGAATTGCCGTTGAGGCGCGGGACTTTCCAGACATTCGTCGGGTTGATGCCCTTCTCGAGGCTAGCCGGGTTGAGCCGCTTGTCGCGCCTGTAGACCTCCAGGACCTTTGGATCGAGCGGCTGCCTGACCGCATCGAGGTCGAAATAGTATTTCGGCGTCTTCGCAAACCAGGCGATCTCCTCGTGCCGGTTGGCAAAGAACCGCTGCGCGCTCATGCCGTTCGGGTAATTCCAGATGATAAGGTTGGCGAGCAGCATCCGGCTGTGCTGGCGCATCCAGCTCATCAGGCTCAACAGATCGCCGCTGCCGGCCTCGCCCTGATATTGCAGGCCGCCAAACAGCACGAGGCTCCCGGAAGGCGAAAGTACGCGCTCGACCTCGGAAATCCATTTGCCGGCCCAGTCGACATAGCGGGCAACATCGTCCCAATCGGCGACATTGATGTTGTACGGCGGATCGCAAATCACGAGCTGGATCGATTGATCCGGAATCCTGCGCAGCGTTGCAAGACAATCGGCGACCGCGACGATATGCGACGTCGCCCCCGCATCAGGCGCTGGCGTAACTCGCGCGGAGGAATGCAATCGCCCGCTCTTGCGCAGGCGGTTCATCGCGATATGCCCGGCATTGCGGTGGGAACGGTTCGGCATCGGTGCAGGGCGGGCGAACCCGCTTATTCGTTCCGCGCGATCGAGGTCAGCCGTGTCATGTTCTGCAACAGGATGCGGCCGCGCTGCAGATCGAGAATGCCGTCCTTGCGCCAGGACTGAAGCTGCCGATTGACGCTCTCTCGCGCCGCCCCGACGAAGATGCCGAGCTGCTCCTGGGAGATGTGCACCTCGGAACCGAAATCGGTGGCCAGCGCGCAGAGGCGCCGGGCGAGCCGGACCTGCAGCGGCTGCAGCATCGATTCTTCCATCCGCTCGCTCTGCCAACGGATGCGCTGGCACAAGAGCTCGATGATCTTGATCGCAACCTTGGGCTCGCGCTCCAGGAAGCTCATGAAGTCTTCCCGTCGCAACACGAACAATTCGCTTGCCTCACCCGCGGTCGCGTCCGCGGTGCGCGGCTGCGCGTCAAGGACGGCGACCTCGCCGAACAGGTCGCCGGGCCCCATGAAGTTCAGCGTCAGCCGGCTGCCGTCGGGGGCGCCGGTCTCGATCCGGATTTGGCCGCGGCGGACCCCGAAAAGCGCGTCGCCGAGGTCCCCCTTCTGGAACAGGACCTCGCCAGTACCCAGATGCTGGGTGTGACAGAGGTTGGAAAGCCGCTGCAATTCGTCGGAACCTAAATCCGCGAACAGCGGGTTCATCTTCAGAATGACCGCAAATTCGGCCTGTTTGCTCATGTCAAGACCTTTGAGTCGAATTCCAGGATCCACCCATGGGCAAGTGTGCCATAGGTCACATAACTTTACAGCCCTTCTGATTATTTATGGCCCCCTTTTGAGCCCCCGCCCATTTCCGCGCTAAGCTTGAGCAATCGGCCCGGCGGGAGCGCCAGGGCTTCCATGGTGCCGTTTGCCCGGGAAACGTCGACATGAAAGCAGTCAAAATAACAGGCGCCGCACTTGCCGCCGTCATCCTAGTCGTTGTCTTGTTGCTCGTCATCGGAATCCCCTCCGGCTTTCTGACGTCGGCGATCCAGGAACGCGTCGAGCGCGAGACTGGTTATCAGCTCACCATCGCGGGCTCGACCAAGATCGGCCTGTGGCCGACCTTGAACATCAGCCTGAGCGATCTGACACTACAGGATCCGAAGGACCGCGACGGCGCGAACCGCGTGACGGTCGCCAAGCTGCAGGCCGACATGACGCTTTCGAGCGTGTGGTCGGGCCATCCGCATGTTTCGGAGCTCGTGATCACCAAGCCCGTGGTGTATCGGCCGCTCTTGCGCGAGCGCACGCTTGATACCCCACCGCGCCCGACCAAATCCACGACTGCGTCCGAGGCCGGCACGGTCGATCGCATAAAAATCGTCGACGGTGCGGTCATCGCGTCCAATACCCGTGACCGGTTTGAAGATCGCATCGAAGGCATCAACGCCTATGCGACCATTGACGGCGACCGCAAGCTCAAGCTCGCGGGCACCGCGCGAACCAATACCTCGCCGCTCAAGTTCGACGCCAACGCGACGCTGCCGCCGTCCGAGCGGCAGCCTGTTCCGGTCGAATTCAACCTCGAAGCGCCGGGCCTTCTGAGTGCGCCACTTTCGGCAAAGGCGGAAGTCCGCCTTAGCGGCCCAACGGTGATGATTAACAGCCTGACGGGCACGCTCGGCGGCGGCACCTTCAACGGCTGGGCCTCGGTCGAGACCGGCAGCAAGCCGCTGGTAAAGCTCGATCTCGATTTCCAGCGGCTCGAGCTCGCGGGCACCAAGACAGGCTCGACCTCATCGCCCTCGCAGGGCTGGAGCGACGCGCCGATCAACCTGACCGGGCTGAATTATGTCGATGCGCAGGTGCGCTTGTCCGCGTCCGAGCTCGATATCGCAGGCACGCAACTCGCGCCCGCCGCGGTCGACGCGACGCTGGCCGGCGGCGTGCTCAAGGCCTCATTCTCCAATCTCGGCGCCTATGGCGGGCAGGCGAGCGGCGAGGTGATCGTGGATGCCTCGTCCGGCGCCCCGACCTATGCCATGCACACCGACCTCGTCGGCGTGCGCGCGCTGCCTTTGCTGACGAGTGTTGCCGGCTTCGACAAGATCGACGGCAAGATGCAGGCGAAGATCGCCGCGCGATCTGCCGGCGCGAGCCAGCACGCCATCATGAGCAATATGTCGGGCACGGCCTTCCTCGACTTCCAGGATGGCCAGATCCGTGGCGTCAACATCGCCCAGATGATCCGATCGTTGACGGCGAGTACGCTGAACGGCTGGCAGGAGCAGCAGCAGCAGGCGACCGACATGACGCAATTGTCGTCCTCGTTCAAGATCGACCACGGCCAGGCGGTGACCACCGATTTGAACCTGGTCGGACCGCTGGTGCGCGTCACCGGCGTCGGCACCATCGACCTCGGCACCCAGATGATCGGCTTCCGCGTCGAGCCGAAGCTGGTGATGACCACCGAGGGCCAGGGCCGCACCGCAGATCCGGTCGGCTTCGGCATTCCCGTCATGCTCGAAGGCCCGTGGTCGCGGCCGCGCATCTATCCGGACATGCAGGGCATGCTCGACAATCCCGACGCCGCCTATGCCAAGCTTCGCGAGATGGGCAAGGGCCTGTTCTCGCCGAATGGCGGTGGGCTCGGAGGCATCCTCGGCGGCCTCAGCGCGCTCACCGGCAACCCGCCGGGCAATAGCGCGAACAATGGCACCGCCGGCAACACCTCCAATGACGGCCTTGGCGGCGCCTTGGGTGGAAACATCGGCCAGGCTCTGGGTAACCTGTTCGGAAATGGAGCGAAGAGCCAGAACCGGAGCATCCCCCCACGCACCACGCCACAGGCGCAGGAGCAACCCCAAACGCAGCCGCCGGCGGCGGAGTCCCGGCAGGCCGGCAGCGATACCGCGCAGGACAGCCAGCCGATGAACGACGTGCTGCGGCAGCTCTTCAACAGGTGATTTGTCCAACCATCCCTTTCTCGCTAGCCGGACCGACCGACGCCAGGAGCCTGACCGAACCAGCCCCTGCGCTGTCCGGTCGGGAAGCGTTAGGTCGCAGGCCGCTTCACATCGAAGCCGTCCACACCGGCGGTAACCAAGCCCGGAGCTAGCCGGCCAACCCCCTCAAATTGTGCTAGAAACATTGCCGGCCGGGACGGCCGCCATGGCAATTCCCTTTGGTTTTCCTTGGATTTTCCTTGGGTTTTCCCATTGGTTTTTCCTTGGGCTTGCCCGCTTCGGCAAGAGAGAGGCCGGATCGCAAGGCGCGGCCCGACATTTGCAATGAGGCTGCCGACCTGGCAGCGGACACGCCGATCGGGCGTAAGCTCGAGAGCCGCCCACGAGGGTCTGGATGATCGCGGTCAAGGACAAGATCTGGTTTCTCCGCGGGGGCCTGTTCGCGAAATACGTGATGTCGATGGTCGGCCTCGTCGTGTTCGTGCTGGCGGTGAACGGCGCGACCGAAACCTGGATCAGCTACCGCGGCACCAAGACCACCCTGATCGATGCAATGTCGGAGAAGGCCGATGCCACCAGCAAGCGCATCGATCAATCGATCTTCGAGCTGGAGCGGCAGATCAGCTGGGTGACGCGGGCGAGCGTGGATACGGTAGAGAAGCGTCGCGCCGACTACGCCCAGCTCTTGAACCAGATCTCCGCGGTCAACCAGCTCTCCCAGCTCAACGGCCAGGGCCACGAGCTGTTGCGGCTGTCACGCACCAAGATTGCGGTTAACAGCAACGCGGACTTTTCCCACGACCCGCGCTTCACCGAGGCGGTGGCTCGCGGTGTCAGCTTCTCGCCGGCGTTCTTTTCCGGCAGCCAGCCCTTCATGTCGATCTCGGTGGCACATTCCGGCTTCAATGCCGGTGTCACCGTCGCCGACATCGATCTCCGCTTCGTTTCCGACTTCCTGAGCGACACCCAGGTCGGCAAGACGACGTTTGCCTATGTGGTCGACACGCGTGGCCAGGTGCTGGCGACCTCCTCGCGCGGACCCGACATCGGCACCGACCTTTCCAAGCGGCCCCAGGTCGCCGCCCTGATCGCGCCGGACGGCCAGCCGCTCACCTCCGGCACCGACGTCAACGGCAATTCGGTGCTGACGGCGTCCTCGACCGTGCCAAAGCTCGGCTGGGTCGTGTTCTTCGAGCAGCCCACCGCGCAGGCGCTGGCGCCGATCCGCGACCAGCTCGTGCGCGGCGCGCTGCTGATCGGGCTCGGGCTCATCATCGCCATCCTCGCCGGCACCGTGCTGGCGCGGCGCATGCTGATTCCCGTCAACGCGCTGCGCTCGGGCGCGCGCCGCCTCGGTGCCGGCGATTTCAGCCAGCGCATCGAGGTCAACACCAAAGACGAGCTGGAAGAGCTCGCTGACCAGTTCAACAGCATGGCAAGCCAGCTCGGCCAGACCTATTCGGACCTCGAAGCCAAGGTGGAAGATCGCACGCGCGACCTTGCGCGATCGATCAGCGAGCTGAAGGTGCTTGAGGAGGTCGGCCGCGCGGTCTCCTCCTCGCTCGATCTCAATGCGGTGCTGCCGACCGTGGCGGCCCGCGCGCTCGAGATCGCCCATGCCGACGCCGTCCTGATCTACAGCTACGACGCAACCAAACGCCGGTTCAATCTCACGGAAGCAGGTGGCATCGACAAATCGGTCGAGGGTCAGCACCAGGTCATCGATGAGGACAATACCATTCTGGGGCTGGCGGCGGGCAAGGGCGAACCGATGGCGATCGCCGATCTCACCGCGGCCGAGGACCATGTGCTGCGCGACATCGCGGTCGAGGCCGGCTTCCATGCCGTGCTGGTGGTGCCGCTGGTCGACCAGCAGGGCGTGCTCGGCGCGCTCGTGGTGCTGCGGCGCGAGGCCGGCGCCTTCCCGCCGAACATGATTGGCCTGATGCGCACCTTCGCGCACCAGTCGGTGCTCGCGATGCGCAACGCGCGGCTGTTCACGGCGGTCGACCGGCAAGGCCGACAGCTCGCTTCCGCCAACGCCGTGGTCCGCGAGCAGGCCGACAAGCTCACGGAGCAGACCGAGCAGCTCAAGAACTGGAACCGTTCGCTGGAGGAGCGGGTCGAGAAGCAGCTCGGCGAGATCGAGCGCATCCGCAAGCTCGAGCGCTTCCTCGCGCCGCAGGTGGCGCAGCTCATCGCCTCCTCCGACGGCCACGATGCCCTGCTCGACAGCCACCGGCGCGAGGTGACGGTGGTGTTCTGCGACCTGCGCGGCTTCACCGCCTTCACGGAGGCAACCGAGCCGGAAGAGGCGATGAACGTGCTGCGCGAATATCACGCCGCGCTCGGCGAGCTGATCTTCCGCTACGAAGGCACGCTCGACCGCTATGCCGGCGACGGCGTGATGATCCTGTTCAACGCGCCGATCCAGTTCGAGGACCACACCAAGCGCGCGGTGAAGATGGCCTGCGAGATGCGCGACACCATCGGCGCGCTGACCGAGAAATGGCGCAATCGCGGGCACAGTCTCGGTTTCGGCATGGGCATTGCGCTGGGTTATGCGACGCTCGGCCAGATCGGCTTTGAGCAGCGCCTCGAATACGCCGCGATCGGCAGCGTCACCAACCTCGCCTCGCGCCTGTGCGACGAGGCCGAGGCCAACCAGATTGTGGTGTCAAGGCGCGTCTACGGCATGGTCGAGCAATGGGTCGACGCCCGCCCGCTCGACGATCTCGTCTTGAAGGGCTTCAATCATCCGGTGCTGGCGATGGAGATCCTGCGCTGGCGCGAGGAAGTCGAGAATGTGGTAGAGGCGTCCGCGGCGGCAAGGCGAAGGATGTAACGCGCCATGCCTTCAAACGGCCGGCGTGGTCGTCATTGCGAGGAGCCAAGCGACGAAGCTTCGCTCGCAATGACGAGCCTACTTTCCGACGGCGCCAATCGCGTCCGAATCACGAGCACACCATGATCGCCACATTCACTTCGCGCCTCTGAGCCGGCAGGCGGTGGAGCAGGTGGTGGTGACGCCGTGCTCGCACTTGATGCAACTGGCGACGCATTGATCGAAATTCCTTTGGTCGTAGGCCGCCGCACACTGATTGGTCGCCCCCGTGACATCGCCTTCCCGGGAGCAGGCTCCCAGAATCGCCAGCGGAATGAGGACCAAAAGCACCTGCATCAACGATCCCTCAAGCTTGCGGGGCAGGCAAGCCACATTCGATCACGCGGAACCTTAAGATTTCCTGCACGAATCCATACACGTCAATGCTGACACCAACCTTACTACCTCAAGGCGGATCGGCGGCACAAGGCGCCAACATGAGCGCATTGTGCACCGCGATGCGCGCAGGACCAGCCGACCCGCCCCGCGCCGCGCGTCGAGCCGGCCATGAGAACTGCGACCAGCGAGTCCGGCGCGATGCGACATCATCCAGGCATGGACGCGCCGCCAATTATTGATAATTTTAATCGTCAGCAATCACCGGGCTCTCCCTCCTCAGCAGGGCCGGCCATCACGGAGGAAGCAGGGCATGGCGGGTATCCATCTGCTCGATCGCATCATCGGCGGCGAATATCCGGACCTCGCGGATGACGCCGAGGTTCGCGCGTTCGAGACCACGCCCTATGCGGACCGCGTCGCCGCCCAAAGCACCTATGATGCGATCAAGCTCGGCGCCGCGCACAACGAGGACGCCCCTGCAATCAAGTTCCTCGCCAATGCGGACCCTGCCGACCAGCCGCTCGTCATCTCCCACCGCGATTTCATCGGCCGCGTGACGCAGGCCGCCAACATGTTTCACGCGCTTGGCGTGGGGCCGGGCGATGCCGTCAGCTTCCTGCTGCCGCTACTTCCCGAAGCATTCGTGACGCTGTTCGGCGCCGAAGCCGCCGGCATCGCCAATCCGGTCAACCCGCTGCTCGAGCCGCACCAGATCGCCGAAATCCTCGAAGCGGCGCACACCAAAGTGCTGGTGACGCTGGGCCCGATGCCGGGCACCGACATCTGGCAGAAGGTCGAGCAGGTGCGGGGCAAGCTGAAACATCTGAAGGCGATCGTACGGGTCGGGCCCGGCGATGCGGCAACTGGCATCCATTCTTTCAGCGAACTCATCAAGCAGCAGCCTTCGGACCACCTGGTCAGCGGCCGCACGATTGCGGGCAGCGACATCGCAGCCTATTTCCACACCGGCGGCACCACCGGCACGCCAAAGCTGGTGCGCCACACCCAGGCCAACCAGGTCTACCAGGCTTGGGCGGTCAATTTGATGCTGAAATCGAAGCCGGGCCATCTGTTGTTCGGCATGCCGCTGTTCCATGTCGGCGGCTCGCTGACGCAGACGCTGGCCACGCTCAGCGCCGGCGGCTGTCTCGTCGTGTTGTCGCCGGCGGGATGGCGCAATCCCAACTCCGTCAGGAACATCTGGGCGCTGATCGAGCGCTTCAACTGCGAGGCGTTTTCCAGCGTGCCGACGGTGCTGGCGGCGGCGATGGGCATTCCGCCTGACAACGCGGATATCTCGAGCCTCAAATTTGCCGCCGCCGGCGGATCAGCGATCCCGGTCGCGCTCGGCAAGGCGATCCAGGACAGATTGAAGCTGCCGGTGCTTGAAGTCTACGGCATGACCGAGACCTCGAGCGTCCACACCATCGCCTATCCGGCGCGCCCGATCCGGCTCGGCTCGGCCGGGCTGCCCGTGCCCTACAGCCGCGTCCGCATCGTCAAGCTCGACGCCAATGGCCGCTATGAGCGCGATTGCGCGACAGGCGAGATCGGCGTCGTGGTCATGGCCGGGCCCGGCGTGTTCGACGGCTATCTCAACGACATCCACAATGCCGGCGCATTCGCCGAACAGGGCTGGGTCAATTCCGGCGATCTCGGCCGGCTCGATGCCGACGGCTATCTCTGGATCACAGGCCGCGCCAAGGATCTCGTGATCCGCGGCGGGCACAATATCGATCCTGCGCCCATTGAAGATATCATGTTCCAGCATCCCGCCGTGGGACTTGCCGCCGTGGTCGGTCAACCCGATGCCTATGCCGGCGAACTGCCGATCGGCTATGTGCAGCTCAAGCCCGGTGCGAGCGTTCAGCCCGGCGAGTTGGAGGCTTTCGTGCGCGAGCGCACGCCCGAGCGCGCCGCAGTGCCGGTTCAGATCATTCCGATCGATCCCATGCCGCTCACCGGCGTCGGCAAGGTGTTCAAGCCGCAGCTTCGCTGGGACGCGGCACAGCGCGTGTTCTCCGGCGTGCTCACTCCGCTGCTGGAGCGGGGCATCGACTGCAAGGTGAAGGTCGGCGCCCACGGCAGCCACGGCAGCGTTGCCACGGTCACTCTTTCGGGCGTCGGTCAGGCGGAGCGCGAAGCCGTCACCAACGAGGTGCACGCCATGCTCGCGCCATTCGTGATACGCCACGAGGTGGTGTGCAGCTAGCAGCCGGCTACCAGGAGAAGACGCCGCGCAGCATGCGGGTCGACGGCCAGCGATCGAACAGGCAAATGCGCTGCACATCGGCGCGCGGCAGCACGGAACGGAATGCGCAGCCGAACACATAGGCCGCGCAGAGCAGCAACATCAGCTCGATGCCGGACGAGCCAACCAAGGTCTGGTTGTGCAGCTCGCGGTAGAGCAAAAACCACAACACAATATTGGCGATGCTGGCCAGCGTCAGCAGCACCCACCATACGGCCAGGGGATTGGATTTCGTGCGCCGCAGCAACGGCATCGATGACTCCGAAACTT
>Ga0134126_10012659_pt1 | contig 10647 bp, 11 predicted proteins | sample KB31752_FD_96881 | JGI IMG/M metagenome (GOLD analysis project Ga0134126, IMG submission 96881) | Terrestrial soil microbial communities with excess Nitrogen fertilizer from Kellogg Biological Station, Michigan, USA - KB3-175-2 | ecosystem: Environmental > Terrestrial > Soil > Unclassified ...
CGCCGCGGATTCCAAAGGAATCCGCGGCGATGCGCGGTGGAGGCGCCGGGAGTCGAACCCGGGTCCGGAAGCGCTCCGCTCAAGCCACTACGTGCGTGTCCGGCGATTTGGTTTTCGTCGCGAGGTTGGCCCGCCGGCGGGGCATCCTCGTGCTTAGCCTTCTAGGTTTTCGTCACCGCGCCCGAAGGCGCTGCGCGGCGCTTAGCCTGAGAGATGGCGGCTTCCCGAGGCCACAGGCACCTCCTCGGGTCGCCGTCTCGTCCGCTGTTTAGGCGGCGAGAGCGAACGCGTTGTCGTTCGCTGTTCTTGTTTTGCCCGTTTTTACGAGGCCTCGGGCGCCTCGGCACGCGACCTGAACTTTGCTTACCCCCGTCGAAACCGTTTCGCCCCCGAATGTTTCGGGACCGCTTGCAGTATAGCGGAACCCTCGGTAAGAGGGGGCGATGACCACCGCGGGCGCTGGCGTCGCCGTCCACCTGGACGGGTTCACCGCGGCTGGGTTGGCCGCGCACCGCGCGCTCACCTCGGCCGGCGGCGGCGTCGTCGACCTGGCGATGGTCTTCGCGGGGACGCGCCACGACGACGACGAGTACGCTGCGGTGCTGTCGGCGGTGCAGCGGACGCTGCCGGACGCGCTCGTCCTCGGCTGCTCGGCGACGGGCGTCCTCACCGGGTCGGAAGAGGTCGAGAACGCGACCGCGGTGGCGGTGATGGCGCTCGGTGGCCAGCCGTTGCCGACCCCCATCCACGTCGAGGGGGTGCGCGGTGAGCCGCGGCAGGCGGGGGCGCGGCTCGGGCGGCTGGCGCTCGACACGCTGGGCGGCAAGGCGGCCGGCGCGGCCATCGCGGTGATGGTCGATCCGGCGGAGCTCGACGCGGCCGACTTCGTGGCGGGCATCGCCGATGTGGCGCCCGAGCTCCTCATCACGGGCGCCGGCGCGTCCGGAGGCGAGTCGGGGTGTCGGGTGTTCTGGAAGGGGGCGGCGCAGGCGGACGCGGCGGTGGCGCTGGTCTTCTCCCCCGAGCTCCACCCGAGCTACGGGATGACCCAGGGGTGCCAGGCGGTCGGCGACCCGCAGACCATCACCGCCGCCGAGGGGAACCTGATCCTGGAGATCGAGGGGCGGCCCGCGGTCGAGGCGCTGGAGAAGACACTGGCCAGCCCGCGGAACCCCGGGCTGCGGCAGATGACCAAGCACCTCCTGGCCGGCATCAGCGAGCTCGGCGCCGGCGGACGTTCCGACTACGTCGTGCGGCCGTTCGCCGTCGCCGACAGCGATCGCCCCGCGCTGGCGGTCGCCGAGCCGGTGCGCGCCGGGCAGACGATCTGCTTCACCCTGCGCGACGCCATCGGCGCCCGCGAGGACATGAAAGCGATGCTCGACGAGCAGGCGCAGGCGCGCGAGACCAAGACCCCGGCGTTCGGCGTCTATTTCAATTGTGCCGGGCGCGGCAGCGCGCTCTACGGCCAGGCCGGCCTCGATCCCGAGCTGATTCAGCGCCGCTTCGGCAACCTGCCCCTCGCCGGCCTCGAGAGCTCGTTCGAGATCGCGCCCACCTGCGGAAAGCCCCGCATCCACATGTTCACCGGCGTCCTTCTCCTCGCCGGCTGACAGGCTGCTTGCGGCTCTTCGCCGCGCCGGACGTTGGTCAGAAGGGCGAGCGAATTGATCGCGTGAGCGAAGCCGGGCTCCGCCCGGCGGAGCTCATCGCGGGAGGGTTTGGGAACCCTCCCAGGGTTCCCATCTTACTTGTCCTCCCACCAGAAGACCGTGATCGCCAGGCAGTGAAAAGCTTCGTCGGAAGACTGGGTCACGATCGTATCGACGACCTGACACTGCTGATGCTCGCGGATCCACGCGGTCACCTTCTCGCCCAGGTTCTCTCGCTCCTGCGCCATCGTCGCGGAGAAAACCTTCACGCCGTTGAAGCGTGCCGTCGTGTGATTCTGGTGTTGTGGCATCGGTTCGTCTCGTCCCTTCGCTGCTTCGTATAGCAGCGTTTCGATACGTACGGCAACAGCCTAAATTCTTACTTACCGTCGGTGGGCTCCGTCGGTGTTCCAGATGAGCCGCTCGGAAGCGCAGGACGTTCGGGCGCCGGTCCGAGGCCCATCTTGGACTTCAGCTCGGCCAGCGCCAGGTCGGATCCGGTCCCTCCCTCCAACTTCTTGAATTTCTGCTGCAAAGTGTCGCCCGCCAGCTCGCCGCCGAGCTCGGTCGAGGCCTCGGACTCGGCCTCGATCTGCTCGACCTTCTGGTTCATCCGCTCGAAGGTGTCGAAGGCGCTATTGTCGGAAAGCCCTCGCATCGTGTCCTGGATCGCCTTCTGCGCCTCGGCACGCTTCTGTCGCGCGATCAGGATGTTCTTCTTCCGCTTGGCCTCTTCGATCTTGTCGTTCAGCGTGCGCAGCTGATCCTTGAGCTTCTCGACCGCGTCCTTCTGCAGCTGCCACTGCTTGCCGAACTCGCCCTGCATGTTGTCGTGCTCGCCCTTGCGGGAAAGCGCCTCCTTGGCCAGGGCGTCGTCACCGGCGCGCACGGCCAGCATCGCCTTGCGCTCCCACTCGGCCGACAGATCCACCTGCTCGTCCCACTGCTTCTTGAGCCGCTTCTCGTCGGCGATCGAGGTGGCGACCTGCTTCTTCGCCTCGACCAGCTGGTTCTGCATCTCGACGACGATCTGGTTCAGCATCTTCTGCGGGTCTTCCGCCTTGCTGATCAGGTCGTTCAGGTTGCTTTTGATGAGCGTGCCGAGTCTGGAGAAGATTCCCATGGTGATGTGTTCCTTACACGCGGGCGGCGGCGCCGCCATTGGTGGCGTTGGCGAAGCGGGCCAGGATGGGTTGATGCTTGGCGACCGCCATCGACATGTCGTCGACGACCGCCTGGAGCTCGTTCAGGTCGAGGTTCTCCAGCTCCAGCGCGTGGGCGATCACCACCTGCTCCCCCTCCAACCCGAACGCGCCATGGACCATCTCGGTCGTGTTGAGTGAGAGGAGCGTCTTGTAGAGCTCCTCCCGGCCGGTGCGCGGCAGATCCATGACCTTCAGCCGGAAGGCCACCACGGGGCCGGCGATGGAGACGGCCAGCGGCGGCCCGTCGGTCTTGACCACCCAGAACCCCGGATTCAGGGTCTCGTGCGCCACGCCCATCTTCATCAGGTACGACTCGACGTCCTCGGCGCTCTTCATTTCACGAAGGTTAGTCGATCCGTGGGCCATCGACAATTGGCCCTGGTTGTGGTACCGGAAACGCGCCGGATGATCGACCCCAGCAAGCTTCCCCGCCACGTGGCGATCATCATGGACGGCAACGGCCGTTGGGCGCAGGAGCATGGCCTGCCGCGGGTCGAGGGTCACCGCCAGGGGGCCAAGGCCGTCCGCGAGGTGGTCCGCGCCGCCCGCGAGACCGGCCTGCGGGCGCTGACCCTCTACGCCTTCTCGGCGCAGAACTGGCAGCGGCCGCTCGAGGAGGTGGCCACCTTGATGCAGCTCCTGCGCGACTACGTGATCGAGGAGCGCGCGGAGATCATGGACAACGACATCCGGCTCATCGCCATCGGCGAGCTGGATCGGATTCCCGCGTTCGCCCGCGATCCGCTCGACGCGCTGATGCGTGACTCGGCGGGCAACCGGGGGATGACGCTCTGCCTGGCGCTGTCGTACGGCGGGCGCGAGTCGATCGTCGCCGCGGCGCGCGCGATAGCCGCGGCGGTCGAGCGCGGCGAGCTCGCCGCCGACCAGGTGACCGAGGAGAAGGTGACCGCCTCCCTGCAGACCGCCGGCCTGCCCCAGCTCGACCTCCTGGTCCGGACCTCGGGCGAGGAGCGCCTCTCGAACTTCCTGCTCTGGGAGGCGGCCTACGCCGAGCTCTACTTCACGGAGACCTACTGGCCGTCGTTCGGCAAGCCGGAGCTCTACGAGGCGCTGGAGTCGTTCCGCGGGCGCGAGCGCCGATTCGGCCGCACCCGCGAGCAGATCCGCAGCGCAGGCTAGGCGAAGTTAGGCGGCCGCGCTCGCGTCGGGGGAGGGCGAGCGCTGCCCGCGCGAGCCCATCGCGAGAGGCCCGGAACCCTGTTAGGGTTCCGACCCAAAATGTCGAACCTGGCGCTGCGGGCGCTCTCCGCCCTGGTGGCCTTGCCGCTGCTCGCGGCGCTGATTCTCTGGGCGCCGCCCTGGGGATTCGGGGCGCTGGTCTTGCTGGTGGCGGCGCTGGCGCTGAACGAGTGCGCGGCGATCATGGTCGCGGGCGCGCCGCCCAAGGTCCGCGCCTCGATCGTGATATTGGGGGTGCTCTACACGGCGGCGCTCTACCTCCTGCCCGGCGCGGCGCTGATCTGGACGCTGGCGATGGTGATGGCGACCGCCGCGCTCACGCTGCTCGACCCTGGCGAGATCCCGGCGGCCGGCGCGCGGCTCGGCGCCACGACCTTCACCGTGCTGTACGTGGGCGGGCTGGCGGCGCCGCTGGCCCTGCTCCAGCGCGACGCCGCCCACGGCCCCGCCTGGGTCCTGCTGGCCATCGGCGTGACGTTCGGGAACGACACCGGCGCCTACTTCGGCGGGCGCTGGTTCGGCAAGCACAAGCTCTACCCGAAGGTCTCGCCGGCCAAGACGGTCGAAGGGGCGGTGGGGGGCCTGGTGGCGTCGCTGGCCATCATGTTCGCCGTCCGCGCGACGCTCTGCCCCTGGATGACGGTCACGGACTGCCTGGCGGTCGGCCTGCCGGCCGCGGTCATGGGCCCGATCGGCGACCTCTGCGAATCGCTCATGAAGCGCGCCGCCGGCGTCAAAGACTCGGGCCACCTCATTCCCGGCCACGGCGGCATGCTCGACCGGATCGACGCCCTGCTCTTCGTCGGCGCCTGGATCTACATCTACGCCGTCTACCTGAAGTAATCGGCCAGCGCCCCCATCTCAGAAATAAGGCGACCCCCGCGCGGGTTGAACCCGGCGGGGGTCTTTAGGCGGAATCGATTAAGCTAGGGACCAAGATAAGAGCGGCTCTGGGCCGACCTACCGATAAACCCCAGAACCGAAAAGCTAGGTTCACACCGGGCAAGACAAGTGTCGAACACGGTGTGAAGGGAGGAGGGGAGCCCCGGACCGAGCCCCAAGAACTTGGCCGGTGCTTCCGTCGCATTTCTGGAGCAAGGGGTGTGCCTACCAGCACGGATGTGGCTAGACCGTTGATTTGGTGGAAGTTCCGTGTTAGACGGTCAAGCCGCCCCTCGAAGTTCACGCGATGAACCCTGACATTTGCGTCAGCCTGTGCCTCCCCTGCACACGCGCTCTGTCCTTTAGCCTCCAATACGACCGCGTATGGCCGCCGAAACGCTGATCGTCATCAACGCGGATGGCCCGGAGACGCGGGTCGCGCTCGTGGAGGAGGGATACCTCGGCGAGCTCTACATCGAGCGGAAGCGCGAGCGGGGGATCGCCGGGAACATCTACAAGGGTCGGGTAGAGCGCGTGCTCCCCGGCATGCAAGCCGCCTTCGTCAACATCGGCCTCGAGAAGAGCGCCTACCTGCACGTCTCCGACGTGCGGGGGACGCCGGACGACCTCAAGCGTTTGATCGCGGGCGACGCGGGGGCGCGCGGCGACGACGAGGACGAGGAGGCCGCCGACGCGGCACGGGTCGGCAGCGGCGCCCGCATCGAGGACCTGCTCAAAGAAGGCCAGGAGATCGTCGTCCAGGTCACCAAGGAGCCGATCAGCACCAAGGGGGCGCGGACCACGCGCTACGTCTCGCTGCCGGGGCGGCACCTGGTGTTCATGCCGACGGTCGACCACGTCGGGATCTCGCGCCGCATCGCTTCCGACAAGGAGCGGCGGCGGTTGCGCGAGATCGTCGACTCCATGCGGCCGCCCGGATCGGGGTTCATCGTCCGCACGGTCGCCGAGGGGGTCTCCGAGCGAGACCTCAAGGCGGACATGGAGTTCCTGATCAAACTTTGGAACGAGGTCGTCCGCCGCGCCGAGGGGGGGCGCTGCCCGGCGCTCATCTACAACGATCTGGATCTCCTGCTGCGCACGGTGCGGGATCTCTTCACCGCCGACGTGGCCAAGCTGATCATCGACTCGCGCTCGGAGTACGAGCGGGTCAAGAAGTTCATCGCCGCCATGATGCCCGACTTCACCGGCGTCATCGAGCTCTACGAGGGGAACGATCCGATCTTCGACGGGTTCGGGATCGAGATCGAGATCGACCGGGCGCTCGAGCGCAAGGTCTGGCTCAAGTCGGGCGGCTACCTCATCGTCGACGAGATGGAGGCGCTGACCGCCATCGACGTCAACACCGGGCGCTTCGTCGGCAAGTCGAGCCTGGAAGACACGATCACCAAGACCAACATGGAAGCGGCCCGCGAGGTCGCGGAGCAGCTTCGCATCCGCTCGATCGGCGGCATGATCGTGGTCGACTTCATCGACATGGACCGCCCGCACAACCGGGAGAAGGTCACCCGCTCGTTCAACGAGCACCTGCGCAAGGACCGCTCGAAGGCGGCGGTCACGCGCATCTCCGAGCTGGGCCTCATCGAGATGACGCGCAAGCGGACGCGCGAGTCCCTGCTGCACACGCTGACCGAGCCCTGCAGCACCTGCGAAGGGAAGGGGTACACCAAGAGCCGCCGCACCGTGACCTACGAGCTCTTCCGGGAGCTGCGGCGGCAGGGGGACCTGGTCGAGGGGGACACGGTGCTGCTCGAGGTCCACCCCGACGTCGCCCAGGTGCTGCAGACATCCGACCGGGCGTTTCTCGAGGAGATGGAGAAGCGCCTGCAGAAGCGGATCGTGGTCAAGGCGCGCGGGTCGTTCCACATGGAGGACTTCGAGATCCGCTCGCCCAACGAAAAGGCGCCCATCGAGAAGTCGGAGATCGCCGGGGCGGCGCGCGAGGACGCGAAAGAGGGGCCGGGGTCGCGCGAGGCAAAGCGACGTCGGCGCCGCCGGCGGCACCTGGGACCGCCGGCCGAGGTCGAGGCGGCGCTGGCCGAAGAGGAGGCGAGCGCGGTCGATCCGGAGTCGCTGGCCGATTCGCGGCGCAACGGAGGCGATGACGACGACGCGGAGGAGACGCCACCGCCATCAGGCGCGCCCGCGCCCGACGAGCCTCACGGGTAGGGCGCCGGGCGAGGGGCGGGGCGGCGATGGTGCGCGTCTGTTTCGTCTGCCTGGGAAACATCTGCCGGTCACCGACAGCGGAAGCGGTGATGCGCCACCTGGTCAAAGAGGCCGGGCTGGAGAAGGCGATCGCCATCGAGAGCGCCGGGACGGGCGACTGGCACGTGGGCCACGCGCGCGACGAGCGGAGCCGGGCGGTCGGCGAGGCGCGCGGGATCCCGCTCTCGGGCGAGGCGCGCCAGTTCGTCCCCCAGGACTTCGACGACTTCGACCACGTGCTGGCGATGGACCGCGCGAACCGCGCCGAGCTCCTGCGGCTGGCGCGCGACGACCGCGACCGGGCCAAGGTGGCGCTGCTCCGCTCCTTCGATCCGACGGCGCCGGCCGACGCCGAGGTCCCTGACCCCTACTACGGCAGGGCGCGCGGGTTCGACGAGGTGTTCGACATCTGCGATCGCGCCTGCCGCGGGTTGCTGGCGACGCTGCGGCGCGAAGCGGGCGTCTGACCATGGACCGGGCGCTCGAGGCGGCGCTGGGCGCGGCGCTGGCGAGCGAGGTCGTCTCCGCGCGTCCGCTCGCCGGCGGCGACATCAACCGCGCCTACGAGATCACGCTGGCCGACGGGCGGCGGCTGTTCGCCAAGGCGAACGCGCGCTCCCCGTGGGGGATGTTCGCTGCCGAGGCGCGCGGCCTCGGCTGGCTCGCCGAGGCCGGCGCGCTGCGCATCCCGCGCGTGGTCGCGGTCGCCGACCCCGCGGCCGCCGAGCAGTTCCTGGTGCTCGAGCTCGTCGCCTCCGGCCGCCCAGGCCTCGACTTCGACGAGCGGCTCGGCAGGGGGTTGGCGGCGCTGCACCGCCAGGGCGCCCCCGCCTTCGGCCTCGACCACGACAACTTCGTCGGCTCCCTCCCCCAATCGAATGGCTCGGCCCCGACCTGGCCCGAGTTCTACCGCGCGCGCCGGCTCGAGCCGCTGCTCCGGCGGGCGGCCGACGGGGGGCTCGCCTCCTCGCGCATGCGCCAGGGGTTCGAGCGGCTGTTCCGGGCGCTCGACGATCTCTGCGGCCCCCCCGAGCCGCCCGCCCGGCTGCACGGCGATCTGTGGGGCGGCAACCTGCTCTGCGACGACCGGGGGGCGCCCTGCCTCATCGACCCCGCCGTCTACGGCGGCCACCGGGAGATCGACCTGGCGATGATGCGGCTCTTCGGCGGCTTCGGCGCGCGGGTGTTCGAGGCCTATCACGACGCCACACCGCTGGCTGAAGGCCACCAAGAGCGCGTCACGCTCTACCAGCTCTACCCGCTGATGGTGCACGTCAACCTGTTCGGCGGCGGCTACGTCGGCTCCGTGGAGTCGGCGCTCGATCGGCTGGTCTAGGCGCCTGCTTAGGCCGCCTCCTCAGGACTGTCACCGACGGTCGTGCTAGGGTGCCGGCGTCGTGATGGAATATCGGACATTGGGTCGGACCGACTGGCAGGTCTCGACCGTCAGCTTCGGTGCCTGGGCGATCGGCGGGACCTGGGGCGCCGTCACGGAAGACGAGTCGGTGGCGGCGCTGCACCGGGCGCTCGACCGCGGCGTGAACTTCTTCGACACCGCCGACGTCTACGGCGACGGTCTCTCGGAGCGCCTGCTGGCGCGGCTGCGCAAGGAGCGCAAGGACCCCTTCTACATCGCCACCAAGGCGGGGCGGCGGCTCCCCAAGCAGACGATCGAGGGCTACAGCAAGAAGAACCTGCAGAGCTGGGTCGACCGCAGCCTGAAGAATCTGGGGACCGAGACGATCGATCTGCTGCAGCTGCATTGCCCGCCCACCGACCTCTACTACCACCCCGAGGCGTTCGGCCTGTGCGACGACCTGGTCAAGGCCGGCAAGATCCGCTTCTACGGCGTCAGCGTCGAGCGGGTCGAGGAGGGGCTCAAGGCGATCGCCTACCCCGGCGTGCAGTCGGTGCAGATCATCTTCAACATCTTCCGCCAGCGGCCGGCCGACCTCTTCTTCGCCGAGGCGCGCAAGAAGAAGGTCGGCGTCCTGGCGCGGCTGCCGCTGTCGTCGGGGATGCTGGCCGGCAAGATGACCCCCAAGAGCAAGTTCGCCGAGGATGACCACCGCAGCTTCAACCGCGACGGCGCGGCGTTCGACCGCGGCGAGACCTTCTCGGGGGTCCCGTTCTTGAAGGGACTGGAGGCCGTCGACGAGCTGCGCCCCCTGATCCCCGAAGGGGCCACGCTGGCGACCTTCGCGCTCCGCTGGATCCTGATGCACGAGGCGGTCACCTGCGTGATCCCCGGCGGCAAGCGCCCGGCGCAGGTCGACGAGAACTGCTCCGCCGCCGAGCTGGCCCCCCTCGGCGACGAGACGATGGCCGAGGTGCAGGAGATCTACGAGCGCCGCATCAAGGGCTTCGTCCACCACTACTGGTAGGCGAGCTCGTCACAGCTGGACGTCGCGCCAGAGGATCGAGAGGTCGAGCTCCACGGCTTGGAACGGCTCGGCCCGCACCTTCGCCTCGTCGCGATGGACGCCGATGGCGCTCCACTCGCCGGGCGTGGCCGACGACAGTCGCAAGATCTCCAGCGTGCGCTGGAGCGGGTTTACCAGCCAGGCGTGGGCGACCCCCGCCGCGGCATAGAGCGCGACCTTGGCGGCGCGGTCGTAACGCTCGGTCGAGGGCGAAAGGACCTCGCAGATCCAGTCGGGCCGGATCTGGAAGTACGGCTCGTTCGCTACCACGGGCATCGTCTCGCGGCGCCAGCCAGCGAGGTCAGGAACCAGGACGTCGCGGTCGAGGTGCAGCTCGGGCTCGGCCAGGATGATCCACCCGCCGGGCCCTCCGCGCCCACGATTGAAAGGTGGTCCAATCTCTCCGGTCAGCGCCGTCGCGGCCGCGGTATGCGGGCCCGCGGGACGCGGCGACAGAACCAGCTCGCCGTGAATGATCTCCGCGATCTTGTTGGGCGGCGCGTTCAACACGTCGGCGTAGCTCGCTTCCTTTTTCGCCGATCCGCCCATCGCGTGAGGAGCATAGCGCGTTCTCGGCGAAGCCCGGACGAGGTTGCGCTCGATTATCGAGAAAACGAGCGCGCCGGCAGGCTGGCTTTCGTTCCATCCATCCCGCGTTCGAGCAGTACCGTTTGCGCAACCATCCGCAGCGCGCGCGCCGAGCCTTTCTGAGCCTCACCTTCGTTGACCAGAAAGGATCTGCGCCGAAAAGGCATCTCGTCCTACGGTGCCCGAACTGCCGCGAAAAGCGGAGGCAAAGGTGGCTTGGCTCCGAGCGCGAGCGTGATGGCGTGGGCGGCCTGGTGGACCAGCATGCCGACGCCGTCGGCATAACGATCGGTGCGGGCGCGGGCCGCCTGGGCGAGCGGAGTGTCGGCGCCGTAGGCCATTTCGAGAACGGCGGTCGTGCGGGTGAGCGCATCGAGGCCGGCTCGTGCGTCATCGGGCGCCCAGGCGGCAGCGGGGACGGCCGAGACGAGGACGTCCGACTTGGCGAGAACGAAGCGGAGAGTGTCGGCC
>Ga0134126_10012660_pt1 | contig 10647 bp, 7 predicted proteins | sample KB31752_FD_96881 | JGI IMG/M metagenome (GOLD analysis project Ga0134126, IMG submission 96881) | Terrestrial soil microbial communities with excess Nitrogen fertilizer from Kellogg Biological Station, Michigan, USA - KB3-175-2 | ecosystem: Environmental > Terrestrial > Soil > Unclassified ...
ATGTACTTCACTACCGCTTACTTCGCCATCGCCGCTCCCAAAATCAAGGGAGAGAAAACGCACGGGCCCATCCGCCTGCACAAAGCCCTGGCATGGATCCACGGCCCGGGCATGGTTCTGACGCCGATCCTGGGAGCGCTGGCCTACCAGCAGAAGAGCCGCGGAGAGAAGGTTCACGGCATCGCCAATCTGCACGGGCCGGTGGCGATCGTCACTGCGGGTGCCTACGGGCTGGCCCTTCTGTCGGTCTCGATCAAGTTCTAAGGATGCGACCATGCGCAGGAAAATACTGATAGGCCTGGCAGTTCTGGCGTTTTCTCTGCTGGCCGCCGCCCAGAGCCAGTGGGCGCTGCAGCAATCCACCCTTACTTATGTTGTGACCCACCCCTTGCACCATATTGAGGGCGTCAGCCACGCCGCCCGCGGCAAGGGCATTTGCCAGGTGAATGAATGCGAGTTCCTGATCGCCGCGCCGGTCAAGTCCTTTGGTTCAGGAGACAGCAACCGCGACCTGCACATGATTCAGGCCGTGCGGGGCGCTGAGTACCCCATGGTGACCGTCCGCACACGAATTCCACAATCGGAACTGAAGTCCGGGAGCATCCATGCTGACCTGCAAGTCCAGTTTGCCGGCCAGACGGCGAACTATAAGCAAGTCCCGTTCCAGGTCACGGCCGAAGGGAAGAACCTGCGGCTTACCGGAACCATTCCGGCGAAGGTCTCTGATTTCAGACTCACCCCGCCCTCGCTCCTCACCATTCCCATTAAGAACGACATTCCCGTCCGCGTGGACATGCTATGGAGCCCCGCCGAATGAATAAGGTCGACGGGATGGGGAAAGCCGAACGAACCCGCCTGTGTACTGGACACTCATCATCAGCAGGGTAAACTCAGCTTAATTTTTTTTGGGCCAATGGCGGCGCTATCGAGAGAGCTTGCTCCACGGTTCTCCGGTCGGTAGCGCCTTGCCGCCTCTTAGAACCGCCACCCGCTCCCATCCTGATCCAGCTTCCGTCGTATATAACTATGGGGCACCCGTATGAAACTGCTGATTGCCCTGCATCATCGGTTTGAGCTGTGGACCGCTCCAGCCTGGCTGCGCGAGCGACTGCAAAAGCAATTTCCGAAGTTGGAAATCGTGCAGCTGTCTGACTATGCGGAGGTTGCCCAGCAGATTCGCGACTCCGACGCGGCGCTGGCCTGGTCGTTGCGCCCCGAACAGTTCCGTGCCGCGCGCAAACTGCGCTGGATTCACTCCACCGCCGCCGCCGTCCACCAGCTTATGTTTCCTGAGTTGGTGGAAAGTGATGTCATTGTGACCAACTCGCGCCAGGTGCACGGGCCGGTGGTGGCCGAGCAGGCGCTGGCCCTGATGTTCGCGGTAGCGCGCAAAATTCCCGCCGCCGTGCGCTTCCAGCAGCAGCATGTTTGGGGACAGGAACAGATGTGGCTCGAAGGCCCCATGCCCGGAGAGTTGCAAGGGGCGACCCTTGGCCTTATCGGGCTGGGCAGCATCGGGCGCGAAATTGCCAAACGAGCGGCCGCCCTGGGCATGCGCGTGTTGGCTGTCCGCGAGCATCCTGAGCGGGGCGGGGCTGAGGGAGTGGCCGCGGTTTACGGCTCCGGACAGTTGGGTGAAGTTCTGGCCGCTTCTGACTACGTGGTGCTGGCCGCGCCGGTAACCGCTTCCACTCACCGCCTGATAGATGCCACTCGCCTGGCGCAGATGCGTCCCAGCGCCTGCCTGGTTAATGTGGGACGGGGCGTGTTGGTGGATGAGGCCGCGCTCGCCGATGCCTTGCGGCAGAAAACAATCGCTTCGGCCGCGCTCGACGTATTAGAGAAGGAACCGTTGTCGCCTGACTCTCCGCTCTGGGATATGGAAAACGTTCTCATCACGCCCCATACCGGCTCCGTAGCTCCACGCCTTTGGGAGCGGCAGTACGCCCTGATTTCGGAAAACGTTCGGCGCTTTCTCGCCGGCGAGCCCCTGCTGGGCGTGGTGGATAAGAAGAAGGGCTATTGAAGCAGTGATCACTGCTCGCCAGGCCCTTTGTGTGTAAGTAGGACCCAGCGCGGGAGGCCCTCCTCCTTCTCGGTGACATGGAAGAAAAGTTGAGCAGACAACCAACTGCCGGCCATGAGCTCCCAGCTAGTAGACAGCCGCTAGAAGCTAGTAGCTATCTGACGTACAATCGCCGTCACAGGGGTGAGGCTCCATGTACTTCGAGCAGTTCTACCTGGCTTGCCTGGCGCACGCTTCCTACATGCTGGGGTCAGAAGGTGAAGCCGCGGTGGTTGACCCGCAGCGGGATGTTGACATCTACCTGCAAGCGGCGCAAGAGCAAGGCCTGAAGATCCGCCACATTTTTGAAACCCATCTGCACGCCGACTTCGTCTCCGGCCACAGGGAACTGGCCGCCCGCACCGGCGCCACGATTTATATGGGTGAGCGCGCCGGCGCCAGGTTTGCCCACGTGCCCCTCCGCGACAGCTCGGAGGTGCACTTCGGGGACGTGCGCATCACCGCGCTGGAGACACCCGGACACACGGCAGAAGCGGTGTGTCTCGTCGTCCGCGATCTGGGTAAATCGCCCGAACCGGCCATGGTCCTGACCGGCGACACGCTGTTCATCGGCGACGTGGGCCGGCCCGACCTTTCCAGGCAATACACGGCCCAGCAACTGGCGGGCATGCTCTACGACAGCCTGCATGAGAAGCTGTTGCGCCTGCCTGATAGCGTGCTGGTGTATCCGGCCCACGGAGCGGGCTCCCTGTGCGGACGCAATATGCGGGCTGACCGCTTTTCGACCATCGGCACCGAGCGGCTGACCAATCCCGCCCTGCAGGTGCGCGATCGGGAAGATTTCGTGCAACAGCTCACCGCCAACCTGCCGCCGCGCCCCGACTATTTCGCACAGGATGCGGAACTCAACCGCGAAGGAGCACCCGCGCTTGAGGACCTGCCGCCCCTGCCAGCCATTGCCCCCGATCGCCTGCAGTCGCTGATCAAGGAAGGCGCAAACGCGTTGGACACGCGCTCGCCCGAGCAGTTCGCCGCCGGGCACGTGCCCGGTTCCATCAACATCCCCCTGGTAGGCCAGTTCGCCACCTGGGCCGCCATTGTCCTTGGGCTGGAGGGCCAGCCGGTGCTGATCGCGGAGTCGCCGGAATCGCTTGCCGAATGCCGCACGCGGCTGGCGCGCGTGGGCATCGAAAAGTGCATCGGAGCGCTCGCCGGAGGGCTGGAAGAATGGAAACATGCCGGCCTGGGGCTAGCCTCGGTCCCGCAGATGACGGCGGCAGAGTTGAGTGCTCGCAAGAATAGCCTGCAGGTGCTGGATGTGCGCCGGGAAAACGAGTGGCAGGCCGGCCACATTGAGGACGCGTTGTGGTGGCCGCTGGACCGGTTCTCCAGCGAGTTGCCGGCGGTTGATCGCGAGCGGCCCTTGGCCGTGCACTGCAAGAGCGGTTATCGCAGCGCCATCGCCTGCAGCCTGCTGCTGCGCGCGGGATACCGCAACGTCACCAACGTGGTGGGCGGATTCGATGCCTGGCAGCAGGCCGCACTCCCGTGCGCAAACGGATGAAGGCGGTAAGAACCCAAGGCTTCCCCCAAAAACCGTCGTCAGGTTTGACTCCTGCCACGTGTAACAATTACGACATCGAAACTGTTGATGACGTCAGAATCCATAGCGGTCGTGGGCGGCGGGCCGGCAGGCGCCATGGCCGCGGCGCAACTGGCTGCCGCGGGGTGCCGAGTCGTTCTGATTGACGAAAAGCTTGCCTGGGAGAAGCCCTGTGGCGGCGGCCTCACACCCAAAGCCCTGCAGCAGTATTCCTTTCTGGCCGGAGCTGAGGTGGAGCGCAATTGGGTGCGCGGCTGCGAACTGGTCAGTCCCGGCGGCCGGCGCGCCTGGTTCGAACTCGATCAGCCGATCGCCATTTTTTCGCGGCGCGTGCTCAACGGCCTGATGCTGGACCGGGCGCAAAAGGCAGGCGCGGTAATTGTGCGCGAGCGCGTGCTCGCAATTGGCGGCGAGCCCGGGGCCTGGCGCCTGCGCACGCGCCAGGCCGAAATCGGCGCAACCTTTCTCGTTTTGGCGCCGGGAGCGCGCAATCCCTTCCGCTTCTCTGCCCCGCTGGCGCCCGCCGACCTCATGGCCACAGCCGGCTATTACGTTCCCGGCAGCGGCGATTCCATTCATATATCGTTTTTGCGCGGGGTGGAAGGATATATCTGGCTGTTTCCCCGGCGCGACCATTTTTCCGCCGGGATTTGCGGCAAGCTGAACGCCACGCCTACCCACCACTTGCGGCGGATATTGGAAGAGTTTCTTGCCCGGCGCCATTTCAACCTGCGGCAAGCCACGTTCTATTCTCATGTGCTCCCGGCGCCGCGGGCTGCCACTTTGCGGCAACTCACCTTGCAGGGAGGCGGCTGGGCCCTGGTTGGGGATGCCGCCGGCCTGGTGGATCCCATCACCGGAGAAGGTTTGTACTATGCTCTGCGTTCAGCCGATCTGCTGGCTCAAGCGCTCATAGCGAGCGAGCCCAGCCGTTACAGCCATTCCGTGCGCCGGGAGATTATGCCCGAACTGGAAACCGCGGCGCGTTACGCCGACCGTTTTTACCGGGGAAGTTTTCTGGGCGCCGCGGTCCTCGACCGTATGGTGCAGTTCACAGCCGCCAGTGCGCGAGTCCGATATCTCATGCGCGACGTGTTCAGCGGCGCGCAAGGTTATGTAGGCCTGCGTCGCAAGGCATACCGGACATTCGTGAGCGCGTTGCCCGAAGTGCTGCTTCGTTGGGAAACCTCCAACCCAATGGTCGCGAAGTAACCTGCGCCGCCTGTGCCAGGCGAGTGCCTGACCGGTTCCTGATTGCCGACTCCCGTCCTTACGCCGCCCCACGCAGCACACGGCGCGGATCCAGGATGAGATCTTCCATTCGCAATTGAAATGGCGTCAGCACCTCGGCGCCGCCAGCCGTCACCGCAACCATGTCGCAGTGGCGGATACCGCCCCAACCCTCGAGGTAAACCGCCGGTTCGACGTTGAACACCATGCCCTCCTGCAGTTGCTCCTCCGATTTGGGATGAATGCGCGGACGGGCATTGTGAGCGATGGCCGCGAAGCCTACTCCGTGTCCAGTTGGGTGCTTGAACTCTTTTTCGAAGCTGTGCGCGGCCAGAATGCTGCGGGCGGCGTGGTCCACGGCCGAAGCCCGCACTCCCGGTTGAATGGCGGCCAGGGCGGCGGCACGGGCCTCGAAAATCGCGCCATAAATCTGCTCCCGGCGTCGATCCGGCTCTCCTAGCGAATATGTGCGGGTAATATCCGTCCAGTAGCCGTCGGCGTAGGAGTTGCAATGAATCAGCGCCAGGTCCCCTGGCTGGATTTTTCGGGCGCGTGACATGGCGAAAGCGCCCGAAGCTTTCGCCGAGTTGTGTCCGGACATGCAGAAGGCGAATCCATCAGCGCGCTGCACTCGCTTGCGCCCGGTCCCCTGGCTGAGCTGGCCGCGGAACAACCCGGCGGCCTCGGTCTCGCTCAGCCCCGAGCGCAGGCGGCCGGCGCCCGCCGCAAAAGCTTTATTGGCAATCTCGCAAGCCGTGCGAATGCGCTCCACCTCATAAGGAGTTTTCACCATGGCCCAGATGGCGAGCAGCGTGTCCGCTCCCACCAGCGCGGCCTGGGGCAACGTTTCAATCAGCAACTGCACAATGGACGCGCCATACAGATACATGCCCGCGTAAGACGCAGGTTCGCTGGCGGCTCCATGCTCGTAGCCGATTCGCGCATGGGTAATGCCGAGTTCGTGAGCGCATGCCTGTAAAGCCTGGAATGCAGCCTCGCTGGTGGACTGCAGCTTGTCGAGGCGCCCGGGCGTGAAGGTGTGAATTTCGTCCGCCCAGCCTGTACGTGCCAGCTCCAGTTCGTCTTCAGGAACAATCAGGCAAATGCGGCCTTCGCTGGTAGCAATGGCAATGCTGGCCCCGATTACTGGCCAGTAACCGGAGAGCAGCAGCACGTAGTCCGGCAAAGTGCAGAGGATCGCGTCCAACTGCACACGTTGGAGGCCGCGGCGGATCCGTTCAATTCGGTCGTGGTCGCGCATAATAGCTGGCGGGCTGACTGGCTAACCAGCCAGGCAGCTAGTCAGCCGGACAGCTCGAAAATCATTTTCTCCTTCTCCATAGAATCGTACCCGCAACGGCGCCCGCGAGCACGGCGCCAGTGGCAATGCCCGCCCGCGCCATGGAGCGTTTCTGCGCGCGCAGCCGGGGTTCCACCAGTTCCTTTTCCGGGTACACGCTGCGCAACCCGTGCGGACCATGCCTTTGCGCCAGCGCCAGTACTTCAGCGGTATGCAAAGCGTGCCGATCCGTGTCCTGTCCAATCTGCTCCTTGCAGCTGAAACCGTCGCTCATGATGATGGTGGAGAGCCCGGCTTTGCGGACCGCCGGCAGCAGCACGCGCTCCCCCGCCTTCATGGAAACCTCGTACTTTTCTTTTTCATATCCGAACGACCCAGCCATGCCGCAGCAGCCGGAATCCAGCTCGTTCACATCCAGTTCCATCTTCTTGTGCAGCTCTTTGTCGCAATCCAGGCGCATGATGGCCTTGTGATGACAGTGCCCGTGGAGCACCACTTTGCGCTTAAGTTTGGGCGGCTGATAATTTGCCGCTTTCTTTTCCAGGAACTCGGCAAGAGTGAAGGTCTGCTCCATGAGCTTATGCGCCTGCCGCGAATCAGGGCGCAGGCCGTTCAATTCATCGCGGAAAACTGAACAGCAGCTCGGCTCCAGCACCACCATGGGCGTGCCCTGCTCGATTTCTGGTGCCAGCGCCTGGAAAATGCGATCGAAGTAGGACTGCGCCATGTTGAGAAAACCGTAGTCATAGAGTGGCCGGCCGCAGCACAGAGGCTCCTGGGGCACAATTACCTGGTAACCTGCCGCCTCCAGTACTTCTACCGCCGCTTGTGCGGTTTCCGGCTTGAAGTAGTTGTTGAAGGTGTCAGCGAACAGCAGCACCCGTTCCCGGCCCTGGTTGCGAACACCGCGTTTACGGAACCATGCCTTAAAAGTCTGCGGGGCGAAAGCCGGTATCTGGCGTGCTTGGGGCGAACCCACGGCAAATTTTGCCACCTTGCGCAGGAGCGGCAGTTGGGTGAACAGGTTGGCGAATCCCGGCGCGATCGAGGCCAGGCGCGCCCATTTGTTGATCCAGCCAAAGGCGTAAGCGTAGCGTGGGCGCAACCGGCCTTCCCAGTAGTGGGAGAGAAACTCTGATTTGTAAGTGGCCATGTCCACGTTGACTGGGCAATCGCCCTTGCAGCCTTTGCAAGAAAGGCAGAGATCGAGCGATTCCTTCACATGCTCATCGCGCCAGCCCCCCTGGATAACGTCGCCGTGCAGCATCTCCCAAAGGTGGTGGGCGCGGCCGCGGGTGCTATCGCGTTCCTCGCGGGTCACCATGAAGCTGGGGCACATCGTATCGTCATCAGGCTTGCCGTCCAGGCGGCGGCATTTGCCGATGCCCACGCAGCGCAGCACCGCGTGCGCGAAGCTGCCCCCATCCTCTGGGTATTTGAAGTGCGTCGCCGGCTCCCACGGCGCGTAGCTCGCCCCAAGGCGAAGGTTTTCGTCAATCCGGTAAGGGTCCACCACCTTCCCCGGATTCATCTTCCAGTCCGGATCCCAAATGGATTTGAACTCGCGAAATGCTTCCACCAACTCCGGCCCGAACATCTTGGTTAGGAATTCGGCGCGCGACTGCCCGTCGCCGTGCTCGCCGGAAAGCGACCCGCCATACCTCACCACCAGGTCGGTAGCCTCATCCATAAAGGAACGGTACTTCGCTACTCCCGGCGCGGTATAGAGGTCGAAATCCACGCGGCAGTGAATGCAGCCCTGGCCAAAGTGGCCATACAGCGCCGGATTGTAATCGTACTTGTCGTAGAGCTGCCGCAGGTCCCGCAGGTAGTTGCCCACCTTCTCGGGCGCGACCGCCGAATCCTCCCAGCCCGGCCAGGCGTCCGGCTCGCCGGGCACGAAGGCGGTGGCCCCCAGGCCTGATTCACGAATCTCCCAAATGTGCTTCTGCTCTTCCTTGTCCACGAACAGCTTCATGCTAGGCGGATTGGAGCGCTTCTTCAGGTCGTCCATCAGCCGGTGCGCCTGCTCGATCGCTTCCTCCTGGGCGTTGTAGCCGATTTCCACCATCAGCCAGCCCTTGCCCTCTGGCAGCATGGGCAGGTACTTGCGGTGCGGCCCGCCCTTCTTGCGCACATTTTCGATCAGGCGGTCATCCAGGCCTTCCAGCGCCGTGGGCGAATACTTCAAAATTTCGGGAACGTCATCACCGGCTTGATACACATCGGAATAGCCGAGCAGCAGCACAACCCGCTCGGGGCGGCTCCAGATCAGCTTGACCTTGGCTTCCAGAATGGTGATGCAGGTGCTCTCCGTGCCCACCAGGGCGCGCGCCAGGTTGATACGCCCGTGCTCGTCGGGGATGAGTTGGTCGAGGTTATAGCCGGAAACCCGGCGAATGATCTTGGGGAAGTTCTTCTCGATCAGTGGCTGATAACGATTCCGCAGCGACATCAGCTTGGCGAAAATCTCGCCCCCCCGCCCGGGTTGGCGCATGCGCTCCTGCCACTCGGCTTCGGTGAGCCAGCCCGCCTTCAGTCGCGTGCCGTCGTAAAGCAGAATATCCAGTTCTTCGGTGTTGTTTACCGCCGGCCCGTTCATCTGCGCCCTGGCCCCGCAGGAATTGTTCCCCAGCATCCCGCCGAAAACGCAGCGGCTATGGGTAGCAGGCTGCGGCCCATAGGTCAGCTTGTGCGGCCAGGCGGCATTCACCAAGTCGTCGCAGATGGTGCCGGGCTCCACTCTGGCGAACTCCTCGGCTGCATTCACCTCCAGAATGCGGTTCAGGTACTTGGAGAAATCAATGACGATCCCAACATTGCAGCACTGGCCCGCCAGGCTGGTGCCGCCTCCCCGCGAGAGCACCGGAGCGCGAAATTTGCGGCATGTCGCCATCGCCTGCACGACGTCGTCCACGCTCCTGGGGATGACCACGCCGATGGGCACCTGGCGATAATTGGAGGCGTCCACGGCATACATGCCGCGGGTGCCGGCGTCGAAGCGTACCTCGCCTTCCACGTTCTTGCGCAGCTCCGCTTCCAGGCCGGGCACGTCCACCATCTCGGCCGAGCGCCAGTTGCCCGGGCGCATCTCAATCGGTTTTCTAAGTTCCTCGTCGGTGACCACAGGTGTACGGCTGGCTGACATTTTTTCTCCTAAGCGGCGAAGCGTTGCGCGTCGGCCTGCTTGAGTTCGAGTCCCAAGCCGGGGCGCGACAGGTCAGGGCGCAGCTCCCCATTCACCAGCTGCGGCAAGCCATCAAAAAACATGCGCTCAATGCGCACGTGATCGTGAAAGTACTCGAGATTTTTGAACGGCATTACGGCGCACGCCGCATGCGTATGCAGGGCAGGCGCCGTGTGCCCGGAGAGCGGCACATTGTGAGCCTGGCAGAGCGCCGCCACCTGCAGGAACGCCGTGACTCCCCCGCAGCGGGTGAGGTCGGCCTGCTGCACGTCCACGGCGCCGGCCTCCAGCATCCGCCGGAAGTAGAAGATGTCATAGCCGTACTCCCCGGCGGCAATCTCCATCATGGCCGGAGCGCGGTCGCGGATCAGGCGCAACCCCTGCAGGTCATCGGAGGAAACCGGCTCCTCCAACCAGAACACGCCGAATTGGGTAAAGAATTCCGCCTGGTAGAGCGCTTGCTTGCGGCTATAGGCGCCGTTCGCATCCACGAACAGCTCGGGCTCGTGCCCAATGGCCTGGCGCGCCACCCGCACGCGTTCGATGTCACGTTTGGGATCGCGCCCGATCTTCATCTTCACCCGCGGAATGCCCTGCTCCACCCAGCCCGCGAGTTGCTGCGACAGTTGTTGATCGGAGTAGGAAGTAAATCCCCCGCTGCCGTAAACCGGCGCGCCCGGGCGCACCTGGCCGAGTAAGGTCACCAGCGGCACGCCCAGCAGCCGCGCCTTCAGATCCCAAAGGGCGCAGTCCACGGCCGAAATGGCGGTCGAGCAAACGCCCGGTCGGCCCAGGTTGCGTATCCGCTTCCACATGGCCATGTAGGTGTCCGGTATCGCCATGGGATCGCTTCCCTTCACCACCTCCGCCAGCACGCTCTGGATCAGCTTTCCGGCGGAACTGCCGGCATAGGTGTAACCCAGTCCGGCGTGGCCGCCGGCATGAACCTTCACGAGCACGAGGGTGGTCTTATCCCACTTCAGAGTTCCATCTGATTCTGGCGAGTCGGTGGGCACAGTGTAAGCGGACACTTCAACGCGCTCGACCAGCGGACTGGCGGATAAAGCAGTCATTGCGGGGTGGGCCGGCGGCAGAAGATGCTGCTTCCGCGAACAGCCCATTAACACTTGATGTCAAAGGCAGGTGAGGAGGTTAGCTGATGTCAAAGGCAGGTGAGGAGGTTAGCCTGGCGCAACAAATAGGATTTCATCGTTGAGCGATGTTTCTTTCGAGTTTCGGAGCCCCGTAGCAGGAATCAATCCGCGGCAGCTCTGGTTAACGCTCAATCGGCGGCAAACAGC
>Ga0134126_10012661_pt1 | contig 10646 bp, 9 predicted proteins | sample KB31752_FD_96881 | JGI IMG/M metagenome (GOLD analysis project Ga0134126, IMG submission 96881) | Terrestrial soil microbial communities with excess Nitrogen fertilizer from Kellogg Biological Station, Michigan, USA - KB3-175-2 | ecosystem: Environmental > Terrestrial > Soil > Unclassified ...
CGCCGCCGCGAGCAGAACCCGGAACTGGGATTCCGAGATCACTTGCGTACCGTCGGCGGGGCCGTTGAGGAGTAACCCGGTCTGGCCAGCCGGAGCGCGGTGTCGACTAGCGTCGCCGCGCGTTGCTTAGCGGCTGGTTCTTCGGCCGCGGTCCTGGCGAGAAGCTCGTCGGCATCCACCCCGGCGGCCGCGATCTCGGCGCGAGCGCCGACCTCCAGCCACGCTGCGAGCTGAACGCTGTCTACCTCGGGATGGAACTGCACCGCCAGGTGCCTGCCGACCGTGAATGCCTGTACTCCGGCCTCGTTGGTCGCGAGGATCGTGGCTCCGGCGGGCGGCAGGCACCGGTCACTGTGGAACTCGAGCCACGGGCCAACCGGAATCAGCGAAGCATCGGTCGACTCGACCAGCTTCCAGCCAATCTCCTTGCTCGGCGCGGCCTCGACCTGTCCGCCGAACGTCACGCAGAGCGCCTGCGCGCCGAAGCAGATGCCGAGCACGGGCACGCCGGCCTCGTCGGCCTGGCGCAGCCAGGCCATCTCTTGACTGATCCACAGGCTCGGCGCACCGCTGTCGTTGATCGAGGGGATGGCCCCGAGCACGACCACGTGGTCGGCGTTATCAAGAGCCGGAAGTTCGCCCTCACCGGGGAACATGTGCACGCTCACCTCGGCGCCCCGCGCGACGAAGGCGTCGGCGATGAACCCAGGAGAGTCCTCCGCATGGTGCCGGATCACGATCACCCTCATGTGGCTCTCCCTGATTGCCGTGCTTCTCGTTTGGTGCCAAACTATCTGCCATGACGACCGGAGCCGGAGGGTCAGATGGGTTTCGCCCCCGGGCCGACTCTGGCGTCGATCTCACCGATCTGGACCTGTGGCTGCGTGGTGTCCCTTACCGCGAGTTTGCCCGCCTTAGGCGGGACGCGCCAGTGGCGTGGTTCTATGAGCTAGCGCCGAACTCGGGCTTCTGGTCGGTGTTCAGATACACCGACATCGTCGCGGCGTCGCGAGACGTGGCCACGTTCTCGTCGGCCCGCGGCATCTCGTTCGAAGAGCCGACCGATGAGGACATGGCGGCCAGGCGCACGATCATCGACACCGACCCGCCCGATCACACCAAGCTCCGCAAGGTACTGTCCGGGAGCTTCACCCAGCGCGCGGTCGCGGTCTACGAGCAGTTCGTGACCGGGCTGACCGAGGAAGTGCTCGATGCCGGGCTGCCCCGTGGTGGGCGATGCGGCGAGGCGTTTGATTTCGTCGACGCGATCGCCAAGGAAGTCCCTATCCGGGTGCTCGCCAAGATCATGAGCCTGCCGACCGGCGACCTGCCGCTGTTCATCGAGCTAGGTGACCGGCTCATCGCCAACACCGACCCCGAGATCACGGACGTGGTTTGGGGTCGCGACGACACCGACGCCTATCGCCGGTTCCCGTTCCGCAGCCCGTACGGCAAGCAACTGTGGGACCTGGGCCGGGAGATCGTCAGGGACAAGCTGCGCTCGCCTGGCGACGATCTGCTGTCGGTGTTGCTGGCCGCCGAGGTGGATGGCGACCGCCTGAGCGAGACGGACATCGACAACCTCTTCTCGATCATGGTGGTCGCGGGGAACGAGACCACGAGGATCGCGATCGCGCAAGGCGTGCTCGCCTTCTGCGAGCATCCCGAGCAGTGGGAACGGCTGCGGGCCGAGCCTGGCCTGATCGACACCGCGACCGAAGAAGTACTGCGGTGGACGTGCCCGACTAACTTCATGAGGCGCACCGCGGCTGTCGACACCGAGCTTGGCGGCAGGGCGATCAAGGCAGGCGACAAGGTCGTGCTCTGGTACGTGTCAGGGAACAGGGACGACGCCGAATTCGACCATCCGGAGGTGTTCGACATCGCCAGGTCACCCAATCGGCACCTGAGTTTCGGCCGGGGCGGGCCGCACCTGTGCCTCGGCGCCCACCTGGCCCGGCTGGAGGTGCGAGTCGTGCTGGCGGCGCTGGCGCGCCGGGTGGCGAGGTTCGAGCTGGCGGGCGAGCCGCGCCGGATCAGGTCGAACTTCGCCAACGGCCTGCGCCAGTTGCCGATCATCGGCCATCCCACGGGAAAGGCAACGTGATGAAAATCGACGCCTTCGCTCACATACTCCCGCCGGCCTACGCCGAGCGCATGGAGTCGATCACGTCAGGCCCGCGGGTAAGCCAGCGGATACTCGGCTACCGGGCCTGGATACACGAGGACCCGGCGCTGATCGACCTGGATGCGCGGTGGCGGACCATCGACCCGTTCGGGGACTACCGCCAGATTCTGACGCTCGCCGTACCGCCACTTGAGGAACTCGGCGACCCGGCGCTGGCGCTGGAGCTGGCCAGGGCCGCCAACGACGAACTCGCCGAACTCGTCGCCAGCCACCAGGACAGGTTCGCGGGCTTCACGGCCGCGCTCCCGATGAACGATCCGCAGGCCGCGGCGGCCGAACTCGACCGGGCCATGGGCCAGCTTGGCGCGGTAGGCGCGCAGGTGCACAGCAACGTCGGCGGCGCGCCGCTCGACGGACCCGAGTTCGACGCCATCTACGAGGTCGTGACCAACCACGACGGCATGCTGTGGATCCACCCGACGCGCAGCCCGATCTGGTCGGACTACCCGAAGGAAGATCGATCTAAGTACGGCATCTGGTGGTCACTCGGCTGGCCCTACGAGACGTCGGTCGCGATGGCGCGGCTGGTGTACTCGGGCTGCTTCGATCGCCACCCCGGCCTCAAGGTGATCACGCACCACGCCGGCGCGATGGTGCCGCACTTCGCCGGGCGGCTGGCATCCCCCATCGAAGACGACGACCGGGCCGCCATCATGGCCAGCCTGGAGCGCGAGCCGATGGACTACTTCCGCCTGTTCTACGCCGACACAGCGATGTTCGGCGCCAGCCACGCGGTCAGGTGCGCGGTGGACTTCTTCGGCGCCGACCACGTGCTGTTCGGCACCGACATGCCGCTAGGCGGTCCGACGGTGGTAGCCGACACCATCGCCGATATCACCTCGCTCGGGTTGCCCGACAGCGCCACCGATGCGATCTTCGGCGGCAACGCGATGCGATTGCTTCGGCTGAAATGAGCACACCAGTCGTCCCGCTCGGCAGCAGCGGGCTCATGGTCAGCCGGCTGGCGCTTGGCTCGTGGCGGACTTACGAGCGGATCAGCCGGGAGCAGGGCGTCGCGGTCATGCGGGCGGCCCGCGAGGCCGGCATCACGCTGCTCGACGACGCGCGCTACAACGACGAGACCGGCACCGCGCCGATCCCGACCGGATACTCGGAGGTCGTATTCGGCGAGTTGTTCAGGGCGGCTGGCTGGCGCCGCGATGAAGCCGTGGTGTCGAACAAGCTCTGGTGGGAGTTCTGGCCGCGGCAGACTCCAGCCAGCGAGCTGGCGGGCTCGCTTGACCGGATGGGCCTTGACTACATCGACCTGATCTACACCGTCCTGCCGCCCGATGACGTGCCGCTCGATGACGCCGTCGGCATGATCACGGAGCTGATCAGCGCGGGAACCGCCCGTGCCTGGGGAACCCTGGGCTGGCCGCCCGATCTCATGGGGCGTGCCTGGCGGGTGGCGGAAGCCGCGGGTGTCCCCGGACCGGCCGCGACGCAGCCGCCCTACAGCCTGGTCAACCGGGCGGAGGTGGAGAACCAGCGAATGCGGGAGGTCACCGCGGCGCGTGAAATAGCGATCGTGGCATCGTACGCACTGGCCGGGGGCGTGCTGACCGGCAAGTACGACCATGACCCGCAGGCCGGCCGGGCCACTGGGCTGCTCGACACCCCCCGCTACGCCGCCGGCGTCGCCGCCGGTCGCGAGCTGGCCAGGTTCGCCGCCGAGATCGGACGTGACCCGGCGCAGCTCGCCATCGCGTTCGCGCTCGGCGATCCGTCCGTAACGACCGTGCTGTTCGGCGCCACCCGGCCCGAGCAGATCAGGTCTAACCTGGCGGCGCTTGACGTGGCACGAGAGCTGACCCCCGGCGAGCGGAGCCGTCTGGCCGCCATCGGCATCTAGCTCCGCCACGAGTTGACCGGCCGGACAGTTTTGCTTGGCCCGGAGGCGGAAACTCCGCAGTCGTCTATCTCGACTACTGAGGGGTTTCAGCGATGACGAATGCCGTCGCGGCGCCGACTGGCGCCCCGGCTCAGCTTGCGCTCACGGACACGGCCGCACGGCAGCTCGCGAACGCTACCAAGACAAGAGCGCAGCTCCGCACCATCACGCCGCGATGGCTGATCCGCATGCTGCCGTGGACACCGGTCGAGGCGGGAATCTACCGGCTCAACCGGGTCACGAACCCAGAGTCGGTGCTCGTCGCCTGCCCGCCAAGGGACGAGTCCGAGCTGCCGACCACGTCCGTCGGGTACGACGAGTCAGCGCGCGAGATCTTCCTAAGCTCCGTCTCGACTGTCGTCGACATTCACACGCGCGTGTCTGACCTTTACAGCAGCCCTTACAGCCAGATCGAAGAGCAGCTCAGGCTCACCATCGAGACGGTCAAGGAGCGCCAGGAGAGCGAGCTGATCAACAATCCCGACTACGGCCTGATCGCGAGCGTCGCCGCCGACCAGCGGATGGACACCATGACCGGCGCGCCTACTCCCGACGACCTGGATCAGCTTCTGGCGATGGTGTGGAAAGAACCCGCGTTCTTCCTCACCCATCCGCTCGCCATCGCGGCGTTCGGCAGGGAATGCACCAGGCGCGGCGTTCCGCCACCTACAGTGAGCCTGTTCGGGTCACAGTTCATTACCTGGCGCGGGATCCCGATAGTCCCGTCGGACAAGGTGCCGGTCGCCGCCGGCAGGACCACCATGCTGCTGCTGCGGGTCGGTGAGCAGCGGCAAGGTGTCATCGGCCTGCACCAGCCAGGGCTGACCGGCGAGCGCTCGCCCGGGCTCTCGGTCAGGTTCATGGGCATGAACAGGCAGGCGATCGCTTCGTACCTGGTCTCGCTTTACTGCTCGGTTGCCGTGCTCACCCCCGACGCTCTGGCGGTACTGGACAAGGTGGAAATCGGAAAGTTCCATGAGTACGCCCACACCTACCGGTAACGGGCACGCCGATCACCTCGGCAGGCTCGCGCCGTGGATGCTCGACGAAGAGACGCTCACCAGGCTGGCAGGGGATGTGCTTGCTAGCTTCGCCGCCGAGGCGCTGCCCGGGCTCGACTCATCGGCGGCTGCTTCCGCCGCCCCGCGGCAGGCCACCGCGCACCTGGGACAGCCTTCGTACTATTTCATCGACGAGCAAGTACTCGGTGTCACCTCAGCGGCCGCCGCGAGCGCGCAGAGGATCGCACCGGGCGGCGCGTTCAACGTGGACGCCGTGCGCGCCGACTTCCCGATCCTTGGCGAGCGGATCGGCGGGCGGCCGCTTGTCTGGCTCGACAACGCCGCTACCACGCAGAAGCCGCGGCAGGTCATCGACAGGATCGCCTATTTCTACGGCCACGAGAACTCCAACGTTCACCGCGGCGCGCACGCACTCGCCGCCAGGGCAACGAACGCCTACGAAGACGCCAGGGCGAAGGTCGCGGAATTCATCGGCGCGCCGCCCGCCGACAGCGTCGTTTTCACCAGGGGAACCACAGAGTCGATCAATCTCGTCGCCCAGGCGTGGGGCAGCGTGCACGTCGGCCGCGGCGACGAGATCGTGCTGTCGCAGCTTGAGCACCACGCCAATATCGTGCCGTGGCAGCAACTCGCCGACCGGGTGGGTGCCAGGCTTGCGATCATCGGGGTCGACGAGGCCGGCCGGCTTATGCTCGACCGCTACCTTGCCCTGCTCAGCGACCGGACCAAGCTGGTGGCGATCACGCACGTCTCGAACGTGCTCGGCACCGTCGTACCTATCGAGCAGATGATCCAAGCCGCCCACCAGGCTGGTGCGCGTGTGCTGGTCGACGGCGCGCAGGCGGTCGCTCACATGCCTGTCGACGTGCACGCGCTCGACGTGGACTTCTATGCGTTCTCCGGCCACAAGGTGTTCGGCCCAACCGGAATCGGCGTGCTCTACGCCAAGCCAGAGATCCTGACCGAGATGCCGCCCTGGCAGGGCGGCGGGTACATGATCAGCGACGTGACCTTCGAGCGCACCAGGTACTCCGAGCCGCCGGCCAAGTTCGAGGCGGGCACGGGCAGCATCGCCGACGCGGTCGGCTTGGCCGCTGCGCTCGACTACGTCACCAAGCTCGGCCTGACTAGCATCCACGGCTACGAGCAGCAGCTCATCGGCTACGCGATGAAGCTGATCTCCGCCGTGCCGGGCATCCGGCTGCTCGGCACAGCACCCGACAAGGCCAGCGCGCTCGCCTTCGTGCTCGAAGGTCACCGTCCCGCCGACATCGCGGCGGCGCTCGACCGGCAGGGAATAGCGGTGCGGGCCGGTCATCACTGCGCCCAGCCGATCTTGCGCCGCTACGGTCTTGAGAGCGCGGTGCGCCCGTCGCTCGCGATGTACAACACCTACGGCGAGGTCGACCAGCTAGCCGGAGCGCTGCACAAGATCGCCGCCGACGGCGGGCTGGCGCACGGCGACCAGCACGAGCGCGGTCGCCAGCGCCGAGCCGAGCGCGAGCACTGGCCAGACGGCGTGGCCTAGCCTGACGAAGAGCCAGCCGCCGATCGCGGGACCTACCGCCGTGCCGAGCCCGAACATGAACTGGAAGCTGCCGATGTAGTAGCTCTTGAGACGGGCTGGTGCGGCTACGGCCGGGTAGGCGAAGACGGCCGGACCGCCGATGATCTCACCGAGCGACCACACCAGCGTGCCGCTGAGGATGACAGCCGGCCCGAACGGCAATCCGTACAGTGCGATGCCGACTCCGAGAAGACCGAGCGTGAGTGCTATCGACAGCCGCATCGGCCACGACTGGGTGACCTTGGTGACAAGCAGCTCAAAGGCGATGACGATGAACCCGTTGAGCGACACGGCCAGCGTGTACCACGCGATCGCGATGCCGACCGTCTTGATGTTGAGCGGCAAGGTGGACAGGTACTGCACGTAGATGGCCGAGTGAACGCCGATCGCGACCAGGTAGAGGCAGTAACGCCAGTCGGTCAGCATCGCCAGGTATCCCGATGACCACCGGTCTGGCCGGGATGGACGCTCATCGGGCTTGGCGGTGCGCGACTCCGCGTTGGCCGGCAGGGCGACCCAGGCGAGTACCGCATAGCAGAGCGCGATCAGCGCTTCGCCCCAGAACACCAGGTTGTACCTGTGGCCGGCAAGGTAGTACAGGCCAAGCCCGACCAAGGGCGCCGCCGTCGCGCCCAAGTTGAGCCCGAAGCGGTACAGGGCGAACGTCATCACCTGCCGGTCAGCGGCGGTGAGATCGGACAGCAACGTGGCCGAGGCGGGCCGATAGAGCTGGCTGATCAAGCTGACCGTGACCGCCGCGGCGAGCAGCACGGGATAGGACGGCAGGTAGAGCCAGGAACCCATGATCAGGCAGGTGCCCGACATGCTGATCACGGTCGCGTTGCGCGGGCCGAGACGGTTAGCTAGCGTGCCGCCGACCAGCACGCCGACAACCGCGCCGCCGCCGTAGGCGGTCAGCGCGAACGCCGCTTGCTCGGTCGAGTACCCCTTCGAAGTCAGGTAAAGCACCAGGAAGAGGTTGAGGAAGCCCCCGAGCCGATTGATCAGCACGCCGACGAGGACGACCTTGACCGGCAGCGGCGCTTCGAAGAACGCCGCCCTGATGCCGACCCTGGCGGTCCGCTCGGCTGCCTGCGTCGCCTGAGTCATGGCCGGCGGGTGGTGATCGTGATCGCCGCCCTGACCCGCTGCTCGAGCTCGTCGAGCTGATCCGGAGCCGCCGCGTCGATAAAGAAGGTGATGGCGCGATCATCGGAGCTTTCGAGCTCGACAAGCTCGCTGCCACGATCCTTGAGCACGAGCACGGCCCGCAGCGTGGGCTCATCGTCGGCCGGGCCAGGCTTGATCTCCGGCCATACGCCGCCTTCGCCGATCCACTGCGCCTGGACATCGGGCCAGTCAACCGACACGTCATCGAGCACGCCTGGCTCGTGTTCGAGATAGACCTGCCTGGCAAACCGGCGCGGCGCCGGATAGCTGGCCTTGGCCCCGAGCGCGATGTTCAAGATCTCAAGCTCGAGCGGCTGGCCCGCGGCCAGGTGGTACAGCGCCATCAGCCCGTCACCGGGGGTACGGCCGGCCACTTCCATCAGGACGGCCCGGCCGTCCGAAGTGAGCCGCCACTCGGAATGAGCGATACCGTCGGAGAACCTGAGCCGCTCGAGCAGTACCGCGTTGACCGCGAGCAGTCGCTCGCAGACGTCCGCGTCGGGTTCGGGAACGCTATGTGACAGCTCGACGAATGTCCTGGCATGCGACTGCGTCGTCTCTTTCCTCGTGGCTGAGGCAAACACGATGACGCCGCTTTGGATCAGGCTCTCGACCGAGTATTCCTGGCCCTCCACCTGCTCTTCGACGAGCACGATCTCATGCTCTGGGTAGCACGCGAGCTCGCCGCGCAACTCATCGAGATCAAGGACACTAAGCACGCCCCAGCTCGAATGCCTGCTAGCTGGCTTGACCACGGCGGGAAAGCCGATGGCCTCGAACTCGCAGCGCAGCGCCGGCTCGAGGTAATCGCCGGTGACCCCGCGGAGCCGACGCGCCGCGGGCAGCACCATCGAGCGCGGGCTCAACTCGGGCACGTACCAGCGCTGCAAGTACTTGCAGCGGCAAGCCCTGCTGGCAAGCAGACCCGGGCCGGGCACCCCGAGCCCGTCGCTCAGCAACCCGGTCGGCTCGGCGAGCACATCGCCAACCGCGTATACGCCAGCGATGGCGTAGTCCTTTAGCCACGCCGTCACCGTGGCGATGGCTCCGGCGACGAACGAGCCCTCCACGGTCACGTCCCCGTCGACGAACGCGATCTCGGCAATGGCGGCCATCGGCCCGCCCTTGACCGCCATCTGCGCGGTGGCCCGTTCACGATAGGCCGACGACGTAATAACCAGGACTTGTAAACCGCGTCGTGACAACTCAGCTACATAGAGCGGATCACGAGTGATAACCGGAAACGAGCCAGTCAGTATAAAGGCGGCCGGTTTGGCCGACTCCGCGACGGTTATGGCCATGGCTAGACATGATGTCATGATTTATTAGATTGTACTAGTACGCACTTTGGTCTAAGCAGGTACAAATCTCCTGGCTACGTTCGGTAACTGCGTCTGGCACCATAGGTACGTGGTTGGCGGCGGTGCACCGGTACGACTGGTGCACCTCGGGCTCGGCAACTTCTTCCGCGCTCATCAAGCCTGGTACACCCATCACGCCGGCGACGCCGACGGCTGGGGGTACGCGGCGTTCACCGGCCGGAGCCCAGACCTGGCCGTCGCGCTGACCGCGCAGGGCTGTCGTTACACGCTGATTACGAGGGCGGCCGGCGGCGACTCCTGTGAGCGGATCAGCAGCCTGTCGGCGGCGCATTCGGCGGCCGATCACGAGGCCTGGCTCGGTTATCTGCGGTCGCCCGAACTGGCCGCGGTGACGATCACGGTCACGGAAGCCGGCTACTTTCGCAGGCCAGGCGGCGGACTTGACGTCACCAGGCCGCAGATCGCCGCTGACCTCGCGGCACTGCGCGCTGACCAAGCCGGCCCGGTGCGCACGGCCCCGGCCAGGCTGATCGCTGGCCTGCATGCGCGCCGACTCGCCGATGTCGGCCCGCTAGCCATCGTGCCCTGCGACAACCTGCCATCCAATGGCCCGATCATCAGGCGGGTGCTCACCGACCTCGCCGAGCTGGTCGACGACAGTCTCGCCGCCTGGTTCGCCGGAAACGTGACGGTCGTGACGACGATGGTGGACAGGATCACGCCCCGCGCCACCGCCGCCGACATCCGCGCGGTGCGCGATCTGGAAGGATTCGCCGATCAATGCCCGGTGGTCACCGAGCCATTCAGCGACTGGGTGATCAGCGGAGAGTTCCCGGCCGGGCGGCCGCGCTGGCAGGACTGCGGCGCGACCTTTACCGACGATGTGGCGCCGTTCGAAGAGCGCAAAATCTGGCTGCTTAATGGAGCGCACTCGCTGCTCGCCTACGCGGGCTCGATCATCGGCCACGCAACTGTAGCCGACGCCATCGCCGACGAGACAGCCATGGAGTGGATCACGCAGTGGTGGGACGAGGCATCGGGACACCTGAGCCAGCCGGCCGCCGAACTCGCGAGCTATCGGGCCGCTTTGCTCGCCAGGTTCGGCAACGGCCGGATGCACGACCGGCTCGACCGGATCGCCGCCGACGGCTCGCAGAAGCTTCCGATCCGGATCGTGCCCGTGCTGCTCATGGAGCGCCAGGCGGGCCGGATGCCCGAGGGCGCCACGCGCGCGCTCGCCGCCTGGGTGTGCCACCTGCGTGGCCTCGGGGCACCGGTCTCCGACGCCCGCGCGGACGAGGTCGTCCCGCTCGCCTCGGGGCCGCTCGCGGACGCCGTGCCGCACGTCCTGGAACGCCTGGACGCGGCGCTCGCCGCGGACGCCGACGTGGTGGCGACAGTCATCGGACAGAGCGAGCGACTCGCGGCCGGATGAGCGCCGCCGCGCCTGGGCGGGTCGTCATCGGCCTCGACGTCGGCACCA
>Ga0134126_10012662_pt1 | contig 10646 bp, 10 predicted proteins | sample KB31752_FD_96881 | JGI IMG/M metagenome (GOLD analysis project Ga0134126, IMG submission 96881) | Terrestrial soil microbial communities with excess Nitrogen fertilizer from Kellogg Biological Station, Michigan, USA - KB3-175-2 | ecosystem: Environmental > Terrestrial > Soil > Unclassified ...
CCCAGAGGTCCTGCGAGACGCGCGAGTTGTCGCCGTACACCTTCTGCGACTGCTCCTGCAGCGCTTTCTGGATGTCCTGGAACGCGCGCACGTTGCGCTCGAGGTACCCGCCCATCATGCCCTGCATCGCGTTGCCGTAGGAGCGGATCATCTGCGACAGCAGGTCGCTCGAGAACATCGGCGCACCGCCCGACTCCTCCTCGAGGATGATCTGCAGCAGGATCTGGCGCGTGAGATCGTCGCCGCTCTTCGCGTCGACCACCTGGAACTCCTCCTGCTTCAGCACCATCTGCTTCACGTCCGCAAGCGTGATGTAGCTCGACGTCTTGGTGTCGTAGAGCCTCCGGTTGGGATACTTCTTGATCAGCCGGAGCGGGTTCTCCATCTTCGGATCGCGGTTGGGCTGCGGTGCCGGCATGAGTCGAGTCTACTCCCTAATACATGTGCTGGCCGCCGTTGATCGAGATGTTGGCGCCAGTCACGAATGCCGCTTCCTCGGAGCACAGGTAGATGATCAGTCCGGCGACTTCATCGGGCTTGCCGAGGCGCCCGAGCGGAATCTGCGGCAGGATCTTCGAGTCGAGGATTTCCTTGGGTATCGCGGTAACCATCTTGGTGCCGATGTAACCCGGCGAGATGGTGTTCACGGTGACGCCCTTGCGCGCGACCTCGAGCGCGAGCGCCTTGGAAAAGCCGTGGATCCCGGCCTTGGCGGCGGAATAGTTGGTCTGGCCGAAAGCACCCTTCTGCCCGTTCACCGACGCGACGTTGATCACCCGGCCCCAGCCGCGCTCGACCATGCCGTCCATCACCTGCTTGGTCATGTTGAAGCACGAATCGAGGTTGGTGCGCATCACCGCGTCCCAGTCGGTCTTGGTCATCTTCTTGAACGTCATGTCGCGCGTGATGCCGGCGTTGTTGACCAGGATGTCGACCACCCCGACCTCGGTCTGGATCGTGTGCACCTTGCGCGCGCAGTCGTCGTAGTCGACCACGTCCACCGGGAAAGCGCCGAAGTTGTAGCCGCGGCCCTTCATCTCTTCCAGCCACGATCGGTATTTCGTATTGGAGGGCGAATAGGTGACGACCACGCGGTAGCCCGCGTCGGCCATCTTGGTCGAGATCGTTTCGCCGAGGCCGCCCATGCCTCCGGTCACAACGGCGATCCTTTGCTTTGCCATGGCCTTCTCCAGGCGTGTCTACCGTGGGATGGGCCAGTCTACATCATGTGCATGCCGCCGTTGACCGAGATGTTGGCCCCAGTGATGTACCCCGCTTCCTCGGAGGCCAGGAAGGCCACCACCGCCGCGATTTCCTCGGGCCGGGCGAGCCGCCCCATGGGGATGGCGGCGACGATCTGGTCCCGGATCTCCTGGCGGATCGCCTTGACCATGTCGGTCTCGACGTAGCCGGGCGAGACGGTATTGACCGTCACGCCTTTCTTGACAACCTCCTGGGCGAGCGCCTTGGCGAAGCCAGCCATGCCGGCCTTGGCCGCGGAGTAGTTGGTCTGGCCGAACTGGCCCTTGAGCGCGTTGACGGAAGAGATGTTCACGATCCGCCCCCAGCCGCGCTCGCTCATGCCATCGATCACCTGGCGCGTGACGTTGAACACGCTGTTCAGGTTGGTGTTGATCACCGCCATCCAGTCCTGCTCCGTCATGCGCTTGAACACCGAGTCGCGCGTGATGCCGGCATTGTTCACCAGGATGTCCACCGGCCCGACCACCGAGCGCACGTTGTAGAACATCTCGGCGCACGAATCGAAGTCGGCCACGTCGCCCTCGGCGGCGTGCACCTTGAAGCCCTGCGCGCGCATGGCGTCGAGCCATTCCTGCTTGCGCTCGTAGTCGGGCAAGCAGCCCGCAACTACCGTGTGGCCCGACTGCGCAAAGCGCCGGCAGATCGCGCTGCCGATGCCGCCCATGCCACCGGAAACGAAGGCAATGCGCGGCACGACCGGACGGGAGCGGTCGCGCCATGCCTCTTCTTGTGATGCGTCGATTACCTCGGCTTCAGGCTTCATCGTTATTCCTCTCTATCGTTCTACCCTACCGTTCGACCGCCAGGGCGACCCCCATGCCGCCCCCGATGCACAGCGAGGCGAGGCCTCGCCGCGCGTCGCGCTTCTGCATTTCGTGGAGAAGGGTGACCAGCACGCGCGCGCCCGAGGCGCCGATCGGATGGCCGAGCGCGATGGCGCCGCCGTTCACGTTCACCTTCCTCGTGTCCCAGCCCATCTGGCGATTCACCGCAATCGCCTGTGCGGCGAAGGCCTCGTTGATTTCCAGGAGATCGAGATCCTTCGGCTCCCATCCGGCGCGCGACAGCGCGCGCTAGGAAGCCGGCACCGGCCCCATGCCCATGTATTTCGGATCGACGCCCGCCGAGGCGAAAGCCTTGATTCTGGCAATGGGTTTCAACCCCAATTCCTTCGCCTTGCGTGCCGAAGTCAAAACCACGGCGGCAGCGCCGTCGTTGATCCCCGAAGCGTTGCCCGCGGTCACCGTGCCGTTCTTGTCGAAGGCCGGCCTCAGGCTCTTCATCGCGTCGAGCGTCGCGCCGTGGCGCGGATACTCGTCGTCGGCGAAAACGATCGGTCCCTTCTTCGACGGAATTTCGACCGGGATGATCTCGTCCTTGAACTTGCCGGCCTTCTGCGCCGCCTCGGCCTTGTTCTGGCTCGCCACCGCGAACTCGTCCTGCTCCTCGCGCGTGACGGCGTACTCCTTGGCCACGTTCTCGGCGGTGACGCCCATGTGGTACTGGTTGAACACGTCCCACAGTCCGTCGACGATCATGGTGTCGACCATCTTCGCGTCGCCCATGCGGAAGCCGTCGCGCGAGCCGTTGAGCGCGTGCGGCGAGAGGCTCATCGACTCCTGGCCGCCCGCGACCACGAGGTCCGAGTCGCCGTTGGCGATCGCCTGCGCGCCGAGCATCGCCGCCTGCAGGCCCGAGCCGCAAACCTTGTTGATGGTCATCGCGGGCACCATGTACGGGATGCCCGCCTTGATCGCCGCCTGGCGCGCGGGGTTCTGCCCGACGCCCGCCGTGAGCACCTGGCCCATGATGACCTCCGACACCTGCTCGGGCGCGACGCCCGCGCGCTCCAGCACCTTGCGGATGACGAGCGCGCCGAGCTCGGCGGCCGGCGTCTTGGCGAGGCTGCCGCCGAACTTGCCGATCGGGGTGCGGGCTGCGCCGACGATGACGATCTCTTCCATGAGGCTCTCCTAGTGGATTCGTTGCTTCACGTAGCGGCCGGGGGCCGCTTCGATGGGTCTGTATTGGACATTTCCGGGCGCAGAAGGTGCGGCCCGCTCGCCGCCGCCGTGCCGCGCGAGCCATTGCGACCACGCCGGCCACCAGCTGCCCCGATTTTCAGTCGCGATTTGAAGGAAGTCCTCGGGCTCGGCAGGGTAACGCTCCGAAGTCCAGTAGCTGCGGCGGTTCTTCGACGCAGGATTGACCACGCCGGCGATGTGGCCGCTCGCGCCGAGCACGAACCGTTTGTCCTTTCCTCCCAACAATTGCAACGTCCGGTAAGCGGAGCGCCAGGGGACGATGTGGTCTTCGCGCGTCGCGAGCACGAAAAGCGGCAGCTCGACCGCGCCGAGATCGACCGGCACGCCGCAATTGGTGAGCGCGCCGGGCTCGCGCAGCTTGTTGGAAAGATACGTGTTGCGCAGGTAGTAGCAGTACATCGGACCCGGCAGGTTGGTGCTGTCGGCGTTCCAGTGGAGGATGTCGAACGCCGCCGGGGTCTCGCCCAGGAGATAGTTGTTGACTACGTACGGCCAGACGAGATCGTTCGCGCGCAGGCTGGAGAAAACGAAGGCGAGGTCCGATCCCGGCAGGATCCCGTCCTCGCCGATGGTCGCCTCGCGCGCCGCAACCATGGTTTCGTCGACGAACAGGCCGATCTGCCCGGTCTCGGAGAAATCGAGCATCGTGGTGAGGAACGTGACGCTCGCAACGAGATCGTCTTTTCGGTGCGCGAGGACCGCGAGCGCGGCGCCAAGCAGCGTGCCGCCGACGCAGAAGCCGAGCGCATTGACCTTGTCGCTCTGGGCGATCTCGCGCGCCAGGCGCAGCGGGGTGAACACGCCCAGCTCGAGATAGTCGTCCCAGGTGAGGCGTCCCTGGTCCGCGCGCACGTTGCGCCAGGACACCAGGAACACCGTATGGCCGCTCGCCACCGCATGGGCCACGAACGAGTTCTCCGGCTGCAGGTCGAGGATGTAGTACTTGTTGATGCAGGGCGGGACGATCACCAGCGGACGCCTGGCCACCTCGGCGGTACCCGGCGCGTACTGGATGAGCTGGATGAGCTCGTTCTCGTACACCACGCTTCCTGGCGTAACCGCGAGGTTGCGGCCGACTTCGAACACGCTCTCGTCGGTCTGGCTGATGCGCCCGCGCTGGACATCCGCGAGGAGCAGGCCCAGGCCACGCGCCAGGCTCTCGCCGCGCGTCTCGAGCGCCTGCTCGAGCGCCTGCGGGTTGGTGGCGGCGAAATTGGCCGGACACATGGCATCGATCCACTGCTTGACCGCGAACCGCGCGCGTTCCTTCGCTGCAGGCTCGAGCGTTGTCTGCTCGACGGAATCGGCTAGAAAGCGCGACGCCAGCAGGTACGACTGCTTGAGGTAGTCGTAGTACGGATTTTCATTCCATTGGCGGTGCGCGAAACGCCGGTCGCCGGGCTCGGGCGAGATCATCGGCTCGGCGCGTCCGGCGATGAGCGCGCTCCAGAGCTTCGCCTGCTTCTCGAGATAGCTCGACTGCAGCGCCGAGTTGGCGCCGAGCCACGAAGTGTCGGCGGCCGCCGGGGCCGAAGCCATCAGCCTCATCCAGCCCTGCGTGAGTTCGTTCGTGGACTGCGAGATCGCCGCGAGGACGGCCTCTGGGAACCCGGGTTGCATGCGCGCGCGCATTTTGCGCCGCACAAACCCTGCCGTCAAATGATTTTAACTAACTGAAAGATTAGTTCTTTTTGATCAGTGCACCATCACCACGCGCAGGCCGGCGATCGCGCCGATGCCCAGCGCGATCAGCAGCGCCTGGGAGGCCGTGTCGCGGAGCTGGGGGCGCCGATGCAGCCCCGGGATCAGGTCGGCGACGGCGACGTAGATCATGCTCGCGGCGACGAAACCAAGCAGGGTCGCTTCCCATTCGGCCACCGCCCGCAGCCCGAAATAGCCGATCAGCCCCCCCACCACCGTGGCGAGCGACGAGAGCAGGTTCATCGCGAGGGCCCTCGCGCGCGTATACCCCGAATGGAGCAGGATCAGGAAGTCGCCCACCTCCTGCGGGATCTCGTGGGCAATGATCGCCACCGCGGCGATGATGCCGACCTCGGTGCTCTGGAGGAAGGCGGCGGCGATTAGCAGGCCGTCGAGAAAGTTGTGGATGGTGTCGCCGACGATGATGAGCACGCCGCTGCGCCCGTGGTCGTGGCCCCCGGAGCCCTCTTCGTGCGGATCATGCACTTCGCAGTGCTCGGTGTGGCAATGGCGCCAGAGCAGCAGCTTCTCCAGCACGAAGAACACGAATATGCCGCCGAGGATGGCAGCCGCCGCCTCGTGCGCATTGCCGCGCTCGAAAGCGTGCGGAATCACTTCGAGAAACGCTGCTCCGAGCAGCGCCCCGATCGCGAACGAAACCAGGGTCGATACCCAGCTCGCGCGCAAGAGGAGCGCGAACGCGGCAAGCCCGGCGGAAAGCGTTCCGCCGACGAAGCTCGCGGCGAGGATCCAGCCGAGTGTCATGGTCATGGGGGCGGGGATTCTACTCGGACAACCTGCTACTCGGACAACCAAATGAGCGCGGCCATGCGGCCGCTCGTGCCGTCGCGCCGGTACGAATAGAACCGCTGCGGCTCCGAATACGTGCAGTAGGTTCCGCCGAAGATCCGTTGCACGCCGCGGGCGCGCAGGCGCTGGCGCGTCACGGCGTAGAGATCGAGCAGCCAATGGCCCGGGCGGGTAGGCGAGAACGCGTCCTTTTCCTGGAACGCGTCGCGCACTTCATCTCCTACCTCATAGACCTTCGGGCCGATGGCGGGACCAAGCCACGCCAGCAGCCTTCCTCCCGGGATGCCCATCGCCTGCACCGTGTTTTCGATCACGCCCGAGGAAAGCCCGCGCCATCCCGCGTGCGCTGCCCCGACTACCGTAGCGGCCTCGTCGACGAGGAGTACCGGCATGCAATCGGCGGCCCTGACGGCGCAGACCTGGTTCTTCGCTCCGGTCACTGCTGCGTCAGCTTCGGAAGTCGACGCGCCCTGATCGAGGCGAACGACCCGCGTGCCGTGCACCTGCCGCAACCAGGCCGGCTCGGCCGGAAGAAGGGCGCGCAGACCGGCCTGGTCCGTATTCCGGGTTGTCATCAGGGCGCGAACGTTGGGCGGTGCCGGCCAATCCGGCAGAACAAGCTCGCTCATCCCCGGTCCCTCAGCTCCTGAAGCAGGCGTTTCATGTCCTTCGGCAGCGGCGCGCGCCAAGTCATGGCCTGGCCGGTGCGCGGATGGACCAGCGCGAGCTCCGCCGCATGCAGCGCCTGCCGGGGAAAGCCAAGCCCGTGCCTCGTACCGCGACGGTAGACCGAATCGCCGACCAGCGGATGGCGGATGTGCTGCAGGTGGACGCGGATCTGGTGCGTTCTGCCGGTCTCGAGGCGGCACTCGAGCAACGCCGCGCGCCCGAAGCGCTCGACCACGCGAAAGGCAGTGCGCGCCGGCTTGCCGCGGTGCGTGACCGCCATGCGAACGCGCGAGCGCGGGTCGCGGCCCAGAGGCGCGTCGATCGTGCCGCTGGCCGGCGGGTCTCCCTGGACCACGGCGAAGTAGATGCGCCGCATGCTGCGCTCGGCAAGCTGCTTGACGAGCGCGGCCTGCGCCTCGACCGTCTTGGCGACCACCAGGAGGCCGCTCGTGTCCTTGTCGAGCCGATGGACGATTCCGGCGCGCGGCACGCCAGCGAGCCCGGGGGCGTGCGCAAGCAGCGCATTGAGCAGCGTGCGGTCGGGTTGGCCCGCACCGGGGTGGACGACCAGCCCCGCCGGCTTGTCGACGACGATCAGGTCGGCATCCTCGTGCACGATCTTGAGCGGCATGCGCTGCGCCTTCGGGGCGATCGCGTCCGGCGCCGGCGGCGGCTCGAGCACCACGTGCTCGCCGCCGATCACCGCCTGCCGCGCCTCGGCGCTGCGGCCGTCGAGCCGGATATGGCCGGCCTTCAGCCAGGCCTGAAGCCGGCTGCGCGAGTACTGCGGGAACAAGCGCGCCAGCGCCTGGTCGAAGCGCATCCCGCCGAGCTCGCTCGGCACGGTGCAGCGCATCGGCGCGGCGAAGCTTTCCTCCCAGTCCGCGTCCTCGCCGACGCTATAATTTTTGCCGCGCATGCGAACAAGTTTACTTCTTGCCCCGCTTCTCTCCCTGCTCGTGCTGCTCCTCGCCGGGTGCGGGCTCTTTTCCGGCAAGGAGGACGACGAAACCGTCGGCTGGTCCGCGCAGCGCCTCTACGGCGAGGCGAAGGACGCCATGTCGAGCAAGGAGTGGGCGAAGGCGATCAAGTACTTCGAGAAGCTCGAGGCGCGGTTTCCCTATGGGCGTTTCGCGCAGCAGGCGCAGCTCGAGGTCGCGTATTGCAATTTCAAGGACGGCGAGCGCGCCTCGGCGATCGCCGCCGCCGACCGCTTCATCAAGCTCTATCCCAACCATCCCAACGTCGATTACGCGTACTACCTGAAGGGCCTGATCAACTTCAACGACCTGACGGGCTTCCTCACCTCGGTCACCACGCCCGACATGACCGACCGCGATCCCAAGGCCTCGCGCGAGGCTTTCGAGTCGTTCAAGGAAGTGGTGACGCGCTTTCCGGAATCGAAATACGCGGCCGACTCCGCGCTGCGCATGCGCTACCTCGTCAACGCCCTCGCTGCGAACGAAGTTCACGTCGCACGCTATTACATGAAGCGCACCGCGTACGTGGCGGCCGCGAACCGCGCGCAGTACGCGATCCAGCACTATCCGCAGGCGCCCGCGGTCGAGGACGCGATGGCCATCCTGGTCAAGGCGTATGACGCGCTCGGCATGACCGAGTTGCGCGACTCGGCCGACCGCGTGCTGCGGACCAACTTCCCGAACAGCATCTTCCTCAAGGGCGGCTCGCGCAAGGTCGACGTGCCGTGGTGGCGCCTGTGGGACCCCAATTGGTAATTGCGTGGTGAGCCGCGGCACCCTCATTATCGGCGCGGCCGGCATGATCGGGCGCAAGCTGGTGGAGCGTCTTTCCGGACAGGGAAAAGGCGCCGAGCTGACTCTGCACGACGTCGTACCCTTCGAAAGCACGCACAAGGCGATCGTCTCGGACCTGTCCACTCCCGGCGAGGCGGAGAGGCTGGTTGCCGCGCGCCCGGGGCTCATCTTCCACCTCGCCGCGGTGGTGTCGGGCGAAGCCGAGGCCGACTTCGACAAGGGCTACCGCGTGAACCTCGACGGGACACGGCGGCTGTTCGAGGCGATCCGAAAGGAAAGCGCCACGGAAAACGCCGCGGCCGCCGGCGATTACCGTCCGCGCGTGGTGTTCACCTCGTCGATCGCGGTCTTTGGCGCACCGTTTCCAGAGGCGATCGACGACGAGTTCCTCAACGCGCCGCTCACGAGCTACGGCACCCAGAAAGCGATCGGCGAGCTCCTGCTCTCCGACTACAGCCGGCGCGGCTTCTTCGACGGCATCGGGATCCGCCTGCCGACCATCTGCGTGCGCCCCGGAAAGCCGAACAAGGCCGCCTCGGGCTTTTTCTCCGGCATCATCCGCGAGCCGCTCGCCGGCATGGAAGCGGTGCTGCCGGTGTCAGAAAGCGTGCGTCACTGGTTCGCGTCGCCGCGCGCCGCGGTCGGCTTTCTCGTCCACGCCGCCCAGCTGGACACCGCGAAGCTGGGAACGCGAAGAAACCTGAGCATGCCGGGCGTGTGCGCCACCGTCGGCGACGAAATCGAGGCGCTGCGCAGGGTCGCCGGCGATCAGGCGGCGAAGCTCATCCGCCGCGCGCCCGACCCGATCATCGAGCGCATCGTGAGCGGCTGGCCGCAGAACTTCGACGCCAGCCGGGCGCTGGCCCACGGCTTCCGCGCCGACTCGAGCTTCGAGGACATCATCCGGATTCACCTGCAGGACGAGCTGCAAAAAAGCGCTCCACCGCCGACAGCTCGCGCGTGAGCGCCATCGGCGGCAGGCTCTGCAAGATGCGCCTGCCGTAGGGCTTGCTGATTAGGCGCGGATCGCACAGCATCAGCACGCCGCGGTCGGCTTCGTCGCGGATGAGGCGCCCGGCGCCCTGCTTGAGCTGCAGCACCGCCTGCGGCAGCTGCAGCTCGTTGAACGGGTTGCCGCCCGCGCTGCGCACGCCCTCGATGCGCGCGGCGAGGACCGGGTCGTCGGGCGGCGCGAACGGCAGCTTGTCGATCACGACGAGCGACAGCGCATCGCCGCGCACGTCGACGCCCTCCCAGAACGACTGGCTGCCGAGCAGCACCGCGTTGCCCAGCGCGCGGAAGCGCGACAGCAGCTGGCTGCGCGAGCCCGTGCCCTGAACCAGCAGCGGATAGTCGATTTTTCCTTCGAGGATCTGATGGGCGCGGCGCAGCGCGCGCAGCGTAGTAAAAAGAAGAAACGCGCGTCCTTCGCTCGCGCGCAGGACCGGCAGCGCCGCCTCGATCACCGCCTCGGTGAAGCCGGCCTCGCCCGGCTCGGGCAGCGCCTTAGGCACGTACAGCAGCGCCTGGCGCGGAAAATCGAACGGGCTCGCCCAGCGCCGGGTGGCCGCGTCGGGCACGCCGAGCTCGCGCGTGAAGTGGCCGAAGTCCTCGCCCACGGCGAGGGTCGCCGAAGTGAAGATCCAAGCGCGCGGATGGTCGGTCATCTGGCGCCGGAAGAGCTCCGCCGACGACAGCGGCGTCACGTGGAGCTGCACCGCGTGGCTGAAGACCTCGACCCAGCGCACCTCCGCGGACACCTCGGTCTCGCGCAGCCTCACGAGCAGGTGACGCGCCGCGCTCGCACGGCGCGCGCAGGCGTCGAGCCCTTCGGCGCGGCCTTCCTGCGCCGCGAGCGCCTGCTCCAGGACCTGGAGCGCCGAATTGAGCTTCGCCAAGGCGTCGCCGAATGCCTGCAGCCGCAGCGCCTGTGCCCACGCGAGCCGCGCGCCGGCTTCGCCGAACACCAGCCGGAGGTCGCGCGCCGCCTTCTCGAGGCGCGCCGCCACCCGATCGAGCTCGGGAGAGGCGCCGCCGGCTGCGCGCAGCTCCAGGCGCACGTCGCGCGCGAGCTCGACGAGCTGCGCGCTCGAGAGCGCTTCGCCGAAGAACATGCGCGCGGTTTCGGGAAGCTGGTGCGCCTCGTCGAAGATCACGGTGTTGCACGCGGGCAGCAGCTCCGAGATCCCCTCCTCGCGCAGCACCAGGTCGGCGAAGAAGAGATGATGGTTCACCACGACCACGTCGGCAGCGAGCGCGTTCTTGCGTGCGCGCATCACAAAGCAGTCCTTGTAGTCGGGGCAGCCCTGGCCGAGGCAGTTCTCGCGCGTCGAGGTTGCGTGCGCCCACGCCGGCGCGTCCTCCGGCACGTCGGCGAGATCGG
>Ga0134126_10012663_pt1 | contig 10645 bp, 9 predicted proteins | sample KB31752_FD_96881 | JGI IMG/M metagenome (GOLD analysis project Ga0134126, IMG submission 96881) | Terrestrial soil microbial communities with excess Nitrogen fertilizer from Kellogg Biological Station, Michigan, USA - KB3-175-2 | ecosystem: Environmental > Terrestrial > Soil > Unclassified ...
CGATGAAACTCACCGCATGAGAATACAGTTCGCTTAATGGAATGGTCGGCACGCCCATCCAACCGGCCTGCTCCGACTGCATGAAGGATGTACGAAATACCATCGCCGCGTAATGGGCCGAAATGAGGTCCAGGTCTTCATTGAGCGCACTCACCAGCACAGGATTCCAAAATCGATCGATAGCGCGCCGCGTTTGACCGTGACGCGCCAGCCAGGACGCAAAGTTCTCTCTGCCATCCGCCGGAATGCCGCGAAGAAAATTCGCCATGCCGCGGGCGATCGCAACTTTGTCGGCCAATGAAAGCGCGGAGGATTGCAGAAACGCCACCGCATTATGCAGCGGTGCAGGCAGAGTTCCCGAGCGCAAAAGGCTCTGCCGTCCGCCCGGCTCAATGAAGGCGATGCGATCGAACCAGCGAATCCGATCGGCCACGCCAAGTTGCTTGTAGAATGCGATCAGGTTGGTGCAGCAGCCTAATAAAACATGCTGGCAATTGTCGATGACTTCTGCGGTGCCGGGATGCTCGTAGGAAGAAGCTCTACCACCCACATAGGGGCGTCGCTCGATGAGGTGAACGCGATAGCCGGACTCGGAAAGCGCGCAAGCAGTCGACAAGCCCGCGAGCCCACCGCCAACCACGGCTACATCGTGAATGCTCGAACTGTGGGTGGTCGCGTTTGCCATGTTTCTATCAAGCTTATTTTGAATATCAACCGATGCCAGCTACTTGTTCGCCACCAGCCGCAAGCGAAGCGACATACACAATCCGCGAGCCAAGATCCAGAGTTTCTCAACCGTCGGCACGCTCATTCGCTCCGCGAACACTTCGTAGTGGGCGTCTTCAATGCGCTGCAGCAGGCGTCGATAGATGGTCACCAGTACCCACAAAGCTGCTCGGCTGTCCGGCGCAATTAACGGTATCAGATTGTCGGCGGCCCGGTAATATTCGCGGGCGCGACCAGCCTCCATCTCCAGCACGCGACGTTCATCCACAGTGATTTTTTGGCCAGGCTGCCGAGCGGCGAACTGTTCCTTCGTCAGATGAAATTGTTCCAGGTCATCAAGCGGGAGATAGACCCGACCGCGCTCCGCATCTTCGCGCACATCGCGCAAAATATTTGTCAGTTGAAATGCGATTCCAGTCTTCTCCGCCAGCTTTTCTGCCCGCGAATCCGTATAGCCGAAAATGCGAATACAAACCAGCCCCACGACAGACGCCACAAGATAGCAGTAGCGATAGAGATCATCAAAGGTGCGATGGGTCGCAATTTCTGTCCCACTTGTTGGGGCTGCCAGATCCAGCATCGTTCCCTGCACCAACTGATCCAGCAGCTCCGTTGAAATTCCAAATCGCTGCTGCGTATCTCTCAACGCAATAAATACTGGATTTTCCGTGGATTCGCCGGCGGCAGCACGATGCCATTCCTCGAGCCAGCGCTGCGATTGCGCCAGCCGTTCGTCGCGCGGTAGTTGCTCATCGTCCGCCAGATCGTCCGCATGACGCATGAAAGCATACACTGCGCACACCGCGGCGCGCTTCGGGCTGGGCAATGCGCGAAATGCGTAATAGAAATTTTTTGCTTCTCGCCGCGCAATGGTTTCGCAGGCGGCATATGCTTGCGCCACCGAATCCGTCACGCAGCCTGCCTTGCAGTTAGCCGCGCCAAAAATGCGCGCAACAGCAGCGCAACCTTGCGCGGCTTCGAGATCGCCGGGCGGGAACCCAGCACATCGTAATTCTGTTTTCGAATGGCTCGCAGAATTTCCTGTCCGCCCCGGCTGAATAACGCGATGTCGACCGCAATTTCTTTGTCGACCCGGTGCAGCAAGGGAGCCCCAGCCTCAAACAAGTTTTGCGCGAACGCCACCTCATGTTCCATAAGGCTACGAAATTCCGGGCTGAACCGCCGGTCGCGAATCTGCTCCTCCGTCACGCCAAATCGATCCATATCTTCCAGCGGAAGATAGATTCGATGGCGCAGATAATCCTCGCGCACATCCTGCCAGAAGTTCGCGAGTTGCAGCGCGGTGCAGGTGAAATCGGACAGCGTAAATAGCTCCGGCTCGCGGTAGCCACAAACATACAACACCAGGTGCCCTACTGGATTGGCTGAATTGCGGCAGTAACCGAACACATCCGGCATGGTGCGATATCGCGTCACCCTTTGGTCCTGACGAAATGCAACCAGCAAATCGGCGAATGGAGTTTTTGGAATGCTGCAGACGCGAATCGTTTCCGCCAGTGCAACAAATACCGGGTGGCGCGTCACTCCCTGATAACAGGCATCCAATTCCTCGTTCCAGAAATCCAGCAGCGCCAGCGATTGCTCTGTATCGCCCACTTCATCTCCCAAATCGTCGGAGATGCGACAGTAAGCATAGATGCTTTGAAAGTGGGGCCGTAGCCGCTTCGGCAGAAACCACGTTGCGACATGAAAATTCTCGTAGTGAGATTCCGCCAACTCCCGGCAATACGCCTGCGCCTCCGCCAGCGTGGGCGTCTGCTTTGGCATGCGGTATTGGGCGGGAAGCTTACTCCAAGCGCACTCCAACGCGGAATTTCTGTCCGTCTGCTGCAGCCCGCTAGCCATCGTTCAATCCCTCGCCGGGATGGATCGCAATCTTGATGTCATTCGTGCGGTTGAAAAACCGCCGAAAAACGGGTACCAGTTCTCCCAGCGATGCGCGCCCGGTCAGGAATTTGCTGCTTTCGAATTCCCCGCTCGCAATCCAGTCGAAGGCACGCCGACAAACCGAAGGACGATGATGAAAACTGGCGCGCAATGTCAGATCATTGTAGTGCAGGCGGTTGGTATCGAGTGATACCTTGGTTCCCGCAACACATCCGCCAAAGAAGTTGACCACGCCTCCTTTTCGCACCATGTCCACAGCCCATTGCCAGGTTTCCGGCGTTGCTACCGCCTCGACGACTGCATCGGCACCGCGGCTTTGAGGGGTGAGCGCGCGAACGGCGGAAATCACATCTTCAGTCGTCGTTGTTTGCACAACATGACGCGCACCAAAAGACCGGGCCTGCTGCACTTGCTCCGTGTGCTTCACCACAGCAATCACTTCAATATTGCTCAATGCAGCCGCGTGGATAAACATCAGCCCAATCGGGCCGGCCCCAATCACCACCATCTGGTCTCTGGCTCGCGAATCAATTTCGTCCATGCCGTGCAGCACACAAGCCAGCGGCTCAGTCAGGGCTGCATGCTCCAGCGGCAAAGTCGCGGGAACCAGAAATGTATTCTTCGCCACAATGCGCGCGGGAATCCGAAAATACTCGGCGTAAGCACCATTATTGAAGATCAGATCGTCGCAAAGATTTTCCTGCTGTCGTTGGCAGAAATAGCATTCCCCACACGGTGCGGAGTTGACCGCGACCACGCGATCCCCTTTACGAAACTTTGTCACTCCCAAGCCCACCTGGGAAACGACGCCCGCCATTTCGTGCCCGAAAGGTACAGGCGGCTTCAGCATTTTCTCGTGATATCCGCGGCGAAATACTTTCAGATCGGTTCCGCAGGTCAGCGCAGCAGCGACGCGAACAACGATCTCCCCCGCGCCCGCTTCCGGGACAGGGAGTCTTTCAATCCGAACATCTTCTTTGCCGTACAAAACAGCGGCGTTCATTTCAGCGGCCATATCGAGGGTGTTGCGGACTGCATTGTGAGTCGATCGACTTGTACTTTCTTTCACGCTAAGCATGACGTAACGGGAGAGCTACGGCTGGATCACGACTTTCATGGAGTCTGGTTTAGGCTCAGAGGCGAAGACTATCGCTTCCGCCGCTTGTTCCAGCGAAAACGTATGAGAGATCAGGCGAGTTAGATTGAATCGATCCGGATAGCCATCCAGAACCAATTGGGATGCGATGTGCTGCACCTCCGCCGAAGAACTGTACGACCCGATCAGAGCTTTCTCGTCCATGCAGATTGCGGCCGGATCGATTACCACCTCGCCGTGTTGCGTGGCGGCAAACAACAGCACGCGACCGCCAAAACGAACCGCATCCATCGCCGGACGAATCAATGCATTTCCGCCCACAGCCACGATCACAACATCCGCGCCGCGGCCTTCCGTATGTTCTTTCACCACCTCGATCGGATTCTGCCTGTCAGCATAGATTGGATGATGCAGATCGAATTGAGATGCCACCTGGTGACGCGACGGATAAAGATCAGACGTGAGCACAGTCGCGCCGGTCTGCCGCGCCAGAGATGCCAGCAGAATTCCAATCGGCCCCTGGCCGATGACCAGGACCGTCTCATCGGCATCCAAATGCAGATTATGAATCGCCTTGTAGCAAGTATTGACAGGCTCAATCCAGATCGCCTGTTCGAAGGGAACATGATCCGGAATCCGCACCAGTCCGCGCTCGACAATCCAATCCATCACTCGAATGTATTCCGCGAATCCGCCGCCTGACGGTTCAAAGCCGGCAGTACATCCCACGCGCTTGTAACTGTCGCATTGCGAGAAAGTTTTCTTTCTGCAGTAGTAGCAGCCTTTCCCGCATGGAATGTGATGGAATGCCATCACCCGATCGCCAACCTTCCAGCCACGCACCTGATCTCCGACAGCAGCGATCACTCCCGCCATTTCGTGGCCAAAGATGCGCGGCGCGGAATGGGAGCCGCTGTGAATTTTCTTCAGGTCCGTTCCGCAGATTCCGCTGCAACGAATTTTGACCAGAACTTCACCTGGGCCGATTTCAGGAACTGGTACGTTCTCCACGCGAACGTCATTGATGCCGCGATAGACTGCTGCCCGCATTGTTGAGGGGATCGATCCGTTGAGAGTAGTCACTGTTCCCATTTTATTCCGCTTGCCTCAAAACCTGGAGAAGCGCTGCTGCAATTGCCTGCGATGCGCGGGCCGATTGTCTTCCGAGCTTGACCGTCGTTGGAATCAACCACGGGTGCAATGCTACATACATTGCAAATGACGCGCTCTGAAATCCGCCTTGTTCATCGGTAAAGCGACTCAAATCCGGCAAATTGTCATCTACTGGATCACTGATGGCCCGCACGGTTCGAAACGGCAGGGCTCGCTCCCTTGCCAATCTCGCCACTGCAGCCGCCTCCATATCGACGAGGTCTGCATTCCATTTGGCGGCCAGCTTCGGCTTTTCGTCGCGTCGGACAACATGATCGGCAGTCACCAAAACTCCCTCTCCATCCTCGCATGCAAATCGCTCGCCGGTCTGGCCGTTAATCACAATCGCAGGCCAGTACACCCCGTCCGTTCGCATGCCGGTCCGGAGTGCCCCTGCATATCCTACAGAAATTATCGCGCGCAGCGGACCGCGGGATTCTGCCAATTGCAACGCACGAGCGATCCGATCCCGACCCATGCCGGCACATACCACAATTGCGCGATCATTCTCCCAGATGCTCGTGCCGTCTTTCTTTGAGACTACGGGAGCAGACCAGTTGCGCACCAGCGGCGCCACCTCACGCGGAAGTGCAGCTAGAATTGCGAACCTCGGTTGATCCGCTGCAGCGCTCATGAGACCGGAGCATACCCATGCGCGCGAAACCAGTCGATCGCAGATCGGAGTGCCGAGTCCACCGGCATCACCTGAAATCCCAAATCCCGCTCTGCCTTTGCCGAACTGGCGAACATCTTCTTTTTCCCCATGCGCACTGCTTCCACGGTTGCCCGTGGCTCATGCCCCAGTATGCGGCCTGCAATCCATTCATCAAAGAACGCAAACGTCATGGCCACAGCGTGCGGCACCTTCATGGTTGGCGAAGGCAGTCCCGTCATTGCAGCCATGCGATCCAGAATCTGCTTCAGCGTAAGGTTTTCTCCACCCAATATGTATCGCTCTCCGGATGTGCCGCGTTCCAGCGCCGCCACATGCATCGCCGCGACAGCCTTCACATCTACCAGGTTCAATCCTGTGTCTACATATGCCGGAAATTTTCGATTCAGAAAGTCGACAACAATGCGACCGGTCGGCGTCGGCTTTGCGTCATCCGACCCAATCGGCGTGGTTGGGTTCAGGATGACAACGCGCTGTCCGAGGCTTGCCGCTGCAATCGATTCCTGTTCGGCCAAAAACTTAGAACGCTTGTAATGACCGATCATGTTCTCGACCGATACCGGCGTTTCCTCATCGACAATAGTCCCGTCCGAGAGAAATCCCATGGTCGCAACGCTCGAGGTATAAACCACGCGCTGCACACCCGTTTCCCGTGCCAACCGCAGCAGAGCCTTTGTGCCCTCAACATTGGCCGCGTACATTGTTTTTGGATGGGGCACCCACAGGCGATAATCGGCGGCCACATGGATCAGCGCATCACAGCCGGAAATTGCACTGCGAAGATTATCAGGCTGCAGCAAATCGCCGGTGACAAGTTCCGCGCGCAGTCCTTCCAGATGTTCAGTGCGGCTGGTTTTGCGGATCAGCAAACGCATTTCTGCTCCGGCTGCGCCCAGCGACCGGGCAACATGAGTCCCGACAAATCCAGTGGCTCCGGTAACAAAGATGCGCATAGGAAGGAGGAGAGGTTCGAGAATACGGTGCGGCCAGTTTAATCCAGCGCTTCAGCCTGGATGCCGATGTTCTTTTCGCCAGCGGCTTTCTTTTCCCAATAGCGCTGCACCCAAGCTTCCCAGCTTTTGCCCGCTGCGGAATCGCGTCCGGTAAATGCTAACCCGGCAATCTCCGAGTAAGGTATCGATACCCGCTCCGACGTATCCTTCGGCATGATGCGAACGATGGCGCGATGTAAAGCCGGCGCCGATCGGCGATCGAAGATATACCCTTCGATGCGCACGCCGGTTTTCAGCGTGATGGTGACATCGCCACGATATCCAAAGGCCTGCTCCAGCGCCTCCCGAGTTTCTTCCTCAGTGGCGAGCGCCGGAATCCAGCCCTCCAGAATTTCGCGCTCTGCTCCAGGCGCAACTTCCATTGCATCCGGATCCGAGGCGGCCTTGGTGGTTGCTTCCGTCATGCGCGCGTTTCCTCCAGAGATGCTTGCGGCACCTGGATATTCACCAGCGGATTTTTCGCATGTACCGGCGCCACCGGCTGGTTGAGAAGATCAAGCGCTCCGCGATCCGGATATAAAGTCATCATCGCTTTCGCGGTGGCCAGCAATCCCTTCAATGAGCCAAATGTGACGTTGACTCCCGAGGCTTCATAGCCGGAGTGGACCATGCAGTTCGCGCACTTCGGATTGCCGGACTCTGTCCCATAATGCGACCACTCGGTCGCTTCCATCAGCTCTGCAAAGCTATCCGCATAGCCATCCTGCAGCAAGTAACAAGGCTTCTGCCAACCGAAAATGTTATACGTCGGCATGCCCCACGGAGTACATGCAAAGTCGCGCTTGCCCATCAGGAATTCCATGTACATCGGCGATGCATTAAAGCGCCAGCTCTTTTTGCGGTTGGCAAGAATCGCGCGGAACAATCTGCGGGAGCGCGCTCTGCCCAGGAAATGCTTCTGGTCTGGAGCTTTATCGTAGGTGTATCCCGGCGCGACCATCATCGACTCAACGCCAGCCTGCATCATTTCGTCAAAGAAGGCGCGGACGCTGTTCGGATCGGCGCCATCGAACAACGTCGTATTCGTCGTCACACGGAAGCCCTTGGAAACAGCCTCACGAATGCCCTCAATCGCCTTCTCGTATCCGCCTTCCAGGCAGACGGAAAAGTCATGATGTTCACGTTGCCCGTCCATATGGACGGAGAAAGAGAGGTATTTGCTGGGTTTGAAGAGATGCAGCTTCTCTTTCAGTAGCAGGGCGTTGGTGCATAGATAGATGTATTTCTTTCGTGCCACCAATCCTTCGACAATTTCGCCAATTTGCGGGTGAAGCAGCGGTTCTCCGCCGGGAATCGAAACCATCGGCGTGCCGCACTCATCAACCGCGCGAAAGCATTCTTCCGGGGTCAATTGCTTCTTCAAAATGTGCGCGGGATATTGGATTTTTCCGCAACCGGCGCACGCCAGATTGCAGCGAAACAATGGCTCGAGCATAAGAACCAACGGATACCGCTTACGGCCACTCCAGCGCTGGCGCAACACATAGGTTGCAACCGTCCACATTTGTGACATTGGCACAGCCATTCAAATTCTCCTTCTTGTTCCGCTCTTCGAATGTATTCGGCAATCCCGTGCGACAGTGATGAACGATAAACAAACTTGGTTCAAGTTCTGGTTCCCGTCGCTTCCGCCTGCTTCGCTCTACGATACGTTGTAAGCGCCAGCAGCGGAAAATAGTTGCGGTACATGTGGTACGACAAGTAAAAGACCCGCGGAAATCCGGTGCCAGTGTAGCAATCCTCGTTCCAGGAACCGTCGGTCTGCTGATGCTGCAGCAACCAGCGAACTCCCTTGGCAACAGAGTCGCTGCGAATATCTCCCGCAGCCAGCAATCCTAAAATCGCCCATGCAGTTTGCGAAGCGGTACTCACTCCAATACCCCGCATCGCCGGATCGTCGTAGCTGGCGCAGCTTTCGCCCCAGCCTCCATCGGCATTCTGCACCATGCGAATCCACTCGGCGGCCTGCTGAATTTGCGGCTCATGGTTCCAGACCCCCATGGCCTCCAGTCCACGCAAAACCAGAAACGTGCCGTAAAGATAGTTCACGCCCCAGCGCCCGAACCAGCTACCATCGGATTCCTGCTCGCGATAGATAAACTCGATAGCCTTCGCAACCCTCGGATCTTCACGGGTGAAGCCGTAGCTTGCCAGCATTTCAAGAATGCGTCCGGTAATATCGACCGTTGGCGGATCCAGCATGGCATTGTGATCCGCGAAAGGAATATGCTGGAAAATCATTTTCGTATTGTCTTTGTCGAAGCTGGCCCAGCCTCCGTTCTTGCACTGCATTCCCCAAATCCAGCGTATTGCGCGCTGGGTCACATCGTACTGATATCGCTCCCGGGGATTCTCCACTTTGGAGAGAGCCAGCAATACCTGCGCAGAGTCATCAACGTCGGGATAAAACTCATTGTTGAACTCAAAATACCAGCCGCCCGGCTCGACGTGAGGAACCTTGACCGACCAGTCTCCCTTATGCCGAACTTCCTTCGACAGCATCCAGTCGGCAGCCTGCAACAGGCGAGGATCGCGGCTCGAAACACCGGATTCCGCAAGCGCAAACAATGCATACGCCGTGTCCCATACAGGCGAGCGGCAGGGTTGCATGCGGAACGTAGGCTCGATCTTCCCCGAAACTCCGGGCTCCTCAATTCCCAGTTTTTCAAATTCATCCAGTCCCCGGATCACCTGGGGATCGTCCAGTGAATACCCGAGGCACCGCAGGGCGATCACGGAGTTCAAAATGCCGGGATAAATTGCGCCCAGACCATCCGACATCTCCATGCGTTCCAATATCCACTTCTCCGCTCTTTTCAGAGCAATCGCACGCAACGGACGCACATGGACGCGCTCCGACCAATGCGTGATTTTGTCGAGCACGAGGAAGAAATTGCGCCACCCGAAAAATTTCTTATCCCAGCGCAGATTTAGATTCGCATGTTCGCGCCCGCCGACAAACAGCTCGTCGATACCCTGCTCAGACGGAATTTTTTTGAACGGCTTCTTCGCATACGCAATCGACAACGGCACCAGCATGGCGCGCGACCAGGAAGAAATTTCGTACAGGTTGAAGTAGAACCACTTGGGAAACAGTACGATCTCCGGTGGAATCGCCGGAACCGCGTTGTAGTCATATTGCCCGAAAAAACACAGGTATAGCTTGGTATAAGTGTTTACTTCGGTGGCGCCACCATTGGCTAAGATCCACTCACGCGCTTTCACCAGAGGTGCTTCGTCTGCGGACCATCCCATCAGCTTCAGCGCAAAATATGCCTTGACGGTCGCGCTTATATTCGATGGGCCGCCGATAAAGGTATTCCAGCCACCGTCGGGTTGCTGGTGGCGCAGAATCTCTGTGATCGCGCGACGCATCCGGCCTTCATCGCCGGTGCCCAGCAGGGTGTGTAACACGATGTAGTCGGACTCGAGCGACGCGTCGGCTTCCAGCTCGCCGCACCAATATCCCTCGGGCTCCTGATGCGAAAGCAGCAGTTCCTGCGACGCGTCGATGGCCTGCTCCACTTCGTCCAGACTCGCATCGAGCCGTCCAAACCGAAGTGCAGCGCTCTGCTTGACGTGATCTACAGTGGCCATAAGTGTCGACAAACGAACTATATTCCCTCTTAATAGGATGCGGGTCGCTAAATAGATATTCGGGCCTGTAGCCCGAAATCACGTGCGAACCTTCTTAGATCTATTAGACGCCTACGGCGCGACGGTGGCCGTTTGCTCCGGTGCGGCCGCAATGGCACGGACAATCTCGGGAGGAAGGCCGAATCGCACATTTTCCGGCATCACCTCGACCTCTTCCACTTCCCCAAAACCATTTCGCTGTAAGTAGTTGATGACATCCTGCACCAGAACCTCCGGCGCTGACGCGCCTGCGGTAACAGCGACAGTTTTCGCGTTTTCCAACCATTCCGAACGAATTTTCTCCGAATCGTCAATCAAATACGCGATTGTGTCCAGGTTCCGCGAGACTTCCACCAGGCGGTTGGAGTTCGAACTGTTATTCGATCCCACCACCAGCACCAGGTCGGCCTGATGCGTCACATTCTTCACCGCCACCTGACG
>Ga0134126_10012664_pt1 | contig 10645 bp, 8 predicted proteins | sample KB31752_FD_96881 | JGI IMG/M metagenome (GOLD analysis project Ga0134126, IMG submission 96881) | Terrestrial soil microbial communities with excess Nitrogen fertilizer from Kellogg Biological Station, Michigan, USA - KB3-175-2 | ecosystem: Environmental > Terrestrial > Soil > Unclassified ...
CTCCTGGTAATAGCTCTCGATGGAGGACGGCATGTCGGCGTGCAGGACGAAGCGCACGTCCGGCTTATCGACGCCCATGCCGAAGGCGATGGTGGCGCAGATGACGATGCCGTCTTCTTGCAGAAAGGCGTCCTGGTTGGCGGCGCGGATGCGCGGCTCCAGCCCGGCGTGATAGGGCAGCGCGCGCCGGCCGCGCTGCGAGAACTCGTTGGCCAGTTCCTCGGTGCGCCGGCGCGAGGCGCAGTAGATGATGCCGCTTTCGCCTTTGTGGTTTTGCAGCGCATCCCAGAGTTGGCGCGTCGCGTCGGCCTTCGGCCGCATCGCCAGAAAAAGGTTCGGCCGATCGAAGGAGCGCACGAACACCTGCGCCGGGCGGAAGAACAGCCGCTGCTCGATGTCGGCCCGCGTCGGCGCGTCGGCGGTGGCGGTCACGGCGATGGTCTTCGGCCGCCCGAGCGCCTGCGCCGCCTCTTTCAAGCGGATATATTCGGGGCGAAAATCGTGGCCCCATTGCGAGACGCAATGCGCCTCGTCGATGGCCAGCAGGTCGATCTTTTGTCGGTGCAGCAATTCCAGCGTGTCGTCGCGCAGCAGCCGCTCGGGCGCGACATAGAGCAGGCGCAACTGGCCGGCGTCGAGCCCCTCGTAGATCGCGGCGCGTTCAGCGCCGTCGGCGGTCGAGTTGAGCGCCGCCGCCGCAATGCCATAGGCGCGCATCTGCGCCACCTGATCGCGCATCAGCGCGATGAGCGGCGAGACGACGATTGTGAGGCCGTCGCCGAGCAGCGCCGGCAGTTGGAACAGCAGCGACTTGCCGCTGCCCGTCGGCATGATCGCCATCACGTCCTGGCCGGAAAACACCGCGTCGAGGATTTCCTCCTGGCCCGGGCGGAACTCGGCGAAGCCGAACACGCGATGCAAAGCCTCGCGGGCGCGGGCGAGGTCCGGGGTTACGGTCGAAAGACCGGCGTCCATTGCACGTCCTCTATCGTGTCGGCGCCGCAGACGAGCATCGCAACGCGGTCGAATCCAAGTGCGGCGCCGGCGGTTTCCTTCATGTAGGGCATGCACTCAAGGAAATCTTCGTCGATCGGGTAGCTTTCCCCATAGAGTTGCAGCTTTAGCGCCATATCCGCCTCGAAGCGGCGGCGCTGCTCGGCGGCGTCGGTGAGTTCGCCAAAGGCGTTGGCGAGTTCGACGCCGCAGGCATAAAGCTCGAAGCGCTCGGCGATGCGCGGATCGTGCGGGCAGAGGCGGGCGAGCGCCGCCTCGCTGGCGGGATAATCGGTGAGCAAGGTCGGCCGGCCGAGACCGAGATTCGGCTCGACCTTGTCGCACAGCAGGCGGCTGAACAAGTCCGACCAGGAATCGTCGGCGGCGACGCGCAGCCCGAGCGCGGCAACGGCGGCGGCCAGACGGTCGCGGTCGGCGCCGCCGCCATTCCCTCCCCCCTCGCGGGGGAGGGTTAGGGAGGGGGGGCGCCCCCTCTGGCCAGCGCGGTGGTTTTCACCCCCACCCCAGCCCTCCCCCGTCAAGGGGGAGGGGGAGGGCGCGGCGTCAAAAATGTCCACCCCCGCGTAACGCAAGAACGCCTCGCGCACGCTCAGCCGCTCGGGCTCGGCGAACGGGTCCGCCTCGCGGCCACGGAAGCTCAGGCGCTTCGTCCCCGCCGCCTCCGCCGCCAGCCGCAGCACGGCGGCGCAATCGCGCATCAACGCCTCCTGGCCCTCGCCGACGCGATACCATTCCAGCATGGTGAATTCCGGCGCGTGCAGGGCGCTGCGCTCGCGGTTGCGGAACACCCGCGCCAACGCGAAGATGCGCGTCTCCCCCGCCGCCAGCAGCTTCTTCATCGCAAATTCCGGTGAGGTATGGAGATAGGCGGCGGCGCGCGATCCATCCTGCGCGATCAACTCGGTGGAAAACCCGTGCAAATGCGTCTCGTTGCCTGGGGATAACTGGAGCGCCGCCGGCTCGACCTCGATGAACCCGTCGCTGGCGAACCACGCCCGCACCGCCGCCACGGCGCGGGCGCGGGCCAGCAATCGCGGCCGCCGGTCGGCGTGGCGGTCGGGCGTCCAGAACGGGGAGGGTATCGACAATTTCGCTCCGATCTGATTTGAGGCCGGCGAATGGGCGCCTTCCGCCGTTCGGGCGCGCGCCGCAAAGGGATTCGTCACGTGAAAGTCATCGCCAGCTCGATTCGCAAGGGCAATATCATCGAGCGCGAGGACGGCCACCTCTGCGTCGTGCTGTCCGCCGAAAGCTTCTTTCCCGGCAAGGGCACGCCGACGACGCAGATCGACATGCGCCGCCTCGCCGATGGCGTCAAGGTGACCGACCGCTTCAAGACTACCGAGCAGGTCGAGCGCGCCTTCGTCGAGGACAACGAATACGGCTATCTGTATTCCGACGACGACGGCTTCCACTTCATGAACAACGAGAATTACGAGCAGATTCAGGTGCCGGCCGATGTCGTCGGCGATTCCGCGCCCTGGCTTCAGGAGGGCATGAAAGTCATTTTGTCGATCTTCAACGAGAGGGCGGTGGGGATTCAGCTGCCGGCCCGGGTGACGCTGGAGATCGTCGAGACCGAACCGGTGACCAAGGGCCAGACGGCGTCCTCGTCCTATAAGCCCGCCAAACTTTCCAACGGCGCGCGCGTCATGGTGCCGCCGCACATCGCCACCGGCACCAGGATCGTCATCCAGACCGAGGACGGCTCCTACGTCGAGCGCGCCAAGGACTGACGCTCAAGCACAAGGGAAGGGTTTCGCCATGCAACTCGGCATGATCGGTTTGGGGCGCATGGGCGCAAATATCGTTCGCCGGTTGATGAAGGCGGGGCATACCTGCGTCGTCTACGACCGCGACCCTAAGCCGGGCGAAGAACTCGCCAAGGAGGGCGCGACGGTTGCCGCGTCGCTGCAAGACCTGGTCGCCAAGCTCGCCGCGCCGCGCGCCGTGTGGGTGATGCTGCCGTCGGGCAAAATCACCGAATCGACGATCGAGACGCTGAGCGGCCTGCTCGCCAAAGGCGATGCGGTGATCGACGGCGGCAATTCGTTCTGGCGCGACGACATCCGCCGCGGCAAGGCGCTCGCGGCGAAAGGTTTGCACTACCTGGACGTCGGCACCAGCGGCGGCGTCTGGGGGCTGGAGCGTGGCTATTGCATGATGATCGGCGGCGACGCCGGGCAAGTGAAGCGGCTCGACCCGATCTTCGCCGCGCTGGCGCCCGGCAAGGGGTCGATCCCCGAGACCCCCGGCCGCGACGGCCGCGACAGCCGCGTCGAGCAGGGCTACATGCACGCCGGGCCTTGCGGCGCCGGGCATTTCGTCAAGATGGTCCATAACGGCATCGAATACGGCGTGATGCAGGCCTATGCCGAGGGTTTCGACATTCTGCGCAACGCCGACTCCGAAGGCGTCGCCGAGGAGCATCGCTTCAACATCGAACTCGCCGACGTTGCTGAAGTGTGGCGGCGCGGCAGCGTCATTTCCTCATGGCTGCTCGACCTGACCTCCATCGCGCTGGCTGAGGAGGGCAAGCTCGATTCTTATTCCGGCTATATCGAGGATTCTGGCGAAGGCCGCTGGACGCTGCAAGCCGCGATCGAGGAGGCGGTGCCGGCCGAAGTGCTGTCGGCGGCGCTCTACACCCGCTTTCGCTCGCGCCAGCAGCACACCTTCGCCGAAAAGATCATCTCCGCCATGCGCAAGGGCTTCGGCGGCCACGTCGAGCCGAAGAAGACCTAGCCTTCCCGTGAGTTTTCTGCGTAAACTTCGCGGCTGCGGAGCTAAGCGCGGGAGGCAGGGTTGGAGGCGAGCAAACGCGGCTTGATGCGTCACGGGATGGCGCTTTTCCTGTTGGGCTTAATCACGGGGCTCGCCGAGCGGAATTTTCTGAATCCGCGCATGGGGCTCGCCGCTCATCTTGAAGGCGTGATGAACGGAACGTTCCTCATCGCCGCCGGCGCTGCCTGGGGCGAGGTCGAGTTGAACCGCCCCATGCGCAACTACGTTTATTTCGCGTTCCTCGCCGGCGCTTACCTCAACTGGGCGACGACCAGTTTGGCGGCGGTCTGGGGCGCTGCGGCGCTGTCGCCGATCACCAGCGACGGGCGAAGCGCGACCGCATGGCGGGAGGCGATCGTGACCGCGGGATTTGGCGTTGTCGGTCTGCTGATGCTTTCGGCGACGGCCATCGCTTTATGGGGTCTACGCGGCGCGGGGCGGCGTGCGTTCGGCAAGACCTAATTTATCCCCTCGCCCTCCAACCTCTTCGCCGCCGCGCGCACGTCGGCAAACCCCAGCAACCGGGCGCGGTTGACGGCCAGATGGCGGCCGAGGCGCAGCGCCTTGGCCTCGCACGCCGCCCTGAGGTCGGTGCTCTCGATGTGCTCGAACTCCGAGATATGCGCGAGGCCGAGGATGCGGCGGTGCATCTCGACGCCGGCGAAGCCCATCGCGTCGACCCAGATGTCCTGCAACAGCGCCGCCAACGCCTGCTCGGCCGCGAGCGCATGGCCCTGGTCCTCGTAGAGCGCGGCGGGATAAAGGATGCCGGTGCGCTCGCTGCGCCACAGATGCGTGAACTCGGTGCGGAAGCGATCCCAAACGCCCTCAGCGACATCGAGCGTCCAGGCGCGGAAATCGTCGCGGCCGCCGGCGTGGCGCTCGTAGCCGCTTTGGGCGAAATAGGCCATCAGGAAGTTGGCGATCAGCATGCCGACGTCGAAGCCGAACGGGCCATAGGCGGCGAATTCCGGGTCGATGACGCGCGCCTCGCCTTCGTGCGCCATGATCGAGCCGGTGTGCAGGTCGCCATGCATCAGCGTCTCGGCGTGATTGCAGAACTTGAGCTTCAACTGCTGGGCGGCGACTTTCAGATCGACGTCGGCGCGAAGCTGGGCGACCAGCCGATCGAGTTGCGGCGTGGTGTGGCGGTTGAGCTTCGCGGCGTAATAGGGGTCGGTGAAGACCAGCGTTTCGGTGATGTCGCAGAGCGCGACATTGTCGGAAAACAGCGCCACGTCGGCCTTGCGCTCGGCGGTCTTCATCGACAGGTCGGAGCCGCGAAACAGCGTGCGGGCGCAGAAATCGCCTAGCTGTTCGGCAAGCCCGGCATGTTTGACGCCGGCCTCCAGGTCGCGGCGCAAGATTTTGTGCGGCGTCAGATATTCCATGACCAGCAGCGCCTGGCCCTCGTCGAAATGATAGATCGCGGGCACGCGGCCGGGATCGCGCGCGGCTTGGCGGGTCAGCGCATGATATTCGAAATACGAGCGCTTCAGCGGCAGCGGCCAGGAATCGCCGACCAGGCGCACATAGGGCAGCGCCTGTTTGACGATGACGCCGTCCTTTGCGCCTTCGACGATGAAGACGAGGTTGAGATTGCCGTCGCCGACCTCGCGCACGCGCCAGTCCTCGGGCGGCGAGCCCAGGCGCTGGCGCAGATGCGCGTCGAGGCGCGCCGGCAGGGTGTCGATGGTCAGGGCCTGATAGGGCGTTTCGCTCATGATTTCGTATCGTTGAACTTGGAATCGATGGCGGCGACGCGCTATTGACGCATCGCCGCCGGTCATGATGGCCCAGACGCGGCCGCATCGCAATCGGCGCGAACGCCTACGGAGGACTGCCCGCATGACCACCATCGCTTTTATTGGTCTCGGCAACATGGGCGGCCCGATGGCGGCCAATCTGCTCAAGGCCGGCCATGACGTGCTCGGCGTCGATCTCGTGCCGGAATTGCGCGCGGCGGCGGCGGCGGCGGGCGTCAAAATCGTCGATAGCGCGGCGGCGGCGGCAGCGGGCGCCGACGTGGTGGTGACGATGCTGCCGGCCGGCAAGCATGTCCTGAGCGTCTGGGAGAGCCTGCCTGCCAAGCCGGGCGCGCTGTGGATCGATTCCTCCACCATCGACGTCGACAGCGCGCTCAAGGCGCACGCCATCGCTCAGAAGAAGGGCGCGCGCGCGGTCGATGCGCCGGTCTCGGGCGGCGTCGGCGGCGCCAAGGGGGCGACGCTCACCTTCATGTGCGGCGGCGCCGACGCGGCCTTCGCCGCCGCCAAGCCGATCCTGGAGCAGATGGGCAAGCGCATCGTCCATTGCGGCGGCGCCGGCGCCGGGCAGGCGGCGAAAATCTGCAACAACATGATCCTCGGCGCGACGATGATCGCCACTTGCGAAGCCTTCGTGCTCGCCGAGAAGCTCGGCCTCTCCGCCCAGGCGCTCTACGACGTCGCCTCGACCTCCTCGGGCCAGAGTTGGTCGCTGACCAGCTATTGCCCGGTTCCCGGCCCCGTGCCGACCTCGCCCGCCAACAACGGCTACAAGCCGGGCTTCGCCGCCGCCTTGATGCTGAAAGACCTCAAGCTGTCGCAGGAGGCGGCGCTCGCCAGCGGCGCAAATACGCCGCTGGGGGCCGCCGCCGCGCAGCTTTACGGCCTGTTCAACGCCGCCGGCGGCGCCGGCGCCGATTTCTCCGGCATCATCGAGTTTCTGCGCGGCGCGAAGTAGCGCCGCGGCGGACGGCGAAATTCTCCACGAAATCTTCGCCGGCGCGGATCGCGAACGCCGATCCCGCCGGCGCGGCGTCGCGCGCAACATCAACGCTACCGCCCGCGGCTTCCGCCTGGCGCGCCGCCGGCCTATTTCGGGCCGCGACGCTGTTGGAGACATCGATGTCCGAATGCCAGTCCCTGCCGCAAGCCGCCGCGCGGCAAGACCCCGCGCACGACGACGCCGGGACGGCCCGCATCGGCCTGGCGCTGACGGCGATCTATTCGGCGCTGACGCTGGTCGCCCTCGACATCGCCGTGGTCAATGTCGCGCTGCCGACGATCTCTGCGACGCTGCACGCCAGCGAAGCCGCGACGGTGGCGGTGGCGACGAGCTACCAGCTCGCCGTGGTGATCTCGCTGCTGCCGCTGGCGGCGCTCGGCGAGAGCGTCGGGCCGCGCAAGCTGTTCGTCGCCGGGACGGCGCTGTTCATTGCCGCCTCGGCGACCTGCTCGCTGTCGACGAGCCTGCCGATGCTGGTGGCGGCCCGCTTCGTGCAAGGGCTCGGCGGAGCCGGCGTCATGGCGATCAATTCCATGCTGCTGCGCTACACCGTGCCGAGGGACCGGCTGGCGCAGGCGATCGGCTGGAACGCGGTGGCGGTGGCGCTCGCCGGCGCCGCCGGGCCGACGGTCGGCGCGCTGATCCTGTCGGCGGCGGGCTGGCAGTGGCTGTTCGCCATCAATATCCCGATCGGCGCGCTGGCGCTGTTCGCGTCGCGCGCGCTGCCGGCGCCGCCGGGGACCGGCCGCCGCGTCGACGCGCTCAGCGCCACCGTCTCGGCCAGCATGTTCGCGATGTTCTTCGTCGGCGCCGGGCGGCTGTTCGAGCGGCCGGCGGTTGGCGGCGCGCTCATCGTCGCCGCGCTCGCCTGCCTTATCGGCTTGGTGCGCCGCGAGCGCGGGCGGCCGGCGCCGTTGATCCCCATCGACCTGTTCGCCGCGCCGGCGTTTCGGCGCACGGTCGTCGCTTCGGCCTGCACCTTTTGCGCGCAGGTGATGAGCCTCGTCGCGCTGCCGTTCCATTTCCAGATCGCGCTCGGCGCCGGCGTCATCGCCACCGGCCTCTATATGACCGCCTGGCCGCTGGCGATCATCGCCATCGCCTCGTTCTCCGGCCGGCTATCGATGCGCTTTGCGGCGTCGCGGCTGTGCTCGACGGGAACGCTGGTGCTGGCGATCGGACTGGCGGCGGCGGCGATTTCGCCGGTGCGCGTCGGCGCCTGGCCGGTGCTGGCGGCGGTGGCGCTCGCCGGGCTGGGGTTCGGCGTGTTCCAGCCGGCCAACAACCGGTTGCTGCTGCTTTCCGCCCCCAAGGCGCGCAGCGGCGCGGCGGGTGGCGTGCAGGGGACGACGCGGCTGTTCGGGCAGACGCTGGGCGCGACCATGATGACGGCGCTGTTCCAGCTCACCGCTGGCGATGCGGCGCCGAGGTTTGGCCTTGCGGTGGCGGCGGCGTTCGCGCTCGTCGCCTCGGCGATCGGCGCTTTCAACGCGCGCTCGGCGTGAGCGTTCAGTGCGCCGCCGGCCTCGCGCCGCCAAGCTTGACGTTGCGCAGGATGAGCGCCAGCGGGATGGCGGCGAGCGCCATCACCATCAGCGCGTAGAACACGTCGATGAAGGCCAGCAGCGAGGCCTGCGCCTCGACCTGCTGGGCGATCCAGGCGAAGGCCAGTTTCGGCGCGTCCGCGCCGGCGCCGACACTCGAAAAGTAGTGCTTCGCCTGGTCCAGCGTGTGCTGGTAGGGGATCGAGGCGGGGTTTATCGCCTCGACCAACCGGCTCTGGTGGAACTGCTCGCGGCGCGCGAACACGTTGTTGGCGAGCGAGACGCCGATCGAGCCGCCGGTGTTGCGCGAGGCGTTGAGCAGGGCCGAGGCCATGTCGGTCTGGTTCGGCTTCAGGCCGTCGTAGGAGGCCATGGTGATCGGAATGAAGATCAACGGCAGACCGGCGCTGAGCAGCATGCGCGTACCGGCGAAGAACCAGAACCCGGCCTCGGGGGCGAGCGTGGTCAGCCAATACATCGAGGCGGCGCAGAGCCCGGCGCCGGTGGCGATGAGATATTTCGGCTGCACGCGGCGCGACAACTGGCCGACCGCGACCATGCCGCCAAGCGCCACCAGACCGCCCGGCGACAGCGCCAGCCCCGCCCAGGTCGCGGTATAGCCGAAATCGGTCTGCACGAGTTCGGGCAGCACATTCGTCGTCGCCAGCACGATGGCGCCGGTCGCCGCCATGACCAGGAAGCAGGAGCCGAACTGGCGGCTGACGACCATACGCAGGTCGATCAGCGGCTGGCTGCGGCTGAGCTCCCAGGGGATCATCAGCAGGAAGGCGACCCCGGACAGCATGGCGGCGCGCACGATCAGCGCCGAGCCGAACCAATCCTCGATCTGGCCGCGGTCGAGCACAATTTCCAACGCACCGAGAAACAGCGCCACCAGCAGGAAGCCAACGGCGTCGAAGCGCGGCGGATTCGGGTCCTTCTTCTCGGTTATCAGCGCCGAGATCAGCGCCATGGCGACGAGGCCGACGGGGCCGTTGATGAGAAAGCACCAGTGCCACGAGGCATTGTCGGAGAGCCAGCCGCCGAGCGTCGGCCCGATGACGGGCGCCACGACGACGGCGATGCCGAACAGCGCGAACGCCTGGCCGCGCTTTTCCGGCGGGAACGAATCGGCCAGGATGGATTGCGCCACCGGCACCATGCCGCCGCCGGCGAAGCCCTGGAACATGCGGAAAAACAACAGCGCGTCGAGGTTCCAGGACAAGCCGCAACCGACCGAGCTGAAGGTGAACAGGCCAAGGCAAATCAGGAAGAAGCGCTTGCGCCCGATACGCCTCGCCAGATAGCCGCTGGCGACGACGACGATGGCGTTGGCGACCAGATAGGTCGTCACCGCCCAAGTCGATTCGTCCTCGCTGACGCCGAGGCTGCCGGCGATATAGCGCAGCGCCACGTTGGCGATTGTTGTGTCGAGCACCTCCATGAACGCGGCGGCGGCGACGACAAACGCGATCAGCCACGGGTTAACCGGCAGCTTGGCCGCCGCCCCCGCCGTCGCACTCACAGCTTGCTCCGACCCCAGGCCAACAACCGCTCATAGAGGCTCGGGCTCGGATCGACGCGCACCGTCGGCTCGATCGACATGCCGGGCCCCAGCGTCACATCTGGCAGCGGCTTGTCGAACACGATCTTCACCGGCACGCGCTGCACGATCTTGACGTAATTGCCAGTGGCGTTCTGCGCCGGCAGCAGCGAGAAGGCGGTGCCAGAACCCGGCTGCACGCTGGCGACGCGGCCTTTCAGCGTGCGCTCGGAATAGGCGTCGATGGTGAAGCTGACCGGCTGGCCCGGCCGCATGCGGTCGAGCTGCGTCTCCTTGAAATTGGCGACGATCCACAGGTCGTCGGGCACGAACATCGTCAGCGCCGTGCCGGGCTGGGCGAAGGCGCCCGGCGCGGCGGTGAGATTGGCGATGCGGCCGGGTTGGCTGGCGCGAATGGTGGTGTAGCCGACGTTGAGCGCGGCGGTCTCGCGCTGCGCCTTGGCGACGGCGAGACTGGCCTGCTGGCTCTTGATCTGCGCCTTCAGCGCCAGCAACTGCCGCTCGGCGACATGCGCGGCCGCCTCGGCGCTTTCGACCGCCGACTGCTGCTGGTTGAGCTGCGAAGTATATTGCTGCGCGTTCTGCACCGAACCGGCGCCGCGCTTGGCGAGGTCGTTGTAGCGGGTCGCCTGCTGCTGGGCGAAGGCAAGCACGGCCTTGGCCTGATCGACCTGCGCCTTGCTCGCCTGGATCTGCGCCTGCTGCACGTCGAGTTGCGCCTCGGCGTTGACGACGCCGGCCTTGGCGGCCTCGATCTGGGCGTTGGCCTGGTCGAGGGCGGCCTGATAGTCGCGGTCGTCGAGTTTGGCGATCACCGCGCCGGCCTCGACATGCTCGTTGTCGGTGACGGGAACGGCGGTCACGTAGCCCGTCACCTGCGGCGCGATGGCGATCTGGCGCGCCGCGATGAAGGCGTCGTCGGTGGATTCGTAATGGCTGGCGTTGTCCCACCAGAGATAGCCGGCGCCGA
>Ga0134126_10012665_pt1 | contig 10644 bp, 8 predicted proteins | sample KB31752_FD_96881 | JGI IMG/M metagenome (GOLD analysis project Ga0134126, IMG submission 96881) | Terrestrial soil microbial communities with excess Nitrogen fertilizer from Kellogg Biological Station, Michigan, USA - KB3-175-2 | ecosystem: Environmental > Terrestrial > Soil > Unclassified ...
CAAGGGCGGCACGCCCGTCTGCGTCACCGTGACGCTCATTGACGGGCTGGTGCTGGCACGCTCTGCGTTCCACACCTCCATGAACTACCGCTCCGTGGTGATACTGGGCGCGGCCTCCGAGGTCACCGACCTCGAGCACAAGCGCAGTGCATTCAATGCACTGGTCGAGCACATCCTGCCCGGCAGAGGTGCACACATTCGCGCCCCGTCCGACCACGAGATGAGCGCAACCTCGGTGCTGTGCCTGCCCATTACGGAGGCCTCTGCCAAAGCCCGTACGGGTGGTCCCGTAGAGGCGGAGGCGGACTACGCACTGCCTTGTTGGGCGGGGGTTGTACCGCTGTCCGTGCAGGCCCGGGCTCCCATACCCGACGCCCGGCTCGCTCCCGATACACCGCTCCCGCACGAAGTGGCCTTCTACACGCGCTGAGGATTGCCGACGCCTCCGGGTGGGCGACGCTCCGCAATTCCCGGCGATGCCTCCGGCATTGCGCGCGACACCCGTCGCAGTCTAAGTTCGACCTGGCCACAACCGCCCAGGCCGAAACAAGTTTGCGCCGCCGATGGTCGAGCCGCTCTCCCAGGTCCTGATCCTCCTCGCCGCCGCCGTTTTCGTGGTGACGCTGGTTCGCCGGCTCGGGCTGCCGGCGATGATGGGCTATCTGCTGGTGGGCCTGGCGCTGGGGCCGCATGCGCTGGGCGTCGTATCGGACTCCGACACCACGCGCCTGCTGGCCGAGCTGGGCGTCGTGTTTCTGCTGTTCACCCTGGGGCTGGAGTTCTCGCTGCCGCGCATGATCGCCATGCGTGCCGAAGTGCTCGGTCTGGGTGCGGCGCAGGTGGGCGGCACGACCGTGGTGTTCGCGCTGATCGCGCGACTCTTCGGCTTGGAGTGGCTTCCGGCGATCGTCGTCGGTGGAGCCCTGTCCATGAGCTCGACCACGATCATCCTGCACCAGCTCACCGAGCGTGCGGAGCTGAATCGGACGCACGGGCGGCTCGCATTCAGCATGCTGCTGTTCCAGGACCTGGCCTTCGTCCCCTTTCTGGCGCTCGCCTCGGCCCTGGCAGCGGGCGACCATCACTTCAGCTTCAGAGAGATGGCCGTCGCGGTGATCGGCGGCGTGCTCGCCGTGGTCGTCGTGTTGGCTGCGGGACGCTGGCTGTTGCGGCCGCTCTTCCATGAGATCGCGCACAGCCGCCTGCGCGAGCTGTTCACGCTCACCGTACTGCTGGTCGTGCTGGGCTCGGGTTGGGTATCGCGTTTCGCGGGACTGTCGCTCGCTCTCGGGGCGTTCCTGTCGGGCATGATGCTCGCGGAGACCGAGTACCGGCACCAGATCGAAGCGGTCATCCGCCCGTTCCGCGACATCCTGCTCGGCATTTTCTTCATCTCCGTAGGCATGCTGCTCGATGTGCGCCTGCTGGTGGCGCACGTCGGGCTCGTCTCGGCGCTGCTGCTCGGGGTCGTGCTGATCAAGATGGCGGTCGCCGCGCTGGTGACGCGGCCGTTCACCAACTCACGCTTCAAGGCGCTGCGCACCGGCATCGTCATCTCGATCGGCGGGGAATTCGGTGTGGCGTTGTGCACGATAGGGCTGCAGGCCGGACTGATTCCGCAGGGGCCCGGGCAGCCGTTGCTGGTGGCGGTCGGGTTGTCGATGCTGCTCAGCCCGGCGATCCTCAACAACAACAAACGGGTGGCCCGCTGGCTACTGCACGAAAGCGGCCCCCCGGATACAGCGAGCCAGCGGGAGGATGCCGCGACCCGGGAGATCGCCGCTCGCGAGCACGTGGTCCTGTGTGGCTTCGGGCGTGTGGGACAGAATGTGGCGCGCGTGCTGGAGTCGCAGGGGTTCGAGTACATCGCACTGGATCTGGATCCCGCTCGGATACGGGCCGCGCGCCAGGCTGGGGATCCGGTATTGTTCGGGGATTCCTCCGACGAAGAGATGCTCGCGACTGCCGGACTGGCCAACGCCAGCGCGGTGGTCATCAGCTTCTCCGATCCGTCGACCTCCGTGACCATTCTGCGCAGCATCCGCCGCCTGCGGCCCGCGGTTCCGGTTCTGGTGCGAACCCAGGATGACGCGCGCATCAAGGAGCTGCAGGAGGCAGGCGCCACCGACATCGTACCCGAGACGTTCGAAGCGAGCCTGATGTTGGTTTCTCACGTGTTGATGCTCCTGCATGTGCCCGTGACGCGGGTGGTGCGCACCCTGGGCGACATTCGCAATAACCGGTATGCGGTGCTCAGAAACATCGTGCGCCGCGGCGACGCCCGTCCGCTCGATGAGACCCATGAGTATCGCGAGGAGCTGAAGTCGATCGTGATTCCCCCGGGGGCCTGGTCCGTCGGCAGGACCCTGGGCGATGTCCGCAGCCGGGGCGTGCATGTCGCCTTCACCGGCATCCGCCGGCAGGGGATCCTTGGCCGCGAGCCATCCGGGGAGACCGTGCTGCGCGATGGGGATATCGTGGTCATCTACGGCCAGCCGGAGGAGCTGGAGCGCGCCGAGGCCGTGCTGCTCGCCGGATGAGCGGGATCGGCCACGGACCGTTATAATTGCGCGCTTCGTGAGCCGCAGCGACATACATTTCCCGCCGAAACACGAGGCACTGCGCGATGACGTGCACGCCCTGGGCGCCGTGGTCGGCGAGGTTCTCCGGGAGCAGGGCGGTGAAGCGCTGTTCGAGATGGTCGAGCAGGACCGCGTCGCGGCCATCAGCCGGCGGGACAGCGATGCGCATGCCGCGGCCGAGCTGGCGGCACGCTTTCGCGGCCGGCCTCCGGCGATCGCGCGGGATCTCGTACGCGCCTTCTCAACCTGGTTCCAGGCCGTCAATCTGGCCGAGAAGGTGCATCGCATCCGGCGCCGAAGGCAGTATTTCCTGAGCGATGCCCAGCGGCCGCAGCCGGGCGGCGTCGAGGACGCGCTGGCGACCCTCAAGGCGCGCGGTCTGGGACTGCAGGAAGTGCTCAAGCTCCTTGCGAGCGTGCGTATGGAGCCGGTGTTTGCCGCGCACTCCAGCGAGTCGACCCGGCGCACGTTGTTGCGTAAGCAGCAGCGAATTGCCCAACATCTGCTGGACAGGCTCGATCCCACGCTGACTCCGCAGGACGTCCGCAACATCTGGAGCAGCATTCGTGTCGAGATCACCGCGGGCTGGCAGACGGAGGAGCATCCACGCGAGCGGCTCACGGTCGGCGACGAGCGCGAGCAGATCCTGTTCTATCTCACCGAGGTGCTGTATCGCGTAGTGCCAGCGTTCTATGAGGAGATCACGCAGGCGCTGGCGAAGCTGTACGCCGTGTCCGCGGAGGCGATCCAGTTGCCGACGATGCTGCACTTCGGCTCGTGGGTGGGCGGGGACATGGACGGCAACCCGGACGTGCACGCCAAATCCATTCGCGAGGCACTGGCGCGGCATCAACAGGTCATCGTCAACAGGTACTTCTCCGAATGCCAGCTCCTGGCGCAGCGCCTGTCGCAGAGCGCCAGCAGGGTCAGTATCTCGGCGGCGCTCGCGAAGCGCATCGAGGAGTACATGACGTTGCTGCCGGGTGCGCGTTCGATCACTCCGGCGCGCCACGACCGGATGCCCTACCGCGTGTTCCTGGCGCAGATCGGCGAGCGGCTGCGGCACACCTATGACAGCCGCCCGAATGGCTACGAGAGCGCACGGCAGTTGCGCGCCGATATCGAGCTCATCGCGGCCAGCCTCCAGGCCAACAAGGGTGCCAACGCCGGCTTGTTCCACGTGCAGCGGCTGCTGCGCCGCATCGACACGTTCGGCTTTCACCTCGCGGCTCTGGATGTCCGGCAGCATGCGAGCGTGCTGCATCGGGTGCTCGCCCTGGGTCTCGACGATCCGCAGTGGCTGCAGCGTTCCGGGGTCGAGCGTCGCAGGATTCTCGCGGCGGCGCTCGAGCGGGACGCCGGAACGCGCACCGACCTCGATGCCCTGGGCAAGCGCACCCTGGCCGTCTTCGATGCCATGGTCCAGGGACGCCATCGCTACGGCCCCGATGCGATCGGGTTCTTCATCGTCAGCGGAGCCAGCTCCGCCGCCGACGTGCTGGCCGCTTTGCTGCTGGCGCGATGGGCAGAGGCCTATGACAAGCGAACCGGGGAGGTCGCTCTGGACATCGCTCCGCAGTTCGAGTCCCTCGAGGCGCTCGAGCGCTGCGGCGAGACGATGCGCGAGCTGATGGCCGATCCGCTGTATCGCAGACACCTCGAGGCGCACGGCCGGCGCCAGTGCGTGCTCATCGGATATTCCGACAGCAACAAGGAGGGTGGGGCCTGCGCCTCGCGCTTCGCCATCTATCAGGCGCAGCGACAGCTCGCGCAGGTTCTGGCGGCCGCCGGCGAGCGACACGTTGTGTTCCATGCGCGCGGCAGTAGCCTCGCACGCGGCGGCGGTCGAATCGACGCCCTCGTCAGAGCGGCCCCGGCGGGGGCGGTGAACGGCGTGCTGCGGCTGCGAGAGCAGGGCGAGACCATCAAGCAAGGCTACGGTCTGCGTCCCATCGCGATGCGCACTCTGGAGCGGGCCTTCAATGCGCTCACGCTCACCACCTCCGCTGCACAGCTCGGCATGCTGCCCCCCGACTCGCCTGCGCACGTCGCCTGCGCTGCGACCATCGCGGACGCGAGCGTCGAGGCCTATCGCCTCCTGGTGTACGGAGAGCGCGATTTCGCCGAGTACTTCCGCAGCGTCACGCCGATCGACGTCATCGAGCGCATGCAGATCGGGTCGCGATCCGTGCAGCGTGCGGAGATCGAAGGCATCAAGGGCCTGTTGCCGGTGCCCTGGGTGTTCGCCTGGACGCAGACTCGCCACATGCTCCCCGGCTGGTATGGCGCCGGCGCCGGATTGCGCGCGGCGTTGGAGATGCACGGGCTGCAGGCGATCCGGGACGCCTATGCGAACTGGTTCTTCCTGCGCAACCTGCTCGACGATGTCGAGACGATGTTGGCGCGGACCGACCTGGACATCGCCCAGGCCTACAATATCCTCGTTCCTGAAAGCGCGCGCCGCTTCTTCACTGCGATCCGTGTGGAGTACGAGGTGGCCTGCGAGCACGTGCTCGCCGTGAAGAACAGCCAGCGCCTGCTGGATAGCGAGCCGACGCTGCAGCGCTCGATCCAGCTGCGCAATCCCTATGTGGATCCGATGAACCTGATGCAGGTGGACCTGCTGCGGCGCTGGCGCGAGAGTGACCGTGAGGATCGCGATCTGTTCCAGGCGCTGCTCGCGAGCATCGGTGGCATCGCGCAGGGCCTGCAGAGTACCGGCTGACAGGAGCGGCGGCATGAGCGATGAGGTGACGATCCGTCCGGCGCTGGAGCACGAAACGCCGCTGATACTGCAGTTCGTGCGCGAGCTGGCTCAGTACGAGCGCCTCGAAGAGCAGATGGCGGCGGAGGAGGCGCAAATGCGCGCCGCGTTGTTTGGTCCGCGGCCCTACGCCGAGGTCGTGTTCGCGTGCTGGGAGGCGGAGCCGGTCGGCTTCGCCTTGTTCTTCCACAACTTCTCCACTTTCCTGGGGCGTCCCGGAATCTACCTGGAGGACCTGTTCGTCCGACCGGGCTTTCGGGGGCGGGGGCTGGGGCGGCGCCTGCTCGCCTGGCTGGCGAAGCTGGCGGTCGAGCGGGGTTGCGGCCGCCTGGAATGGGCGGTGCTCGACTGGAACGCGCCCGCCGTCGGCTTCTATCGCAGTCTGGGCGCGGTCGCGATGGATGAGTGGACGGTGTTCCGCCTGACCGGACCCGCTCTGGAGGCGCTCGCCGGTCGTCCCGGCTGAGCGCCTCGTTCGGTTTCAGGGCTCAGGCGATCATCGCCGGGGCATGCGAGCTCAGCCGTGAGCCGCGCGACCGGCGGTGTACGGGGCTGACGCTCTCTACTTCATCATCCGGCACCGGCAGAGGCTGACGGCCTTCCAGGATCTGCAGCAGCGTCTCGCGTGCGCGTGCCACGCGGCTCTTGATCGTTCCTACCGCGCAGCCGCAGATCGCCGCCGCTTCCTCGTACGAGAAGCCGCTGGCGCTCACCAGAATCAACGCGGTCCGTTGGCCGGGTGAGAGCGAGGAGAGCGCGCGGTTGAGGTCGCGCAACTCCAGCTTGCCATCGTGGTCCGGCGGCACGCTCGGCTCCGGGAGCAGCGAGGTGTCGATGCCATGGGCCTCGAACTTGCGCCGTCGCAGCTGCGAGTAGTGCTCGTTACGGACGATGGTGAAGAGCCAGGCCTTGAGATTGGTCCCGGGCTTGAAGCGCTCGATGTTGTCGAAGGCGCGCATCAGCGCTTCCTGCACGAGGTCATCGGCTCGCACGCCGTCTCGTGTGAGTGAGCGCGCGAAGGTATGAAGCTGGGGCACGAGGGCCACCATGTCATCAGTCACCATTTGCTCCCCTCTGGGTGGAGTCATTGAAAGTTCCTTTCCTCGGGTGCAAAGGTAAGCGCTGCGGCGCTCGCGCAAAGTCGGTGTCCACGGCGGATGCGGGTGGACGGGTCCCCATGCTCCTGTCAGACGTGTCCTACTTCCTTGCCGTTCATGTCTGCAAATGGCGACGCAGGCGCGGGCGCGGCGGCCGCCAGGCGGGAGCGCTTCTTGCAGCGCGCGGGCGTGCATTTCTTTACGGTGAAGCGAGGCACGTGATGACAGCTCCACAGGCCATCGAGGAGGCCGTGTTCAGGGTACGGGCGGCGGGCACTGATCAATGGGTCGTCTATAGGGATGCGGCCGAAGAACCGGTTGCCTCGTTCGGGGACAAGGCTTCCGCGCTTGCGTATGCGCTGCATCTCGCACACCGCCGGCTGACGCATTCACCAGCCTCGAGCTGGAGCTCGCCGCACCGCGCCTGATTCGCTTCGGGTCGGAGGGCGCCTACGCGGCGTGCAGGGGATCTCGACCCCCGATGGCGCTTGACGGCCGATACAGAAAACCCCGCCAGAACGGCACCATGCACCCCATGGTTTCAGTCGTTCATCAACAGGGGATCCCGCCATGACACAACGAACGTGGGTGCTGTCCGGCACCGCGATTCTGGCCCTCGGCGCGCTTGGATGCGCTACGCAGGGGCCCAAACCCAGCGAAGAGATGACGCGCGCGCGTACCGTCATAGAGCAGGCCGACAAGGGAGGCAACGCGCAACGCTATGCATCCGCAGATCTACAGAAGGCTCATGACGAGCTCAGCGACGCCGAGAAGGCGGACCAGGCTCACAAGTATGACGAGGCCCGGCGCTACGCCGAGGCGGCAGAAGTAGATGCGGACGTCGCGACCGCGCGCGGCAATGCCGGGGATACACAGCGCGCCGCCCAGCAGCTGCAGAAGAGCAATGAGACGCTGGAGAGTGAGTCGAATCGCAACGCCGCAGGCAATGCGCCGCCCAATTCTCCCGTGACCGCGCCGCTGGATACGACGGTACCCAACAGCAGCGCGACTCCCGGCACCGACGTGCCCCGATGATCTACTCGACGAAGGAGCGTGTCGTGAGAAAGAACGTACTCATCTTTGCAACCGTTGCCGGATTGCTAGGCGGCTGCGCCTCGATGCCGCAGACGAATGCCCAGCTGGAAGAAGCGCGCACCCAGGTCCAGGCCCTCGCCGGCGAGCCCCTGGCTCAGCAGGCCGCCTCACATGATCTCGATGCCGCGCGCGCGAGCCTGAATCAGGCGGACGCGGCTCTGGCCCAGCACCAGCGCCCTGAAGTGGTCGATCACCTGGCCTATCTGGCGCGCCGTCATGCCGATGCCGGACAGGCGCGCGTAGATGAAGCGCGTGCCCGGCAGGACGTGGCGAAGGCGCAGGATGAGCGTAACCGCATTCTGCTCGCGTCTCGCTCGCGGGAGGCACAGAATGCGCAGGCCAACGCCCAGGTCGCGCAGGCCAATGCGCAGGCTGCCCAGAGTGAGGCGCAGGCCGCGCAGCAGCAGCTGCAGAGCACTCAGCAGCAGTTGAAGGATCTGCAGGCGAAGCAGACCGAGCGCGGCATGGTGCTCACCCTGGGGGATGTGCTCTTCGACACCAATAAGGCCACGCTCAAGCCGGGGGCCGACCAGAGGATCGATCGCCTTGCCACGTTCCTGCAGAAGAACCCGAACGAGCGGCTGATCATCGAGGGTTACACCGATAGCACCGGCTCGGAGGAGTACAACGAGGAGCTCTCGCAGCGGCGTGCCCAGGCGGTTGCCAACGTGCTGGCGGGGCAGGGGATACCCGCCTCTCGCTATCAGGTCGTCGGCAAGGGCCAGGCGTTCCCTGTTGCCAGCAACGCGACGCCCGCGGGGCGGCAGCAGAACCGCCGCGTCGAGGTCGTGTTCTCCGACCAGTCTGGCCGCTTCGCCGAGGCGCCTGAGCGCGAAGGCGGACAGCAGCGCTGAGTGGGTAAGGAGCCGGGGCGCCGCGGATGCGGCACCTTTGGCGCGTGTGCACGCGTGTGCAGATGCGGCGTGCGTGATGCGGCGTGCGTGATGCGGCGTGCGTGATGCGGCGTGCGTGATGCGGCGTGCGTGATGCGGCGCTTTGGCGCGGGCGGGCGGTGTGCGCCTACACGGGCGGCTCCCGCGCCGCCAACGTGTCCAGAACTCGCGGCGCCCTCAGGCGCGCCGGAAATCCACCGCGGGGAGCTGCATGGAGCGCCGGTACTTCGTTACGGTACGGCGCGCGACTTTGACGCCGCGATCCGCCAGCAGCTCCGTCAGTTGAACGTCCGAGAGCGGATTGCGCCGATCTTCGGCTGCGATGAACTCGCGCAGCAGAGCACGGATTGCTGTCGCGGAGCAGGAGCCGCCGCTGGTGGTAGCGAGCTGACGCGAGAAGAAGCGCTTGAATGCGACGACGCCGCGCGGTGTGGCCATGTACTTGTGGCTGGTCGCGCGCGAGACAGTCGATTCATGCAATCCCAACTCATCGGCGATCTCGCGCAACGTCAGAGGGCGCATCGCGAGATCCCCATACTCGAAGAAATTGCGCTGTCGGGCGACAACCGCCTCGGCGACGCGCTGAATCGTCAGGAAGCGTTGTTCCAGATTACGCACCAGCCAACGCGCTTCCTGCAGGTGCTGCGCGAGCAGGGCGGTCTCGCCGTCGCGCGCCTGGCGGAAGTAGTCCGCGTACTGCTGGTTGACGCGAATGCGCGGATAGATCGCTGCGTTGATGCTGACCAGCCAGCGCTTCTTTTCCTTACGCACGATCACATCGGGAACGATGGCTCGCGGCTCGAAAGTACCGACTTTGGAGCCGGGGCGCGGATCGAGGCTGCGAATCAGGTCGATCGCCGTGCGCAGATCCTCATCGCTGCAGTGCAGAGCCTCCAGCAGGCGACTGTTATCGCGGGCCGCCATGAGCGCGAGGCGGTTCTGCACGATGTCCAGCGCGAGCGCGCGGCCCGGGGTACCGCCGTCCAGGCTCTGGAGCTGCAATGACAGACACTCCCCGAGGTCGCGCGCGGCAATGCCGCTGGGCTCCAGGGTCTGCACGATGCGCAGCGCCGTCTCCAGCTCACCGGGCTGCGCCTCGGGGGTCAGCGCCGCCAGCTCGGCGAGCGGCTGCCGCAGGAATCCATCCTCATCGAGCGCGTCGACGACGAGATTCGCCAGTACGTAGTCGCGCTCGGTGAGTCCGAGCAGAAGCAATTGCTCCCGCAGCGAGTCGCGCAGCGTCGAGGGGGAGGCAGTCCACTCCGTCCAGTCGGGCGTCTCCTCGCCACCGCCGCTGCCGCCGATACCGGAAGCGGCGAAATCGAGGTCCGCAGCCTCGGAGGACTCCGAGCCGTCCGCGCCTTCCTCGGCGCTCTGCGACCGGTCGGTATCAGCGGTCTCCTCGAGGAACGGATTCTGCGTAATGGCTTGGTGCAATTCTTGCACGCACTCCAGAGCCGACAGCTGCAGAAGCTTGACGGACTGCTGCAGCCTCGGTGTCAGTGTGAGCTGCTGCTTGATGCGCAGACCCATTACGGCGTTAGACATTTCGAGGAACCCTCATCCAATAAGCGACGCGAGCTAGAGCAACAGCTGTGCCACCTTTCGTGCGCCCTTGCTTGCAAGGCGCCCGGCCCCACGATGCTGCGGCCTCGCGCTGCACCGATGCGCCGGAGAAGTTGCAACGGCATGTAAGAACGCCATTGCCGCCGCTGTCGCCGCCCGCGTCCCGTGCGAACGACATGGCATCAATTCACGACGAGCATCCCGGTTCCCATCCCCACCGTCCCGCCGCAGCGCCCGGCAGCGAATGCGAAGGACTTGCACGGCGCTGCGATGAGCTGGAGCTGGTACTCGCGGCCGCGCGGGTCGGCTTCTGCCGTCTGGAAACGCAGACATTGACACCGAGCGCCAATGCGCCCTTCAAGGCGGAATTCGGCTGGCCTCCCGATGCGCAATTCACGTGGGAACAGCTGCAGGGGCGTGTCCATCGTGAGGACCGCGAGCAGCTGCGTGCCGCGGTTGCTGCGGCGATCGAAAGCGGCGCGGATCTCGCGTTGACGGTCCGCGCGGAGTGGCCTGACGGATCGACTCAGTCAGTCGCGCTGCGTGGGCGTGCCCTGCGTAATGACTCAGGCGTCCCTGACCGGCTGTTGATCACCTCGCGTAACGTGAGTGCGGAGAACGTCGCCACCGAGGAGGAGCGGCGTGAG
>Ga0134126_10012666_pt1 | contig 10644 bp, 6 predicted proteins | sample KB31752_FD_96881 | JGI IMG/M metagenome (GOLD analysis project Ga0134126, IMG submission 96881) | Terrestrial soil microbial communities with excess Nitrogen fertilizer from Kellogg Biological Station, Michigan, USA - KB3-175-2 | ecosystem: Environmental > Terrestrial > Soil > Unclassified ...
ATCGCATCATGGTCCAGATCCAAAGCTCCTGGTTCCCGCTGGTCGATATGAACCCGCAGACCTTTTGCAATATCCCCACCTGCGGCGAAGCAGATTTCCAAAAGGCGACGATCCGCATCTGGCACGACGCGGCACATCCCTCAGGGATCATTCTGCCGGTCATCCAACACTGAGCTTTAGCTCGGCATTTTGCCCTATATTCGTCGCATGACCAACCATTTTCGCTCCCTGTTGTTGCTCGGGCTGTTGATCCCGTGTCTGTATAGCCATGCGCAGGATGCTCCTGCCGCCATCATCCCGGAACCGGTAAGCACCGAGTGGCATTCCGGCAGTTTCGCCCTCGACAAGAACACGATAATCCTTGCCAGCGACTCGGACCTCCTCGCCGCAAATTTCCTCAACGACTATCTCGGCCGCTTCTATGGCTTGCATCTGGCAATAAATAAGCCGGGGGAACATGCTATCACGCTACGCACCGAGCCCGGCGGCAGGAACGGTCATTATCATCTCGACGCCACGGCGGACGGCATCACCATCGTCGGCTCTACCCATGCCGGCACCTTCTACGGCATCCAGACGCTGATCCAGCTGTTGCCGCTGAGCCCGTTCGAGGCGACAGCCAACGGACCAAACGTCCGCACGGCCGACGGCACGCTGAAGATCCCCACCGTCACCGTCGACGACTATCCCCGTTTCGAATACCGCGGTCTGCATCTCGACGTCGGCCGCCATTTCTACTCTGTGGATTTCGTAAAACGCTATATCGACTTCATCGCGCTGCATAAGATGAACTACTTCCACTGGCATCTCACCGAAGACCAGGGCTGGCGCATCGAGATCAAAAAATATCCGCGGCTCACCGAGATCGGCGCCTGGCGCAGCGGCACCATAATCGGCCATCACCCAGGTACCGGCGACGACAGCATCCGCCACGGAGGCTACTATACCCAGGACCAGATCAAAGAGGTCGTGAAATATGCCGCGGACCGATATATCACCGTGATCCCCGAGATCGAGATGCCCGGTCATGCTTCCGCGGCCCTCGCCGCCTATCCCTGGCTCGGCTGTACCGGCGGCCCTTATCATGTGCAGCATAGCTGGGGCGTCTTCAAGGACGTGTATTGCGCCGGAAATGACAGCGTCTTCCAATTTCTGCAAAACGTCATCGACGAGATCATCCCGCTCTTTCCCGCTCCTTATATTCACATCGGCGGCGACGAATGTCCCAAGGATAGCTGGAAGGCCTGCCCCAAATGTCAGAAGAGGATGAAAGAGCTCGGTCTCAAGAACGAAGACGAGCTGCAAAGCTGGTTCATCCAGCGCATGGAGAAATACATCAACAGCAAAGGCAAAAGCATCATCGGCTGGGACGAGATCCTCGAAGGCGGTATCGCCCCCAACGCCACGATCATGAGCTGGCGCGGCGAAAAAGGCGGTATCGATGCCGCCAAACAGCATCACAATGTCATCATGACGCCGGGTCAATACGTCTATTTCGATCACTCGCAAACGCATAACGACGATTCACTAACCATCGGCGGCTATCTGCCGCTGGAGCAGGTATACGGCTATGAGCCCGTCCCTAAAGAACTCACCGGCAGCGACACCGCCTACGTCCTCGGCGCACAGGCCAATCTCTGGACGGAATATATGAGCAACCCCTCCAAGGTCGAATACATGCTCTTCCCCCGCCTGAGTGCGCTATCTGAAGTGCTTTGGAGCCCCAAAGCCAGCCGCAATTACATGAATTTTCAACACCGGCTTGCTGATCAGTATAAGCGGTATGCCCTTTGGAAGGTCAACCATTACGACGTCTACTTCAAACCCGCCGATACCCTCGTACGGCAAAAGATCGCGGAGTGGCAGGACTACAAGTTCGGCTTGCTGATGCACTGGGGCACCTATAGCCAGTGGGGCGTCGTCGAAAGCTGGAGCATCTGCCCCGAAGACGAAGGGTGGACACAACGGCGCGGTCCCTACTCCAAAAGTTATTTCGAATACAAACAAGCCTATGAGAACCTGCAGACGACCTTCAACCCCACCCATTTCGACCCGGCTAAATGGGCCGCGGCCGCCAAAAACGCAGGCATGAAGTATGTCGTCTTCACCACCAAGCACCACGACGGCTTCTGTATGTTCGACACCAAACAAACCGATTATAAGATCACCTCGCCCAAGACACCCTTCTCCTCGAACCCGAAGAGCAACGTGGCAAAAGAAATCTTTGACGCGTTCAGAAAGGACAACTTTATGATCGGTGCTTATTTCTCAAAACCGGACTGGCATTCCAACGACTACTGGTGGTCCTATTTCCCACCCAAAGACCGCAATGTCAACTACGACCCGGCCAAATATCCCGAACGCTGGAAGTCCTTTAAAGATTATACCTATAACCAAATCGAAGAGCTAATGACGGGCTACGGTCGCATGGACCTGTTATGGCTCGACGGCGGCTGGGTCCGCCCGTTATCGACGGTAAACTCCTCCGTCGACTGGCAACGCGGCATCCGCTATGACCAGGACGTCGATATGCCAAAGATCGCCGCCATGGCACGGAGCCACCAGCCGGGACTCATCGTCGTCGACCGCAGCGTACCCGGCGAATACGAGAACTATACCACGCCCGAACAGCAGATCCCCGCGCATCCGATGGATGATCCCTGGGAGACCTGCATGACCATGGGTAATTCCTGGAGCTATGTGCCCCACGATCATTATAAATCCTCGACCCAGCTGGTTCAGCTGCTGGTGAAGATCGTTTCGCGCGGCGGGAATTTCCTGCTCAACATCGGGCCCTCTCCCGACGGCGACTGGGACGACACCGCTTATGCCCGCCTCAAAGACATCGGCGCCTGGATGAAGATCAACGGCGAAGGCATCTATGGCAGCCGGACCATCTATCCCTGGTCTTCCGGTAATGTCTACCTCACGCAGTCAAAAGACAGCGCCGCGGTCTATGCGTTCTATCTGAGCGACGACGCGCAGGTCACACTCCCTGCCCGGGTGACCATCGATAAATTCACGGCCAGGCCGAAAAGTCATATCACGATCCTCGGCCAAAAGGAAAAGCTCAAATGGCACCAGAACGGCAAACAACTGGTGATCGAGATTCCCCCCGCCTTACAGAACAAACCCATAGGCGATTACGCGATAGTATTTAAGATATCGTGATCGGCCCGCCGATCCTCAAATAAAGTAGGGGCGCCAGGTTGCGCCCCTCTTCGTTTTGAATGGGCAAGCTATACTATTGTGTATCCCACCATACGCGGGAATTCATCTTATCACCATTGTTGAGATCGCTTACGGCGGCATTGTAGTTGGTGGTGTTCGTAGAAGCCTCACCCTGTGGGTAGGTGAAGCGGCGCGGGATCGTCCCATTGGTGACATTACCCGGATAGACCACCGGCGTCAGCGTGGGATAATTGCTCCGGCGCCAGTTAGCGAACGACTCGTTCTCATCCATAAAGCTGGCCACCCAGTATTGATCGTTGATCTGCTCCAGTGCGTCGGCCGCGTTGTAGGGATTGGCGGTTAGATAGGACGCGATCTGCGCAGCCGAAGGTCCGGCGCCGGCCTGTGATCCCAACTGCGCCATGGCCCCGGTGACGCCATTGGCATAGTAAGTAGCCGCGTTCCCCGATACCCAACCCCGCTCCGCCGCTTCGGCAAGCAGAAGCTGCGTTTCCCCATAGGTCAGGAAAAAGGTAGACGCGGTAAGCCGGGAGAAGGTGTACCGGTTGACTACCGAATACCGGTTCTGATACACCGTGAGCGAATCCTGCGTGGTATTCGCTGGTGTCCGCGGGAAATTAGGAGCCAGCACCAGATCATAGGCGCTTCCCGTTCCTGGTGCATCATAGCCGTTAGGTTGTCCAAGCTGGTCGGCCCAGGTAGTATCCCCCATCTGCGTTCCGTCGTTGGGGTTCGTGCATACCGTACCGAGATAGCCCAGCCGCGGATCTTGCGTACCCTTGAGATAATTCACAAAGGTTTCGCTCAGCCGGTAGGCATCCGGATCGTTGCCGATGAGGATCAGGCCGGTCCCGTTCGGTACCGGAGTGCCAGTGACATTCTGGTGCGCAACGATGGCATTATCGCTGTTGCTGGCCATCACCCCGCCCGCTATTGCGGCCTGCACCCACTTTTGTGCATTCGTGGGATCTACTTTGCTCATCCGCATGGCGATACGCACCATTTCGGAATAAGCGAATTTCTTCCATTCTGATACATTCCCGCCATATAGCAGATCGGCCGTCCCTACCGTATTGGGCTTCGTGGAATCCAGGTTGGCGGCTGCACTGGCCAACTCGTTGAGCATATCGGCATAGATGTCCTGCTGCTTGTCGTATTTGGGCGAGGTAATCCCGCTGATAAAGCCCATGCCCGCCTGCGAATAGGGGCAATCACCATACATGTCCGTCATCCGCTGGAACTGGAACACCTTGAAGATGCGGGCGATGTTGTAAAAATTCCATTCGTTCGCGGAATCCAGTTTCGCATGATACCAGACCTCGACGATATTGGTGATGCTGTTGGGATAATTGTTGTCCCAGTAAGCCGAGTTATAGGAAGCATTGAAAAGATACTTGTCCCCATCCCAGTACCCGGTAGTGGAGCTGAGATGCTGGATCATACAAGCGGAATAGATCAGGTTGTTCCGCCAGTCCTCATAGCCGTTGGCATCGCTATTGCCCGAAGCGATCAGCTGGGCATTCGTAAACAAATAACCAAAGTTGATATTGGCGGCTGTAATGTGATTGGGGTCCGTGTTGATGGACACGAAATCCTTTTTACAGCTGCTCAGGCCGAGAAGCACGGCAGCGGCCAATGTCATCAATCGAATTTTATTATTCATATAAATGAATACGTCGGAAGGTAACAGAACAGCAGCATACCCAGCAAGCAGCCGAGCATACGCCCATCGATGCGGAACTTTCTCATTTTGCAGCGTTTTATTTTATGAGTGCTGCGGATCCTTTTGATGTAATGTATTTTCGCCGTGTTTTTTTCCTCCATTAAAATTTCAACCCAACATTGCAACCCACCATACGCACCGCGGGATAGCCGGATAGCTCCAGCCCCTGCCCATTGGTGTTGTTCAAGCTGGATTCCGGATCGATATTCGGTGTATGCTTCATCAGCACAGCCAGGTTACGACCGACGATCGAGACGGTCAATTCTTTGATAAAACGTTTTTGCAACCAATTGGTGGGGATAGTATAGCTCAGCGATACACTCCGCCACTTGATAAAGCTGGCGTCGTACACAAACTCCCGCGCAATATGATCGGCGCCTCCCGCGGAGATATCCTGGAAATATTGCTGCGCCGGCACAGCGGTAGTGTTGGGATGGCCGTTCTCCAGCACCCCCGTGCCGATATAACCCGACTCGCGGCCCCCGAGCGTAGCCTTCGATAGTCCATAATAATAGAGCAGCAGATTTGTGCCCGAATAGATCTTCGCCCCATATTTGAAATCGATGAGAAAGGATAGCGCGAAGGCTTTGTAGTGGAATTCGTTGGTGAACCCGCCCGTTTGCTTATAGACGGTGGAACCCAGGGGTACGACGCCGGTTTGTTCGGGCTCGCCGGCAGGCGCGGGATTGCTGACCCCATCGCTATAGATCACACGGCCTTGTGCGTCGCGTTTATAATCGAATCCCATGATCTGGCCATACGGCAACCCCACCACATTGCTGATGCTCACCTCGCTCCCCCAGCGAGGATACGCGCCACCGATCACTATCGACGGAAGTCCACCCAGATAAAGCACCTTATTCTTATTCACGGCGATATTGAAGCTCGTGTTCCACCGGAAGCGGGCGGTTTGCACGGGTACACCCGTGAACAGCATTTCGATCCCCTTGTTCGTGACCCGGCCGATGTTCCGGATGGCCTGATCATACCCCGAAGTCGGGCTCACGGTGACATTTACGATGTCGTTCACCGTTCGCTTGTCATACACGGTCACGTCGAGGCCCAACCGGCTATGCAAAAATTGTAAGGCCATTCCCGCCTCACGTTCGGAAATGCTCACGGGCTCGAGATGCGCGTCAGGGATCACACCGTTGCCGGCGACAAAGCCGAGCTGCGCACTGGTGATCGAATAATCCTGGATACCATAGGTCAGCGCATTTTGATAAGGCGAAGTACCATTAGAGGAGGCGGCATAGGACGCCCGTAATTTTCCCAGGCTTATCCACGCCGGCAACCGGAGCACATCGGAGAAGACAAAGCTTCCCGAAAACGAAGGGTATAAATAATGATCGCTCCGTATGCTCAGGGTCGAGAACCAGTCGTTACGCGCCGTCATGGTGAGAAACAAATAGTTCTTGAAGCCTATATCGGCACTCGCGAATAGCGAGTTCACCCGGTAGTGCAGATCGATGGCGCTATAGGGCTTGTTCTGGATATTGCCCTGGGTATAGTCGGCAGGGGTCAAAAAAGGTCCGGCTGCCCGGTTGTTCGATCCCGGCACGGCGCCGATCCCGCTTATGTCGTTGATATTGTCCTGCCGGTTGGCGCCGGCGTTCACAGCGAAGGTCCAGCTTTCACCAAAGTTCTTATTGACGCCCAGCATGAAGCTGCCGTTCAATTCATGGAAGTTCACCTCGTACTGTGTGAGGTTACCACCATGCACCCCATCGGTGATCGTATACTCCACCCCGCTCGGCACGACCTGTGTGGCGTCAAAGATATACCCGTCCCGCGACAGCTGCCCCTGTAGGAACAGCCAGTCGAGCAAGTGATATTTTAGGGTAAGCCCAGCCGTTAGCCGGTTCCGGTCGGTGGTATTCTGGTAGTCGTAGGCGATATAATAGGGGTTCTCGAAATAAGGGTCGGTGGTGCCAGGGAGCCATTCGGTGCCATCCGGACGAACGGTATGGTCCTTCATCCAGCGGATATCGAAACTGTTCGCCAGGTACAACGGGGGCGCCATGACATTCCCGGGGTCATCTGAAAGCGAAGCCCGGTTATTCACCTGCTCGAACACATAGTCCGCCTTGAGATCCATCTGCAATTTATTGGTGACGGAAAAGCTGGAGTTGAAGTTGAGACCTTGCTGCGTCATCGACGAATTGGGGACGATGGTATTCAGATAAAGATCGGAGATGCCCAACCGGAAATGACCTTTGTTATTGGCACCCGTGAGTGCTACCGAGCTCTCGTTGGTGAGTCCCGTGCGGAAGAAATGTTCGAAATTATGCGGCGCCGCCTGGTAGGGATAAGTGTCGCCGAGATAATTCACCGCGGTCGAACCATCCAGTCTGGCGCCCCAGCTGTAATCGGATGCGGCCTGCGCCATCGTCATGGTCACCGGTTTCAGGCCCTGGACGCCCTGGCCATAGGAATATTGATAGTCGCGTTCGTCGATCACCGCACCCGCCGTGATATTGTCATTCACCTGTACTCCCAGCCCGTGCGTCCGCGAGCCGGATTTGGTGGTGATGAGGATGGCGCCGTTGCCGCCGCGATAGCCATATAAAGCGGACGCCGCCACGCCCTTGAGAACTACGATGGATTCTATGTCGTCGGGGTTGATATTCGATAACCCGTCACCCATATCGGCGCCGCCCCATTGCCCGGGAAAACCCTGGCTGGCATTGTCGTACGGAACGCCGTCAACGACATACAAAGGCTGGTTATTGCCGCTCAGCGATGCATTGCCCCGGATCAATACCCGGCTGCTGCCGTAAGGCCCGGTTGCATTGTCGATGACATTCACCCCGGCGACCTGGCCGGCCAGTGCATTCCCGAGATTGACGGACCGTGATTGCGTGAACAGACCTCCGTCCAGCTCCGATGCCGAATAGCCCAGCGTCTTCTCCGGTTTCCCGATGCCCAGGGCGGTCACCAGCACCTCCATCAACGGTTGATCGCTTGGATTAAGCACAATAGGACCGCGGGCCGCCAGCCCAGCCGGGATCTCTTTATTCACATAGCCAACACAGGACAAAAGCAGCATATCGTCGTTGTCGGCCCGGATGGAGAATTCGCCATCCAGGTCGGTGCTCGTACCCCGATGGGTATGCTTTATCGAAACGGTGACGCCGGTCAGCACCTTTCCTTCGGCGTCGATGATCTTGCCGGAGATCGTATTGGGAGCCGATTCCCGTGGCGGTGCATCGGCCGGCTCGTCATCCGGATACGCCGAACCCTGAACCGGACCACCGGCTGTGACGGCAGCGGCACCTTTTCTCCTGTTCAGGATCACAAAGGTGCGTTCGTCGACTTTTTTGTAAATGAGTCCGGTGTTGCGCAAGACCTGCGTCAACAATTTTTCTACACCGGAATTGGAAGAAAGCACAGGCGGGTTGACCAGCATCTTGCCGATCTGCTGTTGACTGAACAGGAAATACACCCCCTTGGCGTGGTTCAGCTCGATCAGGACCTCCATCAGGGGTTTGCGGCCATTCGATGCACTGCTGTCGGCGGGATCGCGTAGCACGGCCTGCCCCCTTCCAGGGAGTGTGGCGGCAGCCAGGCACACACACAGAAAAAATCTTAGCCAAAATGGATAGCCATTCGATTTTTTCATTCACACAGCGTTTTGGTTAAATAGCAGTTCTCAAGGGTTCGGGACTATGTCTATTTCCGCCTAATGCGCGGATGCTTTTATAGTAATGTTATCGCCGTCGCGGGTAACATTGAAATCATTGGTCGTTTCAAGGGCCTGTAACAAGACGTTCAGGTTATTATTGGGGAGCATCCCCGAGATCACGCTGTCGCCTATCGAAGGGTCGGCAAGGGTTACCCTGATCCCGTATTGCTCTTCGATCATGGCTGCGACCTGGCGAAGCGGTGTCTTGTCGAAGACGATCTGATGCTGTTGCCAGGCCGTAAGGCTGTCCTGCCGTACTCCCGTCTTTTCAAGCTTCGTTCCATCCCACTGTACGAAATCTCCGGGAACCATATGCAGGTCCGCGCCGGTCCGCGGATGGACGATCACGCTGCCTTCCTGCAACAGGACATTGTCCTTCCCATTTCGGTTGACGACATTGAATTGAGTGCCCGTGACCACGATATCGAACTCGTCCGTGTGTACGATAAACCGGCTTTTCATCGGAGTCTTGCGAACATGAAAAAAAGCCTCTCCCTCGATCCAGACCTCGCGGTCGATGCCATCCTGCCAATTCCGGAAAGCTCGGAAATAGTGCAGCCGGCTGTTGGCGTTCATGATGACCTCCGAGCCATCCGGCAGCCGCTGTGACAGCAGTTGCCCATACCCCGACGCCACCTGTGATTGGCGAACGGGCCGCATCCGGTAGACGACCAGCCCCACCCCCACCAATACGAGCACCACGGCGGCCGCCATCCAGCGTCTGCCTATCCGTGCGGGTCTGTTCCGGCCCTTCCGGATGTCTTCCAGCAGGTCGATCCGTCCCAGCAGCGCGGTCTCGGCACGTTGTACCTGTGCGGCCGGCAGGGGTTTCTCGGCTATCCGCGTCGCATCCAGGATAGCTACGGCCTGGTCGAACAGTTCCCGCCGGCCGGGGGCGCCGACCACCCAGTTCTCCCATGATCCACCCTCCTTACGCCCGGACCCGAAATACCAGGACAGGAACGATTCATCAGTCAGGAAATCCTCAGCCTCGCGAAACTCTTTGGCCATAAAATCGGTTGCTATATTATTTTGAGGTTCCCATAAAGATAATTTTGTAATGCAGTATTTGGCGATTTTTTTTTACTTTCCACATGTTTTAGCACGCGCACAACCATTGAATACTGCCAAAGAGGACATACTGCTGTGGGAATCTTTCCGGGAAGGAGACCGGGAGGCTTATGCAACGCTCTTCCGTTTGCATTATGGCCATTTGTTCCGGTATGGCAAGAAATTCACCACCGATGAAAATCTGCTTGAAGATAGTATCCAGGAGCTCTTTATCGAGCTCTGGCAGGCCAAGTCCCGGACGCCCGTGATCTCCGTCCGCGCCTATCTGCTCAAATCACTGAAATACAAATTATTAAAGGCCTACCGGAAAAACCGGAACATCCTGCCCCTCACCGGCGAAGGCGAAGAAACGCCCTTCGAATGGAGCCATGAAAGCTTTCTCATCCAGGAAGAAGTGGACGAGGAAAAGAAACGCCGAGTCCTCAGGGCCCTGGAACAGCTCAGCAGCCGGCAAAAAGAGATCATCTATCTCAAATACTACCAGAACCTTGGCTATGAGGAGGTCAGCGAGATCATGAACATCAACTACCAGGTGGCCCGGAACCTGCTCTATCAGGCGATCCGGTCCCTGAAAAGCCGGCTTACCGGCCCCCTGCAAATTATTTTTCTTCTCTCGGCGATCAGCGGACATTACATTTTCCACGCGTTTGGCACCTAAAGACGCAAGGCGTCTTTGTCCGAAGGACAGACATTGGCCCGGTGCCGGAAATGCGCTATTTTTCGCTTGGGCGCATTTCCGGCATGTCCGGAAAGACGCATGCCGTGACGTTTTCGCAAACGTTTGAACCCGATGCGCCAGATATGGCTTTTAGGATTTATTTTCGCGCTGCAAACCGAACTATCACAATTTTTTTAAAACATCGCATCTATGAGCATGGTAGACTCATTCGAGAAAATTCCCGTAAAAATTTTCGGTTCATTGGAAGAAGGCTCCCGTTTTATTGGCAAAGAGATCGCCACGCTGATCCGTGAA
>Ga0134126_10012667_pt1 | contig 10644 bp, 10 predicted proteins | sample KB31752_FD_96881 | JGI IMG/M metagenome (GOLD analysis project Ga0134126, IMG submission 96881) | Terrestrial soil microbial communities with excess Nitrogen fertilizer from Kellogg Biological Station, Michigan, USA - KB3-175-2 | ecosystem: Environmental > Terrestrial > Soil > Unclassified ...
CAGCGTGCTTGCCGACATGATCGCCACGCTCGACCGGTTCACGGATGACGAGATCCCCATGCCCGACGGCTCGTCCGCGGCCGAGCTGCGAGCGTTCTATGCGACCTGGCGATCAGAACTGACAGCGTAAGCCGGATCAGCTGACAGTTCGCCGACGGGGTCCAATGACCTGTTAATGGCACGGCAGCCGGTCAGACCACCGAAAACCCAACAGGTCAGTGTTCGAAATCTACTTCCTACCTGGGACATTACGGTGGAGCGGGTGACGAGAATCGAACTCGCACTATCAGCTTGGGAAGCTGACGTTCTACCATTGAACTACACCCGCGAGCCTGCCCGGCGCCTGCCACTTCCTGCTACGGGACCGCGATGAGCGCCGAACTTCGTACTGCCCGGATATCGTACCGGACCCCGCGCCATGCCGCCGCCCGGCTGCGCCAGCCGCGCCCGCACCATGAGCATGGGGGATCTGGGTCACCCGTGGCCCCTAATCCCCCATGATCATGGTCGATGGTGCTAGCCGACACGCCGTCCGGCGCGCCAGCCCAGCGCTCAAACCCCAGCCACCCCAGGCGACCCAGCGACCCAGGCGACCCAAACGTCATACGGCGCATCATCCGCGGTTAAGACTTATCTCAACTTTCGGCAGATTCGCGTGACTGTCCGTGCCGGTGCGCTAACGTGATCATGAGGCCAGCACTGTGCCCGCCGCAACGGCGCAACGGCACCGGCTGGACCGTTCACGTTGTCGTTACGAGCTGGAATCAGCCCGGCAACTCGAAGTCTGCATGGTCGAGGATGAGTCACACCTACCGGGAGGCCGCATGGCTCTGTGGAGGATCCGGATCAGGCTGTCGGACGACCCGCACAGCCGCGCGCAGCTCGACCTGGCCCTGGCGGGCCAGCAGGTCAAGGACGTGACCTTCGCGCCGCGCGACTCGGACTCCGCCGAGCTGGCCGGCGACGTGGTGCTGGAACTCCCGCAGGAAGAGGATCTGGGCCCGGTGCTCGGCGCCCTGCACCAGATCAGCCCGCAGGTGTTCGTGAGCCGGGTGGACGACGACCAGCCGGCCGCCAAGGGACCGGCCCTGACCGGGCGGTTCGGCCGCCGCAGCAGCCTCGTCCGCCAGGCGGCTAACTCTCGGGTGGCTGAGTAGCCGACCTGCGCAGCGCCGCCAGCGCGGCGCGGAGGTCATCACGCTCGGCCTCAAGCTCACGGACCCGGTCCTCGAGCACGAGTACGCGGCGGATGGCGGCCAGGGTCATGCCCTCGTCGGCCAGCCCGACGACGTACTGCACAACGGTGATCTCATTGCGGCTGTAGCGACGCTGTCCGCCCTCGGATCGCGACGGCCGGACGATCTGATGCTGGTCGAGGCGCCGCAGGAACGCTTGCTGGACCTCGAGCATGCCGGCGACCTGGCCGACGGTGAAGAGCGGCAGATCCGCGTCATCAAGTGGCAGCGATGGCACGGCTCGGCTCTCCTCTCATTCCCAACCTACCTGCCTATTTCACCCCACCCCGCCGCCCCGGAAGAGTGGTAGGGGCCCGCGCGGCGGGTTAGCCGCGCGGGCCCCATGGCAGCGTACCGCTGGTGTCGGGGGTACCCGATCAGGCGGCGGGCAGCTCGGCGGCCGGGGCCTTGACCTCAACCTTGCGCGGCTGCGCCTGCTCGGTCAGCGGGACGCGGATCTTCAGCACGCCACCCTCGTAGGCGGCGTCGATCTTCTCGGCGTCGACGGTGTCGGACAGCCGGACCCGGTGGGAGAACGAGCCCATGACGCGCTGCCGGATGAACGGCTTCTCGTCCTCGGCGTACTCCTCGGACCGCTTGGCGCTGACGGTCAGCACGCCGCGGTCGACGGTCACGTCCAGGCTGTCGGTGTCGATGCCGGGCAGGTCGAACCGAAGCTCAACCTCCTCAGGCCGGCGGATGGCGTCCATCCGGATGCCGGGACGCCGGGTGATGCGGTCGAACTCCGCGAACGGGTCGAAGGTGGTGAGCAGCATGTTCTTTGCCTTCCAGTGTGCAGTCTACCTGAGCCGGAATGGCTAGGGTTCCTGACCTCTCACTGGTATAGAACCTTCAACTCCAGATATATATTTCCTCGAACGGGCTCGGTTCACCAGGCCGCCTCCCGCCGGCCGCCCGGTGAGTCCGAGGGGCCGGCCGGAGGCCGGATTGGAGAGGGTCGGGGAGGTGGGCGGGGGGCTAGGTCAGCCTCTCGATGATCGTGGCGTTGGCCTGGCCGCCGCCCTCGCACATCGTCTGCAGGCCGTACCGGCCGCCGGTGCGCTCCAGCTCATGCAGCAGCTTGGTCATGAGGATGGCCCCGGTGGCGCCGAGCGGGTGGCCCAGGGCGATGGCCCCGCCGTTGGGGTTGGTCTTCTCCAGCGAGGCGCCCGTGTCGGCGGAAAAGGCCAGCAGGACCGGGGCGAACGCCTCGTTGACCTCGAACACGTCGATGTCCTCGACGCTCAGGTGCCCCCGGTCCAGCGCGGCCTCGGTGGCGGGCATCGGCGCGGTGAGCATTTACACGGAATCGGAGCCGACCACCGACAGCGAGTGGATCCGGGCCCGGGGCGTGAAGCCGTGCCGCCGGACGGCGGTGGGCGACGCGATGAGCAGGGCGGCGGCGCCGTCGGAGATCTGCGAGGCGGTGGCGGCGGTCAGCTCCCAGCCCTCGCGCAGCGGCTTGAGCTCGGCCATCTTCTCCAGCGTGGTGTCCCGGCGCGGGCCCTCGTCGGCGGTTACCCCGGCCACCGGGGTGATCTCGCGGTCGAACCGGCCCTCGTCGATGGCCCGGATGGCCCGCTGGTGGCTCTCGTAAGAGAACTCCTCCAGCTGGGCCCGCTTGAAGCCCCACTTCTCGCAGATCAGCTGGGCGCCGCGGAACTGGGAGATCTCCTGGTTGCCGTACCGCTCGCGCCAGCCGTCGCCGAACGGAGGCGCCATGCCCTCCTTCATCGGCAGGGCCACGCTGGTGCCCATGGGCACCATGCTCATGCTCTCCACGCCGGCCGCGACGACCAGGTCCTGCATGCCGGACAGCACGCCCTGGGCGGCGAAGTGCACGGCCTGCTGTGACGACCCGCACTGCCGGTCGATGGTGACGCCGGGCACGCCCTCGGGCAGCCCGGCCGACAGCCAGGCGTTCCTGGCGATGTCGATGGACTGCGGGCCGACCTGCGAGACGCAGCCCATGATGACGTCCTCGACGGCGGACGGGTCGGCGCCGGTCCGGGTCATCAGCTCAGACAGGACGTGGGCGGCCAGGTCCACCGGGTGGACGCCGGACAGCCCGCCGTTGCGGCGGCCGACGGGGGTCCGCACCGCGCCGACGATGTATGCCTCTGACACCTTGACCTCCACGTCAGCCGGTTATGTGTCCGAGGTTACCCCGGAGTACGGTCACCGCCATACCCCTGGGTGGGCAGTGCTGAGGGTATGGGCGGGTGATGATCGGCGGGTATCAGCGGGCCGCCGATTTCCCTCCGCACAGAGCTACCATGCCACTACTATCCGTAATAAGCCGAGGCTAGGGGCTTGCCAAGCCGAGGTTTGTCACACTAAACGTCCGCTACAGGGGGACGCGACGGGGGTCGCGCTCGGCGGGCACATCACGGGGAGTAGCTACAGGCATGTCAAAATCCGCGGAGGACACGACCGGGCTGGTGAGTATCGGGCAGTTGGCCAAGGCCGCCGGGGTGAGCAGCCGGACGATCCGCTACTACGAGGAACTGGGGATCCTGCCCGAGCCGCGGCGGTCGGCCGGCGGCACGCGCAAGTACCCGAGCGAGTACAGCGGGTACATCGCGGCGACGCTGGCGCTCAAGGACCTCGGCTTCCGCCTCGATGAGATCAAGCCGCTGGCCCGGCTGGCGCTGGGCCGCACGGTGAGCGCGGGCCAGCGCGACACGGCGGCCAGGCTGGTGGAGGACCGGATCGAGGCGCTGGCGCGACAGGTCACGGTGCTGCGCCGGCTGCACGACTCGGTGCGCACCCCGGACGCGGTCACCTCCGTTCCGGCCATCCTGGGGGCCACGGTCACGACGGCCAGACCCGAACATCAGCCCGAAATGGCGGGGTAACCGATTGCAACAGCTTTAATCGATCACCTGATGGTGGCATCACCTCAACATCGCCTTATGCTCGGTACAAGGCTGATTGAGGAGGCATCCGGTGGCGCCAGGGCTGATCCTGCTGGGGTTCCTGGCCCTGCTGTGCGCCTTTTTCGTGACCCGGACGCGGCGCCGGATGGGGCTGGGCTCGTCGGGCCGGATCTGGATGCTGGTGATCGTCGGCTTCGTGCTGATCATGCTCACGGCCTGGGTGGCCCAGCAGAAGTAGGCACCGCGGCGCGGCGGGTTACGACGCGCTGGGCCAGGAGACCGAGGGTTACCGGGAGCCGGCGCCGACCTTGAGCGGCAACTCGAACCAGACCGCCTTGCCGTCCTTGGTCGGGCGCGAGCCCCAGCGCGTGGCCAGCTGATCCACCAGGTACAGGCCGCGGCCGCCCTCGTCGCTCTCGCCCGCGCTGCGGATCCGGGGCAGCCGCATGTCGGAGTCGAACACCTCGACCCAGATGGCCTCGTGGCCCCGGCGCAGCCGCAGGGTGAACTCGGCGCTGCCGCCGTGGCCGGGCAGCACCTCGCCGAACGGCGACACGTCCCAGGCGCCGAGCCCGGTCGGCCCGGCCGGCTCCAGCACCAGCTCGGGGCGGGGGCTGGGCGTGGGCGAGGCGTGCAGCACGACGTTGGTGACGACCTCGGACACCAGCAGGCAGGCCAGGTCGGCCTGCTCGAGCTGCATGCCCCACTTGATGAAGGTCTCCTGGGCCAGCCGCCGGGCCTCGGACACCTTGATCGGCTCGGCCGCGAAGCGGCCCTCCCAGGAGGCCAGGTTGGCCACCGAGGTGCGGACCACCACCACCGCCATGTCGTCGTCGATCTCGCCCGGCACGGCCAGCTCGGCGGCCTCCGCGACCTGGGCCACCGGCCCGCGGGCGGCGGCCCGCACGGCCTGGCGGAGCATCTGCTGGACCTCGGCGTCGGTGTAGTGCCCCTTGCCGTCCACACGCTCACGCCGGTCGACCAGGCCGTCGGTGTAGAACACCAGCGTGGAGCCCGGCGGCAGGTAGCGCGACTCCTCGCGGTAGGTGGGCAGGACCGGCATGCCGCGGCCGCGCACGCCGAGCAGCACGCCCTTGTGCCTGATCTCCAGCTGGCTCACGTCGTGCCCGCTGACCAGCAGCGGCGGCATGTGCCCGGCATTGGCGAAGGACAGGATCCGGGACCATGCGTCGTAGACCAGGTAGGTGCAGCTCACGATGGGCGGGTCGGCGGCTTCGGTATCGTGGTCGGCCGACGGCAGCGGGGCCAGCGAGCGGCACCAGTCGTCCAGCCGCCGCAGGATCTCGGCCGGCGGCTTGTCGTCCTGGGCGAAGGCCCGCAGCGCGGCCCGGAGCTGGCCCATCACGGCGGCGGCGCGGGCGCCGCGGCCCTCGACGTCCCCGATGACGATGCCGACCCGGCCGGCCGACAGCGGGATGATGTCGTACCAGTCGCCGCCGACCTGGGTCTGGATGCCCTGTCCGTGGGTCTCCAGCGGCTTGGCCGGCACGTACTTGTAGGCGACGTCCAGGCCGTCCAGCGCGGGCGGGTCGAGCGGCAGCAGGCTGGTCTGGAAGGCCAGCGCCGTGCGGCGCTCCTCCTCGAACAGCATGGAGTTGTCGATGGCGACCGCGACCCGGCTGGCCACGGCGGACAGGAAGTCCCTGTCGTCGGCGCCGTAGTGCCGCTCACGCCGCTCGGTGAGCTGGGACAGCGCCATGCTGATCACGCCGAGCAGCTGGCCGCGGGCGATCAGCGGCGCCGCGATGACCGAGGTGAGCTGGACGTCGTCGCAGACCTCGCGGCTGCGGCGGCTGGGCGCGGGGAAGCTGTCCTGCGCCATGTCCTCCACCACGACCGCGTCCATCCGGGCCATGGCCTGCTGGCAGAAGTGACCCTCGGGGTAGGCGATCGGCTCGCCGGTCAGGGCCCAGGTGCCGGGCTCGGGCATCCAGCCACGGGAGTGCAGCTGGGCCCGGCGGATCAGCTTGTCGCCCTGGAACAGGTCGATGAAGCAGTGGTCGGCGAACTGCGGCACCAGCGTCTGCGCGACCTGGGTCAGCGTGACGCTCAGCTCCAGTGAGCCGGCCAGCCGCTCGCCGATGCGCTCGAGCACGCCGATGCGGTCGCTGCCGCCCAGGTCGCCGCGATTGCTGGTCTCGCGGGCGATGATCGCTATGCCGGTGATCTCGCCGTCCGCGGCCAGCGGCGCGGCCTGGGCCCGGATGAAGACACGGGACCCGTCGACCCGCAGGGTCGCGAACGTGCCCTCCCAGGGCCAGCCCCGCATCACCTGACGGGTCATGTCCCGCGCCTTGCGGGCGTCGCCCTCCTCGAACCCGAGCGACAGCAGCGACCGGCCGGCCAGGTGCTCGGCGTCGTCAGGGAACCCGAACAGGGAGACCGCGAAGTCATTGGCGTACAGCAGGCAGCCGTCGCGGTCGATGACCACGACGCCGGCCGCCATCTGCTCCAGCACCGCCTCGGCGCCGAGCAGCTTGCCCAGCGCCGGTCGCGCAGCCTCGCCAGGCGGACTCACGAGCTGCTCACCCACCGCCCACCTGCCCGCGCGGCCTGCCGTCACGACCGAGTGACGAACACATGCGCCGCGATCTGCCGGGGCAGGTCGCTGCCCAGGCTGTCGACCCTGTCGCCACCTGTCACCCGTATGCCTTCGTCGCTGACCGCGAGCATCACCTCGCGTCCGGGTTGTATCCCGATGTTCTTGAGTTTAAGCATCACGGCGGCGTCGCTCTGGATTTGTTCGCTAATACGGCGGACCACTACTGGCTCACCGCCCGGCAAAGTGATCTTTGTCATGGCTATGCCGGCCTCATCTAGCGCCTGAGCTGCGCGCTTAACGGCATCTTCGGGCACCCCGAGCTCGTCCAGGCCCGGAATGATATTGCCGTGCGGGCAGTGCACCGGATACTCCAGCAGCTCGACAAGCCGCCGCTCGACATTGTCAGAAATCACGTGCTCCCAGCGGCAGGCCTCGATGTGGACCTCCTCCCACGGCAGGCCGATGACGCTGACCAGCAGGCACTCGGCCAGCCGGTGCTTGCGCATCACCCGCATCGCCAGCGCGGCGCCGCTCTCGGTCAGCGCCAGCTGGCGGTCGCCCTCCACCGTGAGCAGCCCGTCGCGCTCCATCCGGGCCACGGTCTGGCTGACGGTCGGGCCGCTCTGAGACAGCCGCTCGGCGATACGGGCACGCAGCGGGACGATGCCTTCTTCCTCAAGCTCGAAGACCGTACGAAGGTACATCTCGGTCGTATCGATCAGCCCGTGCGCCGTCACGTGCACTCCTTCCAGGACTGATGCTATGTCGCGCGGGCGAAAGCGCGAACCAGCAGCGAGGATCCCGTGGCCGGAGATCGTCCTGGGCGTGGTGGCGGGTGGGTGGGTCAGGGCGCCAGCCGCTCCGGGGCCCAGCCGCCCTCGGCCGTCCGGCGGTACCGGAACCGGTCGTGCATCCGGTCCACCCGGCCGTGCCAGAACTCGATGACCTGCGGCTCGACCCGGTACCCGCCCCAGAACTCGGGCATGGGCACCGGCGTGCCCTCGGGCCAGCGCTCGCTGAGCTCGGCGTAGCGGTCCTCCAGCTCGGCCCGCGAGCCGATGACGGTGGACTGGTGGCTGGCCCAGGCGCCCAGCTGCGAGCCGCGCGGCCGCGAGTGGAAGTAGGGCTCGCTCTGCTCGGTGGTGAGCTTGGTCACGATGCCCTCGACGATCACCTGGCGCTGGATGGCGTACCAGGGGAACAGCAGGCTGGCCCGCGGCACGTCGGCCAGGTCGCTGGCCTTGCGGGAGGTGCGGTTGGTGTAGAAGGTGAAGCCGCTGGCGTCGTAGGACTTCAGCAGCACCATCCGGGCCCTGGGCCGGCCGTCGGCGGACACGGTGGCCAGCCCCATGGCGGTCGGCTCGGGCAGCCCGATGGCGACCACGTCGGCCATCCAGCGGGCGAACAGGTCCATCGGTTCGGCCGGAAGCATCGACTCATCGAGGGTCTCGTCCAGCTCACGGGTCTTGTCCTGCGCACTCACGGGTACTGATCCTCACACACCCGCCTCCCGGCCTGCCAGGGTGGTGGCATGGCCGCCGGGCAGGTAGGTCCCAGTTACCGGTACGTAGGAGGTGCGCGGTTCAATAGATCTGCTGGCCGAAAGGGCCCGCTGGCCCCCGCCGCTCGCGCACGTGCGGCCTGATCACCTGGCCAGCCCGCCGGCCCGCCGCGGATTAAGGAGACGGAGGAAGCACGCATGTCCGACTTCACGCCGGGCCTAGAGGGCGTTGTGGCATTCGAGACGGAGATCGCCGAGCCTGACAAGGAGGGCGGAGCACTTCGCTACCGGGGCGTGGATATCGAGGAACTCGTCGGCCACGTCTCCTACGGACACGTCTGGGGCCTGCTCGTCGATAACAAGTTCGCGCCCGGCCTGCCGCCGGCCGAGCCGTACCCGATCCCGGTGCACTCCGGCGACATCCGCGTCGACGTGCAGAGCGCCCTGGCCATGCTGGCCCCCGCCTACGGCATGCAGCAGCTGCTGGACATCAGCGACGAGCAGGCCAGGGAGGACCTGGCCAGGGCCTCGGTGACGGCCCTGTCGTTCGTGGCCCAGTCGGCGCGCGGCCTGGGCCTGCCCATGGTCCCGCAGAAGCGGGTCGACGAGGCCAAGACCATTACCGAGCGGTTCATGATCCGCTGGCGTGGCGAACCGGACCCCCGGCACGTCAAGGCCATCGACGCCTACTGGACGTCGGCCGCCGAGCACGGCATGAACGCCTCCACGTTCACCGCCAGGGTGATCGCCTCCACCGGCGCCGACGTGGCGGCGGCGCTGTCCGGCGCGGTCGGCGCGATGTCCGGGCCGCTGCACGGCGGCGCGCCCGCCCGGGTGCTGCACATGATCGAGGAGGTCGAGAAGACCGGCGACGCGGCCGCCTACGTCAAGCAGACGCTGGACAGCGGCGAGCGCCTGATGGGCTTCGGGCACCGGGTCTACCGGGCCGAGGACCCGCGGGCCCGAGTACTCCGGCGCACGGCCCAGGAGCTGAACGCGCCGCGCTACGAGGTCGCCGCGGCGCTGGAGAAGGCGGCGCTTGACGAGCTGCACGCGCGCCGCCCGGACCGGGTACTGGCGACCAACGTGGAGTTCTGGGCCGCGATCATGCTCGACTTCGCCGAGGTTCCCTCGCACATGTTCACGTCCATGTTCACCTGCGCCCGGACCGCGGGCTGGGCCGCGCACATCCTGGAGCAGAAGCGCACCGGCCGCCTAGTCCGGCCCAGCGCCCGGTACGTCGGCCCGCCGTCCCGGCCGGTCCGCGACGTGCCCGGCGCCGCCGAGGTTCTGGACCACAATGTCTGATCCGCGCCTGTCCGGCCTGCCGGGCTCGGCCGCGGCCCAGCCCGGGAGGACAGGAGCAGCAGCCGGACCGGGGCCAGATGGCTCCGCCAAGATCGAGATCCCGGCCGGGCTGCGGCCCGCCGACGGCCGGTTCGGCTGCGGGCCGTCCAAGGTGCGGCCCGAGCAGGTGGCTGCGCTGGCCGGGCCGGGGGCGTCGCTGCTGGGGACCTCGCACCGGCAGGCCCCGGTCCGCGCGGTGGTGCAGCGGATCCGGGAGGGTCTGGCCGAGCTTTTCGCCCTGCCGGACGGCTACCTGGTGACGCTGGGCAACGGCGGGACGACGGCGTTCTGGGAGATCGCCGCGTTCGGGCTGATCCGGCAGCGGGCCCAGCACCTGTCGTTCGGCGAGTTCTCGGCTAAGTTCGCGGCCGTGACCACGGCCGCACCGTGGCTGGACGAGCCCACCGTCATCCACGCCGCGCCCGGCTCGCATCCCGAGCCCAGCGCCGAGACCGGTGCCGACGCCTACGCCCTGACCCACAACGAGACCTCGACCGGCGTGGCCATGCCCATCCGCCGAGTGCCCGGCGCCGACGCCGACGCGCTGATGCTGGTCGACGCGACCAGCGGGGCGGGCGGCCTGCCCGTGGCGGCCACCGAGTTCGACGTGTACTACTTCGCGCCGCAGAAGTCGTTCGGGTCCGACGGCGGGCTGTGGATCGCGCTGCTGTCCCCGGCCGCCCTGGAGCGCGGCGCCGAGATCGCGGGCAGCGACCGCTACATCCCGGAGTTCCTGTCCCTCGCGGTCGCGGTGGCCAACTCCAAGCAGCAGCAGACCTACAACACCCCGGCCCTGGCCACGCTGATCATGCTGGCCGAGCAGGTGGACTGGATGCTGGCCCAGGGCGGCCTGGCCTGGACCACAGCGCGCACCGCGCAGTCCTCGGGCCACCTGTACGACTGGGCGCAGCGCTCGGACTACGCCACGCCGTTCGTGGCCGACCCGGAGCAGCGCTCCCAGGTGGTGGGCACCATCGACCTGGCCGGGGACATCGACGCCAGCGCGGTGTCGTCCATCCTGCGGGCCAACGGGATCGTGGACACCGAGTCCTACCGCAAGCTCGGCCGCAACCAGCTGCGGATCGGCATGTTCCCGGCCGTGGACCCGGCCGACGTGCA
>Ga0134126_10012668_pt1 | contig 10644 bp, 5 predicted proteins | sample KB31752_FD_96881 | JGI IMG/M metagenome (GOLD analysis project Ga0134126, IMG submission 96881) | Terrestrial soil microbial communities with excess Nitrogen fertilizer from Kellogg Biological Station, Michigan, USA - KB3-175-2 | ecosystem: Environmental > Terrestrial > Soil > Unclassified ...
CAAAACTTTTGATTGTCGTCGGGAAAAGTTCTACTACATTTCGGGCAACGCTTCATGAGTGACATCCGCTCCTGATTAAGTTGGGGTTAGACTACGGTCCAGTCGCCGCTAGCGGGCCTTGGCAAGTTTTAGTTCCAGCTGTTTGTTGCCCGGATCGAGTTCCAGCGCCCGGGTATAAGCGCGAACGGCGCTCGGTTTCTTCTTCGCTTTCAAATAACCATCGCCGACACCCTCAAAGCCGTAGACTCCCGCCAGTTGCTTTCGGTCTCCCGGTGACGCGACTCCCGCCGCTCGCTCGTAAACCACTTCCGCTTCCTCAAAACGATCCAGCGCCAGATAAGTGCGACCGAGAAGATTGATAGGCTGGAACGCGCGCGGACTGACCTCCGTAGCCAGCTTCAAGTAAGGCTCCGACTCCTCAAACCGCTTGAACACTACGAACATCCGGCCGAGTAAATAAAGTGAGGTGGAATTGCGAGCATCAAGCTCGAGGGCTCGCTTCAAGACGGGTTCCGAGTTTTGCCATTGCTGTTCGGCTTGTAACGATTCAGCAATAAGATTCAAGGTCGCAGGATCTTTCGCTAACTGCGTCGCCTTGTCATAAAGCGGCGTGGCCTCGTTTGCCTTTCCCATCCGCTTGAGTACACGCGCGAGGTGAGCATAGGCCACCGGAAATTCCGGATCGAGTTCCACCGCGCGTCGGTAAGCATGCTCGGTTTCATTGTTGAATACACCACGCGACTGCAACGCGACCCCCAGCCGATCCCAGGCGGTCGCATTCTGCGGCGCCAGTTGTACAGCTCGACGCGCAAAGTTTTCGGCGTCGGCAAAACGACTGGCATTGTCTCCACCAGTGCGTGGCTGCACCAGTACCACGCTCAACGCAACCAGCGCGTCCACATTTGTCGGACTCCAAAGTGCGGCATTTCGGTAAGCAGCTTCCGCCTCTTCCCAGCGTTGCTGATCGGAATAAATATTGCCGAGCCCGTAAGCAGCGCGACCATCCTTGGCATTAATCTTCAAAATGCTCTGGTAGGAACTCTCGGCTTCAGCAAACCGTTGCGCGTCGCGAAACTGGTTTCCCTTGTCCAGCAAGTCTTCAATCTTGTCCTCCGAACCTGTGTTCGCGGCCGTGGTTCGCGTAGCGGTACCGCGTCTGGTCGTTGTTGTTCGAACTGTTCGTTTTTTCGACTCTGGATTCTTTGGTCTAAAAATCCCAGCGCCTCCAATTACGTCAGAGCCGACGTCCTGACCGAGAGCACACACCCCGGCGCCGGACAGCACAACAGACAACACAAGAAACCCAAAAACTGAACGAAAAATCGAGAACGCTCTCATCGATTCTCTCCTGTTAGAATGTGATTTTAGCCCGCCCCAACCCGGCTGCCCGTCTGAGTCCGGCTGGAATCACCGGTACGATGACATGGTTAGCAACATTTTCACGAGATTAAATAAACCGTGGCGGATTGTAGCGCAGTTTGCGAAAGATGAGCTAACACGCTGGTGCACTTACTGGGCCGAACGCACCAGGCGAAAGCCGTAATTTGGATTTCTGAAATCGGGTGCAAACCAATCTCGGTAAGTCGCGGAAATCGGAATCTGCCGGTCGTCTGGGTCACTGGCGTATGATCCGCCTCTAACCACCACCCAGTCTCTATAGGCCGCGGGAATTTGGGTTGTGCCGGTATAAAGAGACGCCTTCGAAGAGGTCCACTCCCAAACGTTGCCGATGAGATCGACCACACCCCAGCGGTTTTTGCCGTCAGGATAAGAGCCAACCGGCTGCGTAGCTGCCTCTTTCACCACCGCGCGGTTAGAGGCCCAGGCGTTGCCCCAGGGAAAGGATTTGTATTCGCCGCCGCTGCGCGCAGCAAACTCCCACTCGTCTTCCGTCGGCAAACGGTAAGTAACTCCATCTCGTTTCGAGCGCCAGGCCGCAAAGGCTTCAGCATCCCTGGCCGAGACGTTTACAACTGGCCAGCGCTCCTGACCCGCCAAAGGCCGTCCTCTTACCCAGTGGCTGGGCGCAGCGTAGTTCATGTCGCGAACGAAATCAGCATACTCGGCGTTGGTAACCTCAGTACGGTCCATCAGAAACTTTTGCACGGTCACACTGTGTTCCGGTTGCTCCTGCGGCGGGCCATCGTTACGACCCATTTCGAACGTTCCACCGGGAATCTCAATGAGGTCTGCTTTGTTTTCGTTAACCGGACTCGCGGCGGGCGTGGGACTGGCACCAGGCCCGGGCCCGGCAATCCGCGTCGCTCGCGAGCGCATCCATAGGAACGCTCCGATCGCGCCGCCAACCAAAATGACAAGCACAACCGCCGCGCCGATCATCAACAAGGCATTACTTTTCGGCTTAACTGCCGGCGTGATGTGAGGTCGACTGTCATAGAGCGTGGCATCGACCGCCCCGCCAGGAAAACTGTTATTTCCAACCGCTTCAGTTCTGACACTCTGGTGTATTTGCGCGCTTGTTCCTGGATCGACAACGGTGGTAGTCGCGGGAGCCGGCGGCATGCTGGTGGCGAGACGCGCCAGGCGTTCTTCAAGTTCTTTCGCCTGCCGCTCCACTCGCTCCATCTGCTCGCGCTGTTGACGCTCACGGGCTTCGCGTTCTTCCCTTTCCTTCTGGGCCCGCTCTTCTTGTTCTTTACGCTTGAGTTCTTTCTCTTCCTCGGCCTTGCGGCGTTCTTCCGCCTCGCGCATTAATTCTTCCTGCGCAATTCTCTCCTTCTCTTTTTGCTCCTGCTCATGAGCAGCGCGTGAAGCCGCAAGCTTCGCCTGATCCTCGGCGCTCAACTGCGACGAACTAACCGTACCCGCCATCGAATCGAATGAGGCACCGAAGTTTTGCGAAGTCTCGCCGGTACTGGCGGCCGGTGAATACAAGGTCTGGTCCGGGACGGGAGCGGTTTGTCTTCCGGGTCCTATCGTCACCCCACCCTCAGCCACTGCTTGTTTGAGTTCTTTTATGAATGCCTCAACCGATGGAGTCCGAGCCGCAATCTCCTTTTCCAACGCATGCCGGACGACAGCCTCAAGCTGCGGCGACACCTCGATGCCCGCCGACTTAAACGACGGCGGCGGCAGCGTTAGATGCTTCTTCATTATTGAAGGAATGGAAGAACCCTTGAACGGCACATCTCCCGTGAGCATCTGGTAAAGAATAATTCCCAGGCTGTAAACGTCGGCGCGGGCATCAGGTTCATCGTCGGACCACTGTTCCGGCGCCATATAAAAAGGAGAGCCCATCAGGCCACTGGTCTTCGCCTGTATGAAAGATCCTAAAAGTTCACCCGACTTGATCTTCGCCAAACCGAAATCCAGGATCTTTAAACCTTCGGAGATCGACTGGCCCTGCTGGGTCATGATGTTCAAGGGCTTCAGGTCGCGGTGCACAATGTTTTGCTTGTGTGCAGCTCCGACTCCGGCGCCAATAGCGGAAGCGAACTCCAAAGCCCGCTCAGGCGCCATCACTTTTTCTTCTGCCAGAATGTCCTGCAGTGACTGCCCGCTGACGAACTCCATTACCAGAAAGGGCATCGTGCCGCGCACCACACCAAAGTCAGTAACGGCAATAATGTTTTGGTGACGAATGGCTGCGGCCGCAAGCGCTTCCTGCCGAAAACGCGTGACGAGCATCGGATCGTTGCCGACGAGATCCGGCAAGATGACCTTGATGGCGTGAGATGTCTTGAGAAAAATATGCCGGGCTTGAAAAACCACGCCCATTCCACCCTGGCCAAGTCGTCGTTCCAATTGGTAGCGCGCGTCGAGGACAGGCTCGCCCAGCAGCGATGGTGTTGTGGCATCGCCGTCTTGCGGACAGTGGATAACTTCGTCAGAGAAACAGCGCCTACAGGCTGGACATTCTTTCATTTATGAGCCCGGTACAAAGCGGCCGACGGCAAGAAGGATTTCGCAACCCAATACGGCAAAGGTAGCAGTCGCAGAGTGATTCTAACGGCTGCGGTGTAAGCAAGCAACCGGCAAGATGCTTTGCGGCAAGGCTTTGGAGAGAACTACCTTGCGTCCTGTCAGCGATGCAATCCAAGGTTGCCTGTTAATCTCAACCGGCGCGAGGGCAGTAGCCCGACAGTTATGGAGGGCTCCCGCTGTCGATTAGGAGCTCCACATAACTGTCGGGCTACTGCCCCGGCCCAGCTCTACTGCCGCGAAACTACTTGATCACCACATTCACCAAACGTTGCGGCACGACGATGACTTTGACGACCTCATGGCCCTCAATGATGGCTCGGATCTTCTCATCATTGAGGGCAGCCGTGCGCAGCTCTGCTTCTGTAACCTGAGGCGAAACCAGTAAGCGCGAACGCAGTTTCCCATTGACCTGGATTGGAATCTCGAGTTCATCCAGCTTCGCTAACTCCGCATCAGCCTGCGGCCACCGTCCGGATTTCAAAAGCCCGCCGGTATGGCCCAGGTGCTCCCACATTTCCTCGGCAGCGTGAGGCGAGAACGGCGCCAGCATAAGCACTAACGTCTCCAACGCTTCACGCACCGCAAACGCGTCGGCTTCACTTGCGGTGGCGGGCTCAGTCTCAAAGGCGCTGAGCTCGTTGAACAACTCCATCAGGGCCGCCACGATCGTGTTCAAATGCAGATTCTCAAAGTCACTCGTGACTTTGGCGATCGTTTGGTGAGTCTTGCGACGTAACGCGCGTCCCCCTTCACTCGGCTCCTCGCTGGCGACTGCCGCGCTACTATTTGCCAGACGCTCGTGCCAGCGCCACACCATCGTGTAAACGCGTCGCAAAAATCTGACTGCGCCTTCGATGCCGCTTTCAGACCAGCGCAGCTCGTTTTCAACCGGCGCAGCGAACAGCACAAACAGACGCGCCGCATCAGCACCAAAGGCTGCAATCATTTCGTCGGGATCGACGCCGTTACCGAGACTCTTCGACATAGCTTTCCACTCGTCAGTCTCTTGAACGCGATTCGTTACCATTCCTTGCGTCAGCAGCTTCTTCACCGGCTCAGCAAAAGAAACCAGGCCAAGGTCGCGCATGAACTTGGTCCAGAAGCGCGTGTAAATGAGATGCATGACCGCATGCGAGTCCCCACCGATGTATTGGTCCACCGGCGTCCATTGTTTAGCGATCTCCGGATCGAATGGCGCTGATTCGTTGCGCGGATCACAATAGCGAAAGAAGTACCACGATGAGTCCACGAACGTATCCATGGTGTCAGTGTCGCGACGCGCCGGCGCATTACAGTTAGGGCAGGTTGTGTTGACAAAGTCTGCCACTCCGGCTAACGGCGACTCACCCGAGCCCGTAAACTCGGCCCGATCCGGCAACTGAACCGGCAAATCCTTCTCCGGCACCGGAACCATTCCGCACTTTTCGCAATAGATGATCGGCACCGGAGCGCCCCAAAAACGTTGGCGCGAGACACCCCAATCGCGAATGCGATAGGTGATTGCCGCCTGCCCAAAACCGTGTGCTTCGGCGTACCCGGCCATCTCGACGATCGCATCCAGGGAAAGTTTTCCACTCCAATCACCGGAGTTAACCAAAATGCCGTAGTCCATAAAGGCGTGTGGCATCGCGGTGGATTGATCTTCGTGTGAGGGATCATGGGCGATCGATTCCTGTTCGTGCGAGATGCGCTCGATCACGCGACGAATTGCCAACGAATACTTTTGCGCGAATTCGAAGTCGCGATCGTCGTGCGCCGGCACGCTCATCACCGCTCCAGTGCCGTACTCGATCAGCACATAGTTTGCCACCCATACGGGAATGCTCTCGCCGCTAAAAGGGTTAACGGCCAGAATGCCGGTGTTGATTCCCTCCTTCTGTTCTTCCTCGTCCACAGTGCGCCCGCGCGCAGCTTTCTCAGTTTTCACCCTTTCCGCAAAAGCCATCACCTGGTCCTTCAACGCAGACGCTTCGAGGAGTTCATCAACCAACGGATGCTCGGCTGAAAGGACGATCGCCGTCGCACCGAAGATAGTGTCGATACGGGTGGTGAACACACGAATACTGTGGGCGCTGTCTTTCACTGCGAAGTCGATGAAGGCGCCTTCGCTGCGACCAACCCAGTCGCGCTGGCGTTTCAGAACCTTCTCCGGCCAGGTGTTTTCGATTTGCTTGATATCCTCGACCAGTTGTTCGGCGTATTCAGTTATGCGAAAGAACCACTGCTCGAGATCTCTCTTCTCGACCTCCGTGCCGCAACGCCAGCAGACGCCTCCCGAAGACTGTTCATTTGAAAGTACCGTGCTCTCCCGCGGACACCAGTTAACCGGCGACTTTTTCTTGTAAGCCAACCCACGTTCGTACATTTTCAAAAAGAACCATTGGTCCCACTTGTAATACTCGGGCCGGTGCGCGGCGATCTCTCGCGACCAGTCGTAACTGACCCCCAGCCGCTTCATCTGGCCGCGCATGTGGACAATATTTTCCTCGGTCCAATCACGCGGATTAACGCCGCGTTTGATCGCAGCCTGTTCGGCAGGCTGGCCAAAACTGTCCCAGCCAATCGGGTGCAAAACGTTGAAACCCTGCAGGCGCTTGTACCAGGCGAGCGCATCACCGATGGCGTAGTTGCGCACGTGGCCCATGTGCAGGAAGCCCGACGGGTAGGGCAACATTTCGAGACAATAAAACTTCGGGCGCGGGTCGCTTTCAGCAACTTCGAATGCTTTCGTTTGCTCCCAATGCTGCTGCCACTTTTTTTCTATTTGTTCCGGAAAATATTTTTCATCCATGATTGTTTTTCCTGACGGTGTCTACACTTAACACGAATTATTTGTAACGCAAACTGTCAGTTTGCGATTTCTGGTCGGACCGCAGACTGTTAGTTTGCGTATGCACCTGCCGCCATCGGCATCGGCGCAATCTAAGTTGTAGTTAGGGATTCGCCGCTCCGCTATAGCGCGCTTTAGACAGCGCAACGCAGAAGCGGCACCGTTAGGAGGAGTTTCGAGACTGGCTGAAAATTCTTCATCATTCTTGGTGCGGCAGCATCCTAACGCAAGACTACTTTTCTTGTCTAACCTCTCGTAACTAGAAAACTTCAAACTTGATTGGTGGGCCTGGGGTTTGGCTTCGCCGTTCCGGTGCGCGGCAAGTCTCTGACTTGCCGAAGCCTTTGAGGAAATTGCCTTAGGTCTTTGACCTACTTTGGGGTCACAGACCCCCGGTTTATTAGGTTGAGCTTCGGCAAGTCAGAGACTTGCCGCGCACCAAAACGGCAGAGCCGCGAGCTTCGGAATCCCATAAACACTCTCACGTCTCACTCACTGTCAGCCTGGGTTCCTCCACAAACGAGCGCAGCAGGTTCAAGTTTTTCAAGTCTGCCCTGGGATCGTCGTAGGGGGTTTCGAGAATGAAGGCTGCGTGAGCCAGCCTGGGATGTTGAGCCACGCGGCGTAGCGCTTCAGTGCCAATATGCCCCTCGCCGATGTGCCAGTGACGATCGACGCGAGAATTGTAAGCAGCGCGAGAGTCGTTAAAATGAATGGCGCGAACGTTTCGCGTTCCGACTGTGCTCTTTAGTTTATCGATTAGCGCTTCCAGACCATCTTCTTCACGGATGTCGTAGCCGGCGGTGAAGGCGTGAGCAGTGTCAAAGCAAACCCCTAGCGGAAGCTTCGGACAGGTATCCATAATTTCGCGCAGATGCTCAAAGCGGTGCCCGATACACTCCCCTTGCCCGGCGGTGTTCTCCAGAAGGATCTTCAAGCCGCCGAATTTCAAACGCCGGCAGGCGAACTTAAGACTCTCGGCGCACATGCGTATACCATCCGCTTCACACGCTCCCCGCGCACTGCCTGGGTGGACCACGAGATAGTCGGCACCGAGTAGAATTGCCCGCTCAAGCTCTTCGCGAAAAGAAGCGCGCGACTTTTGCAGCATTTGTTCATCAGCTGCGGCGAGGTTCACCAGATAGTTGCAGTGGATTACAACCGGAGTAAGTTTAGTAAGCCGGCGTGTCTTACGAAATAAGGCGATGTCTTCGAACGTGAGGGGCTTGGCCATCCAGCCGCGAGGATTGCGCGAGAAGATTTGAACCGTATCGCAACCCGTATCCTTAGCGACCAGGAGCGCCTCGTGTAAGCCGCCCTTGATCGGAGCATGGAAACCAATACGCGGAACTCGCTTCTTAGAAATTGTTTACCCACCGTCCATTCTGAGATATCGATTAAGCAGCGCTGCTGCCCTCCGTGCGGAAGACGGCAAAGCCGGTAGTGCAGCGAAGACCGGTGCCCAGTAGTTCTACTGGTTCGCTTCCAACACGCGCAGCATGTTCCTACCAAGAATCTTATCGACGTCGCTTTCTGAATAGCCGCGTCGCAACAACTCGCGCGTAAGGTTCGGCAGTTGGGAGATATCGGCGAGGTCACTGAGCGTCGACTGCACGCCATCAAAGTCTGAACCAATTCCGACGTGATCAACCCCCACCAATTTCACCACGTGATCGATATGATCAGCCAGCCGCGAGACTGCAACCGGCGGCAGTCGTTTCGCAAACTCCTCGCGTCTCACTCGATCGCGCGCGAGCTTCTTGTGCGCGACGTCGCCCTTCTCTTCGTCTGAGGCACGCTTAACGTCGTCAGCAATTTCGGCGTCAACTTTCTTTTTCTTTTCGCTCCAGCCAGGCTCGAGGTGTTCGGGATAGAAGATCACATTTACAACACCGCCGGTTTTGGCGATCGCCTGAATCATCTCATCAGTGAGATTCCGCGGAACGTTTGCGATTGCGCGGCAACCGGAATGCGTCGCGATCACCGGTTTAGTTGAAGTATTGACGATGTCCCAAAACGTTTTGTCGGAGACGTGTGAAACGTCGACCATCATGCCAAGCCGGTTCATTTCACGAACAACAGCGCGGCCAAATTCATTCAGCCCGCGCGTCTTACCTACATCGTCACCGGACGAGCCGGCCCAGCTCAAGCTCTCCGTCCAGGCGGGCGACATGTAGCGCACGCCAAGGTTGTAATAGCGCTCGACGTTCTCGATCTTCTCATCGATCGCATAGCCGCCCTCCAATCCGGTTAATGCCGCTAGTTTTCCTTCTGCAGTGATGCGGCGTATGTCGGCAGCCGTGGTTGCAAACTCCCAGGTCTCAGGATGTCGTTCGGACAGCGCCCGCACCGCCGCGATCTGGTCATCGGCCCGCTTCATCGCCGTCTGGCCGCCGCCCCCAAATAATTGAGGCTCAACCCAGATCGAAAAGAATTGGGCGTCGAGTCCGCCTTCGCGAGCGCGGATCGAATCGAAGTGTCCATCAGTAAGACGCTGGGACAGGTCCACGTGTTCATCGAGCAGGCGTTGCGGCGTGTCGGCGTGCATATCGATAGCAATAGCTCGCCGGTGAATCGTATTTACATCGTCCGCCGTTTGTGGCGTTGCTGTAGATGGAGTGTCAGTTTTTTCAGTCATGCGACAATTCGTATAAAGAACGGAAACCAGGATAAGTATGACCAGAATCAGATAATGAATCGGGCGCTCAACCAAGCGTACAGCCAGACGAGACTTCCACAGCGTCCTGCACTTCACAGGAAAGCGCGACGGATTGAAAGTCTTTGCTAATTGCTGAAGCATTTTTGATGTTACTTTGCGAACCTTATTCAATCAAGCGTGAACCAGATGCGGGCCTTGCCAACGAAAGGAGCCTTACTGTATCGTGCGATGTTCTCGATAACTGTTTGGTAAGCACCGCCCCAACCTTTCTGAAAGGAACCGGTCTTCCTGTAAAATAGGGTCTTCAAGGACCGTTTCCTATTTGACTTGTTATTTAGATTTCCTCGCTGCTGGTTCCTGAAATTGATCGTAAGGAGAAGAACAACATGTTCTCAAACGAAGACAAAAAGAAAAACATAGCAACTCCAAAAATTTGTGACGTCGTTTGGCATGACGGTGAGTTCATCGCCTGGAACGACGCGCGCGTGCACGTCATGTCTCACGTTCTTCATTATGGCTCGAGCATCTTCGAGGGCATCCGTTGTTACGCGACTAAACAGGGTCCGGCAGTCTTTCGTTTGAAGGAACACATGCAGCGATTTTTAAATTCGGCGAAGATCTATCGCATGGATCATGACCGAACTTTGGAGCAGTTGTGCGACGCTTCGGTTGAGTTAGTGAGACGAAGCGGTTTGGAACAGTGCTATATCCGGCCCATCCTCTTCCGCAGCCTTGACGAGGAGCGACCCGCTTTCGGAGTCAATCCCTTCCCTAACCCTTTGGCCTGTTACATCGGCGCCTGGGATTGGGGCAAGTATCTTGGGGACGAAGCGATCGAAAAAGGCGTTGATGTATGCGTTTCAACCTGGAACCGGCTGACGCCAAACTCCATGCCTGCGATGGCCAAGAGCGGCGCGAACTACATGAACTCACAGCTAATTAAAATGGAAGCGCTGCTCAACGGTTTTGCTGAAGGCATCGCGCTCGATGACCGGGGCTATGTGTCGGAAGGCTCAGGCGAGAACATTTTCACGGTCAGCAATGGGATGGTTCTGACTCCGCCACTCTCGTCGTCAATCCTGGCAGGAATTACCCGCGACAGCGTGATTCAGATTTGTCACGAGTTGGAAATTCCCGTGAAGGAACGAAGCATTCAGCGCGCCGCCCTTTACGTAGCCGACGAACTCTTCTTCTCGGGCACCGCCGCCGA
>Ga0134126_10012669_pt1 | contig 10644 bp, 8 predicted proteins | sample KB31752_FD_96881 | JGI IMG/M metagenome (GOLD analysis project Ga0134126, IMG submission 96881) | Terrestrial soil microbial communities with excess Nitrogen fertilizer from Kellogg Biological Station, Michigan, USA - KB3-175-2 | ecosystem: Environmental > Terrestrial > Soil > Unclassified ...
CCGGACTGCGAAGCCTTTGTGGAGGTGGCCCCGAACCGGTTCCAACGCCTGAAGATTGAGTTTGAAAAAGAGAGCCGTAATTTCCTAAAACATGGACACGATCCGAATGGCTGCGACTTGATTGTGTGCTGGGAACACAATTGGCCGGAGTGTCCAGTGGAGGTGCTGGCACTAAGGGACGTGATTCTTGGAAAACAAAATCTACTAGAAAAACCAAAAGGCAAAACCTTACCGCTGATTAACGCTGATGGGAAAGACAGGCTTTAGCTGTTAGCCATTGGCTCTTAGCTTTGTGTTTTGGCTTTCGGCCCGGCGGATGCGCAGGGAAAAGGCAAAACCTTACCGCTGATAAACGCTGATGACACTGATCGGAAAAAGCAAAAGCTTACCGCGGATCAACGCGGATGAGCGCGGATCGGAAGAGGAAGAAGAATAAACCTACCGCGGAGGCACGGAGACACGGAGAAAACCGTAAAGCTCAGAGAACTTGATTGAAATCCAACTAGCTACTTTAGTTTGCCCCGGCCTAAATCCACCGCTTTGAGTGGTTGAAAACCACCATCGCGTGCCGCTAGCTATCTTTACCTCCGCTAAACAGCACGGAATCATGCAGATACCTCGCCGTCCGATTGGCACGGCAGTTGCAATTACCTTGTCAACGGTTGATGTCAGTAGCTTTACAAGAGGGAAGTTTTCGGATCGGGCGCGACGACGCGCCCGGTTTGAGGTCCTTCACTCGCTGCAAAAGAGGCCGCTTGTTCAGGATGACGAGTTGAGGCGCGACGGTTTGGTGGCGCGCAACGAGATAAAAGAGGACCCATGAAAACGGTGAGACGTTTAGCAATCATATTATTTGCGTTGGCAGGATTGGCGGGCGGTGCATGGGCGCAGGCGTATCCGCCGGGGCCAAATGGGGAGACGTCATCGAGCGAGGCAGCAGCGCCTGCGAGCGACGGGCAAGGACCAGCGCTGGCGCAGGATTATCCCCAAGGTCCCAATGGGGAAACGGCGCCGAATGGAGAAGCAGCTCCCAAGAGCGAAGGGCCGGCGCCTGTGGTGGCGAGAATCAGCTTGATCCACGGCGACGTATCCACGCAGCGCGGTGATAGCGGGGATTGGGGCAGCACGTCAATCAACGCGCCGGTGGTGCGTGGTGACCAGGTTGCCACCGGCGAGAATGCGCGTACGGAAATTCAGCTTGATTACGCCAATATCCTGCGGCTGGCGGCGCATAGCCAGGCCAAGATTGCCGACCTGACGCCCAGGCGCATACAAGTGCAGATCGGACAGGGATACGCAAGTTACACCATGTTCAAAGGCAGCGAAGCGGACGTGGAGATTGATTCGCCGAATGTGGCGGTGCGTCCGCTCACGCCGGGACGCTACCGCGTACAGGTGAATTCAGACTCTGAGACTGACGTGATCGTGCGGGAAGGCGAAGCCGAAATCACCACGCCCCAGGGTAGCGCTCGGGTGCATGCGGGAGAGATCATCAGTATCCGCGGAACGGACCAGCCGGAGTATAAAGTCAGCAGCGCGCCCGACAGAGACGATTGGGACATTTGGAACAACGAGCGCGACCACGTGGTGCGCGACTCGCAGAGCGTCGGCCATACTAACCGCTATTACACCGGTGTGAGTGATCTGGATAGCTACGGACATTGGGTTTACGTCCCGGGTTACGGCAATGTTTGGCAACCTTATCAGGAAGCAACGTGGGCCCCATATCAGACGGGAAGATGGGTTTGGGAACCATATTACGGCTGGACTTGGGTGTCTTATGAGCCGTGGGGCTGGGCGCCATACCACTATGGCAGGTGGTTTTATTACGGAAATAACTGGTGCTGGTGGCCTGGACCGCTTTATGTAGGCTATCGCCCGCTGTGGTCGCCGGCATTCGTTTTCTTTGTCGGATTTGGGCATCGCGCCGGCTTCGGCTTTGGTTCCATCGGATGGTTCCCCGTGGGGCCCGCCGATCCCTTTTATCCCTGGTATGGACGCGGCTTTAACCGCGTGAACGTGGTCAACATCACGAATATTACCGTGTTCAACGGTAGACGTCGTGGTGAGTTCATTGCTCCGCTCGCTGTGCGCGGACGTCAGCCGTATTTCTCTAACGCGCGTCTGGCGTTGACCAACCCGCACATTCGCGGCTCGATCACCAGCGTGTCAGCCGATAATTTTGGCCGGGGCGGCCATGAAGGATGGCGACATGGCGTGGAAGAGCGTGAGCTGCGTACCTCCAGCGTAATGACCGGGAACGTTCCAGTTGTCCCCTCGCGCGAGAGCCTGCATGCTGGTAGCGGCAATGTCGGCGCACCGGCAGGTATACAGACACGCAACAGTGATCGCTTCTTTACCAAACACGCACCTCCGTCCGGACCAGAATCGTTCCATGATCAGGCCGCGCGCGTGCAGCGGGTTGTAGGACCGGAAGCTCCCGGCGCAACCCACGGCAATTCCGGCACCGGCGTAAATGCGCGGACTGGCAACATTGAAGGTCCGAGATCCGGCGGCGCTAGCGCTGGCTCCGCAAATAGCAACTCGGCACAGGATCATTCGCGCACCGACCACAGCGGTTGGAACAAATTTGGCTCGTCGGCCAGCCATTCCGGTGGCAATGCCGGCAATAGCCGCTCTGAATCGTCAGGAAATCCGAAAACTTCTTCCGGCGGAGTAAATGATCGTCAGATGAACGACCGCCAGATGAATGGCCGCCAGATCAATGATCGCCAGGCTACGTCCGGAAGCTCGCAATCTTCTGACCGTTCCGCTGGCCAGACTTCGCGCACGCCGGAAAGCGGCGGTTGGCAGAAATTTCCATCCAGCGCCGACCGGGGTTCGGGTGCTGGCCACGGCTCAACCCAAGATCACAGCTCCGGCGTAGATCACGGTTCAGGTCCTGGAATTTCAGCCGCAGACCGCGTTGACCATACATCGCAGGGCAGCTCTGGCGGAAACAGCAGGCCTCCGCTGGATCTGCATCGGCCAATCGTAACGCCCAGGGAACAGCCGGGCAATTCGTCGCCCACGCAGCGGAGCGAGCCCAGATACAACCCGCCGGCACAGCACAATGAGCCCCGCTACAATCCGCCAGCGCCCCGAAACGAATCTCGCGGTTCATACTCGGGCTCGGGGTCGCGCAATAGCGGTGGGAGCGGTGGCAGATCATACTCGCGCAGCGGCGGATCGTCATCTCATAGCGGCGGAGGAGGTTCATCGTCACATGGTGGCGGAGGCGGCCACAGCGACTCACACTCGGGCTCTAGCTCTCATCGTTAGCGGTGGCAAAGTCTCAGGTTTTGGTCGACGAAAAAGAAAGAGCGACGGACAACCAACCGTCGCTTTTTCTGCTTTTCAAGGATGAAAACGGACCGTTTACCAGACGCCTTTATCGCTGCCGGTAATTCTGAACGCCACGGCTGCGGCTGAAGCCAGCGGCGGCAACAAGCTCAGGCGAAACGTTGCGGGAACATTGCCGCTGAAAGCTGCCTGGGTAATTTGTTTTGTATAGAGCCGCGCTCCGTACGGCATAATGGGCACGCGCAAGAAGCGCGCGCGTGTGTAAATCTTGTCGCCATTCACGGTGGCATCTTTAATTACTTCTTCCGGCAACTCAAGCGGCGTCCCGCGATACCGCTGCACGTAATCGGAAACAATCTTCAGGAAGCTGGCAACGCCTGGCCAAATACCCGCTACCGTGGCGGCCGCGCGCAGTTCGCGGAAATCGACTTTGCCGGATTCCACAATCGTCGTGGCGTTCAGGATGTCGCACACGCGGAAGTAAAAATGGCGATACATGCGCTGCAACGTCGCGGCAAAGATCCGCTCTTCAGGCGCTGGCACATAAAACGTATTTCCGTTCAACCGAATCGTCACCCTGCGATCAATGCACCGCTTGGCCAGGCCAATGTGCTCTCCGGTCTGGCCCAGGCGGCCAACATGTGTCTCTATCGACTCGGGCAACCCCGGAATGGAAAAATTCCATTTGCAGGCCAGCCGGTCTCCCCAGCTACGCGCCTCCACCTTGCCGCCAAAGCGCTTGGTGAAAACATTCACAATCTTGGTCTTGGGGCCGGTTGAAACCAGGTCAAGGTCATTGCCCAGGTCGGGCCAGTGGTCCAGCGTCTTCATCACCACGGTGGGACAGCCTTCTTCTTCCAGCGCATTACATACCTGCTCCAACCGGTTCAACGCATTGGAGATGCGGGCGCGCTCTTTTGCCAGCGTTCCCACCGCCCAGGCTTGGATATCTGCATTTCCGCGATTGCCGGCAACGCGATTCAGCACCTCAAACGCTCGGATCACCACATGGTTGGAATCCGCCAACTCCACAAAATCCTGCCGCTGTTGCGGCGTAAGCGAGCTAAGCATGGGAATAAGGTCAGACGCCGAAGCGGGCCGCAAAGTTAACTTTAAGAATGCGTCAATATACTGGGATTCGTTCTGTATTGCTGTGGCCATGGGGACCGGGAACTCCTGGGATGATTGCTCGTAAGCTGGTTGCTTCGAAAACTAGGATGTGGGTTGCTGCTTTCAGGTTGGCAGGGATGGAGAGCAATCGGCAGCCAGAATTCATAATTGATTTACCGCAAAGGGCGCAAAGTACAGAAGAAGAAACGTGAGGAAAACTTTACAAGCACAAGAGAAACAGGTAGATGTCGAGCTTTTTGATCCAAATCGTCCTCCCCGATCTTTGCGCCCGTCGCGTCCTTTGCGGTGAAAGCTCTTCTGGCTGAACGCTGCCTGCTTCCTTATATAATCGACCGTTCATACAAGCTTGCTTGCCTAGGAGTCTCGTTTGGCATTTGACGACTTAAGACAATGGATCGCCGAGCTGGATCGCGCCGGTGAACTGAAGAAGATCAAGACTGAAGTCGATCCCATTCTGGAGATCACTGAGATCGCCGACCGAGTGTCCAAAGGCGCGGCCAAAAAGTATGGACGCCCCGGCGGGCCGGCGCTGCTCTTTGAAAACGTGAAAGGCGCAAACGGCGTTCCCGTCCTGATCAACCAGTTTGGCTCAGAGCGGCGCATGCAGATGGCGCTGGGCGTGGATTCCCTGGACGAAATTGCCGATCGAATCCGCCAGTTGCTCAATATGAAGTCGCCGGAAGGCTTTCTGGAAAAACTAAAAATGCTGCCTATGCTGGCGGATATGGGCAAATTTTTTCCTAAAGTCGTTCCCACAGGCCCTTGTAAAGAGGTCATAAAGAAGGAAAGTTTTTCTCTGCTTGATTTTCCCATCCTGCAATGCTGGCCGCAGGATGGCGGGCGATTCATTACGCTGCCCTGCGTCATCACCCGCGACCCTAAAACAGGAAAGCGCAACACCGGCATGTACCGCATCCAGGTTTATGACGCCACCACGGCCGGAATGCACTGGCAGCGCCAAAAAGTTGCCGCCGAACATTACCGTGACATGCTTCGCCAAGGCGCTGCAGCAGGAAGCGACAAAACCCGTGTGGCACAGCCGCCCTCGGCTGCGAGAGAAAAAAGTGGAGTGCAGGCGCCCTCGCCTGCGGAGAGACGTTCAGCCGTCGATATCATGGCCCGCTCCGGCGGAGGAGGCTCCATGCTCGCCCCCGGCGATCAACCCAGCGGGACCATGGAAGTAGCTGTCGCCATCGGCACCGAACCCGCGCTTACTTTTTCCGCCATCGTTCCTGCGCCGCCGGAAATAGAAGAATTCATCATCGCCGGATTCCTTCGCCAGAAACCTGTCGAACTGGTGAAGTGCGAGACGGTTAATCTGGAAGTTCCTGCGTCGGCAGAAATCGTGCTTGAAGGTTACGTTAAGCTCGACGAGCTGCGTACCGAAGGGCCATTCGGCGACCACACCGGTTTCTATTCTCTGGAAGATGAGTACCCGGTCTTTCACGTCACCTGCATCACGCACCGTAAGAACCCGATTTATGCCACCACCATTGTGGGCAAGCCGCCCATGGAAGACGCATGGATGGGCAAGGCCGTGGAGCGTATTTTCCTGCCGCTGATGCGGCTCACGCTGCCGGAAATCGTGGACGTGAACCTGCCGGTGGAAGGTGTGTTTCACAATCTGATGATCGTCTCAATTCGCAAATCCTACCCCGGGCACGCGCGCAAAGTGATGAGCGGTATCTGGGCGCTGGGACAGGCCATGTTCACCAAATGCGTCGTGGTGGTCGATGAAGATGTAAACGTGCAGGATATCGGCGAAGTGGTGCTGAAAGTTTTCAACAATATTGATCCTGAGCGGGATATTCAATACACGCTCGGCCCCGTGGATTCGCTTGACCACGCTTCACGGCTTCCCAACTTTGGCTCCAAAATGGGCATTGACGCCACCCGCAAATGGCCCACTGAAGGCTTCACCCGCCCCTGGCCCGACGAGATCCTGATGGACGAAAAAACCAAGGCGCAGGTGGACAAGAAATGGAAAGAGTTGGGAATTGAGTAGGAACGCTTTTGCCGCAGATTTGCGTTGATGCGCGCAGATGAGGATAGGCTGGAAAGGCCGTTAAAGGTCGCATATTTCGCCCGCAGAATTTACTCATTGCTATGATTCGTGTTTATTCGCGGCAAAAAATTTTCTGACCCGGCTTTAGCCTCTGATCAATACCGTTCTCAGCCAAAAACATCTTGCGGATCGTAAGGAATCCCATTCTCCTTTAAAAAAGTTAGGAACTCTTCCTCATAAGTCGTCGAGGCATGATACTGCTCCTGATGTTGGATGTACTTCACCACCCTTCCAACGTGGGCTTTGCTGATGCTGCATCCGCCATAGCCTTCTTGCCAGAAAAAACTATCTACATGGCGGTTCATCCATTCAGCCGATGTTGCCTGTATCTTAAGCACCATCTCTTCCATGGAAATCGTGGGCGGAGGCTCAAGCAGGAGATGGACGTGGTTTGTAGTGCCTCCAATCGCATGCACGCCTATCTGGTCCTGCTTGCATATGCTTGCCATGTGAGTCCATAAGCGTTCCTTCATATCATCGGGAATCGTCGGGTGACGACCCTTGGTGCTGAACATTACATGAACAAAAAGTTCGTGGCGTATACGCGACAAAGCTTTACCCCCTTACGCAACTCATGCAGGTTGACTCGCCATTCTATACTTGGCGTTCCCTCGTGCAGAAAGAACCCTGATTATGGCCGCGCCGGCGAACTGTCATTGATTTGCAGCCCTCTTGTGCTATGCTTGACTAGTCAGACTGGTCAGAATATGAAAAAGAAGCAAAAACACCGAGCTATTTCCACGGCTGATAGAAACTGGCAACTTCAGACCGCCAAGGCCCGGTTCAGCGAGCTTTTCCGAAAAGCGCGGGCGGAGGGCCCACAATGGGTTACCCGGCAGGGCAAAGATGCCGTTGTAGTTGTGGCAGCTGAAGAATTTCAACGCCTGAGAGCCCGATCCAGGCAGCCAGAAAGCCTGGTCGAGTTTTTTGCTAAGTCCCCTCTGGCAGGGACAAATCTGGAGCTTGATCGACCGCGCGATTATGGCAGGGAAATCGATCTGTGAGCGGGTATCTGCTTGACACGAATGTAATTTCCGAACTGACCAAGGTCCGGCCAGAAGCAAAAGTTATTTCATGGATACAGGCTTCGAGCGAGGAATTGCTCCATTTAAGTGTGCTGACCATCGGAGAAATCCACAAAGGCATTGACTCGCTTCCGCGCAGCAACAAACGTGCTCTGCTTGAAAGTTGGTTGGCCAATGATCTGGTATTGCGTTTTGCAGGGCGGATTCTTGATGTGAGTCTGGACATTGCCGAGCGTTGGGGGCTGATCTCAGCTCAAGCCAAAATAGCCGGAGCGCAGCTTGCGGTCGTTGATGGCTTGATGGCGGCAACAGCGTTGCATCACAACCTGACTCTTGTTACTCGGAACACAAAGGATGTCCAGGTTACCGGAATCAATACGTTAAATCCTTGGCAACTGTAATCTATTGCAAGCGTGACCCATGAATCTTTTCTCCACCACCGCTTCCGATCTTGGCCGCACCGTGGCCCAGGCCAAACCGCTGCTGATGAAACTCGATAATGCCGATACCTCCGCGCGTCCTGCGGAAGGCAAGTGGGCCAAGAAAGAAATCCTTGGTCATCTTCTCGATTCGGCTTCGAACAATCATCAGCGCTTTGTTCGCGCCGCGCTGCAAAGCAGCCTCACGTTTCCCGGTTACGACCAGAACCTACTGGTCGATCTCCAGAACTTTGCGGAGATAGACTGGAATTTTCTCGTCGATTTCTGGGCCGCTTACAACCGCTTTCTTGCCCACGTGATTGGCCACTTGCCGGATGCAGCCGCCAACATCACCTGTAACATTGGCAGCAATCCGCCAGCTACGCTGGGATGGATCGCCGAAGACTACGTCGCGCACTTAAAGCATCACTTGAACCAGATTCTTGGTCCGACATTTGAGACGAGCTACGGCAAATGACAGCTTCTGGCAAGTTTGAAGTTCCTATCCGCCACTCTGCTTTTCTTTGGGCGTGTCGGGCAAGAGTCATCCATGGTCGGGTGAGCGTCGTGGGGGATTTGGCAAAGTGCCCTGAACAGGCAGATCACCAATGTCTGCAATACTGTAGCCTCCTGGATGTTATCTTTAAGCCTGCAATTATTCTCCCCGGGATCTGCTGAAACCCATGTCGATTGACATTCTTAAAGGCCTCTTTGAGCAGCATTTCCACGCTCCGCCGGATCGCGTGCAGCCGTTGCAGGGCCAGCTTGGAGGCTCAGGACGCGTCATCGTCCGCCTATCGGGCGGCGAACAGGACAAAGTTCGTCTCGAAAGCAGCGGACAAAGTGATTTCCAAAGCAGCCAGAGCGCGATCGGCATTTTGTATGACGTGCGGGAAGAGAATGTCGCGTTCATTGAGTTCTCGCGCCATTTCCGCCGTCACGGCCTGCCTGTCCCGGAGATCTACGCCGAAGACCTGCGCCACGGCGCTTACATTGAACAGGACCTGGGCGATACCACGCTGTTTGAATTTCTGGTGGCGAATCGCGCGGGAGAAAACATTGCTCCCTCCGTTGAGGACGCCTATATAAAGGTGGTGCAGATGCTGCCGCGCTTCCAGGTGGAGGCCGGACGCGACCTGAATTACAAAGTCTGCTACCCGCGCGCGAGCTTTGATCGCCAATCAATTGCCTGGGACCTCAATTATTTCAAATATTACTTTCTCCGGTTGGCTGGGATCGCCTTCAGTGAGCAGGCGCTGGAAAATGATTTTAGCCGCCTGACCAGGTTTTTGCTGACCGCGCCGCGCGATTATTTTCTCTATCGCGATTACCAGTCGCGCAACGTTATGCTGTTGGAGGGCGGGCCCTTTTTCCTCGACTATCAGGGCGGGCGCAAAGGCGCTTTGCACTATGACATTGCTTCCCTGCTCTATGACGCCAAGGCGGACTTGCCTCCGGCGCTCCGGCAGAAGCTGCTCTCGCATTACATGGAAGCGCTGCGCGGCATGATCGGCCTTGAACCCCACGCCTTCATGCATCATTACTATGCGTTTGTTTACGTTCGCATGATGCAGGCGCTGGGCGCGTACGGTTTTCGCGGGTTCTACGAACGCAAGCCGCACTTTCTGCAAAGCGTTCCATATGCGATCAAGAATCTGCGCTGGCTGCTGGCGAATGCCACTGTACCGATTGCCTTACCCGCGCTTACCAACGCATTCCAGGGCATTGTGGATTCACAGAAGTTACTGGCGATAGTCGCGGAAGGCGAACGGCGCGGCCATCCGGCGCCTGACAAGCCACAGCCGTTATTGCCTGCCGCTACAGACAAGCTTGTTGCAAAGATTTTTAGCTTCTCGTTCCATCGCGGCGGCCCCCCTAAAGACGATACTGGCCACGGCGGAGGATTTGTATTTGATGCGCGCAGCCTCCCCAATCCAGGACGCGAAGAGCGATTCAAGATGCTTACCGGCAAAGATGCGGCGGTAATCGACTACTTGCGCCAGCACAAGAGCGTGGATGAATACCTGAAAAACGCCGAGGCGCTGGTCGATGCCAGCATTCGCAATTACCAGAGCCGGGGCTTCAAGAGCCTGACGGCTTCTTTCGGCTGCACTGGCGGGCAGCATCGCTCCGTGTATCTGGCAGAGCAGATGGCTAAACATCTTCGCGCCAAAACCGGCGTTGAAGTGGTGCTGCGCCACATCGAACTGGAGAAGATGAGCCGATGAAAGCCATGGTGCTGGCCGCCGGCCTGGGCACGCGGTTGCGTCCGCTCACCAATGATCGCCCTAAAGCATTGGTTGAAGTCTGCGGACGAACACTGCTGGAAATCGCGCTCACACGCCTGCGCGACTTTGGTATTTCCGATGTAATCATCAATGTTCATCATTACGCTGACATGGTAATCGACCGTGTAAAAGCAGCCGGTAATTTCGGCATGCACGTTGAATTTTCTCGCGAAGATGTTTTACTCGACACTGGCGGCGGCCTGAAAAAAGCCTCATGGTTTTTTAGCGAAAGCGACAATTTCGGCGGCCATTCCAGCGCAAGCACAACTAAAGACGAGCCGTTCATCCTTCACAATGTAGATGTCATCAGCACCATCGATCTCCAACGAATGGTTGAAGTTCATAAACAAAGCGCAGCGCTTGCGACGCTCGCAGTCCAGGAGCGCAAAACGTCTCGCTACCTATTGTTCAAC
>Ga0134126_10012670_pt1 | contig 10643 bp, 11 predicted proteins | sample KB31752_FD_96881 | JGI IMG/M metagenome (GOLD analysis project Ga0134126, IMG submission 96881) | Terrestrial soil microbial communities with excess Nitrogen fertilizer from Kellogg Biological Station, Michigan, USA - KB3-175-2 | ecosystem: Environmental > Terrestrial > Soil > Unclassified ...
ACTCAGCCATGAGAGTATGATGACATCGGGTGATTTCCGTATCCAGGCGGACTTCGACTACAATTATGTCATCACGAATATGGGATTTGTCAAGCGGATGATCGGGCTGGGGCCGGATGAGTATACCGGGGCCGAGCTTTCGCTGACTGATCCGTCGGCGGCTCTTGTCGTTCGGGATGAGCTGTCGCGATTGCTGGGTAAGAACTATCTCGTACAGACGCGTTATGAGCAGAATCAGAGTCTGTACAATACCATGGGTGCGGAGAAATGGTTCACCTATATCGTATTGACCCTGATCCTGATCGTTGCGGCCTTCAATATGGTGGGAGCGTTGACGATGCTGGTCTGGGAAAAACAGAAGGACATCCACGTGCTGAAGGCGCTGGGTGCGAGTAATTCATTGATCCGGAAGATATTCCTGACTGAGGGTATACTGCTGGCGGTGGTAGGCGGAGCGACGGGTATACTGCTGGCGGTGGTGATCTGTGTGTTACAGGTGAAATACAAGCTGGTGCCGTTGGAGGGCGGGTCGTTCCTGATCGATTATTATCCGGTGAAGATGGAGGCGCTGGATTTTGGGTTGGTGTTGGGTACGATCACGATCGTAGCGGTGTTGGCGTCATGGATACCTGCGCGGAAGGCCGCTGCGCAACCGATTGAATTGAGGACGTGATGATGGGGGCGGCCGGCGGAGGCGAACGAAGCCTCCGACCGAGGCATAACGTGGCGAAGCAGCTATGCCGAAGGTCTGGCGCCGGCCGCGGGTAATTAATAGTCGGTAAGGGTCGAGGGCAGCTGAGCCAGCGCTTTTGCCAATTGTTCGTCATTCGGGGCAACCCCGTGCCAGTGGTGGTCGTTTTCCATGAAGTCGACTCCTTTACCCATGATCGTGTGCATCATGATGGCGACGGGTTTTCCTTGTCCCGTCATGCTGCGGGCCTTGTCCAGGGTCGCGATTACTTCGTCGAGATCATTCCCGTTCATTTCGAGCGTCGTCCAGCCGAAAGCGTTGAATTTCACGTGGAGATCGCCGGTATCGAGAACGGCTTTTGTGGTCCCGTCGATCTGTTGACCGTTCCAATCCACCGTAGCGATGAGGTTATCGACTTTCTTGGCGGAGGCGAACATGATCGCTTCCCAGTTTTGCCCTTCATCGAGCTCGCCGTCGCCATGCAGGGAATACACAATATTTTTATCGTTATTGAGTTTTTTACTCAAGGCCGCGCCGATGGCGACGCTCATACCCTGTCCCAGCGAACCGCTGGCGACCCGTACCCCGGGTAAGTGTTCATGTGTAGTGGGATGACCCTGAAGACGTGAGTCGAGTTTTCGGAATGTGGCCAGTTCTTTGATGTCAAAATAACCGGATCTTGCGAGCGCGGAATAGAATACGGGAGAAATATGACCGTTAGACAAGAAAAAAAGGTCTTCGTTCTTGCCATCCATATGGAAATTGCGGTCATGTTTCATGACCTTGAAATAGAGTGCGGTAAAATATTCGGTGCAGCCCAGGGAACCACCCGGATGTCCGCTTTGGCACCCATGGACCATTCTGACGATATCCCTTCTGATCTGTGTAGCAATTGCTTTTAAGTCTGCCATCATGATTGATTTTGGATTGATTTTGTGATTGCCGGCGGCAAATCTAATGGTTTTTTCGGGACTGTGCGTTTAGGCGCCGGCGAAGGCCCTGATGGCTGGGAGTGAATGGCGGGGACGTGAATGGCGGGGATGCGGAGGGCGGGGAAGTGAATGGCAGGGACGCGAATATCCCCTCAATAGGGGTTTGGTGACCTTAAACTTTTGTATTATTTTGCGGTCTGATCTCTCTGATTAGCCAAAATTCAAACGGGCTTTACCCGGTACAATTAGTTTCCTGAACTGACCCTCGAGCATGCGGAACAACGGGCCCAATCTTTGTTAAGAGCATAACCGTAGTAGTGGCATTATGAAAGAATTCCTATTTTTGTTCACGAATCAAAATCGTACCGATGTTTGATGTCTTACTTTCGATAGCTATTTCTTTTACTGTAACGTTTTTAGCAATTCCGGCCATTATCAATGTGGCTGAAATGAAGAAGCTATTCGATATGCCGGATGCCCGGAAGGTGCATTTCACGCCTATTACGCCGCTTGGCGGGCTGGGTATCTATGCAGGATTCATTTTCGGCAGCCTTCTCACCCTCCACTTTACTCAATACGCTGATCTTCAATATTTTATAGCAGCATCCTTCGTCATCTTTTTCCTGGGTCTCAAGGATGATATCCTGGTAATCTCGCCTGTAAAGAAATTTATCGGTCAGGTATTGGCGGCATTCATCATCATTTACTACGGGAATATTCAGATCCGGAGCATGCATGGCTTTTTCGGACTCTATCAGCTACCCGAGATGTTTAGCCTGCTGCTGACCTATTTTGCCGTTATCGTGGTCATCAACTCGTTCAATCTGATCGACGGTATCGACGGTCTTGCCGGAACGCTCGGTCTTTTGTCTTCCGTTATTTTTGGCATTTATTTCCTGTATATCGGAATGTCTCCTTATGCCGTCATGGCGTTTGCGCTTGCCGGTAGTCTGCTGGCCTTCCTGATCTTCAATTTTCAGCCTGCCAAGATATTCATGGGCGATACCGGTTCGTTGCTGATCGGAACCATCAACGCGATTTTGGTGATCAAATTCATCAATGTGGCAAATACGGCCGATGTGGCATTCCCGATACCCGCCTCGCCCGCGGTGGGCTTCACGATCCTGATGGTACCGTTATTGGATACCCTCAGAGTGTTCGGAATACGCATCTTCCATCGTCGCAGCCCCTTCAGCCCGGACAGGAACCATATCCATCACTTGTTGCTGGACCGCGGTTTTTCGCATAGGGCCATTACGCTGACGCTGGTATCCGTTAATTTGGTGATGATCGCGCTGGTATTCTTCTGCCGGGGTCTGAATTGCACCTATCTGATCCTGGGCGTATTCTGCGTCTTCTTCGCTATAATTGCGGCCATATATTATCTTCTCCCCGCCCCGCGTCTCTTCGTTGCCAAGACGGCCCAGGAAGAGAATGCTCAGCTTACGAAGGCTTCTCATCTCGTGACATTGAAAAAGGATTCCATTCTGGAGCAGAACAATTAATTGGAACTTCGGCCGATGGTGAACTTCGCTACCGCTCAGTCGTGGCTAGTCAGGAATTGATTGGAACTTCGGGCCGCTTCACCGGAGCGAGACCTGCGTCGGAGCATCGTCCCTTGCTCCTCCTCGGTCGGGCCCTTCACTTTGCTCGTGCCCGTTCGCGGGCTTCGCGCGTGGCCGACGATGCCTACGGCTCGTCAGAACTTACCCCAATTGGTTTTGTGTATTTTTTTGATTTGACGTAGGTTTGCCACAACGTACGAAAGCATAAATCTATGTCAGACGATCTGGAACTGATCCTGGAGGTAGCCCGGGATAGCATGAAAAAAGCTCTTAATCATCTTGAAAGTGAACTGGTTAAGATACGGGCCGGAAAGGCCAGCCCGTCGATGCTGGAAGGACTAACGGTCGACTACTATGGCAGTCCTACGGTTCTCAACCAGGTGGCCAATATTTCAGCGATGGATGCCCGCACTTTGACCATCCAGCCCTGGGAGAAGAATATGCTTCAGCCGATAGAACGCGCGATCATCAATGCCAATTTGGGTGTGACTCCCCAGAATGACGGAAATATCATCCGGCTTTTTATGCCTCCGCTGACGGAAGAAAGAAGGCGGGAATTCGTCAAGAGAGCCGGCGGAGAAGGCGAACAATCCCGTGTCGCTATCCGTAATATCCGCAGGGACGGCATCGAGCAGATAAAGAAGCTGCAGAAGGACGGACTCAGTGAAGATGAGGCCAAAGATGCCGAAAAAGAGATCCAGGACATCACCGATAAACATATCTCTCTCGTGGAAAAGCATCTGGCGGCCAAAGAGAAAGAGATCATGGCGGTATAACCGGGACACCCCTACGCCCCCCTTGTCGCGAATATCTGTATCATGAACCCCGGGCGGGAGTCCGGGTAGAAAGCGTTTGAGTCATGAACCCCGGGCGGGAGTCCGGGGAGAAAGCGTTTGAGTCATGAACCCCCGGCGGGAGTCCGGGGAGAGCATTTTAATCGGAGCATCATGGGCAAAATAAAATTGGGGGATATCGACACGCGCGCGCCGAAAGGATTGGACAAGCAGGAGACAAAAGACAAATTGGTGAAGATCCTGGAGGAACTGGACGAGCTGCAGAACCTGTTGTATGCGGAGTCCAAACATTGCATATTGGTCGTCATCCAGGGTATGGATGCCAGTGGGAAAGACGGGGCGGTCCGCAACGTCTTCGGCAAACTGAATCCGCAGGGTGTCCTGGTCCATTCTTTCAAGATTCCGACAGCCGAAGAGCTGGCACATGATTTTCTATGGCGGATACATGCCCACGCCCCGAAGAAGGGGTTTATCCAGATATTCAACCGTAGCCATTACGAAGACATCCTGATCACCCGTGTGCACAACCGGATCGACGATGAGACCGCCCGGTTGCGGATGAAGGCCATTAATCATTTCGAGCGATTGCTGATCGGGCATAATGATACCCATATCCTGAAATTCTATCTCCACATCTCGATCGACGAACAGAAACATCGATTGGAAGAGCGCATAAGAAACCCTTCCAAGCAATGGAAATACAACGAGGACGATTTCAAAGAGGCCAAACTATGGGATGAATATATGGAGGCCTACGAGGATTGTTTCGAAAATTGCAGCGAAGTACCCTGGAAGATCGTACCCGCGGATCAAAACTGGTATAAGGAATATCTCATCGCTCACACGTTGAGGGATACCCTAAGAGACCTGAACATGCAGTACCCGGGATTGAAAAAATAGATTCTTCATAATTAAAACCAACCGTCATGGCCTTTTTAAAAGAGTTCAGAGACTTCGTTATGCGCGGCAGTGTCATCGATCTTGCCGTTGCTGTGATCGTCGGCGCGGCATTCACCGCCATCGTTACGTCGCTGACCGACAATGTGATCACTCCTCTATTGCTGGCTCCAGCACTGAAAGCGGCGCATCTCTCGGACATCGACAAACTGGCCTGGGGAGCCGTAAAATACGGGCTTTTCCTGTCTGCCGTCCTGAAGTTCATCATCTTCGCCCTTATCCTCTTCCTCTTCATCAAGGGTATTCATTCTCTGCATAAGAAAAAAGCCGCGGCGCCGGCGGAGCCTTCGAGTACGGATAAGTTGTTGATGGAGATAAGGGATGAATTGAAGAAGGGCAAGGCGGCTTAGGGAAGGGGGCCGAAGGGCGCTGCCGATGGGGCGGGATGCCGGCGGGATGAGCGCTTTGGCGGCGGATGGATGCGGGGCAGGATGCCGGTGGGATGAGCGCTTTGGCGGTGGATGGATGCGGGGCGGGATGGCGCTGGTGTGAGCGCTTTGGCGGCGGATGGATGCCGCTGGCAGAATTTTTGATAGCTTTTGAAACCGAAATAAACTGACGACTATGACGAATCATTGTGCGCGGAGATGGCTTATTGTCTTCCTTTTCACCGTTGGCTTCACGACTTTTCTACAGGCTCAGAACGATCTGCAGAAGGCAGTCAGCGGCGCCGCTATTACCAAGGATCCCAAAGACACGACTAAGATGACCTGGAAAACCGGGGGTTTGATCAATCTCACCTTCAACCAGACGGCGCTGAGCAATTGGTCGGCCGGCGGTGATAAATCGGCCCTGGCATTCAACGGGTTGGTAAACCTGTATGCCTTTTACCTGGATGGCCGGCGATCCTGGGATAATTTTCTGGTGGTAGGATATGGCATCGCTAATACCACGAGCCTCGGTACCCGTAAAACGGACGATCGGTTCAATATCACCTCAAAGTATGGGTATGATCTGGGCCATAAGTGGTATCTCACCGGCCTGTTCGACTTCCGGACGCAGTTCGCACCGGGGTACAATTACCCCGATGCCACACACCAGGTGCTGACTTCGGACTTTCTGGCTCCGGCCTATCTGTTGTTCTCGATCGGTATGGATTACAAACCGACCGATAATTTTTCGCTCTTCCTTTCGCCGGCGACGGTCCGCGAGCTGATCGTCGACAATGACAGCCTTGCGGCTCATGGGGCGTTCGGGGTGGATTCGGGACAAAAATCCCGGTTCGAATTCGGCGCTTATGCGTCGATCAACTATAACTCGCCGCTGAGTAAAACGGCTAGCTATACGGGCAGGCTGGATCTGTTCTCGGACTATCTGAACAATCCGCAGAATATCGCCTTGTATATGACCAATGTGCTGAATGTCAAAGTGACGACGCTGCTCAGTATGAATCTGGCGTTGACGCTGGTCTATGACGACAGGATCCATTCGGTGAAAGAGGATGGGACTTTTGGCGGACCCAGGCTGCAGCTGCAGGAGGTGCTCGGGGTCGGGCTGGCGTATAAGTTCGCCAAGAAAAAGCGGGAGGGGTCCGAGGCCGTGAAGATTGCGCAGTAGGGTGCGGAGCCGCGAAGGGTGCGGCGGTGATGGTGCATGGGATGACGTGGATGGCGCGGGGCTTAACAACTTGGGGAAAACCGGGTCCGGTTTTCCCCAAAATAGCACTACTTTCGTCGGATCATGACGCCCTATCAAATCAAATTGCCACAATTCGAAGGTCCGTTCGACCTGCTGCTCTTTTTTATCGAACGCGACGAATTGGACATCTACAATATACCGATCCACAACATCATCCAGGATTTCCTCACCTATATCCATTCGCAGGAGAGTCTGAACATCGAGCTGTCCAGCGAATTCATCCTCTTCATCTCTACCCTGATGCGTATCAAGGCCAAAATGCTGTTGCCACGGAAGGAACTGGACGCGGAGGGCAACGAGATCGACCCGCGTCAGGAATTGATCGACAAGCTGTTGGAGTACAAGCGTTACAAGGAGGCAGCGGCTACGCTTGCCGAAATGGAGGCGATCCGTCACCTGATGGTGCGCAGGGGCAATCTGCAAAAAGAGTTATCCGGGATCGGCGAAGAGGCGGGCGAGGGCACCGAGATCCAGGCGATCACACTTTTCAAATTAATGAAGACTTTCGAGAAGGTGATGCAACGGATCCAGCAACGTCAGAACAGGCCCGTGCATACCGTCGTGCAATACAACTATACGATGGAAGGAAGCCGGAAACACATCCTCACGACCGTACGTGAGCAACGGACGCTGTCATTCGAGAGGCTATTCGAAGTGTGTAGAGACAGGTTGCAGGCGATCTTCATTTTTTTGTCGATGCTCGAACTGGTACAGCTGAACTATATGTCGATCCTCATCGGTGAGGGGCGCAATAATTTTATCGTTGAATATAACGCGGACAAGCCATCCGATCCGGTGGAGGAAGTAGTGTTGACCGGGCCGGTGGATCCGCTGGCGAACTGAGGAATTTTCCATTCTATGACAACCATATTTCATCCCGCCGCAGGGCGGGGCCACGTAAACTTCGGATGGCTGGATAGTCATCATTCGTTTAGCTTCGGGAACTGGCATGACAGGGAGAAAGTACAATTCGGAGCGTTGCGGGTGTTGAATGACGATGTGGTGAAAGGCGGCGGCGGTTTCGATACCCACAAGCACGAGAACATGGAGATCATCTCCATTCCGCTGAAGGGCGCGCTTGCCCATAAGGACAGCACGGGCACCGACGGCATCATCTATAGCGGCGATGTACAGATCATGGGCGCCGGCACCGGCATTACCCATTCAGAATACAATGCTTCGCATTACGATCCCGTCAATTTCCTGCAGATCTGGATCTTTCCGAGACAGAACGGTGGGAAGCCACGTCATGAACAGAAGACATTCGATGCCGCTGCGCGTGCCGGTCACTGGCAGGTGATCGTCAGTCCGCGGGCGGAAGACGGGGCGCTTCGGATCAATCAGGATGCGCGGCTGGCGTTGGCCCGGGTCGGCGCCGGGGAGACGCTGGAGTATAGGACCGTATTCCCCGGGAATGGGATCTATCTTTTTGTAGTTTACGGAGAAATAGAGGCGGCGGGTCAGGCGCTGCAGCAACGCGATGGGCTGGCCATTAGCGGAGTCGATGTGGTTGCGCTTCGTGCAGTATCGGGCGCGGAGGTGCTGGCGATAGAGGTGCCGCTATTCGGTTAGTTAAAGATCCACAGACATACCGGTTTTCGCGAATGATCTATCAGGGGTTGCAGGTTGTTCAGAAACCGCGGCGACACCATCGGACAGCCCAGGCTGTTGCAGATGGGGGTGGGGTAAGTCTCTTCGAAAGGCACCGCACCATAACTATGTAAGACGATATTCCGGTTGAATGCCTGGTCATTGGTGCTGTCCAATCCATACAATTTATATGCGAGTCCAAATTGTCCCTTGTAGGGATAACCGATGCGGTATCTTCCGAGCGCGGTACAGTTGCTTCCTTCGGCGTTGGAGAATTCGGGCGTCGGACTAAAGTTCCTGCGGCCGCATCCATGCGCGACGATGCCTGCCAGCAGGATGGAATCGCTGTGCAGGTCATAAACGAAAAAACGGTTCTTGCCGGAAGGAAGACGCATATCGACGAGAAAACAAATGCCGTCGTTGAAGCCGCGGCGAAGGAGAAAGGCTTTTTGCAGGCCTGCTTTTGTTTTGAGCCGACGGACTTCCAGACGGAGGGCGTCATCGTCGGCTGTATGTCGCGCGTGCGCGCGGCAGTCGGCGAGGGACAGGGCAATGGCCAGGACGGTGAAACCGAGTAAGGGGAGCCATCTCATAAAAGGGCGTTTGGGTAAGTGCTAAGACTAGCCCAAACGCTTTTTCCATATACGGCCGGCGTCGCGTGATGTTAAAGTTTCTTTAAAGGGGACGCGGCTTCGCGCGGCTAATCAAAACCGGTAGCCCGCATACAGCTGGATGACATTGTTCTTGAGATTGACATTCGGGGTACTCGGGACGAAGGATGGCGGCTCGCCTCCGCTGCCCATCGACATGGAGGAAAAATCGGTCTTATAGAGATTGGACAGACTGATGTTATACCTGGCACCGATACAGATGCCCATGAACGGATGAATTTCCAATCCGGCGCCGAATCCGTAATCGAAGCGGTTGTAATAGTTCATGATCGAATTGGCCTGGGGGCTACCATAGTTGACCTGTTTGCTGCTATCCACCTTTGCATTCAACAGATAGCCCGTCTGGCCTCCGAAATCGATCTCGACGAATTTTGTGATGTGGATCGCCATGTACTGGGCGAGCATAATATAATCCAGATTGACCGAGCCATTCGAGGTATCGGATGCATAGCTGTAACCACTGCGGGAATAGATCAGCTCGGTACGGCTGCCGATGACCCCTCTCGAATGGGGCGAGAGAAAGATGGCGAAGTGATAACCGGCCAGGCTGCTGCCATTGACCTCCGACGCATTGGTGACGTTGGCGAAATTGAAACCTCCCCGTATCCCTATACCGATGCCGCCACCGGAGCTTTGCGATTTGGGAGGGGGAGATTGTTGCGGTTGCTGCTGGGCGAAAAGGGCGAAAGGGGTTAGCAGGAGCAGGAACAAAATGCTCGGTTTCATATTTTTTTTCTTCAAAGTATAAAAAGGAAGAACCGCGGGCAATAGAACAAAAGTTAGAGGCGGGGCGGACGGGCCGAATCGGGGTCGTTGCGGTATACTTTATTAATGGCTTCGGTACGGTTTTGCACGTGTAGCTTCTCATAGATATGATGGATATGCTGGCGGACCGTACTGGTGCTGACGGAGAGCTGATTGGCGATCTCCTTATACAGGAGTCCGCGGGCCAATAGGTGGAGGATGTCCGTTTCACGGGGGGAAAGGACCGAATTTTCGGGGGATGGAATGGTGCGGGGGGGTTGCTGGAAGTGTTTTACCAGTTTGCGCGCGATGTTGGCGCTCATCGGGGATCCGCCACGATGAAGCTCTTTCAGCGCCTCGATGATATGCGGCAAACCGGTGCTTTTCAGCAGGTATCCCGATGCGCCGGCCTGGAGGGCTTCGACAACCTTCTCATCGTCGGCATAGACGGTGAACATCATGAACTGGGTAGCCGGCACCAGCGATCTGATCTGCCTGATACAGTCGATGCCGTTGGTTCCCGGCAAATTGATATCCATGATCACGACATCGGGTTTCAGTGTGATGATGCCCTGTGCGGCCTCGTCGGCGGTTTTATAGGCGCCGGTGAGGGACAGATCGGTATCCAGGGAGAGGAAGTTCCCCAGGCCCTCCCGGACCTCGTCGAGATCCTCCACTATGACAATGGTGATGGGCATGGCGGAGGCGTTATGACAATGGATATGGGCATGATGGCGGTGTGAGACGGTGAATGTATGATCAATTGCAATATCCTGAAATAGTACGAAAGTTACGGGGGAAAGTGCGGGGTGCACGATGAAGCGTGGGGTGGAGCTGAAAGCGTGGGAAAGTGCGGGGTGCCCGATGAAGCGTGGGGGACAATGGGGCGGGGCGGTGGGGGGGATGGGTTAGTCCGGCAGGGGCACCGTAAGCCGGATGACGGTACCGTCGACGTGGCGGATCTGCAGTTGGCCGCCGATGTCGTTTACGCGATGCCGCATATTGTTGAGTCCGTTGCCGGAGGGCCGGACGCCGGCCGGATCGAATCCGACGCCGTCGTC
>Ga0134126_10012671_pt1 | contig 10643 bp, 8 predicted proteins | sample KB31752_FD_96881 | JGI IMG/M metagenome (GOLD analysis project Ga0134126, IMG submission 96881) | Terrestrial soil microbial communities with excess Nitrogen fertilizer from Kellogg Biological Station, Michigan, USA - KB3-175-2 | ecosystem: Environmental > Terrestrial > Soil > Unclassified ...
AACCCCTGGGTCGTCGCCCGGACATCGATATCGGCATTGGTCAGACGGCGCACCATCTCCTCCAGGGGGATGGCGTGCGCGCTGGGCCAACCGAACACATGCGGCAGAGCGAGGTACTGCGCTTCGGTGATCGTGTCCTGCACGCTCGGGTGATCGCGGGAGGCGATGCAAACCCAGCGCACCGGCCGCAGGTCCATGATGCGCAGCGTCTCCGGAAAGGCTCTCAGTCCGAACAGGCGCAGGCTGTTCAGGCCGAGATACAGATCCGCGTCGCCGTACTCGAGCCGGGAGAGCGTGGTCTCGGAGAAGTGCTCGATGTGGCACTGGATGCCCGGTGCTTCCCGGGATATGCGGCGGAACACCGCGGGCATGACTCTCAGGATGGCATCCGCCGACACGATCAGCGTGAAGGTCCTCTGGACCGTCGCCGGGTCGAACGTGGGCTGAGTACCGAGCGTGGCCTGGATGCGTAGCAGGGCTTCCCGGACCGGCTCCACGAGGGAGAGCCCCCGCGGGGTGAGCTCCATGTCCCGGCCCACCCTGACCAGCAGCTGGTCATTGAAATATTCCCGCAGCTTCTGCAGCGCCGCGCTCATGGCCGGCTGGGAGACGAACACGCGCTCGGCGGCGCGCGTGACGTTCTTCTCGTGCAGCAGCGCGTCCAGGGCGATCAGCAGATTCAGGTCGAACCGGTTCAGTTGCATGAGGCGGTAACTTGTTGTTCCGACAATCGAACACAGGGGCTGCCGGGCCGGCCTGGCGTCCGTGGTCGCGGTGCCCGGATAGCCGGGACCTATACTCGAGTCAAATACTCCGAATTAGGAAAAGTGATTGGCCGCGCCCTGTGCGGGGCCGTAACGTTTTCGGCCGCGCTATGAACACCCCTCTCACGCCCAACGAATCCGAGACCCTGGGCCGCATCGTCGCGGACCTGAAAGGGCGGCCCGGCCCGCTCCTGGAGGTCCTGCACGCGATCCAGGCCGCCCTGGGGTATGTCCCACCGGCGGCCGTTCCCGTCGTCGCCGACGGACTGAACCTGTCACGCGCGGAAGTCCATGGTGTGGTTACGTTTTACCATTACTTCCGCCACACGGCCCCGGGTAAGCATACCGTGAGCCTGTGCCGGGCAGAGGCCTGTCAGTCGATGGGCGCGGAGGCTCTGGCCGAGCACGCCAAACGCCGCCTGGGGGTGGACTTCCACCAGATGACCGCCGACGGGCAGTTCTCCCTGGAGCCCGTGTACTGCCTGGGGAACTGCGCGTGCTCCCCCGCCGCCATGATCGACGGGCGTTTGGTGGGCAGAGTCACGCCCGAGCGGTTCGACGAGCTCATTGCCGAGCGGGGACGCAAGCAGTGACGGTCACTGTCTACGTACCGAGGGATGCCGGTGCCTTGTCACTTGGAGCCGGGGAGGTCGCCGAGGCGATCGCGAGGGAGGCCGCGGCTCGCGGGCTCGAGATGCGGCTCGTACGCAACGGGTCGCGGGGACTGTACTGGCTCGAGCCTCTCGTGGAGATCCAGACTGCGGCGGGGCGCATCGCTTACGGGCCGGTCACGCCAGGGGATGTGCCCGGGCTGTTCAGCGGGGGCTTTCTTACCGGCGGGGCCCATCCTCTCTCGCTCGGGCCGACCGAATCGATTCCCTGGCTCGCCAGTCAACAGCGCCTCACCTTTGCCCGCGTCGGCATCGTCGATCCGACGAGCGTCGCGGACTACATCAGCCACGGCGGATACCAGGGACTGCGCAACGCGCTCTCGATGAGCCCGGAAGCCATCGTGCAGGCCGTGACCGACTCCGGGCTGCGCGGCCGCGGCGGCGCGGCATTTCCGACCGGCATCAAGTGGAAGACCGTGCTCGAGCAGTCTCCCCAGCAGAAGTACGTCACCTGCAACGCGGACGAGGGTGATTCGGGCACTTTCTCCGATCGCATGCTGATGGAGGGCGATCCCCTCACGTTGATCGAGGGGATGACGATTGCGGGTATCGCGGTCGGCGCGACGCAGGGTTACATCTATCTGCGCGCTGAATATCCCCATGCGTATCGGGCCCTCAACAGCGCCATCGCAGCGGCTTACCAGGCCCGCTACCTCGGGGGGGACGTCATGGGCAGCGGCAAGCGCTTCGAGCTGGAAGTGCGCCTCGGGGCGGGAGCCTACATCTGCGGTGAAGAGACCTCGATGCTGGAGAGCCTCGAGGGCAAGCGGGGGGAGGTCCGGGTGCGGCCCCCGTTGCCGGCCATCAAGGGCCTGTTCGGGCGTCCGACGATCGTCAACAACGTCGTGACTCTCTCGACCGTGCCGACGATCCTCGATCGCGGAGCCGAGTTCTACAAGAACTACGGCATGGGCAAGTCCCGTGGCACGTTGCCGTTGCAACTCGCAGGCAACATCAAACGCGGCGGGCTCGTGGAGCGTGCCTTTGGCGTGACGTTGCGCGAGATTCTTTATGACTACGGCGGGGGCTCGGCCAGCGGCCGGCCGATTCGAACGGTTCAGGTCGGCGGACCGCTCGGGGCCTACATTCCGGCCTCCCAGTTCGATACGGCCATCGACTACGAGGCGCTCACCGGAATCGGCGCTCTGCTGGGCCACGGCGGCATCGTCGTTTTCGACGATACCGTCGATATGGCGCAGATGGCCCGTTATGCGATGGAGTTCTGCGCGATCGAGTCCTGTGGCAAGTGCACGCCGTGCCGCATAGGCTCGACCCGTGGAGTGGAAGTCATCGACCGCATCCTGGGCGGGGTGGAGAGCGAGCGGAACGTGAAGCTGCTCGAGGACTTGTGTGAGACGATGTTGCAGGGCTCCCTGTGCGGTCTTGGCGGGATGACGCCGTTCCCGGTCCAGAGCGCGCTGAAGCATTTCCGGGACGACTTCCGGCCGCGCACCCGCAATTGACCGGTGAGGCCGCCGCGCCTCCTTCGGAAAGTGGAGAGTCAGCATGTTTGCGATCGATCATGAAGATCTGGGCACACCGGCACCCAAGGCCGGCCCCGCAACCGCTGTCACCCTCGAGATCGACGGCAAACCCATAACGGTTCCCGAAGGCACCTCGATCATGCGAGCCGCCGCGCTCTCGGGCGTGAAGGTGCCCAAGCTGTGCGCGACCGATACGCTGAAGGCGTTCGGCTCCTGCCGCCTGTGCCTGGTGGAGATCGAAGGGCGGCGTGGCTATCCCGCATCCTGCACGACCACCGTCGCGCAGGGGATGAAGATCCGCACCCAGTCCCCGAAGCTGACCGACCTGCGCCGCGGCGTGCTGGATCTATACATCTCCGATCACCCGCTCGAGTGTGTGTCCTGCCCCGCAAACGGCCACTGCGAGCTGCAGGACATGGCCGAGGTCGTCGGCATCACCGAGACCTCCTATGGACTGAAGGGCAACGACATCCAGGTGCACCGTCCCGCGCAGAAGGATGAGAGCAATCCTTATTTCGCCTTCAACCCCGAGCTGTGCATCGTCTGCTCGCGCTGTGTGCGCGCCTGCGACGAGGTGCAGAGCACTCTCGCGCTGACCATCCAGGGCCGCGGTTTCCAGTCGAAAGTGTCGGCCAGCCAGGACGAGTCGTTTCTGGAATCCGAGTGCGTCTCTTGTGGGGCGTGTGTCGAGTCGTGTCCGACGGCTGCGCTGACGGAGAAGTCGGTGATCGGGTTGGGTCAGCCCGAGCGCGCTGTGACGACGACGTGCGCCTACTGCGGCGTGGGTTGCAGCTTCACGGCCGAAGTGAAGGGCGAGGGCGCGGACGTAGAAGTCGTGCGCATGGCTCCCAACCGCGACGGCCACGCCAACCAGGGGCACGCCTGCGTCAAGGGACGCTTCGCATTCGGCTATGCGACGCATCCGGACCGCATCACCAAGCCGATGATCCGCGCAAAGATCACTGATGAGTGGCGCGAAGTGTCCTGGGAAGAAGCGATCAGCCACGCCGCGAGCGAAATCCGCCGGGTGCAGGCGAAGTACGGCCGGAACTCGGTCGGCGGCATCACCTCCTCGCGCTGCACGAACGAGGAGACTTTCCTCGTGCAGAAGCTCGTGCGCGCCGCTTTCGGGACCAACAACGTCGATACCTGCGCGCGCGTCTGCCATTCGCCGACCGGCTATGGACTGAAGAACACCATCGGAGAGTCCGCGGGTACGCAGGCCTTCACCTCCGTGGCGCAGGCGGACTGCATCATCGTGATCGGCGCGAATCCGACGGATGCGCATCCGGTGTTCGGGTCGCAGCTCAAACGCCGCCTGCGTGAGGGTGCGAAGCTGATCGTCATCGATCCCCGGGTCATCGGACTGGTACGCGCGCCGCACATTCAAGCCGACGTGCATATGCAGCTCACCCCGGGCACCAACGTCGCGATGGTCAACGCACTGGCGCACGTCATCGTGACCGAAGGGCTGACGAAGGACGAGTACGTCGCCAGCCGGTGCGAGCCGGAGGCGTATGCGCGCTGGAAGGAGTTCGTCTCCCTGGAGCGCAACTCGCCCGAGCAGATGGAGTCCGTCACCGGCGTGCCGGCGGAGCAGATCCGCCGCGCCGCACGCCTGTATGCGACGGCTCGCAACGGCGCGATCTACTACGGACTCGGCGTGACCGAGCACAGCCAGGGCACGACGACCGTCATCGGCATCGCGAACCTTGCGATGGCGACGGGAAACCTTGGCCGCGAAGGAGTGGGCGTCAATCCGCTGCGTGGGCAGAACAACGTCCAGGGCTCCTGCGACATGGGCTCTTTCCCGCACGAGTTCAGCGCCTATCGGCATGTCTCTGATACCGCGGTGCGCTCGCTGTTCGAGACCGCCTGGGGCGTTCCGCTGCAGGCGGAACCGGGCTTGCGCATCACCAACATGTTCGAGGCCGCCCTCGATGGCACGTTCAAGGCCATGTACGTGCAGGGCGAGGACTTCGTGCAATCCGATCCCAACACGCACCACGTGAGCAAGGCGATGGAGGCGATGGAGTGCGTCATCGTGCAGGACCTGTTCCTGAACGAGACCGCCCGCTATGCGCATGTGTTCCTGCCCGGCTCCTCCTTCCTGGAGAAGGACGGCACCTTCACCAATGCCGAGCGCCGCGTGTCGCGCGTGCGCAAGATCATGGAGCCCCTCGGAGGGTACGAGGACTGGGAAGTCACGATGCTGCTGTCCAACGCGCTCGGCTACCCGATGAGCTACGCGCATCCCTCGCAGATCATGGAGGAAATCGCGCGGTTGACCCCGACCTTCTCCGGGATCACCTACGAGAAGATCGATCGCCTGGGCAGCGTGCAATGGCCGTGCAACGATGCGGCACCGGAGGGCACGCCGACGATGCATGTGCATCAGTTCGTGCGCGGCAAGGGCCGCTTTATCGCGACCGAGTATGTGCCGACCAGCGAGAAGACGACCAGCCGCTTCCCCTTGATCCTCACCACGGGCCGGATCCTGAGTCAGTACAACGTCGGGGCTCAGACCCGCCGCACGCAGAACGTGGTCTGGCACGCAGAGGACATCCTGGACATCCACCCGCACGATGCCGAGGTGCGTGGCATTGCCGAGGGCGACTGGGTCGGCTTGACCAGCCGCGCCGGGGAGACGGTGCTGCGGGCGCGTGTCACCGAGAAGATTGCCCCGGGTGTCGTCTACACGACTTTTCATTTCCCGGAGACCAATGCCAACGTCGTCACGACGGAGAACTCTGACTGGGCGACCAACTGCCCCGAGTACAAGGTCACGGCCGTGGAGGTCGTGCTCGTGAGTCAGAAAGAAGCCTGGAAGAAGCGAACGGCGGACGAGCGCGCACTGCCGCGCGGCGGCCGCAAGCCGCGCAAGAGCCGCGATCCGGCTCCTGCCTGATGAGGGATGCGCATGGCAGGCACGGACTCCCTCACGCCGGGTGATTCCCCCGCCCCGGATGCGCTCGACCAAGGCGCATCCGCGCCGAAGCCCGTCAGCGCACAAGTGGACATCGAGCGCTGGATGGGCGGAGTGACGACACGCACCACCGACCTGGTGGCGGAAGAGTCGCCCGTCGCGCTCGTCTATCACGGCGTGCCGCACGTGGTGATGCTGGCGACTCCCGCCAACCTCGAAGACTTTGCCGTCGGTTTCACGCTCAGTGAAGGTCTGGTCGCGCGGCCGGATGAGATTCGAGGGGTGGAAGTGGTGCAGGGCGCCGACGCCACCGACGTCAAGGTGACCGTGGCATGGGAGCGTTTCTCCGAGCTGTTGAATCGACGGCGCAACCTGACGGGCCGAACCGGTTGTGGATTATGCGGGGCGGAAACAGCGGAGGACGCGATTCGCGAGCCCGCGGTCGTCGGGCCGGGGCCGACGGTCACGGTCGAGCAGTTGCATGCCGCCATCGAGCAGTTGGGGTCGATGCAGCCCATCAACGCCAGGACCGGAAGCGTTCACGGGGCCGCCTGGGTGGTCCCGGGCAAGGGTATTCAGCTGGTGCGCGAGGATGTCGGCCGGCACAACGCCCTGGATAAAGCGATCGGCGCGCTGGTGCGACAAGGGGCGGACCTGTCGAGTGGCTACATGCTCATCACCAGCCGGGCCAGCTATGAAATGGTGCTGAAGAGCGCCACGGTGGGAATCTCGTTTCTGTGCGCGCTGTCGGCGCCAACGGCTTTTGCGGTGCGACTGGCGCAAAAGACCGGGCTGACGCTGGTGGCCTTCGCGCGCCGCGACAAGCACGTGGTTTACGCTCATCCCGGACGGTTGCAATGAATATCGATCGGCTCATTGAAATGGCCAACCAGATCAGTACGTTCTTTGCCTCCGAATCGCTCCCCGGGCGCGCCTCCGCGGATGTTGCGACGCACCTGCGACGTTACTGGGAGCCTCGGATGAGGGCTCAGATCGTGACCTACTATCACGAGCGCCAGGGAGCCGGGCTCGGTGACATCGCCCTGGGCGCGGTCGGGCTGCTGGCGGATGAGGCGAAGGCCAAGGCCGCGGCCCAGGTGCCCTCGCCAGGCTAAGCCCCCGCTACGGGCCCGAGGGCAGGGCGCGCGCTGCCGCCGTTCCGGCCCCACAATCGCCTGCGGCGCCAGCATCCCTGGTGGCGCGCGCCTGAGACCCCGGCACGCCGATGCGGGGGTGCCCGCCTGCGCCCATGCGCGTCCATCCGCCCGGGCTATAGCTCCCATCCCAACTACCGATTTCCGCTCCCACTGGGGAGCCGTTACCTTGCGGGTCCCACCGGTGAGGGGGCGGGAGCATGAACGTCGCAGGAAAACAAGCACTTGCGGAGCATTCCGCACCCCAGGCGGGCACTACGCCGGAATCCTCCACGCCATTTCGCTTCTACGACAACCGTCAGAAGTACCTGGCGTTCGTCAACACTTGCAACGAGAAGTCGGCCATCGCCCGGCGCGCTACCCAGGAGCTGGCCCACGTGAAGCCGAGCCCTCCGGCGCTGCGGTTCTTCGATGCCGGGATGGGCGATGCGACCGTGCTGTCGCGGCTCATGCGCAGCACCCACCGGATGTTTCCGCACGTGCCGCTGATGGCGGTCGCCAAGGAAATCAGCCTGGAGGACGTGCGGCTGGGTCTGGAAAAGATGCCGGACCGCTTCTACGAGCATCCCGCGACCGTGTTGGTCATCACCAACTTGAACTACGCCGAGGCGCCGCGGCTGATGCCCCGCGACATGTCCTCTGCCGCCGCTCTCAACTGGCAGGAAGTGCGACTCACAGGCAGCTCTTCGCACGAGTATGCCGAGCAGATCGAGGAGCTCGAGCGGACGCTCGACTACGGTTGGGCGACCAAGCCGAGTGCGCGCTCGGGTAATCCCGTGTACGCGCGCCCCTCGGTGCTCGTGATCTATCGCGAGGATCAGAAATTCCTGCTCGACTCGATCATTCCCAAGCCGGGGCGGATCTTCGAGAGCTATGACCTGATTCTCGCCTCGCAGCCCTGGCGCGCTCGCATGTCGGCGGAATTCAAGGCGCAGAAAGTGCTCGCGCCGCTGGCGCGCAGCTTGAGTCCCGGCGGCCGGCTGCTCGCCATTCAATCGTGCGGCCACGATCCGGGCGTGGAGATCATCCAGAAGCTGTGGCCGAACGAGAATCCGTTCCAGGTCGATCGCCATGCGCTGCTGGCGGCGCTGAAGTCCGAGCTGGGCCGCGATGCCCGCGATTTCACCCTCACGGCCCTGCCGGACGAGAAGGCGATCTTTCGTTACGACATGCACACCCTGCCGTCGGAGATCTCCGATCGCATCGGCACCTCGACCTTGTACGCGGCCTGGAACGCCGCCATCTATGTCAACCAGATCGAGGACGAGCGCCTCGATTCCGTCATGAAGAGCGGGGCGTATCTGAACGCCACGCAAACCGTTCTCCAGAAACACAGCGGGCTGTGGTTCAACGACGAAACCTTCGTCGTGGCCCGCCGCAAACCTTGAGTGAGTTGCTCCCCATGAATGCCAACCAGGAAATGACGGAGCTCGCGGGCATCACTGACGTTGCGGAGCTGAAACGCCGCGTCGTGGAGTTTGCGCGCGGCGCGTCCACCGAGATTTCGACGTTGGACGAGGAGCTGCTGACGACGCTCGCCACCAAGATCCCGGCCGGTACGGCCGTATTCATTGCGCACACGCCCAAGGCATCCCTGGATGACGTCGTGCGGGTGGCGCTGAAGGTTCAGGCGCTGGGGTTTCGTGCCTCGCCACACATCGTCGCGCGGCGCATCGAGAGCGAGAGCGCGCTGCGTGCCGGCTTGCGCGAACTGGTCGACGGCGGCGTGGAGCAGGTGCTGCTGGTCGCGGGCGATCTCGAGAAGCCCGTCGGCAAGTTCACCAGCACGCTTGAAATCATCGACTCCGGCGCGATTGTGGATTCGGGGCTGAAGCGCGTGGCGGTCGCCGGGCATCCCGAGGGCCACAAGGCCGTCGGTCCCACGACTCTGTGGGCCGCCTTGAAGCACAAGCAGGAGTTCGCCAACCGCACCGGCATCAAGGTGCAGATCAATACCCAGTTCGGCTTCAATCCCCAGTCCATCGTGGAATGGGGCAAGCACCTGGGAGAGCATGGGATTTCCCTGCCCGTCTATGTGGGCGTCGCCGGCCCCACCCCCCTGCCGAAGCTCATCAAGTTCGCGATGGCCTGCGGGGTCGGTGCCTCGCTCCATTCCCTTATGAAAAATATGAGCGCCATGACCAACCTGGCTCGACTCGCGACCTCCCCAGATGAGATGCTAGTGGGCCTTGTCCAGGGGGGCGCCGGAACGGCTGCCAGCCCCCTGGTGCACCCGCATTTCTATGCGTTCGGCGGCACGGTGGCCACGGCGCGGTGGCTGCGTGCGGTCGTCGACGGCAATTTCGAAATGCCCTCCGGCGGCGGCAAGTTCGTGATGGACGCCTGAGGTTTGCGAAACATCATCTCGAGGGGAATAGAGAATTGTCGATGAAGGGTTCCAGCGCGCTCATCTGCGGCTCGATGGCGTTCGACACCATCATGGTGTTCGGCGACCGTTTCCGTAACCATATCCTTCCCGACAAGCTGCACATGCTGAACGTGTCGTTCCTGGTGCCGCAGCTGCGCCGGGAATTCGGCGGCTGTGCCGGCAACATCGCCTACAACCTGAAGCTGCTGGGCGACATCGGGTATCCGATGGCCACCGTCGGACGCGATTTCGCTCCCTACCGCGATTGGTTGCAGCAAACCGGTGTTCCCGCGGACCACGTCCGTGTCATCGACTCCGAGCACACGGCGCAGGCTTTCATCACGACGGATCTGGAAGACAACCAGATCACGGCGTTCCATCCCGGCGCGATGCAGCAGGCGCATGTGAACCGGGTCGGCGATGCTCGTGACATCGCCCTGGGGATCGTGGCACCGGACGGGCGTGACGGGATGATCCAGCATGCCGAGCAGTTTGCCGCCGCCGGCATTCCCTTCATCTTCGACCCGGGCCAGGGCCTGCCGATGTTCGGCGGCGAGGACCTGACGCGCTTCCTTTCGCAGGCGACCTGGGTTGCCGTCAACGAGTACGAGTGGCAGCTCGTCCAGCAGAAAACGGGCTGGACTGTGCGGGACGTCACTCAACGGGTGAAGGCGCTGATCGTGACCCTGGGATCGGGCGGGTCGGTCATCCATACCCCCGACGGCGCGGAGCTGTCGATTCCCTGCGCCAGGCCGGCGGCTGTCGTCGATCCGACGGGATGCGGCGATGCCTATCGGGCAGGCCTGATCCACGGTCTGCTGCATGGGCTGGACTGGAGGACCACGGGGCGCATCGCTTCCCTGATGGGCGCCATCAAGATCGAGTCACGCGGGACGCAGAATCACCGCTTCACACGCGCCGAGTTCGACAAGCGGCTGGCGGAGAGTTTCAAGTGAGGCGGCCGTCGCCTCGAACGTTCAACCCCCATTGAGTACAAACGCAAATGGCCAATAACTATGTGTTTACGTCCGAGTCCGTGTCCGAAGGACACCCGGACAAGATGGCGGATGCGATCTCTGATGCGGTCGTGGACGCCGTTATCGCGCAGGACAAGCGCGCGCGCGTGGCGGTCGAGAGCTTGGTGAAGACAGGCGTGGCCATCGTGGCAGGCGAGCTCACGACCACTGCCACGGTCGAGTTCGAGGCGCTCATCAGAAAGACGATCCTGGATATCGGCTACAACTCCTCCGAGATGGGCTATGACGGCGCCAGCGTC
>Ga0134126_10012674_pt1 | contig 10640 bp, 10 predicted proteins | sample KB31752_FD_96881 | JGI IMG/M metagenome (GOLD analysis project Ga0134126, IMG submission 96881) | Terrestrial soil microbial communities with excess Nitrogen fertilizer from Kellogg Biological Station, Michigan, USA - KB3-175-2 | ecosystem: Environmental > Terrestrial > Soil > Unclassified ...
TACGGCGTGACCATGGGCATCGGGCTCGCGGTCTGCCTCGCCGTGATCGCTTCGACGCTGCCGCTACTGGGCCGGGTCACCGCGTCCGACAACGCCCGCTTCGAGTGAGAGAACGCTCGCGCTGAGACCCGGGGGAGCAACGGGGAGAGGGCGGCGGGGCCTGCCGACAGGCGGTACGGCAGGCCCCGCCTGAGCGCCGGACCGCGGCGTGGTCCGGCACCTGCTCGGGGCGCGGTGCAGCTGCGCTCGTTAACGCGGTGCTCGTTGAAGTGGTGTTCGGAGAAGCGGTGTTCGATGTAGCAGTGTTCATGCGTGGGTTGTTCTGTGCGCGACGTGGTCTGGCTGGCGCGGTGTGGAGTGCGACGACGTCTGCGCGAAATTGTGTTGCGTGACACCAAATTCCGCAAGAGTTCATGACGAATTCGTTGCGGTTCCCGCATCCCGGCGAGAGAACCTGCACCCAAGCGCCGAGAACCCCCGCTCGATTGTTCTCTCGCACAACGAAATGAACCGCTGATCTGCGCTGGCGACCCGGCGATTGGCTGAACCCGCCGCGCCGGTCTGCGTCAACCCGTGGGTTGACGCCGCAAACCAACCCGCGGGCCAACCCTGCGGCCGACGATCGCGCGCGCCGATGGCGGCACTCTCAGAGCCATGACGACTACTGATTACCTCATCGCAGCGGCCCTGATCCTTCTCGTGATCCCGCAGATCCGCGGAATGCGCCTTACCGCGCGCAGCCTCGTGATGCCGATCGTGCTGGTCGGTGCGGCGGCCGCCTACTATCTGAAGTCGGTGCCCACCCAAGGCAACGACGTGCTCCTCGACGCCCTGTGCGTCGCCGCCGGCGCGCTTCTCGGCGTCGGCTGCGGACTGGCCACCCGGCTCGAGCGCGGATCGGACGGCGTGCTGATCGCAAAGGCCGGCCTGGTCGCCGCGGTGCTGTGGATCGTCGGCATGGCCTCGCGCACCGGATTCGAGTACGCGGCCACGCACGGCGGCGCCCACGCCATCGCCGATTTCAGCCGTGGCCACTCGATCACCGGAGCCGGCGCCTGGACCGCCGCGCTGCTGCTCATGGCGCTGGTGCAGGTGCTGGCCCGCACCGCGGTGGTGCGCTTGCGGGCGGCGCGGTTCAATTCCGGCCACCGCCCTGCGGCCCTGGCCGTATGACTCAGATGACGGCCTCGGCGATCTTCCTCCAAATCGCTTCGGCGGCCCGGTCCCGCACCCGCGGATCCGGGCCGTCGGCCGTTACGCCGCGCGTGCGTGCCCTCGCCCCGAGCCGCCGCGCACCTATCCTTCAGAGCATGACGGACTTCACCGGCCAGGAGCAGCCCGCGGTCAGCCCGCGGGTCGCTGTTGCGCTGGCCGGAGCCCGGGACCGGCGCGAACGCTGGAGCAGGCGGCTTCGGCCGGTGCTCGGCGTCGTGATCATCACTGTCCTGGTGGTGACGCTGCACAATCGGCCGGCGCCTGGCTGGTCGGGTGCCCACCTCGGCGTCACCATCGCGCTGGTCGGCTGCCTGCTGCCGATGGTCTGGGCGACGCTGCATCGCAGCTGGCCGCTCGACTCCACCGCGCGCACGGCGGCGATCTCCTTGGTGATCGGCGCGTTCGGCATCGTGCTTGCGGCGCTCCAGCCAGCCGGAATCTCGGCGTTGCCCGCCTCGGTGTCGATCATGACCGCGTTCTTCTTCCTCTCGCCACGGCAGGCGGCCCCCATCGCCGCCGCGGTCGGGATCGGCCTGCTTGCGGCGATGCTGGCGAGCGGTTCGGCATTCATCAATGCATTGACTGACCTGCTGTTCTGCGGTGTTCTCGGAGTCATGGCGGTCTGTATGAGCCAGGCGGGGCGCAACTCCGATCGCGCCGAACTGCTGCTCGCGCAACTCGAGGACGCCCGCGCGGCCGAGGCGGAAGCGGTCGCGCTGGCCGAACGCACCCGGATCGCGCAGGATCTGCACGACGTCCTCGCGCAGTCCCTCTCCGGCCTGGCCATTCAGATGGAGGCGGCGCGGCGGCTGTCCCGGCGCGGGCAGAGCGGCGGGGACCTGACTGAGTTGCTTGACCGCTGCGCGAAGCTGGTCAAGGAGGGTCTGGCCGACGCCCGTCGGGCGGTCGGCGCGCTGCGCGGCGACGCGGTCGCCTCGCTCGATCGGTTGCCGGACCTGGTTGAGCGCTACCGCGGCGACCTCGAACTCGACGCGAAACTCATCGTCTCCGGGACACGCCGCGACCTGCCGGGTGAGGCGGGCCTTGCGTTGTATCGCGGCGCGCAGGAAGCGCTGACGAACGCTGCACGCTACGCCCGAGGTTCGCAGACCTTAGTGACACTCGCGTATGAGCGCGACGTCACGGTACTGACCGTCGAGGATCGAGTCACTAAGACGGTCGCGGACGCGGCGAGCGCCGATCCCGCCTCCGTGCCAGCATCCGCGCCGATCATCGCGGGTTCCGGTCTCGGCCTGATCGGCATGCGAGAGCGCCTCGCCGAGGTCGGCGGAACCGCGACGGCCGGGCCGACCCAAGAAGGGTGGATCGTGCGGATGGAGATCCCGGCGTGAACAGCCCAACCGCAGAGCCCATCAGGGTGCTGATCGCGGACGATCAGCGAGTCGTGCGCGAAGGCCTGGTGCTGCTGATCGGGACGCTCGACGGCACCGAGGTTGTCGGCGCGGCCAAGGACGGCGCCGAAGCGGTGCGGCTCGCGGAGCAATTGCGGCCGGACGTGGTGCTGATGGACCTGAACATGCCTGTGCTCGACGGGACGGCCGCGACGGCGGCGCTGCGCGAGCGGCTCCCGGACTGCGCGGTGCTCGTGCTCACCACCTACGCGGACGACGACTCGGTGTTCCCCGCGCTGCGAGCCGGAGCGCGCGGCTACCTGACCAAGGACGCCGACGGCGACGAGGTCGAAACGGCGATCCGGAACGTCCACAACGGCCGGACGTGGCTTGACCCGATCGTGCAGGAGCGACTTGTCGCGGCGCTACTTCCGGACGGACCGGCGGCGGCTGCGCCGAACCCGGCCATCCACGCCGCCGGCGGCGGACCGCACCCGGCCGGTGACCCGCTGGCAGAGCACGCACTTCCCGACGGTCTGACGCCGCGTGAGGCGGAAGTGCTCGCGCTGATCGCCGAGGGCCTGTCCAACGCGCAGATCTGTGCGCGACTCGTGGTCAGCCAGGCGACGGTGAAGACCCACATCAACCGGATCTTCGCCAAGATCGGCGCCCGCGACCGCGCCCAAGCCGTGCGTTACGCCTACCGCAACGGCCTCGTAGGTCGAGGCTGACAGGTAGTCACCCACTGAGGCGACGCTTGTCCTCCCGATAGGGCAATCGTCCGTACCCGAACGCACACCATCGGCCGTGTTCCCTGATCATCGAGGTTCACGCGCCTACATTGACAAGCGAGCGACGTGCACGGCGTCCAACCAGCGTGGCACGCCGAACGTCCTCGGGTGGGGAAAAGGCTGCCAGTCCGGCGGGCGACTGAGAGGTGCGGGTCATGAACAGGTTCCACCACGCGGCACGGCGTCGCGGATTCGGCGCGTTCTGCCTGCTGGCGAGCGTCATCGCGTTCAGCGCGGCCTGCGCCTCATCCGGCACGCCGGGTCCGTCGCCGAGCGCGGTCGGTGGCTCAGGCGCGGCGACCGCGCCGACTGCGACCAGCGGCGGTGGTAACGCAACCGCCAACGCTTCGAGCGGCGCGGGTGGTGGTGGGGGGACCGGCGGATCCGGTGGTGCAACCTCCGCAGCCACCGGGCACGCGGCCGCAGGCAATACGTGCTCGGTGCGTTACCTGCATGGCGACACCGGCCGGGTCGGGGCCGCAGCCGGTTCGGCGTACGTCACCATCACCTTCAAAAACCTCAACAACCAGCCATGCACGCTCTACGGCTACCCGGGCGTCTCGGCCGGAAATGGCACCCCGGTCAACCAAGTCGGGCAGCCGGCAAGCCGCAATAGCGCGGTGTCGTCGAGCGTTGTCACCCTCCAGCCGGGCGGCTACGCGTACACCACGCTCCAGATCGTCAATGTGCTGAACTACCCGACCGCGGACTGTAAGCCGGCCTCGACGTCCTGGCTGCTGGTCTACCCGCCGAACACCTCGAACCTGCTGTACATTCCGTACAACACGAGCGTGTGCACCACGAGCACGGTCAGCATGAGCGTTCAGGCCGTGCAGGCAGGCCAGGGCGGTGCCTGACGCCGCGAGCGAGACCACGCGGGCGCTATTCTCGGCTGCGCTGGGCGGCCCGATCCTGGAGTCGTTCTGGTCGGCCGGCGTGCATCGCCCGGCAGACGCGGGAGGCGGCACGCCGAGAGTCAGCGCCCGGTGTTGATGTTCGCGATGAACATGCGCACTTGGGCCCGGCTGCGCAGTCCGTTCGGGGACTGCGGCCGGAACCACGCGAACTGCGGGAAGCGGCCGTCGATGCCGCGCACCGGGTCGATCTGGAGCACCCCTGAGACGATCGGCGCCTCTCCGGCGCGGAAGGTGATCGGCGACCAGAGGTACATCAGGCACGCCTCCTCCGCCCGCCGCACGCTCGACTCGTCCGCCACCTCGACGCCCACCTGCCGCACGACCTCGGCGGCGTCGTCGCGCAGCCGCGCCATGACCGGGCCGAACTGCACGTTGAGCGTCGGGCCGCCCGCAGCCGACAACCAGCCGTCCTGGCCGAGCCGGAAGGGCGTGTAAACGGTCTCTGTCTCCTGATGTTCCTGCGCATACGCCGCCGCCAGGTCCTGATTGGAGGGGAAGAGGTACCAAAGGTCGCCCGGCATGAATCCGAGCGGCACTCCGGACATCTGCACCAGCCACTCGCCGAGCGCTGCGGCGATCGTGGGCGCGAGATCCCGGCCCACCTCGCCCCGGTTGATCCAGTGCTCCGGATGCGTGTGGGCCAGCGGCTCGAGCCCGCGCAGCGCCGGATGGCTCCAGTCGACCAGGTTCGGGCCGCCGAGTACGAGATAGCAATCGCCGTGCACGCGGTCGCGGCCCAGGCCCCACTCGTGCCGGCGCGTGTCATAGGTCCGTCTGGCGACGATTCCCGACTCGATCAGCGCGCTCTGATCTCCCACCGCGAGCCGGCTGAGGACCGCGTGCCCCTGCGCCGCGCTGTGCAGTCGCGCGACGATTCGCGGGGCGCGGTCCGCTGCGCGCGCGGGATCCGTCAACTCCACCGCCGCCCAGCGCCGCGCGCCGCCCGGCGGCTCGTGTCGCGCGTTGTACTGGACCATCAGGCCGCCTCCGAGTCGGTGGATCCCGGCGGCCGCCCACCCGGCCGCCGCGCTGTACTGCGCCGCATCCAACAAGAGGCGCGGCGCATGGCCGGTGATACAGCCGAGCGCGGGTTGGTGGCCGAGTCGTAACAGGCGCCGAGGCGGTGCGGAAAAAGGCTGAGGGCGCGGCTGGCGTCGCCGCGAGTGTGATGTTGCGCAAGTAGCCCAGGTTCGCTTCAGCCGGGAGGGTAATTAGGTTACCTTTGCTAAGTAATTTGGCGCGTGAGAAAGGGCGGGCGCGGATGACGACGACCGGAACCCGGGGCGAGGCGGCCAAGGGGAAGGCGCGGCGCCGCTGGGTGAGCGTCGATCATCCGCGCTACAAGTGGATCGCGCTGTCCAACACCACGCTCGGCATGCTGATCGCGACGATCAACAGCTCGATCGTGCTGATCTCCCTTCCGGCCATCTTCAACGGCATCCGCCTCGACCCGCTGCGGCCCGGCAACGTCAGCTATCTGCTGTGGATGCTGATGGGCTACATGCTGGTATCCGCAGTGCTCGTCGTCGCCCTGGGCCGGCTCGGCGACATGTGGGGCCGGGTGCGCATCTACAACGCCGGGTTCCTGATCTTCGCCATCACCTCGATCATCCTGTCGCTCGATCCGCTGCACGGCGGCGCGGGCGCGCTCTGGCTGATCCTGTGGCGCATCGCGCAGGCGATCGGCGGCTCGATGCTGATGGCGAACTCCGCCGCGATCATCACCGACGCGTTCCCGGCCGAGCAACGCGGCATGGCGCTGGGCGTGAACATGGTCGCCGGCATCGCCGGTTCGTTCATCGGCCTGGTGCTCGGCGGCGCGCTGGCCGAGTGGGACTGGCGCTCCATCTTCTGGGTCAACGTGCCCATCGGGATCGTCGGCACGTATTGGGCCTACCGCTCGCTGCACGAAACCGGAATCCGCAGGGCCGCGCGCATCGACTGGTGGGGCAACCTGACCTTCGCGATCGGCCTGACCGCGCTGCTCGCGGGGATCACCTATGGCATCCAGCCTTACGGCGGTCACACCATGGGCTGGACCAACCCCTGGGTGATCTCCGGATTGGTCGGCGGGGTCGTGCTGCTCGCGGTGTTCTGCCGGATCGAGATGCGTGTGCCCGAGCCGATGTTCCCGCTGCGCCTGTTTCGCAACGCGGCTTTCACCGGCGGCAACGCGGCGGCGCTGCTCGGGTCGATCGGCCGCGGCGGCATGCAGTTCATGCTGATCATCTGGCTGCAAGGCATCTGGCTGCCGCTGCACGGATACGACTACGCGCAGACCCCGCTGTGGGCCGGCATCTACCTGCTGCCGCTGACCGTCGGATTCCTCGCCGCCGGGCCGATATCCGGGCACCTGTCCGACCTGTTCGGCGCGCGGCTGTTCGCGGCCGGCGGGCTGGCCGTGATGGCCGCGTCCTTCGCCGGTCTGCTGCTGCTGCCGACCAACTTCAGCTACCTGTGGTTCGCCGCGCTGGTCTTCCTCAACGGGCTCGGCGGCGGACTGTTCGCGGCCCCGAACACCTCGATCATCATGTCGAACGTGCCGGCCGAGGCGCGCGGAGCGGCCTCCGGGATGCGCGCGACGTTCCAGAACGCCGGCATGGTGCTTTCGATCGGCATCTTCTTCTCGCTCATGGTCGCCGGACTGGCCGGCTCGCTGCCGCACACGCTGACCACCGGCCTTACCGCGCAGGGCGTCCCCCTCGCCGACGCGCAAAACGTGGCCGCGCTGCCGCCTGTCGGCACCCTGTTCGCCGCGTTCCTCGGCTACAACCCGATCCAGGAACTGCTCGGGCCGCACGTACTCGGTCAGTTGCCGGCCGCGAACGCGCACACGCTGACCGGCCGTCAGTTCTTCCCGAACCTCATCTCAGGGCCCTTCCACACCGGATTGGTCGTGGTCTTCTCGCTCGCCATCGCCATGTGCCTGGTCGCGGCTGGGACCTGCTTGATCCGCAACAAGCCTGAAGTGCAGGCGCAGCCGGCGGCGGCGCGGCCAGGGCAGTAACGCGGGGGCTTGTGAGTAGTCCTTGGCCTAGCAGAGGTCGGGGCGTCCTATTAATGCCGCGCCCTCGGACGGGCTCGCGGTTACGGTTGTGCCAGCAGTGGAGCGATCGAGACCGTCCGGGAGGCGCAGGTTGGCCGTCGAGGAAGTCAGCAGACCGACGAGTTCTGGCCCGGCAGTCGAATCCCACGCAGTGCAGTCCCGCGCAGTGCAGTCCCGCGCAGTGCCGTCTCTCTTAAGGGAATCCGCGGTGGAAGCGGATCTGCGGCATGTGCTTGACCGCGTGACGTGGGCGTCACTCACCGGCCCGCACGCGCGCTTCGCCGAACGCAATGGCCGCGCCATCCGGTACCACCCGGAGACCGCGCCATTCGTCGCGCTCGAAGACCCGGATGACGAGCAGTGCTGGTCCGACGCCGCGGATCTGGTGGGCCAGGCAGGATCAGTGGTGCTCTTGCCTGGACCGGCTCACGCGCCCGCAGGCTGGAAGCAGGTCTTCGGTGAGGAGTGCTCGCTGTTCGTGGAGACCTCCGTCGAGGCGCGGACCGATCCCGAGGCCGTCGTGCTCGGCCCTGACGACGTGCCCGACATCCTCGATCTGGTCGCGCGCACCAAACCGGGGCCGTTCCTGCCGCGTACCGTCGAACTCGGCACCTACCTCGGCATCCGGCGCGATGGCGCGCTCATCGCGATGGCCGGCGAACGACAGCATCCGCCCGGATGGACCGAGGTCAGCGCGGTGTGCACCGATCCGGCGTACCGAGGGCAGGGCCTGGCGGCCCGGTTGATATGCGCGGTGGTGGCGGGCATCAACGAACGCGGCGAGCGGGCGTTCCTCAACGTCCTTTCGCAGAATGCGAGCGCGATCCGGGTGTACGAATCCCTAGGATTCACGCCGCGGACGCACGGTTGGGTCACCGCCTTCCAGCGGCTCTGATCACAGCGCCGCCGCGGCTCGCATCCCGGCAACGCGAGCAGCCGCCGCGGCGTCAGCTCTCCTTGCGCGCCAGCAGGCCGTAGGTGCGCAGAATGTGCTGGTCGTTCTCGGCTTCCGGACGCCACTGGTTGACCTGCACGATGCCCGGCGGCTGCACGGCGAAATCGCCGAGCCAGGCCCGCAACTGCTCGGGCGTGCGGTGGATGAAGCGAACTCTCGTCGAGCGCTGATAATCGTCGATCATGCCCGCCTGCTCGGTCGGGTGCTCCAGGTCCGGCGCCGCGTGCGAGAGCGCCAGGAAGCTGCCGGGGGAGAGCACCTCGCGGTATGCCTGCACGATCTGCCCCGGCTGCTCCTCGTCCGGGATGAAGTGCAGCACCGCGATCATCAGCACCGCCACCGGCTTGCTGAAGTCGATCAGTTCCGCCGTCCTCGGGTGCTCCAGCACTGTCTCGGGGTGCCGCAGGTCCGCATGAATGACCGACGCTTGCGCGTTGCCTTCCAGCAGCGAGTGCCCGTGTGCGACGGCTACCGGATCGATGTCCACGTAGAGCACTCGGCAGGACGGGTCCGCGCCCTGCGCGATCTCGTGCACGTTGCCGACCGTCGGCACGCCCGAGCCCAGGTCGAGGAACTGCGTCACGCCATACTCGGTGACCAGCGCCTTGACCGCCCGGCGCAGGAACGCCCGGTTGGCCCAGATCGCCGCCTTCAGCGTCGGCATCGCCGCCGCGGCCCGCTCCGCCACCTCGCGGTCGGCGGCGAAGTTGTTGCTGCCGCCCAGCCAGTAGTCGTAGATGCGGGCCGGGCTCGGCCGCTCGATGTCCGCCGGGGTCAGCATCGGCAGCTGGTCACTGGTGTCCATGGTCGTCAGTCTGCCTGTTGCCACCGCGCCGTGTACATCCGCCGCCGCCGCGGCGCCCGCTGATGCGCTTGCGGCTGAGGTGGCGGACACTGGATCGGGACGGGTCTCGCACGCCTGGACGAGTCCGCCGCAAGGGTCGGCTGCACATGCGATCGCATAACGCTGAATCCCGGGAAAGCGGCCCGATCAGGTATGGCGGCAGGTACCGTGGAAACCGGGAGCCCGCAGGCGCGCCCGCTTGCGCCGGGAAGGAGAGCGGCGATGGACCACAGTCCGGTCCCGCGAGTTTTCGTGGGTGTCGACCGCTCGATTCCCGGATTGGCCGCCCTGCGCTTCGCGGTCGCTGAGGCCAGGCGTCGCGGTACGGATCTGCACGCGGTGCGCGTCGTCAGCGTGTTAACGCTAACGGAAACCAGTGAGATCGACGCCGCGTTCGAAGAAGCCCTCGGCGGCATGCCCGCGGACGTGGTCGTGCACCGCGAACTGCTGATCGGCTCGGTGGCCGAGACGCTGGCCCGCCGCGCCCACAACCCCGATGACGTGCTGATCGTGGGCACCGACGGGGCCGGCCGCTGGCACGGGCTGTGGTCCCGGTCGATCAGCCGTGACTGCCTGCGGCGGGCGCACTGCCCGGTGTTGATCGTGCCGGGCCCGCAGATGGCGATCGAGGTGCGCCGCCGCCGCTGGCTGCCGCACCACCGCGAACTGATCTCCGGCCTCGACTTCGACGCGCCGATACCCCAGTCCTGAGCGCGGGCGCCAGCACCCGCGCGCGGTCGGCGAGGTTGCGCGGCAACGGCAAAGACTCGGTCAAGATTCCCGTTCAAGGCGAGCGGCAAGGCCCTCATCCACGTGTGCACCGGCGTCGGGCGCTGCGGTCGGGCAGCGCCGCCGTCCGCGAGGACAGAGGATCCGGGACCGTGCGCCGAACCGTCGTCTTCGTCACCGCCACCGTGCTCGCCATGCTGGCGCTTGTCGGCATGAAGGAGGGAGTGCGTTCCGGGTACGCCGCAAGTGTGGTTCGCAAGAACGACACCGTGACGGTCACCGGCCCGCAGGTCGTGTTGGCGCACGGCATCGTGCAGGTGCAGGCGGTGATCGCCGGCGGGCGGATCATCGATGTCAAGGCTCTGTCCCTGCCGCACGACAACCCGCACTCGTGGGCGGGCGGGACCTACGCCGCGCCGAAGCTGCGCAGCGAGGTGCTGGCGAAACAGAGCGCTGACGTGCAGATCGTCTCCGGCGCCACGTACACCTCGCACGGCTACATCAGCTCTCTGCAGGCCGCGCTGGACGCCGCCGGGCTGCATCACTGACGCACCGGCCGCGTTGTTGAGCCGGAGCCACGCCAGACCGCGTCAGTCCAGGTCAGCTCAGGCCACCGGCACGATCTGCGCCGACACCAAGCGGCTGCCCGCGATGTCGAGGATCCCGATCGTGCCCTGCGGTTGACGCCGCCGGTCGGTCGGCGAGCCCGGATTGAAGAAGCGCACGCCGTCGCCAGCCTGGTCGAGCGGAATGTGCGAGTGCCCGAATACGACGAGTTCGGCCTCCGGGAA
>Ga0134126_10012675_pt1 | contig 10638 bp, 7 predicted proteins | sample KB31752_FD_96881 | JGI IMG/M metagenome (GOLD analysis project Ga0134126, IMG submission 96881) | Terrestrial soil microbial communities with excess Nitrogen fertilizer from Kellogg Biological Station, Michigan, USA - KB3-175-2 | ecosystem: Environmental > Terrestrial > Soil > Unclassified ...
CCACAGTGGACTTCTTCGGCCGCGGGGCGGGCTACCGCTACCTGCGGGCGAAGGGCAACTCCATCGAGGGCGGCACGTCAGAGATCCTGCGCAACATCATCGCCGAGCGAGTCCTCGGCCTGCCGTCGGAGATCCGCCTCGACAAGGACGTGGCCTGGAAGGACATTCCAAAATGAGCGCAGCGCAGCGGCGTCGGGCGTCCGGACTGACGCAGCGCCTCCAGTGCGCCGACGACGTTGGGGCGCGGCGGGTAGGGAAGACGGTCGGTAAGGCGCGTAGCGGAGCGTCCGGGAGGACTCATGAGTGACCTGCTCTACGGCGAGGTGGAAGAGGACCTCCGCGCGAGCGTGCGGGCCCTGCTCACCGACCGGGCCGCGCCGGCCGCCGTGCTGGCCCGCACCGAGAGTGGCGACCCGGTCGACGCCAAGCTGTGGCGTGCCCTCGCCGAGCTGGGCGTGACCGGCTTGCCGGTCCCCGAGCGGCTCGGCGGCTCCGGCGCCTCCTGGCGGGAGACCGCGGTCGTCCTCGAGGAGCTGGGCCGCGCCGTCGCGCCGGTGCCGTTCTTCGGCAGCGCCGTCCTCTCCACCGCCGCGCTGCTGGCGGTCGGCGACGAAACCCTGCTGCCCGACATCGCCTCCGGCGCGAAGACGGCGGCGCTTGCCGTGCCGTTCTCGGCGGCTCCCGGAACAGCACCGGAGAAACTAACGGTGGTCGATGAGCACCTCAACGGCTCGATCACCACCGTCGCCGACGCGTTTCTGGCGGATGTGTACCTGGCGCCGGCGGGTCACGTTGTACGCGGTCGACGCCAGCGATGTGACCCGCACGCCGGTGGTGTCGCTGGACCAGACCCGGCCGGTGGCCGACCTGCGGTTCGACGGCGCGAGCGGGCGGGCGCTGGGACCGGCGGGACCGGCGCTGGAGCGGGCGCTCACCGTCGGGGCCGCGATGCTGGCCGCCGAGCAGCTCGGGGTGGCCCAGTGGTGCCTGGACACCACGGTCGAGTACGTCAAGACGCGCCGCCAGTTCGCCCGGCAGATCGGCTCGTACCAGGCGATCAAACACCGCCTCGCCGACCTGTGGGTGGCCATCACCGAGGCGCGGGCGGTGTCCCGCTACGCGGCCGACTGTCTGGCCACCGACGACCCGGACACGCCCGTGGCCGCGGCTCTAGCCCAGGCGTTCTGCGGACCGGTCGCGGTCAAGGCGGCCGAGGAGTGTGTGCAGCTGCACGGCGGCATCGGGTTCACCTGGGAGCACCCGGCGCACCTGTACCTGAAGCGGGCCAAGAGTTCCGCGGTCGCGCTGGGCTCGCCCGACCGGCACCGGTTGGCGCTGGCCGAGCTGGTGAACCTCGACTACACGTAGAAGCGGGACAGTGTCTCGGCGACGCAAACCGGCTTGTCGCCGCCCTCGCGCTCGATGGTGATCTTGCACTTGACCTGGGTGCCGCCGTCCGGGGACGGGTCGGCCGAGACCAGCTCGACGCCGGCCCGGACCCGGCTGCCGACCGGCAGCGGGGCCGGGAAGCGGACCTTGTCGAGCCCGTAGTTGATGCCCATCCGCACGCCCTCGACCCGGTAGACCTCGCCGGCCAGCACCGGGACCAGCGACAGGGTCAGGAAGCCGTGCCCGATCGTGGTGCCGAACGGGCCTGCCTTGGCCCGCTCCGGATCGACGTGGATCCACTGGTGGTCGTCGGTCGCGTCGGCGAAGCCGTTGACTCGATCCTGGTCGATCTGGTGCCACTCGCTGTAGCCGAGCTGCTCGCCGACCGCCTTGGACAGCTCTTCCGGGTTCGCGAACGTACGCATGCCCAGACGGTAGACGAGGGGACAGCCTCCACGGAAGCCGTCCCCTCGCCGCTGAACAAACAAACTAACGGTGCAACGACACCTTCACGGTGTTCGAGACCACCGTGGTCCCCGGCACCGCCGGAGTGTTCATCGAGGTCGTGACCTTGCCGTCACCCGGGAGGATGGCCAGCGTGGTCACCGTGTAGGACACCGTCGCCCCCGGCACCGGGTCGGTGCTGGTGACGCGCAGGTCATCGGTCGGCAGAGTACCCGCCGGCAGGCCCTGACCGCCGGTGCCGTTTACGTTCTCGGCACCGATCTGGTACGGCTGACCGTTGGGGTCGACCGGCGGGTTGGCCGGGTCGTACGCGAACGTGATGTCCTGCGTCGCGCCCTCACCGAGCCACAGCTGGAACGGGCGGAGGATGTTCGTGCCGAACACGAACACTCGCCATTCGATGACGATCCACGAGTTGCCGGCGTCATCGCTCAGCACGGCCACGTAGACGCCGGGCGCTCCCGCACCGTTGAGGTCGGTCCAGTACGGCGCGAGCACGTTGTTCGGCCGTGCCGGGTTGGGGATCGGTGGCACCGTGCAGCAGTCGTTGTCCTCGCCGGTCGCATCGGTACCGGGCACCACGTATCCGTTGGAGTCGATCGACACCCCGGTGTAAGTGACGCCGTTGTACTTGTAGGCCGGCGTGTTGAACTTCAAGAACTGCTCGTCGCCGACCGCGGAGGGCGTGATCCCGAACAGGTCGAGCGGGACATAACCGTTCGCCGTGCCGGCAGCCGGCGCGATGGACGGCGTGCCCGGTTTGGCCCCGGCCAGCGTCGCCCCCTTCTTCTCCGCCTTGAACAGGCTGGTCTGCGACGCGCCGTTCGTGCCGATGATCGGCAGGTTCAGCGACGTCGAGGTGGAGAAGTCGGCCGTCGTGTCGATGAACGACGTGTTCTGCGCGGACACCGTGCAGGTGGTCGTCTGCAGCAGGTGGGCCTCGGTGCGGTCACACGTCTGCGTCATCTTCACGTCGCCCTGCTTGGTGATGTAGGCCACCGGCAGGTGAAGGGTCGGCAGGCCGCCCTTCTGCGGCACCAGGCGCACCTGGCCGAAGTACTGGGCCTCCGGCGCGCTGGACTTGATGGTGATGCTCAGCTTGACCGACTTGCCCGGGGCCACCGAGAAGCTGCTCGGCGACACCGTGATGCTCGCGCCCTTCGGCGCCGTCGTCTGGACCTTGTAGGACTGCGTCCGGTCCGTGACGTTGGTCGCCGTGCGGATCGCGGTCAGCGTGCCCGGCATGACCGGGGCGTTCACCGACGCGATGTTGAGCTGCACGGCCTGCACCGGGTCGTTGCCCAGGGCGGCCATGCGCGCCGCGGTCTCGTCGAAGGTGAGGCCCGGGTTGGCGGCCAGGTTCACCTGCACCCGACCCGAACCGAAGTCGAACGGGTCGGCCGGCGTGGTCAGGTCCTCCTTGACGACCTTGGTCGTCGCGGTTGTCATGAGCGCCGACTTGATCTGGCCCGGCGTCCACGTCGGGTGCAGAGCCTTCTCAAGGACGGCCGAGCCGGCGATGTGCGGCGAGGCCATCGAGGTGCCGGCGATCGCCTGGTAGTACTGCCCAGCCGGACCGCCCGCAACCTCGTCCGGAGTGGGCGAGTTGGCGCCGAGGATCTGCACGCCGGGCGCGGAGATGTCCGGCTTGATGAAGTTGCCGCCCGGACCGCGCGAGGAGAACGCGGCCATGACGTCGCCCTGACCGGTGACCTTCTGGCCGGCGGTGAAGGACGCGGTCACACCCGGGTGACCGTTGGCGAACGCGAGGAACGCCGTGCCGTCGGCCAGGTGCACCGCCGGCAGGAAGTGGTTGTCGGTCTCGGTGTCGGCCAGCGGCAGGTTGTAGAGGATCATGCCGGCCGCGCCGCCCTGGGCGACGTTGAAGCCCTTCTGGGCCCGGCCGATCGGCTCGCCGTTGACCGTGCCGCCGCGCTGGCAGGCCACGATCTTGCCGGCAAACGTTCCCGGTGGCGCCGCGTGCCCGCAGAACACGTCGCTATACGGCGCGGCCGAGGCCAGCACCAACGGTGCCGGACCGGCACCCGCCGTGATCGACGCGCCGACGAACGTCGCCGAAGCGCCGTCGCTGGACGTGACGGTCAGCGTCGAGTCGAACTCCCGCTTCTGAGTGGACGCCGCCACCGTGGTGACCCACGGGGACAGGTGACCACTCGTCGACGCGCCCGGGCCGTCGTTGCCGGCCGAGGTCGCGACGAAGACACCGGCCGCGTACGCGTCGAGGAACGCCAGCTCCACCACGTCGGTGAACGGCGTGTTGCCGCCGCCGATCGAGAAGTTGACGACGTTGACGCCGTCCACGAGGGCCTGGCCGACGGCCGCCGCCGAGTCGGTTGAGTAGCAACCGAGCAGGCCGCAGACCTTGTAGACCATCAGCCACGCGCCGGGCGCGATGCCGTTGATCGGGCCGCGCTCGACGCCGAAGACCTTGGCCGAGGCGACCGGGTCGCCGACCGCGGTCGAAGAGGTGTGCGAGCCGTGCCCGTTGGAGTCGCGCGCGGTCGTGTAGACCTCCGGGTTGCCCGGGTTGACGGCCTGGTACGTGGCCAGGAACGGCTGGCCACCGATGAGCTTGTGGTTGCACTGGAACGGGTCGTTCGCCGGCGTCAGCGGGTTGTCCCCGAAGTCACAGACGCGAGCGTGACCGTCGGTGGTCGCCGGGGGCGCCCCGAGGTTGCCGTTGTCGGCGAACGACGGGTGCTCCGGCCACACGCCGGTGTCCAGCGAGCCGAAGATGACACCCTTGCCCGCGTTGGCCGTGCCGCCAAGCTTCGGGTAGAGCTGGGTGGCGCCGATGAACGCCGGGCTGGAGTCGGTCTGCGGCTGGCTGACCGAGTCCTTCTGCACGGCCACGACGCCGGGGATCGACAGGATGTCCTTGACCTTGTTGGCCGGCACGGTGAGCGCGACGCCGCCGTAGACGGTTCGCAGGTGCTGGCCGACCTTCGCATTCGGGACGCGCTTCTTCAACGTGCCGAGGAACGAGTTCTCCAGGCCGGCGATGTGGTCCTCGTAGCGCAGTTCGGCCGAACTGCGGGACAAGGCCTTTCCGGTGACCGCCGGGCTCGTCGCGGCATATCCGGCGACTCCGCCCTCATAGGTCGCGGTGGAGTCGTAGGCGAGTTTCACCGCGATCGACACCGGCGTGCTGTCGGTGCGGTTCAACAATGACTTGTCGGTCTGGGCCAACCGGCTGGTCGGTGACTTGGTGGCCGATACCTGTCCAACGGGCTGCAGGTTCTGCACCATCTTGTAGTTGCCGACCTGGACCGGCCCGGCTTGGCTCGGTCCGGCGGCACCAATCACGAGCAATGGCGGAACAAGTGCGACCGCCAATGTGGCGGGCACCCATCTCCGTCGGCTCATCCTGCCCCCTTTCGGGTGGGGTGGCTTGTTGCGAATCGGGGGATTCGTTGCGGAACGGGGGAAAGGCCGATCGGCGGAGGGCAGTCATATTGCCTCCGCCGAATACCTGCAGCACAACATGCCATGTGGTGCACCCAACATGGAAGATGTACGCCTTTCATATTTCGCTGATGCAAGGGATGGGCGAGGGTGCCCGAATGGTCCAATGTGGAGGCGGCCGTAACCGTTCGTCCGGCCACGCGTTGGGCCAGGTGTGCGCGGAGGTGTCACACCTCCGCCCGCACGCCGGGGCGCGACCCCCGCGGGGCCTCTGTGCCACCTCGCGGCGACAGGTCGGCGCCCCGGTTCATTTGGCTCCGGGCGGGTAACGACAGATCATGACAAAGGGCGTGATCTTCGACGTCGACGGCACCCTCGTCGATACCGTCTACCTGCACTGCACGGCCTGGTGGCAGGCGCTTCGCCAGCACGGCCAGGACGTCGAGACGGCGCGCATCCATCGCGCCATCGGGATGGGCAGCGACCGGATCCTCGACCACCTGCTCGGCGACGACCGGGACACGTCCGACGACGATGCCATCCGCACGGCCCATTCGACGCTTTTCGGCGTGTACTGGGACAGCCTGCGCCCCACGCCCGGCGCCCGTGACCTGCTGCAGGCGGTGAAGGACCGCGAACGGCGCGTAGTCCTCGCGTCGTCGGCCGCCGCCCCGGAGCTCGCGGCCCTGCGCCGGGCGCTCGACGCCGACGCCATTGTGGACACCGTGACCGGCGCCGACGACGCGCCGACCAGCAAGCCGGCCCCGGACATCGTGCAGGTCGCGCTCGAGCGGGCCAAGCTACAGCCGGAGGACGTCGTCTTCGTCGGCGACACGGTCTGGGACGTCCGGGCGGCGAACGCGCTCGACATCCCGTGCGTCGGCGTGACCTGTGGCGGGATCAGCGAGGCGGAACTCCTCGACGCGGGCGCGGCCGGCGTCTACGCCAACCCCGAGGCACTCCTGGGCGCGCTCGACAAACTGCTAGGGAAGCTGTAGCGGCTCGGGATAGCGCAGCTTTCTTCGGACACCTGCGGGAAGTTTCCAAGGCTCGTGGATGGCCTTGCCTTCGATGCCGGCCAGCTCGGGCACGTAACGGCGCACGTAGGCACCGTCCGGGTCGAACCGCTCGGCCTGCCGGGTCGGGTTGAACCGCCGGTAGGGCTTGGTGTCGTTGCCGGTGCCGGCCACCCACTGCCAGTTGCCGTAGTTGTTGGCCACGTCGCCGTCGAGCAGGAGTTCGAAGAAGTGGTCGCCGCCGGCCCGCCAGTCAATGTGCAGGTGCTTGGTGAGGTAGGAGGCGGTCACCAGCCGAGCCCGGTTGTGCATCCAGCCCTCGCGCGCGAGCTGCCGCATGCCCGCGTCGACGACCGGAATCCCGGTCTGGCCCTCTTTCCAGGCGTCCAGCGCGTGCCGGTCGGTGCGCCACTTGTCCTCGGCGCTGGCCCGATAAGCCCGGTGCCGCAAGGCCGGGAACGCGTTGAGCACCTGGTGGTAGAAGTCACGCCAGCACAGCTGCCGCACGAACGGCTCGGCGCCCTCCTTCCCTTCGACCCGGGCGGCCACCTCACGGGCCGACAGGCAGCCGAGGTGCAGATATGGGCTCAGCCGCGACGTGCGGTCACCGGGCAGGTCGTCATGACCTTCTTCATAGTCCGCCAGGTGGCGAACCCATTGCGCCAGCCGTTCACGCCCGGCCGTTTCCCCCTTTTTTCCCGTGCACGGCGGGAACTGCAGTCCCTCGGGCAACGTGAGGTGGCGCGGGGCCGCCTCGACGTCCCGCCACCTCGTCGCCTGCCAGGCGCGCCAATAGGGGGTGAAGACCTTGTAGTGGCCACCACCGGCGGGGACCAGCTCGCCGGGCGGGACGACGGTCAGGCTGGCGAAAACCTTCAGCGCGACCCGCTCGGTCTCGCACGCCTCGGCCAGCCGTCGTTGCCTTCCCTTCGCGTACGCGCTGAAGTCGGCCGCGACCCCGATCCCTTCGGCGTCGTGCTCCTTGGCCAGCCGCATGACCTCGTGCACCGGGTCGCCGCGCAGCTCGACGAGGTCGCCTCCGCGGTCCCGCAGCGCGCCGCGGAGGTCGGCCAGGCACTCGTCGAGGAACCGGGCGCGGTTGCGTCCCGGGTTGAGCTTGGGATCGTGCACGAAGACCGGGATGACCTCTTCGGCCGCCCGGCACGCGGCGGCCAGGGCCGGGTTGTCGTGCACGCGCAGATCCCGGGTGAACAGGACGATGGCCGTCTTCATGCAGCCTCCCGGTCGCGCTGCCGCGTGCCTTTGCCGGCCGTCTCGTCCGCGGCGCTGGGCGCTGGGGCGCGCACGCCCTCCGGCCGCGCTGGAGCCCTCACGACGCCGCCCGATCGCACTGCGATGCCCACCACGCCGCCCGGCCGCGCAGGGGCCCTCACGCCACGACCTGTGACTGCGCGCCGGCGGCGCGCTGCGCCGGTACAAGTGGAAAAACCGCGGCCGAAAGGGCAGCGGCCCGCGGCGTCAGCGCCGGATCGGGCACCGGGCCGGGCAAGTCGACCGGCGTGCCCGGGCGGGCCAGCAGCGAGCCGAGCGCGTGGGCCAGGCGGCGGCGGTTGGGCACGGTCGCCCGGCGGATGAAGACGTCGAAGCCCAGCCGCGCGATCTCGTCGAGGATGCCCCCATAGATGTGGTAGGCAGCGCGGATGCAGCCCTGGGAACTCGGCGCGAGCAGCGGGATCCCGGGCGCCGCGGCCAGGTAGTGCGCGCGGGCCCGCTGCACCTCGAAGGCGATGAGCTCGCGGATCTTGGCGCTGCTCGCCTTTGCGAACCGGGCTCGCTCGAGGTCGGTGCGGGTGACGTCGAACGCGGCCAGGTCCTCGGCCGGCAGGTAGATGCGGCCGCGGTCGAGGTCCTCGGCGACGTCGCGGATGAAGTTGGTCAGCTGGAACGCGAGGCCGAGCTGGCGCGCCGGCTCGCGGGCGGCCGCCCGATCGCTCGACTCCAGGATCGGCAGCATCATCGTGCCGATCACGGCGGCCGAGCCCTCCATGTAGCCGAGCAAGTCGCTGTAGGTCTCGTAGTCGGTGACGGTCAGGTCCATCGCCATGCTGCCAAGGAAGCAGCGGAAGTCATCGCGGTCGATGTCGAAGACCTGGATCGTGTGCAGGACGGCCGGCAGCAGCGGATCGTCGGTCGGGCGGCCCTCGAGACCGCCGAGGAACATGGCCGACCAGGCCGTGAGCTTGCGCGCGCGCTCGGCGGGCGGCAGCTCCTCGGTGCGGTCGACGATCTCGTCGGCATAGCGGGTGAATCCGTAGAGCGCGTGCACGTGCCGCCGCTTCCAGGCAGGAAGGAGGCGAGTGGCCAGATAGTAGGTGCGGCCGTGGCGTTTGTGCAGCTCACGACAGCGCTCATAGGCGCCGGCAAGCGGCTCCTCGGTCGGTTCCATGGCGTTCGCCTACCCACAAATCGACGCAACAATCGACGCAACTTTACGCTATGCTTCGGCATACGGCTAGCGGATTGGGGTCTTCAGTGGCGCGACAGGTGAGTGGTCCAACCGAGCGGGTCGTCGTGGTCGGCGCCGGCCTCGGCGGGTTGGCCTGCGCAATCCGCCTGGCTGGGGCCGGCCGGACGGTCACCGTCCTCGAGCGGGACGACGGGCCGGGCGGCCGGGCCGGACGGCTGGCGCTCGACGGCTACGAGTTCGACACCGGCCCGACCGTGCTGACCATGCCCTCGCTCGTCGCCGACGTGCTGGCCACGGTCGACGAGGACCTGACGGCCTGGCTGGACCTCACCAAGCTCGACCCGGCCTACCGGGCCCACTTCGCCGACGGCTCGACGCTCGATGTGATCGCCGACACCGCCCGGATGGCCGGCGAGGTTGCCCGAGTCTGCGGCCCCCGGGAGGCCGACGGCTATCTGCGCTTCGTCAACCACACGCGCCGGCTGTGGCGGCTCGAGCGGGACGACTTCATCGACCGCAACCTCGACGGCCCGCGCGACCTGCTCACGGCCAACCTGGTGCGGCTCGCCCTGGCCGGCGGGTTCGGCCGGCTGCAGCCGCTGATCAACCGCTTCTTCCGGGACCCACGCACCCGACGGATCTTCTCGTTCCAGGCGATGTATGCGGGGGTCGCGCCCCACCAGGCGCTCGCGCTCTATGCGGTAATCGCCTACCTCGACTCGGTCGCCGGGGTCTACTTCCCGCGTGGCGGCATCCACGCCGTGCCACGAGCGCTGGCCGGCGTCGCCGAGAAGCACGGGGTCACCATCCAATACGGCGCCCACGTGACGCGGGTCGAGGTGCGCGGCGGCCGGGCCACCGGCGTGCTGCTCGAGGACGGCCAACGGATCCCGGCCGACGTGGTCGTCCTCAACCCCGACCTGCCGGTCGCCTACCGCGACCTGCTCCCACCGGCGAGGATGCGGCCGCTGCGCTACTCGCCCTCCTGTGTCGTGCTGCACGCCGGCTCGTCCCAGGGCTACGCCGACATCGCCCACCACAATATCCACTTTGGACGGTCCTGGCGCTCGGCGTTCGACGAGGTCATCAACCAGGGCCGGCTGATGAGCGACCCGTCGCTGCTGGTGACCAACCCGACCCGGACCGATCCGGCGCTGGCCCCGGAGGGGAAGCACACTTATTACGTGCTTGCCCCGACGCCCAACTTGGATACTCAACAGTTTGGCCGCCGGCTCGACTGGCGCGGCTCGCTGGCCGGGACCTACCGCAGCGAGCTCATCGCCACGCTCGAGCAGCGCGGCTACGTCGGATTCGGCGACGGGATCGAGGTGTCGCGGTTCGTCACCCCGGCCGACTGGGCCGACCAGGGCCTGGCCGGCGGCACGCCGTTCGCGGCCGCGCACACGTTCCGCCAGACCGGGCCGTTCCGCCCCGGTAACCTGCACCCGGCGCTCGACAATGTGGTGTTCGTCGGCTCGGGCACGCAGCCTGGGGTCGGGGTGCCGATGGTGCTGATCTCCGGCCGGTTGGCGGCCGAGCGGGTGACGGGAGCCGCACGATGACCACTCGCGAAGCCCACCTGGTTGAGCTCGTCGACCCGGCCGGGCGGCCGATCGGGTCGTCCACTGTGGACGAGGCCCACCGCGCCCCCGGCCGACTGCACCGGGCGTTCTCGGTCGTGCTGGTCGACGACGGGGGGCGGATCCTGCTGCAGCAACGGGCCGCGGTCAAGACGCGCTTCGCCCTGCGCTGGGCCAACGCGTGCTGCGGCCACCCACAGCCGGCCGAGCCGGTGACCGTCGCCGCCGGGCGCCGGCTGGCCGAGGAGTTGGGCCTCGCGGCCGTGCCGCTGACCGAGGTCGGCGTCCACCTCTACCACGCCCTCGACCCGGCGACCGGACGGGTCGAGCACGA
>Ga0134126_10012679_pt1 | contig 10635 bp, 7 predicted proteins | sample KB31752_FD_96881 | JGI IMG/M metagenome (GOLD analysis project Ga0134126, IMG submission 96881) | Terrestrial soil microbial communities with excess Nitrogen fertilizer from Kellogg Biological Station, Michigan, USA - KB3-175-2 | ecosystem: Environmental > Terrestrial > Soil > Unclassified ...
GATTTCCGACGCCGAGAAGACGATCGCGGCGCTGGCGGCGCGCGCCGAGCAGCTGCGTCTTCAGTCGATGCTGTCCGGCGAAGCGGACGGCAACGACACCTATCTCGAGATCCACGCCGGCGCCGGCGGCACCGAGAGCCAGGACTGGGCGGCGATGCTCGAGCGCATGTATACCCGCTGGGCCGAGAAACACGGCTACAAGGTCGAGTATCTGGAGGAGAGCGAAGGCGAGGGCGCCGGCATCAAATCGGCGACCATGCTGATCAAGGGCGAAAATGCCTATGGCTGGCTCAAGTCCGAGGCCGGCGTGCATCGCCTGGTGCGCATCTCGCCGTTCGATTCCAACGCGCGGCGCCACACCAGCTTCTCGTCGGTGACGGTCTATCCGGTGATCGACCAGTCGATCGACATCGACATCCCTGAGAAGGACGTGCGCATCGACGTCTACCGCGCGTCGGGCGCCGGCGGCCAGCACGTCAACAAGACCGAGTCCGCGGTGCGCATCACCCATATCCCGACCGGCATCGCGGTCGCCTGCCAGACCGAACGCTCGCAGCACCAGAACCGCGCCAATTGCTGGGACATGCTGCGCGCCAGACTCTACGAGATCGAACTCAAGAAGAAGCAGGACGAGACCGGCGCCTTCATCGGCGAGAAGTCCGACATCGGCTGGGGCCACCAGATCCGCTCCTATGTGCTGCAGCCCTATCAGCTGGTGAAGGACCTGCGCACCGGCGTCGAAAGCCGCTCGCCGTCCGACGTGCTCGACGGCGACATCGACCCGTTCATGGCCGCGGCGCTCGCCCAGGCGGTGGGCGGCAAGAAGCAGGAGAAGGTCGAGGATCTGGAGTAGCGCTCCGTCTGCCTCGCCGAGCGGCACTCAAAATCGCGTTTCCACCACCCGTGTGCCGGGGATAAGTCCTTGCTCGCGGTCGTCTTCCCAGCGGGCGCTGACCGCGGCGAACACCGCGACCACGGCGCCGAACAGAAGCGCGAAGGCGGTCCAGAGACTGATGGCGGCCGCGGCTTTGCGTGCGGTTTCGGCGGTCGCGACCTCGTCGTCATGGATGCGCTGCGCCACGTCGTCGACGCGGTGCCGGGCGGCAGCCATCGACAATCCGGTGTCGAGCGACACAAGCTGCGCCAGTTGCACGCGGTCTTCCTCCGACAGGAGTTCGCCCTTCGCCATGCCGACCGTGAGGATGCGGCCGGCCTCCGCCTTGTCGGCGCCGAGCGGGCGCAGCGTCGGCAATGGTGCCGCGTTGATGGGTGCGAGCGGTGCGACGCCGGTCGCTCTGCCGCTGAAATAGTCTCGCGCGCCGTAGGTGACATTGGGTGGCGGGGCGTTGTCGGAAGGCGGTGTCTGGGTGTCGCCCGGCGCGATCTGCGTGGGCTGTTCGCTGCTGGGCGGCATGTCCGTGCTCGGGCCGGTGTCGGCCTGCGCGTATTGCCGCCAGGCGAGAGAAGCGGCATGCACGTTCACGTCCGGGCGAAAGAGCTTGTCGACCCAGTACGACGTCATCGCGGCTTGATCGGTGTGCGTTCCGCTCGAAGGAGTCGATGCGGCCGTCACCGCGCCGCTTATTGCCGCCGATCCCGCGACCAGGGCCGACAGCGCGACGATCGCCGCCGTGACCACCACCGCGAGGGCCCATGTTACCAGCCCGTGCGCGCCGGCGCGGAAATCCTCCTCGCGCGACGTTTCAAGGGCAGGACCGATCAGCCGGCCGACGACGTGGCCGCCCACGGCGAAGCCAAAGGCCTGCGCCGCCAGGAAATAGACGGCGCCCAGTGTGAGAAAGGCGCCAGTCGCCGTCGCATGGCGCACGGTGACAAGCGACAGCCCGATGCCCGAGCCGAGCGTGAGCAGCAGAAAGGTGACGCCCGCTGCGACGATGGCGCCGGCGAAGGCCGCGCTCCAGGAGAAGCGGGGCGGCTCGTCGGAGACAACGGCCACGGTTTCGGTATCGAATGCGGCACTGGACATGGCGGCGCTTCCCCACGGATGGCAGCGCTCCAACGTGTTGGCGCGACCCTCGTTCCGCAGCCAGGGCCAAATATGGTGTCGGAACCCTTTTGCTGTCTCATGGATTACGTGGCCGGACAACCGCTCGGGGAATTCGATGCGTTCAATGCTGCTCTGGCTTATCGGCGTGCCGATCCCGATCATCATCATCCTGTGGCTGTTCACCGGCCACGCGTGAAAACGAAACCCCCCGCCTCGATTTCTCGAAGCGGGGCTCGAAACTCTGGATTTCGGATCAGGCCTTGACGGCAGCGGCCGCCGGCGTGCCGGTCATCGGGCGGGGCACCATGGGGGAGATCGCCGAAGGCGCGCTCGACGGCGCGACAGCCGGCTGCGGCGCGGGGCGGAACTCGGTCGTCTTCTTGCCGGGGTCCTCCGCCAGCGGATTGTCGGCGTGGCGGCAATTGCCCTCGAAGAAGGCGCCGGTCTCCACCGCGAAGGCTTCGTGAAGGATGTTGCCCTCGACATGGCAGGTCGAGCACAGCAGCACCTTGCGGGCGCGGATCGAGCCCTGCACGCGGCCGCGCACGGTCACTTCCTCGGCCAGGATCTCGCCATGAATGAAGGCCTTGTCGCCGATCACGAGCCCGGCGGAATGCACGTCGCCTTCGATGCGGCCGTCGATCTGGATGTCGCCCGTCGACGTCAGCGTGCCGTTGACGACCAGGTCGGCGGAGATGATCGAAGGCGCCGAAGAGCGCGCCGCGCGCTTGGCGGGGGGAACATTGGCCGGCACGGGCGGGGGAGCGGCTACTTTCTTACTCGAAAACATGGCGGCCTGCCTCGATAAAGGTGCTCGGATTGCGCACGACGTTGTCGTACCAGACCTCATAATGGACATGCGGTCCGGTGCTGCGCCCGGTCGATCCGAGTTTTCCGATGGGCGAGCCTTTCGCCACCTTAGACCCGACGTGAACGAGAATCGATGACATATGGCCGTATCGGGTATGGATTCCGAAGCCATGGTCAATTTCAACCATGTTTCCGTAGCCGCCCCGGTCGCCCGCGTACACAACCGTACCTGGTGCCGTTGCCGCGATGAGCGAACCCCACGGGCCCGCGAAATCGACGCCCGGATGGAAGGAATAGTGTCCGGTAAACGGATCGATACGGGCGCCGAAGCCGCTGGTGCGCTCGAACTGCGCGCCCCACACCGGGGTCGTCAGGGGGATATGCCGTATGGCGCTCAGCAGCGCGTTCATCTGGTCGAGCACGGCGGAGGCACGCAAATAGGCGCTGCTGAACGCCTGGTCGGCGATGCCTTCGACGCGCACGTCGTTGAGCGGCAAATCGGGTCCGCCCACGCCTTCCGTTGCGGCCAAGCGGTGGGTGTAGTCGTCGGGATTGATGCCGGTATGGCGGATCACGGTCTGGATGCTGGCGACGCCGTCGGCGACCTCGTTCTGGGTCCGCGTCATCAGCTGGGTTTCGATCAGGCCGATCTGGGCGACGCGCGCGGTCTGCTCGGCCAGGACGCGCAGCGCCGGGTGTTGGGCGAAGGCGGCCGGCGTCGGGGCCGCCGGTCTGGCTTGCCGCGAGCCGAACAGAAGGCCCGTCAGGTGATCCATGGTGCCGCTGAAGTCCAGGAAGCTCGCCTTGGTCGGCTTGGCGGTACGCGGCTGCGGGGCGGGCGGCTGCGGCAGAACGGAGAGTTCCGAGGCGCCGCCGGCATCGACGGGCGCCGCGCCCGCCGGCGGCGGGGCATTGTCGATGAAATCGCTGGGCGCGCCGCTGTCGCCGGTATCTGCCGGTGCGGCGGCCGCGCCGGCGCGCACGCCGGTATTCGTCAGGGCCGCAATGGTGGAATCGACCTGCCGGCGGCGGTCGAGGAAATGCATGATCGTGTTCTGCTTGGTCTGCAGTTCGTTGGCGGTCGAGGTGAAGCGGTCCTCGGCCGAGACCAGCGCGCCGTTCAGTTCGTCATAGGAGAGCTGCAAGTCGGCGACGCGGTTCTCGTAGGCCGACTGCATCTGCTGATAGCGGCGATCCTTCGCCGAGATGATGCGGTCCTTGAAGATGACGTTGACGGTGGCGAACGCCACCCAGCCGAGGAAGATCAGCGAGAGGCCGGCGAGCGTCGCCTGGAGCGTGGGGCCGAAGGTGAAAAACTGAACCCGCCCGTCGCTGCGGATATAAATCTGGCGCTCCGGAAACGTCTCATGGAGCCAAGCCCAGACGCGCTCAACGAGCGTCCCTGCCATGCCAACATTTCCCTTGCTTGCGTCTTGTGCGCCAAACCCAACCGGGCGCATTTCACTTAACTCACGGCGGCGAATCAAGCTCTTACCCCAGAAAAACGACTGTGAGGTTAACCTTGGGCCGATCCCGCGGTGCGGCTGGTGCGGCTTCATGCGAGCCTTTTCGCGGCAGCCAGGACCTCGTCGACATGCCCGTCGACCTTCACCTTACGCCATACGTTGCGGATGACACCGTTGGCATCGACCAGGAACGTAGCCCGTTCCATGCCCATATACTTGCGGCCGTACATGCTTTTTTCCACCCAAACTCCATAGTCCGCCGCCGTTTTGGTCTCCGGATCGGAAGCCAGCGCAATTTTCAGCTTGTACTTCGTCTTGAATCTGTCGTGACTGGCTGCGGAATCCCTGGAGACCCCGATCACCACGACGGCCCGCGCCTCGAACTTCTTCAGGCTCTCGGAAAAGCCGATCGCTTCCCGGGTACAACCCGACGTATCGTCCTTGGGATAGAAATACAGGACGTAGGGTCTGCCCTTCAGCGAAGTGCTCGATACTTCGCCGCCGCCATCCGTCGCAAGACGAAACTTCGGAGCCTTGTCGCCGGGTTTGAGTTCCATTGGGTCTGGGCAGCCTGGATGAATCGTTTACCCGGCCCACAACTCTGGGCCATAAGCTGATAGCTGAATCGCGGGCAGGGGCCAAGCTACGGTCCTTTTTATCCGCAAGTTTCGGGGGGTTAGAGGAAGGTCCGTTGGCCCAAGACCACCCCATCGGCATTGAAGGCGGCGCCAAGGCCGTGCGGGCGAGCCTGGCCGAGGCCTGGAACGCCTCCTTCGTCGGCCGCTACGTGAAGTCGCACCACATCAGCCGGACCGCGCTGGTGGTTGCCGCGCTAGGCGTTGCCGTTCTGTTCTTTGCGGTGGGCGCAGCGCTCAGGCTTCTGGTCGGCCCGATCTCGCTGGGACCCATCTCGGGGCAGATCTCCGAGGCGCTCGCCCAGGCGCTGCCGGGCATCACCGTCAAATACGACCAGGCCGCCGTCGAGTGGTCGCGCGACCAGGGGCGGGTCAACCTCGTCGTGCTGGGTGCGCGCGTGTTCGACTCCCAGGGCCGGATCATCGCCCAGGCGCCGCAGGCGGACATCGATCTTGCGGCTAAGCCCTTCCTGCGCGGCGACGTCGTCGCCACCCGCATCACCCTGGTCGGCGTCCAGCTCACCATGGTGCGCAATGTCGACGGCACGCTGCGCCTCGGTGTCGAGCATGACGAAAGCCAGAAGGACATCATCAGCCGCATCACCGACGCGATCAGCAAGAACAGTTCGAACGCATCGTCGCTCGAGGCCTTCGCCGTGCGCGATGCGCGCGTCGCCTTCCTCGACGAAAGCACCGGCCTGTTCCTCGTCGCGCCCAAGGCCGATGTCCGCATCGCCAATTCGGGCGCGGATCTGGTCGCCTCGCTGGAGGCCGACGTCGAGGTTTCGGGCCGCTCAGCCCATATCGCCGGCGAGATGCGGCTGCCGCCCGCGGCAGGTCCGGTGCGCGGCCACATCGAGGTGCATCACCTCGATGTCGCTGCGCTCGGACGCAATGCCAGGATGTTCCGCTTCCTGTCCAGCGTCGCGATGAACGCGAATTTCTCCTCGGACTTCGTCATCCAGCGCACGCATCTTCTCAACGCGAGCTTTTCGCTCGACGGCGCCGGCACGGCCGCGCTGGTCGGCGTGCGCACGCCGGTGAAAGTGACCTCGCTCCACCTTGCCGGACGCTATGACCGCGCGACGGCGCGGATCACGCTCGCCGACGCCTCGCTCAATTCCGACCGCCTGCGCGCCCATGTGGTGGGCGGCATGGACTTCATCTACGACACGTCCGGCGCGATCACGCGTCTCGGCATCGACCTCACGGCCGACAAGACGGCGCTCGCCATGCCCGGCACTTTCGCGCAGCCGGTCTTCGTGCCCCTGGCCGAGATCAAGGGCAGCTATGTGCCGTCGACGCACGATATTCTGATCGACCAGCTGCGCACCACGGGCGGCGCGCTGGTCCTGTCGGCCGCCGGAAAGATCACGCTGGTCGACAAATCCTCGCCCGTGATGGAGCTGAAGGGCCGAATGGAGCCGCTCGCGATCCGCGACATGCTGCATTACTGGCCGCTCGACATCGGCTCGGGCGCGCGGGACTGGATCCAGAACAACATCTTCGCCGGAACCATCGGCCCGGTCGAGTTCGAGACCCATCTGCCGGCCGGCGCGCTCGACCAGCCGTCGGTGCCCGACGGCGCGCTGCTGATGACCTTTCCGATCGGCAATGCCGAGCTCAACTATGTGAGCGGCCTCACGCACATGACGGGCGTCTACGCCAACGCCAGGTTGACCGGCAACAGCTTCACCGCCGACGTCACGCGCGGTCGTATCGGTCCGCTCACCGTGACGGCGGGTCATGCCGTCGTCCCCGATCTGAGCAGCTCCAACGTGCTCGGCATCGTCACCGCCCATGTCGACGGATCGATGACCGACATCCTGAAGCTGACCGATCTCAAACCCTTGAACTACGCCACGCGCTTCGGCATCGATCCCAATGTGACGGCCGGCCGCGCCTCGGTCGATCTCGGTTTTCACATCCCGATGCGGAAGAATTTGAGCGTCGACGACATCGCCATTTCGGTGAAGGCGGTCGCGACCGGCTTCGGCATTTCGCTCGGCAAGAACACGCGCATCGCCGATGGCGCGCTGACCTTCGACATCGACAACTCCCATCTGCACGCCTATGGCAACGCCAATCTCGCGACCTCGCGTCTCGCCATCGACTGGGTGGAGGATTTCAAGGGCAGCGGCGCCACGACCAGGGTCGGCATCCGGGGCATGCTCGACCAGGCGGGGCGCGAGGCGCTCGGCTTCCATGGCAGCGACTATCTCAAGGGGCCGGTCGGCGTCGTCGGCACGCTCACCGGCCACCGCGGCCAGCTGACAGGCGGAGATCTGACGCTCGATCTCACCCCGGCGACGCTGTTCGTCGATCTCGTCGGCATCAGCAAGCCGATGGGATTCCCCGCCTCGGCGCACACGCTCCTGACCTTCGGTCCGCACAGCACGCTGCGCAACGCAAACGTCTCGATTGCGGGGCCGAGCCTGCAGGCGCAGATGACGCTCGCCTTCGACGACAGCGGCAGGCTGACGTCGCTGACCGCGCCGACGGTGCGCTCCGGCGCGTCCAACGACTTCGCCCTGACCTTCACGCGCGGCCCGGCAGGCATCGACGTCTCGGTGCACGGCCGCTCGCTCGACGGCAGCCAGATCGCGCGGCGCGGCAGCAGCACGGGCGAAAGCAGGGATGCCGGCGCCGGGTCCAACAGCACGTTCGACGAGCCGTTCCGCATTTCGGCCAAGCTCGATCGCCTGGCGCTGCGCAACGGCATCTCGATCGCGCCATTCGCGCTCGACGTCAGCGGCACGGCGGATCGCCCGGCGGCCATGACGCTGTCGGGCCGGATCGGAAAGACCGGCACGCTCTCGGGCAGCATCGCGCCCTATGGCAACGACCGCCGCCTCACGCTGCAGACCAACGATTTCGGAACGCTCGCGCACGGCCTGTTCGGTTTCGCCAGCATCAGGGGCGGCAAGCTCGATCTGCTGGCGACGCTGCACGGCCCGGCGGCCCCGCCGCCCGCCTCGGCGGTCGATCCGGCGAACGATTTCGAGGGCACGGTTCGTCTCAAGGACTTCCATCTGCTCAACCAGCCGTTCCTCGCGCGCCTGTTCAGCGCCGGCTCGCTGATCGGCTTCGGCAATCTCCTGCAGGGGGGTGGCATCGCCGTCGACGAGCTGAAGATCCCCTTCACTTCCAAGAACGGCGTGCTTGGCATCGAGAACGCCCATGCCACCGGCCCCGCTATCGGCGTCAGCGCCGAAGGCTATGTCGACCGGCCGAAGAACGACATCGCGCTGAAGGGCACGTTGGTGCCGCTGTTCGGCATCAACAGCGCGCTCGGCTACATCCCGCTGCTCGGCCAGCTCCTCGTCTCCAAGCCGGGCGAGGGCATCATCGGCATGGTCTACAGCGTCGAAGGCAATGCCGATGAGCCGCGTGTCAGCGTCAACCCGCTTTCGATGGCGACGCCCGGATTCCTCCGCCGCATCTTCGAAGGCCGGATGCCGAGCGTTGCGAATGCGCCGACCAACACCGAGCCGCCGACCGCGAACAAGGCGCCGATGCCGCCGATCCAGACCGCGCCGCTGCCTGCGGCCAGCGGATCGCCGAAGCCGTGAGCACCGCTGGCTAAAGCGGCTTCACCAGCACGTGTTTCTTCTTTCCGCTCGAAAGCTTCAGGATTCCGTCGGAGGTCAGCGCCGACGGATCGACGACGAGCCTTGGATCGCTCACCGTGACATCGTTCAGCTTCAGCCCGTTATTGGCGATGAGCTTGCGCGCCTCGGAGTTCGAGGCGGCGAGTCCGGTCGCCACGGCGAGATTGAGAATGCCCTCCGGCAGCTTGGCCGCGACCGTCGGCAATCCCTCCGCCAGCGCGCCTTCCTCGAATGTCTGCCGTGCGGTCTCCGCCGCCTGGTCCGCCGCGGCGCGGCCGTGCAGCACCGCCGTCGCCTCGGTCGCGAGGATCTTCTTGGCGTCGTTCAGCTCCGCGCCTTTCAGCGTCTCGAGCCGCGCGATCTCGCCGAGCGGCAGGTCGGTGAAGAGGCGCAGGAAGCGGCCGACATCGCCATCCTCGGTGTTGCGCCAGTACTGCCAGTAGTCGTAGACGCTGCGCATCTCCTTGTTCAGCCACACCGCGCCCGACACGGTCTTGCCCATCTTGGCGCCGGACGACGTCGTGATCAGCGGCGTGGTGAGACCGAACAGCGGCACGGTTCCCATGCGCCGTCCGAGTTCGATGCCCGACACCACATTGCCCCATTGGTCCGAACCGCTCGACTGCAGCCGGCAGCCATAGCGCTTGTAGAGCTCGACGAAGTCGTAGGCCTGCATGATCGAGTAGTTGAACTCGAGGAAGCTCATCGGCTGTTCGCGGTCGAGGCGAAGCTTCACGCTCTCCATCGTCAGCATGCGATTGATGGAGAAATGCCGGCCGACCTCGCGCAGGAAGGGAATGTATTCGAGCTTGTCGAGCCATTCGGCGTTGTCGACCATGATCGCGTCGGTCGGCCCGTCGCCGAATTTGAGCAGGTGCCGCACGCCGGCGACCATGCTGCGCTTGTTCTCCTCGATCTGCTCGGGCGACAGGATCAGCCGCGTCTCGTCCTTGCCCGAAGGATCGCCGGCCTTGGTCGTGCCGCCGCCCATCAGCAGGATCGGCCGGTGCCCGGCCTGCTGCAGGCGGCGCAGGGTCATGAGCTGCACCAGATTGCCGATATGCATCGACTTGGCGGTGCAGTCGAACCCGATATAGGCGGTCACCCGCTCCTTGAGGAACAGGGCATCGAGATCGTCAGCCGCCGAGCAGTCGTAATAGGCGCCGCGCTCCACGAAAGTGCGGAGGAATTCGGAGCGGAATTGCGGTGCGGACGCCATGACACGATCTCGTTGCGCCTCGTGCTTCGACAGGTCCTGCACGAGCCGTTGGGTTCAGATCACCTCACCCGGGGCCTGCCGAAGGGTGAGCGGGCGCGGTGTTTAGCACGAATGCCGGATGGACAGAAAACCGAAGCAGGCGCGGGCCGCGCGTCGACAGGTTGAGACCCGCTTCGGCTACTTTGCGCCCTTCGCCTTGTCGATCGCGTCCGCCGTGGCGTAATCGGCGTCGGCACCGGCCGTGTCTCCCAGCTTCCGCTTGGCGCCGCCGCGAACCCGATAGGAGTCGGAATATTCCGGGTTCAGGCGGATCGCGGTGTCCTCGTCCGCAATGGCGCGGTGAAAGTCGCCCATCAGCTTGTAGGTCCGGCCGCGATTGTAATAGTCGGACGGATGGTCGGGCCGTACCGCCATCGCGCGGTTGCAGTCGTCGATCGCGTTCCGGTACTGGCCCATGTCGGTATAGACCACGCTGCGGTTGCCATAGGCATCGGCGTAGTCGGGGCGGAGCGCGATCGCCTGCGTGTAATCGGCCAGCGCCAGGTCGAACTTCTTCATATCTTGATAGGTGTAGCCGCGATTGTAATAGGCCACCGCCGTGTCGTGGGTCGATTCCTGTCCGGACTCGATCCGTGCGGTGCAGCCCGCAACCTGCTGATCGAGCGAAAAGCCGTCGGCGACGCTGCCGTTGCACGCAGCCCAATCCTGGCTCGGGTCGGCCAGAGCAGCATGCGTTCCAAGCAGCGCGCAAAACGCCGTGGCAATTGCAAATGTCGATAGCTTCATGACAGCCCCCCAGCAGCACCGAACCGGGGCATCCTAGCCCAGCCCGCCGCCGCCGTCAGCGGCCTTCGCGGGGCTTGCTCATCATTTCCTTGACGTAGCC
>Ga0134126_10012680_pt1 | contig 10635 bp, 10 predicted proteins | sample KB31752_FD_96881 | JGI IMG/M metagenome (GOLD analysis project Ga0134126, IMG submission 96881) | Terrestrial soil microbial communities with excess Nitrogen fertilizer from Kellogg Biological Station, Michigan, USA - KB3-175-2 | ecosystem: Environmental > Terrestrial > Soil > Unclassified ...
CACGCTTGGCGCACGCCGCGAGATGATGGTGGGATTTCTCGCCGAGCCGGCGCTCCTCATGGTCATCTTCGTCGCCTCCATGATCTCGGCCACTACGGCGCTGCCGGCGATCTCCGAGCATCTGGCGACCCAGGCGCTCGGGGTATATCCCAGCCTCGCATTCACGGCAATCGCCTTCACACTCGTGCTGCTGGCCGAGAATGCGCGTATCCCGGTCGATAACCCGGCGACCCATCTCGAGCTCACGATGATTCACGAGGCGATGCTGCTCGAGTACTCGGCGCGCCACCTTGCGCTGATGGAGTGGGCGGCCGCGCTGCGGCTGTTCAACTACGCCTGCATAGGATTTGCCCTGTTCGTCCCGTGGGGTGTTGCAACGGGCTCGATTGGGCCGGTTGGGCTCGCACTGGCGATTCCGGTGCTTGCCACGAAGCTTCTGGTGGCAGGCGGCGCGCTTGCTCTCGTAGAGGCTCTCTCGGCAAAGCTGCGCGTCATGCGCGCACCGGAGTTCCTGGCAACGGCCTTCCTCTTTGCGGTGCTGGGACTGCTCGTGCACGTCCTGCTGAGGGCCTGAGTACATCCATGAGCCAGCTACCCCTCGATCTGCAGCTTCTCAATGCCTGCGCGGCGCTGACGCTGCTGCTCTCCTTCGCCATGCTCTCGCAGCGGCGCATCGTGAGCCTGGTGACCCTGTACGCCATCCAGGGGGCGGTACTCGCTGCGACGACGCTGATCGTTGCGTGGCGCACCGGCCAGGAACATTTGTACTTCTCAGCGATGCTCACGTTGGCCCTGAAGGTTGTCTTTCTTCCCTGGCTGCTGCACCGGCTTATCAGGCGGCTGCAGGTGTACTGGGATACGGAGCCGCTGCTCAATATCTCCGGCACCATGCTCTTCGGGCTCGTGATCGTCGTTTTTTCGTTCGCGCTGGCGCAACCGATTACATTGCTCGCCAATACGGCCATGCGCGATGCGGTCGGAATTGCCATCGCCGTGGTGCTGCTCTCCTTCCTCATGATGATCACACGGCGCAAGGCGCTGTCGCAGGTGATCGGCTTCCTCTCGATGGAAAATGGGCTCTTCTTCGGCGCAATGAGTGCAACCTACGGAATGCCGATGGTGGTCGAGCTCGGCGTGGCGCTCGATGTGCTCGTCGCGATGCTCGTGCTCGGGGCGTTCTTCTTCCAGATCCGTGAGCAGTTCGACAGCCTGGACCTGCACCATCTCGAGTCGCTCAGGGAGAGCGAGTAGTGGAGCTGCTCCTGCTTCTGGCTCTGCCTGCGGCCGGCGCGCTGACATTCAGCTTCCTCGGCGCCAGGCGTAAGGCTCCGGAAATCAACGTGGCGTTCAGCCTCGGCACCTTGCTTGCCGCCTGCGCCCTCACGGCGCGCGTCATCGATAAGGGGGAGTTGCTCGTCGCACATGAGCAGTTCTTCATCTATCCGTTCAACGTCTTCCTCGTGACGCTCACGGCTTTTGTCGGTTTGACGACCTCGCTGTTTTCCCGACCTTACATGCGCGTCGAGATGGCGCACCGGCGCGTCACAGCGGGGCGCCTGCGGCTTTATCACAGCATGTACCAGATGTTCATGTTCACGATGCTGCTCGCGCTCACGACCAACAATATGGGGCTCTTGTGGGTGGCAATGGAGGCGGCGACGCTCTCGACCGTTCTGCTCGTGACGCTGTACCGCACTCCGGCGAGTCTCGAGGCCGGCTGGAAGTACTTCATTCTGTGCGGTGTCGGCATCGCCCAGGCGCTGTTTGGGACGATTCTCCTTTATTTCGCCGCCGAACGGGTGCTCGGAGCCGAGGGAGTCACCGCGCTGCTGTGGACACATCTCGATGCAGTGAGGTCACAGCTCGAACCTTCGGTGCTGGCCCTGGCCTTCGTCTTTCTGCTGGTTGGCTACGGCACGAAGGTCGGACTTGCGCCGCTTCACAGTTGGCTGCCAGACGCACATGCCGAGGGTCCGACCCCGATCTCCGCGGTGCTCTCGGGGCTGCTTCTCAACGTCGCAATCTATGCAGTCGTGCGCTGCAAGGTGCTCGTCGAGGGCGCATACCACTCGCCGATGCCCTCTAGAATGCTGATGGGCTTTGGCCTCCTGTCCCTGGTTCTCGGCGCGTTCTTTCTGTTCCGGCAACGGGATATCAAGCGCCTGTTCGCCTATTCATCGATCGAGCACATGGGGCTCATCACTTTTGCATTCGGGATGGGCGGCCCGGTCGCGACCTTTGCCGCGCTCCTGCACATGACGGTGCATTCGCTCACCAAGTCGTCGATCTTCTTCACGGTCGGACATGCTGCACAGAAAACCGGCTCGCAGCTCATGGACAACATCCGCGGGCTCATCACACTCTCACCGACCGTCGGCTGGGGGCTCATGCTGGGAACCCTTGCGATCCTCGGATTGCCGCCCTTCGGGGTCTTCGCGAGCGAGTTTCTGATCATCACGACCGCGATGCGCGAGCAGCCCTGGGCCACACCGATCCTGCTCATTGCGCTCGGCGTCGCGTTCGCGGCAATCTTTGGCCGTGTCCAGCCGATGGTCTTTGGAGAGACCTCCGGGCAGCGACTGTCGCATCCGCCGGCGCTACTGCCGGTATTTGCGCACCTCGCGATCGTGTTGGTGCTGGGGATCTACGTGCCGCCTTATCTCGCACACTGGTACCAGGCAGCGGCGAGCTTCATCGGAGGACGCTGATCGTGCCGGCCAACAGGTGGTGGATGCGAGCGCGTGAAGTGGCGGGTGCACCAAAAGCCCGAGGGCTTGCCCTCTCGCAGGAGGAGTGGACTCAAGCTGCCCAGGACGTCGCCGCGGCCGGCGGCCGCCTGCTCGCGCTCTGGGCCGCGCGCGATGAGGGGGAGCAATCGAGCGCGACGATCTATGCGGCCTATTGGATCGAGGCTGGCCTGCTGCTCACCGAACTCGCAATCGCGCCGCAGGGTGCAGATGCGCGCTATCCGGGCCTGGCAGCCCTCTTTCCATCAGCCTCGAGAATGCAGCGTGCGGCATTCGACCTCTACGGAGTGCGCGCGACGGACCCGGATCAGCGGCCGTGGCTTCGTCACGAGCCCCAGGGTTATGACTTCCTTCCCGTGCTTGGCGAAGGCGTGCACGAGATTGCGGTCGGACCGGTGCACGCGGGCACGATCGAGCCAGGACACTTCCGGTTTTCCGTCGTGGGTGAGAAGGTGCTGCGGCTCGAGGAGCGGTTTGGCTACGCGCACAAAGGCATCGAGAAGCGCTTTACGCAGGTCCCGATCCTGCAGGGCCATCGCCTCGCGGCACGCGTCTCGGGCGATTCCGCCGTCGCGTTCTCGTGGGCGTACTGTCAGGCGCTGGAAGGCATGGCCGGCTGCCCGTTACCGGACCGTGCCATCTGGCTGCGTGCGCTCTGCCTCGAGCTCGAGCTTCTGGCCAATCACTTGGGTGACCTGGGCGCGCTCGGGAACGACGCGGGATTTGCGTTCGCGCTGGCGCAGTTCTCGCGGATCAAGGAAGAACTGCTGCGCGAGATCGAACGCGCGTTCGGCCAGCGATATCTCTTCGATGCGATCGTACCGGGAGGCACCCGGACTGACCTCTCCGAGCAAGCCGCGGCGGCGCTCACCGCGCGCATTGCCTCGGTCATGGGAGAAGTGAAGGAGCTTCGGGCCATATTCGACGAACATTCGGGGCTTCGCGATCGCTTCACCTCAGCGGGTATATTGTCGCCGGCGCTCGCCACGCGCCTCGGCGTGCTGGGGCTCGCGGCACGAGCGAGTGGCCAGCGGCTCGATGCGCGCGTCGATCTGCCGTGCAGGCCCTACGATGAATTGCCTCCGACCAAGGTCGTTCGGACCGAGGGCGACGTGGCCGCGCGCGTTGCGGTCCGATTCGACGAGCTCGCGGAGTCTTGCCGGCTCATGCGGCTGATGCTGGCCACACTGCCAGCCGGCGCGCACGTGACGGCAGCGCGTATGCCCGAATCCGGTGCGTTTGGCGTTGGATTCATCGAGGGATGGCGCGGCCCGGTATTCGTCGCCCTGGAAGCAGGTCCCGGCGGATCGATCCGCCGCTGTCATCCGCATGATCCGTCGTGGCAGAACTGGCCGGCAATCGAGCACGCCATCCTCGGTAACATCGTTCCCGACTTCCCGCTCATCAACAAGTCTTTCAATCTGTCCTACAGCGGACCAGATCTGTAGCCGCAGCCGCCGTATGCTCAAGACACTGCGCAAAATCGCTTCCGTCGGCATCGTCAGCGAGCCCCCGCCGCACGCGGACCCACTATTACGTATCCGCAGCGCGCTCGATGAGAAGATCCGCAGCGTCCTCGGTCGCGCACTTTGCATCCGTCATGTCGATGCGGGCTCGTGCAACGGATGCGAGCTCGAGATTCAGGCCATCACCAATCCCCTCTACAACCTCGAGGGTCTCGGTATCCGCTTCGTCGCAAGCCCGCGTCACGCGGATCTGCTGCTCGTGACGGGGCCGGTCGTCGCAAACATGGAGATGGCTCTGCGGCGCGTCTTCGATGCCACACCAAACCCGAAGCTCGTCGTTGCGATCGGCGACTGTGGCTGCACCGGGGGCATCTTCGGGGAGAGTCCGGCATGCCCCGGGTCTGTCCGGGCCTGCCTCGGCAAGGTCTCGAACGTCATCCCGGTGGACGTGGCCGTGCCAGGCTGCCCGCCCAGCCCGGTACAGATCCTCGCCGGCATCCTGACGGCCGTTTCGAACGCAGGTGGGGCGGCGAGCGGCCGGTAAGACGGTAGCGCGATGTGCATCGCGCTGCTGTGGCTAAGTGCCGTGAGGATGTGGCGCTCAGCGGCGTACTGATGCCATTAGTCCCCGGCTTTATACACGCTGAGTCTTGCGAATGGGTATCCCCGCTGCCCTGATACACTACGGCGATCCATGGCCGCTAAATCACCCTGCATCGATGTCTGTGAGTTCGATAGCCGTACCGGCTATTGCCTGGGTTGCGCCAGAACCCTGGAAGAAGCGAGAAAATGGGAGAAACTGACGGACCATAGACGCCATGGCATCCTAAATGACCGCGCGCGCCGTGAAGCCAAACTCGGAAGGCGGGTGGGTCTTCGCCACGACGACTTGATTTCCGACTGATCGGTGTGAGGAAAAAAGGTCAGGCCACCGGCGGCGGTTGACCTTCAATTCGAGCCAGTCGAGGGTCGATGCAGGCCCAAGAGGGCGCCTGAGAGATCCAGATGGTTGCGGTCGGTTTGGCAATCTCGGGGTTCTCGAGACTTCCGGCGCGCACGAATATCAGGTGTGGTCGGGCCTCCGCTTCGCTGAACAGATGCACCCCGCACTGCGGGCAGAAGCGCCGATGCATCACATTGCCACTTTCTGCGGTACTGACGTAGTCCCGGGACTGGCCCTGAATGCGAATCGCGTTGCTGGGGAAGCAGACGTTCACGGTGCCGCCGCCGGCGCCAAAGGCCTGGCAGGTTCTGCACCAACACACCCGGCACGCCATGGGGTCAGCATCGATTTCATAGCGGACGGCCCCGCATAAACAGCCACCTTTCAGAGCCACGGTGTATTCCTTTTGCTGTGGAACGATTATCTTCCAGTGCATGAGCCTCGGATGGTGAAGCCCTCGGGACTATTTCCTCACTCGTTGCTGTGGGTCCCGTACCGGATACTGATCGAGTATCTTTCGGCATGCCGAGATCGCAGGCGGAAGCATGGTTTGATCAATTTCATCCCGGAAACGATGCGATTGGGTCATGTGATCCGGGGTAATTTCTATTGTCAAAGCTATATGGCCCAAGCCTGTCGATTGGAGCGCCACTCGCAAGTTTGGTTCGGTGCATTCCCGTTCATTCATGCTTCGAACACCTTGGTCTTGAACAGCTGCCGCCCCTGAATTTTAGCAGCGGGTGAATCTATCGACCGTGAAGAGTCATCCGTGACGGACGGCTTCCGAGAAGGCAAAATTACCATATGGGAAATCGTGCCCTTACGGCATCGGAGCGGAGCCTCGCTCGATGGATGCTGGAGAACGGCAGCGCCGAAGCCAAAGTCTTTCTCTCGCAGCTCGATAACGCAGAAGCAACTTCGTGGCGCTGTCCATGCGGCTGTGCCAGCATCCATTTTCAGATCAAAGGGATGCCGGAAGCGCCGCCCAGCGTTCATGTCCTTGGTGAATTTGTCTTTGGCAAGCCCGCCGATCTCGCCGGCATCTTCATATTCTCAAGCACTGGGATTCTAAGCGGCATAGAGGTGTATGGCCTGGCGGGAGACGCTCCGCGGCAATTGCAAACCCCGGAGGACCTGCGGCCTTTCGCAAGTAATCAGGGCTGAAACGATGGTAGATGCTGAGCGCCAGCTGTGATCCCAGCCTGCCCAGGCCGGCGGCCGACTCGGAGCTGCCGGTCGCGAACGTCTGCTCTCTGGCGTGCTAACGATGGCTTTGGCTCACACCGAGTCCTTGCGCGACGATTCTTAGTATTAGAGCGGCATACGCTGCAATGGGGGAGTCGAAAGCAAGCCCCTTCTTGCGGCCTGGGCGCGCCAGGATCCATTCAGGTTGTCGCGCGGAGCTATTTGAAACCTCGACGTAGCAGCCATCAGAGGAGCGCTGATCTTCGACATATGCAGCCCACGAGTCGACGAGGTCTTGTTGCGCAGACAGAGCCGATATCAAATCTGCCTCTGTTACTGGCCCCGTCCGCGACGCCAAGACCTCTCGAACCCGCGCCGATTGCGAGATGTCTGGATGCTCGCGTAGATACTTGGGTATCTCGCAGAGGGCGGTCGCGACTTCTGCCTTATCCATATCCGGCAGCATATACCAGCAGTCGGCCGAGGCCGGCCCAATCCCATCGCTCGGCACCGTCCGCTATGAGGCAGCCTATAATCCCGAAATGAGAATCTGCGGTTTTCGCAGCGGAGCTAATACTCAAGAGATCATCGGGCCGGTGCCCTAACGGAGATCACGCTCGTTGCGTCCCCTAATGGATTTGGAAACTCCTGTAGGGCCGACCGCTCGAACTGTCTATCTAGTTGAGGCAGAACGGATTGAGGACCTCGCTAGGCAAATCTAGGTGCGCAGAGTAGCGGACTGGGGGCGGCGCATTGCTTTACTCGTCCTTGGAGTGCTCATTTGGGCACCGCTTGCTCGCACCGCGATGGCGCGGCAGCGGGTGTAACGAGCGACTCGGCCTCGACGGCTCAACGCGACCCTGCGCGGCGAGGTGCGGTGACTGCTACCGGGGGATAACATACGCAGAGCGCAACCCTGCCAAGGGTGGACGTATGCTTAAGGTCGCACAGTCGTGGATCGTTTTCTTTTCGGCGCTGGCCATTGCTCAGCAGGCACAAAGCCAGCAGTCCAAGGCTCCAAAGACGGTGTCTTTCGCGGAGTTTTTTAGCAGTTACCAATCGCTACAGCAGACGCACACGGAAGTACAGATCAGCGGCGTTTATACGGACTTTGCTGGTGCCGATTGGCTGTACGCTGATTTGGAAACTGCGGATTCGCACTCGTTGACGCCGATTGGGCAGCGTCCCGTGCCCATCTGGCTCGGTGAGCGGAATCTGTCATTTGCCGAGCGCCACCATGTGACACTGATCGGACACGTAGAGTGGTGTGTGGAGTGGCAGACGAACCTACCGTCCGAAGGGCTGGTAATACATTCGGTCCCAACGAAACTGAATCCCGGTAATGTTCCCGTCGGAAGCCAAACCATTGGCTGTCTCGTAGTCGATCAAGCATATGTGCACTAACCGACTGACAGCGTAAATCGTTGTTTAGGTAGTCGATTTGCGGTACCGGAATCGCGCGGCGGGCGCCGCAGTGCTCCGTGCCTCAGGGTAAAGAAACGGCGGAGCCCTTGCGGACTTCGCCGTTCCTGCTCAAGCACTTTTACAGGCGGACCAAGGTCATCCGCATTGCAACTGCTTTGGAGCGTCCTTCCGTTGGAGACAGTCGCGCGCGTGACAATTAGCCTGCGCGCATCCTCTAGGGTCTCCTGACCCTACGAGGGCACGATTAGCCATGCACCTCGTGGTGCGTCAGGTTGACTAGAATTGCGACTGAGCCAACGTGTGAATGTGCCACTTGGATCACCTCCTTAAGTTGCCGTGGGCTAGTTGTCGGCGCGCACCGCCCACCGAAGCTTCTGCGCCTAGACCGATAATACGCGACTCGGCTAAATTGCCGCCACTCAGTAATAAGCGGATTGGTCGGACGGAATGCGGAACTGGACAATTCTGCGGCTCGTCGCTCCCGACCCTGAGTAGCCGGTCGCGACAGGCCGCAACTGGGAGGCGATAATGGCTTTCTATGCACACGGAAGATGGGCGGCCCGAGTGGCGTCAATGTTTCCGCGTGATCAGACTATCCTTCGGGCGCGCCACCGCCAGGAAACGACGGCTTCTTGTGAAAGAAGCCGAGCTTGCACCAACTAGCTTACCCGCCTGGTCACTTGCGTACGATCTATGGAGGGAGGGAGATGTCGCGGGAGCGCATCGGGTTGCGGAGAAGGTGTTACAGGCGAGTCCAACCGACTTCGAAATGCTGCTCATTTGTCTAGGCTATTACGTCCGCAGTCGGGATTCCGAAAAGACTTATTCATTCGCCGAGCGTCTGGTCGCGGCAAAGAGTACTGCGCATACGTTGCTTGCTTTATATGACTCCCTCTGGATTTTTCTCTGGCCACTGGAGCTATCAGGGTTCGGCCGCAGGCTCAGGAAGCGCGCAACGTTTTGCGACAGATGGGTTCTATGGGCAAAGAACTATGTTTCGAGCCATCCACAGCTGTCAGTTGGCGAGCGTGCCCGGGGAGACGATCCTCCAATTGATATACCAGCTGGAGAAATTGAGGAAACGCGACCTCAAAGAGGCAAATGGTCGGCGACGCGGATTATCCTGGTGATTCTTGTGATCGCGCTTCTACTCTATTTGATGGAGCAATTGGCACGGCACGGGTTCGTCCAGCGGGGCCAGTCTTTTGCGGCCTAACTGGAATGGCCGCTTCCGAGCCGGCAAGTTAGCCGGCGCTATTTCCGCTCTTGGCCGACTGCGTCGGTTCATTCCTTGCGTACCTTGGCCAGCACGCGCTGCGTAAGGCTTCGCCGCTGCGGCGAAAATTGCTCAACGCACGCGCGCACGTAAGGACTCAACTGCCGCTTCGCATAGGTGAGATAGCCCACTTGGCGCAACTCGCTCAGGACCTGCCCGTAGTGGTCGAGGATCGCCGCCGATAGCAGCTTGCCAGTATGTTTCGCCCCAATGCCAGTCGACGCCGACAGCCGGCGCGCCGTGCCAGGCAGCGCACGGACGGTGGAGAGTGCCATCACCGATGAAGTTTCGAATATCGATCGGTCCTGCCGCGCCGACTCTTCCTTGAGTTGCTCCCACCGACCAGAAATCGCCCCAGGGGACGGCAGCGCGACCGGCTTCAGACTGCGCATCTCGCGCCGGATCGCGTCCCACTCCACACGCAAGCTTGCGACATCGAGCGGCGGAGCGTTGAAGGTCACGGCCAGGCGCGAGGAGGTCTTCTCCAGCCCGTCCAGCAGCTGATCCACACTCTCGAAGTGGGAGCCGTGCTCGAGTAGCCCCTCTGCCTCAAGGGCCGCAGCGATTTCCGGTATCAGGCGCCGCCCGAGACCGCTGAGATCGGCCAGCGCTGCGAATACCCACACCGGCGAAACACGAAAGGCGACGATGCCCAGCAGTTCGATGGCATGGCCGGCCCCGCGCCTTGCGAGAAAGTCACCCGCTTGAGGCTCGGCAGCGGGATAGACGCCCTCGGCGCCACCGACTCGCTCGATCACGTAGCGAAGTGTCACGTCGACAAGGCTGCCATACAGATGGGTGCGGCGCACACTTCGCGGCAGCACCACTTCGCTGACTTCACGCAGCAGTCCGGCGCTGAGGCCGAGCGCCGAGCGGATCACGCGCTCCGGAAGCGACATCAGGTACGCCGGTGAAGGCATGTCACGCCGTGAACACATTCGGCCCGACCTAACTGCAGACCTCAGGCCTGCAGGGGAACACGACCTGCAACACCTCGCCGGGGCGCCGGGTCGGACCTTCCTTTACCAACCGCTTCGACATTAACAAGCGACGAAACCCTCTGGATAGTCCCCGAGCTCCCCAAAACACGTATAGCTCAGACGCTCGCAAAAGGGCGGCGCCTGAAATTTGAACGTGTCCCCCGGGACCTGACGGGGCTCGACGATCACAGTGAGAACGGCGACTTCGAACCTAAAATCCAAACGCCGCAGCCGACGACTGGACGGCCTCGAGCTGGTCACTTGTGCAGATCGTCGACCCAGCGGATCAGTTCCGGAGCTGGTACGGCATCGATATCGAGATTCACCACGAGTCCTTGTTGCCCGCTTCTTGCCAGCACGCAGCGGAGCTGGGCGTCATCACTCGCATTGATCTCTTGATGAGGAACATAAGGCGGCACGTAGATGAAATCGCCCGCCTGAGCCTCGGCGACGTACTCGAGGCGCTCGCCCCACCGCAATCGAGCGATGCCGCTCACGACGTAGATCACGCTCTCGAGATCCCCGTGGTGGTGCGCGCCCGTTCGGGCTTTGGGCTCGATCGTGACGGTGCCCGCCCACAACTTGCCCGCGCCGGTGCGCTCGGTCGTCACGG
>Ga0134126_10012682_pt1 | contig 10634 bp, 9 predicted proteins | sample KB31752_FD_96881 | JGI IMG/M metagenome (GOLD analysis project Ga0134126, IMG submission 96881) | Terrestrial soil microbial communities with excess Nitrogen fertilizer from Kellogg Biological Station, Michigan, USA - KB3-175-2 | ecosystem: Environmental > Terrestrial > Soil > Unclassified ...
CGTCACCTCGCCGACCGGCATCCGGGCGATCAAGCGCCTCGGCGGCGCCGATCTCGCCAGCGCCATCTGGGACGCCATCGAGGCGCGCGCGGCGGCCAGATGAGCGCCGCGGCGACAAGCCGCCGCAGCCGGACGCGACGAACGATCGCGGCCGACGACAGCCCCGCCGAGGCGGACGCCCTCGACGCGGCGCTCGCCGCGGCGGCGCGCGAGGCCGGCGCCGATGTCGCCGACTTCCGCAAGGCCGCCGCCGAAATCCTCAATGGGTTCCTTGCCGCGCGGCGGGCGGAGGCGCGCGAGCGGCTGGAAAGCGGCGGCAGGGGCCTCGCCTGCGCGCAGTATCTGAGCCGGGCCGAGGATCTGGTCGTGCGCTCGCTGCACGAGGCGCTGGTCGGCAAGTTTGCCGGCGACGGCGCGAAAATCCTGGCCCACGCCGTCGTTGCCGTCGGCGGCTACGGCCGCGGCACGCTGGCGCCGCAATCCGACATCGACCTCTTGTTCGTCGCCGCCGATCCCCGCGACGCCAAGATCAAGCTCATCGTCGAGTCCATGCTCTACGTGCTGTGGGACTTGAAACAGAAGGTCGGCCACGCGACGCGCTCGGTTGAGGATTGCATCGTCCAGGCGCGCACCGACATGACCATCCGCACCTCGATCCTGGAGGCGCGCTTCCTCAGCGGCGATGAGCGGCTGTTCGAGACCCTGCGCCGCCGTTTCGACGCCAAGATCGTCGCCAAGAGCGCCAGCGAGTTCGTCGCCGCCAAGCTCGCCGAGCGCGACAAGCGCGTCCAGCGCCAGGGCGAATCGCGCTATCTCGTCGAGCCCAACGTCAAGGAGGGCAAGGGCGGCCTGCGCGATCTCAACACGCTGTTCTGGATCTCCAAATACGTCTACCGCGTGCAGGACCCGGCCGAACTCGTCGACGTCGGCCTGTTCACCAAGGCCGAGCTTAGCCTGTTCCGCCGCTGCGAGGAGTTCCTGTGGGCGGTGCGCTGCTGCCTGCACTTCCTCACGGAGCGGGCCGAGGAGCGGCTGACTTTCGATCTGCAGCCGCCGATCGCGAAATTGCTGGGCTACGCTTCCCGCGCCGGTCAGACCGACGTCGAGCGCTTCATGAAGCATTATTTCCTCATCGCCAAGGACGTCGGCGACCTCACCGCCATTGTCTGCGCGGCTTTGGAGGTCAAGCAAACCAAGCGCACGCAGACCTTCGACCGCTTCCTCGCCAAGCTGCGCCGGCGCCCGCAGGCGGTCGCCGAGGCGCCGGATTTCCGCGTCGACGCCGAGCGCGTCAATGTCGTGGCCGAGGACGTGTTCGAGAGAGACCCCGTCAACCTCATCCGGCTTTACTGGGTCGCCGATCGCTCGGGGCTGCCGCTGCACCCCGAGGCGACGCGGCTGGTCACCAAATCGCTGAAGCGCATCACCGCCGCCGTGCGCAACGACCCCACCGCCAACCGCTTGTTCCTGGAGGTGCTGACCTCGCGCCGCTCGCCGGAAGTGGGGCTGCGGCGCATGAACGAGGCCGGCGTGCTCGGCCGCTTTATTCCCGAATTCGGCCGCATCGTCGGCATGATGCAATATTCGATGTACCACCATTACACCGTCGACGAACATCTGCTGCGCACCGTCGGCGTGCTGAACCAGATCGAGGCCGGGCGACTGAAGGAGGAGCACCCGTTGCTGAGCGATCTCCTGCCGCACACCGCGCAGCGCGTCTCGCTCTATGTCGCCGCCTTCCTGCACGACATTGCCAAGGGGCGCGGCGTCGATCATTCGATCGCCGGCGCCGAAGCGGCGCGCAAACTGTGCCCGCGCTTCGGCCTCAGCGGCGCCGAGACCGACCGCGTCGCCTGGCTCATCGAGCAGCACCTCACCATGTCGACCACCGCCCAGGGGCGCGACATTTCCGATCCGCGCACCGCCGAGACGTTCGGCGCCGTCGTGCAGACGATGGAGCGGCTGCGGCTCTTGCTGGCGCTGACGGTTTGCGACATCCGCGCCGTCGGCCCCGGCGTCTGGAACGCCTGGAAAGGCCAATTGCTGCGCTCGCTGTTCTGGGAGACCGAGATCGTGCTTGGCGGCGGCCATTCGGCGTTGGACCGCAAGTCGCGCGTCGCCGCCGCCCGCGCCGCCTTGCGCGAGGCGCTGCCGAACTGGTCCGACCCCGAAGTCGAGGCTTACGCCTCGCGCCACTACCCCGCCTATTGGCTGAAGGTCGATCTCCAACGCCAGGTCGAGCACGCCAAGCTGTTCCACGCCATGCGCGCTCAGGTGCGCTCGCTGACGACGGAGGCGTCGACCGACGCCAGGCGCGGCGTCACCGAACTCACCGTCATCGCCCCCGACCATCCGCGCCTGTTGTCGGTGATCGCCGGAGCCTGCGCCTCGGCGGCGGCCAATATCGTCGAGGCGCATATCTTCACCACCACCGACGGCTTCGCGCTGGACTCGATTTTTATCTCCCGCGCATTCCCCGAGGATGCCGACGAGATCCGGCGCGGCCGGCGCATCGCCGAGACGGTGGAGAAGGCGCTGCGCGGCGAGGTGCGCTTGCGCGACATCATCCAGGATCGCCGCCAGCGCGAGACGCGCGCCAAAACCTTCGCTGTCGAGCCGGAGGTCGAAATCGACAACACGCTGTCGAGCCTTTACACGGTGCTGCAAATCTCCGCGCTCGACCGGCTCGGCCTGCTCTACGAGGTGACGACGCTGCTTTCGCGTCAGAACCTCAACATCGGCTCCGCCCATATCGTCACCTTCGGCGAGAAGGCGGTCGATGCGTTCTATGTTACGGATTTGACGGGCGCCAAGATCACTTCGGCGGCTCGCCAGGCGGGGCTGAAGCGGCAATTGCTGGCGGTGTTGCAGGGCGAATGAGAGGGGCTGCTTGATTTTTGGCGGCCAAGCCTCGATATCGCGGCCTGACGAGAGGGCTGCCATGAATGACGCGCAATCGGCCAACCCCGAGGGGATGGCGCCAGAAAATATCGACGACAAGCCGGAAGCCGCCCCCGATCCGCATATGGTGATCGAGAGGCTGGTAGCGGAAAACGCCGAGCTGAAGGACCGCGTCTTGCGCGCGCTCGCCGATACCGAGAACATGCGCCGCCGCTCCGAGCGCGAGGCGGCGGACGCGCGCGCCTACGCCGTCACCGCCTTCGCGCGCGACCTGTTGTCGGTGGTCGACAATCTGGAGCGGGCGCTCGGCAGTCTCGGCGCCGAGTCGCGGGCGACCGGCGGCGAGGCGCTTAGAGCGCTCGCCGAGGGCGTCGAACTGACGGCGAACGACCTGACCGGCGTGCTCGCCCGCCACGGCGTCAAGCGGCTGGAGCCGAAGGGCGAGAAGTTCGACCCCAACTTCCATCAGGCGATGTTCGAGGCGCCGAGCGAAACCGTGCCGTCCGGGGCGGTGTTCGAGGTCGTGCAGAGCGGCTGGAAGATCGGCGGGCGCGTGCTGCGGCCAGCACTGGTCGGCGTCTCCAAAGGCGCGCCGAAGACGGCGCCGTGAGGGTCAGGCGGGGTTGACCCGTCTGAGCGTCAGGTTGAAGCGCCCGCCCTCGGGCAGCAGCGCCGACGTGCGGGGCAGTACGCGGTCGACGCCGTGGAAGGCGAGCCGCGAGGCGCCGCCGAAGGTAAACGCATCGCCGGAGCGCAGCGCGAAGGCGCGCGTCGGCGCGTTGCGCGTCACGCCGCCGAGGCGGAAGCGCGCCTCGTCGCCGAGCGAGATCGACAGCACGGGAACGTCGAAGGCCCGTTCGTCGCGATCTTGGTGCAAGCCCATTTTTGCGCTGCCGGCGTAGTAATTGATCAGGCAGGCTTCCGGCGCCGGGGCCTCGGGCAGCAGTTGCGCCCAGATCGCCGCGATGGCATCGGGGATCGGCGGCCAGGGTCGGCCGGTGACGGGATGGCGCTCCTGGTAACGGTAGCCGTCGCGATCCGAGACCCAGCCGAGTTCGCCGCAGTTCGTCATCCGCACCGACAGGGGTTTGCCGCTGCGTGGCATGTTCGGGACATACAGGGGTACCTCGGCGATCACGGCGCGCAGGGCGGCCAGCACGGCGCTCTGGCCGTCGCCGCCGAGGAATTCCGGATAGAGATAGGCGCCGGGGGCGGCTTCGATACGGTTGGTCATGGCTGACGGAAATGGCCTGCCGGTCGTATCCGTCAAGGTTTGACTTTATGAAAGATCAGTCGGTCGCCCATGAAGAACGACATTTCTTTTGTGACCGTCTCTTCCAAAAGCCAGACGCTTCCGGACTTGATCCAGGTATCCGTGGAGGTCACCGCCAGCTTGACGGGATGCGCGACGCCGTCCTTTCCGGTCCGCACGGTCTTCATCTCGTAACGCTGATCCACCGTGACCTGGTTTGCTACGGGACTCACGGACACTAGCGTTGTTTCACTGATCTTGTCAGGGTCTGATTTGAGGCCGTTGACTTCGGCGATCATCTGGGTTTTCGTTTTAGATGCGCCCGATATTTCGACGCTCTTGAAGTCGGGCGCCAGCAGAGCGCCAATCGCTGGACCGTCATGAGCCGACATGGCGGCCTTCATGGCGCTGTACCGCGCCTGCAAAACCGCCTTCAAATTCTCCTGGGCCATGATGGGTGATGTTTCGTTCAAGAAAAATGCGCCCATCGCAAAGTATAGAAGGCTAGTTCCGAGTTTCCACTTTCTCAGACTAAGCATGTTCGCGTCCGTCGCCCGGCGAGCAATCGCGCTCGGCGCCGTTCTACGTCGCAAAGGGTTTATTCCGAGTTTCGGCAAAGTGACCCGCTCGTCCGCGGGCGATCCGGCTTTTTTGCAGTTTGGCGCGGAATCCTCTAAGGCGCGGGCCTCTCCAGACGTTTGCACGAGACCATGACCGACGCGGCCGATTATTCCGAAACCCTGTTCTTGCCGAAGACCGAGTTCCCGATGCGCGGCGGCCTGCCGCAGAAGGAGCCGGAGATTCTGGCGCGCTGGGCTCGCGACGACATTTACGGCCAGTTGCGCGCGCAAGGGCTGGGTAAGCCGAAATTCGTTCTGCACGATGGCCCGCCCTATGCCAACGGCCATATCCACATCGGCACCGCGCTCAACAAGACGCTGAAGGATCTCGTCGTCCGCTCGCAGCAGATGCTGGGTAAGGATTCCAACTACGTCCCCGGCTGGGATTGCCACGGCCTGCCGATCGAATGGAAGGTCGAGGAAGAGAATTACCGTTCCAAGGGCAAGGCCAAGCCCGATTTCCGCGACCCCGCCGCGATGATCGCCTTCCGCCAGGAATGCCGCGCCTATGCCGAGCACTGGCTTTCCGTCCAGCGCGAGGAGTTCAAGCGCCTCGGCGGCTTCGGCGATTGGGACCATCCCTATTCGACGATGAGTTTTGCGGCGGAAGCGCAGATCGCGCGCGAGATTCATAAATATGCGGCTTCAGGGTTGCTGTATCGTGGCAGCAAGCCGGTGATGTGGAGCGTTGTGGAGAAGACGGCGCTGGCGGAGGCCGAGGTCGAGTACGAGGATTATACCAGCGATACTGTGTACGTGGCGTTTCCGATCAAGGCGCGAGGTCCACTCGCGGGTTATTCCGGTGAGCGACCTGAGGAAGCACTGGCGCTGCTGTCGAGAGCCAAAATTGTTATTTGGACGACAACCCCGTGGACGATTCCTGGAAATCGGGCAATTTCCTATTCGAAGAATATCTCATATGGCCTATTCCGGGTCACTGCTGCGCCTGACCAAAATTGGGCTAAGCAGGGAGACCTTCTTGTCCTCGCCGACAAGCTCGCCCTTGAGGTATTCAAAGCAGCGAAAATAGAGCCAGCCGGGTTCGAACGTCTCTTCACGGTGCCTGAAAGTTTCTTGAGCGGAAATTTCATGGCGTGTTCCCATCCATTGCGGGGATTTGTCGGCGCTTATGAATTTCCGGTTCCACTGCTCGATGGCGATCACGTTACCGACGACGCGGGTACTGGTTTTGTCCACACCGCTCCGAGCCACGGCCGTGAAGACTTCGAAATCTGGATGAAGAACGCGCGTTGGTTGGATCAGCGACACATAGAGACACGCATCCCCTACACCGTCGACGAAAACGGCGTTTACACCAACGAAGCCCCCCGTTTCGCCGGCAAGCGCGTGCTCACCGAGAAGGGCGAGAAGGGCGACGCCAACGAAGCCGTGATCGCGGCGCTGATCGAGGCCGGAAACCTTCTCGCGCGCGGCAAGCTCAAGCACCAGTACCCGCATTCCTGGCGATCGAAGAAACCCGTCATCTTCCGCAACACGCCGCAATGGTTCATCGCCATGGACAAGCCGATGGCCAGCGGCCTCTCGCTGCGCGAGTCGGCGCTGAAGGCCATCGGCGAAACTCGCTGGGTGCCGGCCACCGGCGAGAATCGCATTCGCGGCATGGTCAACGCCAAGCCCGATTGGGTGATGAGCCGCCAGCGCGCCTGGGGCGTCCCCATCGCCGTATTCGTCAGGAAGGGCGAGCACACGCCGCTGCTCAACGAAGCCGTCAACGCCCGCATCGCCGAGGCGTTCGAGAAAGAAGGCGCCGACGCCTGGTACGCCGAGGGCGCGGCGGCGCGCTTCCTGCAACCCGACTTCGACCCCGCCGATTACGAGAAGATCGACGACGTCTTGGACGTCTGGTTCGACTCCGGCTCGACGCACGCCTTCGTGCTGGAGGACGCCAAGCATTTCCCCGGCCTTGCCGGCATCCGCCGCGTCAAGGACGGCGGGCAGGACGAGGTGATGTACCTGGAAGGCTCCGACCAGCATCGCGGCTGGTTCCAGGCCTCGCTGTTGGAGAGTTGCGGCACGCGTGGGCGCGCGCCGTTCGACATCGTGCTGACGCACGGCTTCACGCTCGACGCCAAGGGCCGCAAGCAATCGAAATCGCTCGGCAACCAAACCTTTCCGCAAGACATCATCAAGGCCTCCGGCGCCGACATCCTGCGCCTTTGGGTGGCGAGCACGGATTACACCGACGACCAGCGCATCGGTCCCGACATCCTCAAGATGGTGAGCGACAATTACCGCAAGCTGCGCAATTCACTGCGCTGGATGCTGGGAATGCTCACCCATTACAACCGCCGCCGCACGCTCGCCTTCTCGATGATCCAGCCGCTCGACCGGCTGATGCTGCATCGGCTCAGCGAAATCGACGTTGAGGTGCGTAAGGCCTATGCCGATTTCGACTTCGCCCGCGTCGTCTCGGCGCTGTCGGCGTTCCTCAACACCGACCTGTCGGCGTTCTACTTCGACGTGCGCAAGGACGCGCTCTATTGCGAGCCGGCCTCCAGCCTCAAGCGCCTCGGCGCCCTGGAGACCATCGAGCGCATTTTCCGCGCCGTGTCGGTGTGGCTGGCGCCGATCCTGGCCTTCACCGCCGAGGAGGCGTGGCGGGCGCGCTACGCGCAAGGCGGCTCCGTGCATCTGGAACTGTTCCCGGAAATCCCCGAGACGTTCCGCGATCCCGAACTCGCCGCCAAATGGGAAAGCTTGCGCAAGCTGCGCTCGCTGGTCACCGGCGCGCTGGAACTGGCGCGCGCCGCCAAGGAGATCGGCGCCTCGCTAGAGGCCGCGCCCGTGCTCTACATCGAGGACGAAAGCTGGCGGGCGGCGCTCGAAGGCGTCGATTTCGCCGAGGTTTGCATCGTCTCCGACCTGACGGTGGCGGCCGGCCCCGCGCCGGAAGCCGCCTTTCGCCACGCCGACGCGCCGGGCGCGGCGGTGATCGTGAAGCGGGCCAAGGGCGTCAAATGCGCGCGCTCCTGGCGCTATTTCGACCCCGCCGCCGCCGACCCCGAATTCCCCGACGTGACGCCGCGCGACGCGAAAGCCTTACGTGAATGGCGCGCTCGTTCGGCGTAAGGGGGTTGGGGCTGGCGCTCGCCGCGCTCGCCCTGGCCCTCGATCAGGCGAGCAAGGTCTATGTCGCGCACGGTTTCGCCGCCGGGACGTTGCAGGGCGGGCCGCTGGCGCCGTTCGTCGATCTGGCGCTGCGCTACAATCGCGGCGTCTCGTTCAGCCTGCTGCGGCAGAACGACGCGCTCGGCGCGGCGCTGCTGACCGGCTTCTCGCTGGTGGTTGTGGCGTTCCTCTGCGTCTGGCTGCGGCGGGCGAAAACGGCGCTCACCGGCGCCGGTCTCGGGCTCATCATCGGCGGCGCGCTCGGCAACGCCATCGACCGCGCGTGCGACGGCGCGGTGATCGATTTCCTCGACCTGCACGCCCTGGGGCGGCATTTCTTCGTCTTCAACCTCGCGGATGCGGCGATCAGCGCCGGCGCGGCGCTGCTGATTGTGGAGGGGCTGGTGGGAGAGGCACGCACGGCGAAGGGGTAGCGGCTACCAAAAGCTCTCGCCGCGCCGGTAGGAGTCGAGTGACTGCCAAGCCCAGGGAGATTCGTTGGGGTCATTCTTGCTTGCAACCGCTTCTAGCACTTGCACGGCGCGCTCGGGCGCCACCTGTAGAGTGGCGCGCGCAGCGTCCGCCCGCTGGGTGATGTTGTCCGAGTTCAGAAGCGGTAGCAGACGTTCGAGCGCCGCCTGTCGCTTGAGTTCGACCCTCAACGCATGGATTTCCCTCACGATCCCGTTGCGAAGCTCCACATCCACGGGGTCGCCGTCGCGACCCGCGTGCCGCGCCCAGAATTTCCGCAAACAGGCGTCGGCGAACCGCGCCGTCAATTCATCGGTGTTCAACTCGGACAAAGCCGGATGCTTCGGCGGCGGCGTGCGCGCGTGCTCGATGCAGTCAAACGCTTCCCGAGTGGAAACATCCTCGCAAAGCCCGGCGATAGCGGCTTGCGATAACTCCTCATCGAGGTCGAAAAACCGCATGGCCGCCCATGTTCGTGTGTCGATATTCTCGTCTTCCATCAGAGCCGTCAGCATCTCGGCAGGCGCCTGGCTCCGCAACTCGGGAATCAAGGCGTTCATTCGCGCCACACGCGCCGCACGTTCCGGCGTTCGACGGTAGCGCTCGCGCCGCACGCCCAGGCCCCACGCGCTTCCGAGTTCGTCGGCGAGATCGCGGAACGCTTTTACGAGATCAGCCAAAGCGGGCTCGGCGGCGCCTTGGGACATCATTTCAGCACTCCGAACTTACGAAGATTGTCAAGGCCGATCTGGCGCCGAGTCGCGAAATCGAGCGTGTTCACCTGATCGCGATAACGACGGAATGGTTGCCCGCCATCCGGAGAGCTATTGTAATAAGCGGTTATCTCCTCGTGTTGCAGGCGCGGTATCCAAACCGTGTTGTTGTCGTCATCAATCGCTTCCTGACCGAATTTTTCCAGATCGCGTGGAATGTGGCGCGAATCTTTAGCCACATTCGAATCGTTTTGCTCGACAATATGATGTAGCTCGTAACCAAAGGTGTCTCCTTCGGGGCGTTGCTGTAGCTCGTCCAGCGACTTGGGTGTGCTGAAATTCGCTTGCAGTTGCTGCTCGACGCGCAGTTCCCAAAGATTCGTAGGTTTCGGGGCCAATGTCTCCAAGAACACAGCAATCGCATCAAGGTACGGCGTTCCATCGATCAAGAGTTCAAGGCCGCGACGCGTCAATTTGGCAGTGGCGCTTTTGGCGAACTCTCTGACTTTCTCGTTTATGTCCTTCGGCGGTCACGTAGGTCGACCCTTTGGCGCTGGTTTCGCCTCCACCTCCTTCGGCTTGTTGGCAAACCAACCGGGATTCGGCGGCGTGCCCGTCCTCGGATGTTCGGCTTCCCAATCCGGGTCCGCCTTCAACAGTCCGCACGACGCCAACGCGCGCGCCAGATCCATTCTTTCTGCGGAACCTTCGAACGGCGGGTCGGGAAGTTGCAGAAACAGGGCGGCAATTTGCGCGCGGGCGAGTTCTTTGTTTGTTGGCGCGTTTGCGATCGCATGAAGACCGGCGCGCTTGACCGAAGTATCGACGGGAAATCCGTACACATCCGAAAGCGCCCCGTCAGTCTCACTTTGCTCGCGCACCCGCCAACCCCAGGTTTCGCGGACGAGAAGGTCGATTCCGCCGACGCGGAGACCCGAATCGTCGCAATCGACTCCCCTCGCGCTCAATCTGAAAATGCGCTCCGCCGCATAGTGGTCCATGAGAAATGACTCAGTGTTTGCCCATATGAGAACATATCACGAACATTTATGCAAGAATTTTCCGCCGCGCGAGAAGACCGCGGACGATTGCGCCGGTCGCCGTTCCGTGCTCGAAAGCGCCAAACATTCGCGCGGAGACGCCCCATGTATCGCTCCCCGGTCGAAGACATCCTGTTCTCGCTGCGCCACGTCGCCGGCCTCGACGAGGCGATCGCTGAGGGACTGTTCGGCGATCTCGATGGGGACACCGTCGACTCCGTCATCGGCGAGGCCGGGCGTTTCGCCACTGAGGTGATCGCGCCGCTCAACCGCGGCGGCGATCTCGAAGGCGCGAAATGCGAGAACGGCGTCGTCACCACCCCCAAGGGGTTCAGGCAGGCCTATAAGCAATGGGTCGAGGGCGGTTGGGCCGGCGTCACCGCCCCGCCCGAGCAGGGCGGTATGGGGCTGCCGCACAGCGTCAATTTCGCCTGTAGCGAAATCTGGAACGGCGCCTCGATGGGCTTTGCGCTGTGCCCGCTGCTCAGCGAGGGGGCGCTCGGCGCGC
>Ga0134126_10012683_pt1 | contig 10634 bp, 10 predicted proteins | sample KB31752_FD_96881 | JGI IMG/M metagenome (GOLD analysis project Ga0134126, IMG submission 96881) | Terrestrial soil microbial communities with excess Nitrogen fertilizer from Kellogg Biological Station, Michigan, USA - KB3-175-2 | ecosystem: Environmental > Terrestrial > Soil > Unclassified ...
ATCTGGCAGCGGCACGCAATCCAGGTACGCGAGGATGGCCAGACGCTATTGTATGTCGACAGTCATTTTCTGCAGGATGGCTCCGCGCCCGCCTTCGAGCTGCTGCGGCAACGGGGTCTCAAGCCACGGATTCCGCACCGGTCCTTTGCGACTCCCGATCACTACGTTCCCACCGACAGCCGGGATCTGACGAGCATTGCAGACCCCGAGAAGCGCGCCATGGCGGAGGGGCTTCGCCGGGACAGCGCTGCCGCAGGCATTGCATTTTTCGGCCTTGACGATCCTCGCCAGGGCATCGTGCACGTGGTGGCGCCCGAACAGGGCTTGAGTCAGCCGGGAATGTTGATCGTGTGCGGGGACAGCCACACCTCCACGCACGGAGCGCTCGGTGCTCTTGCTTTTGGCATCGGCACAACGGAAGTTGCTCATGTCCTGGCAACGCAGACGCTGTGGCAGCGCAAGCCGCGGACAATGCGTGTCCTGCTGGAAGGGCAGCTGCCTGCGGGGGTCTCGGCGAAAGACATCATTCTGGCGATCATTGCGAAGATCGGTGCCGCTGGGGCGACAGGCCACGTCATCGAGTACGCGGGCCCGGCGCTCGCCGCCCTGTCGATGGAGGCGCGCCTCACGATCTGCAACATGAGCATCGAAGCGGGTGGCCGGGCAGGGACGATGGCGCCCGATGCGACCACCTTCGCGTATCTGCAAGGCCGGCCCTTCGCGCCTCGGGGTGAGCAGTGGAACCAGGCAGTTGAGCGATGGCGCCGCCTCACGAGCGATCCCGACGCTACCTTCGACAAAGAGGTCGCGCTCAACGTCAGCGACATGGCGCCGATGGTGACCTGGGGCAACAGCCCGGAGGACGCGGTTGCCGTCACTGCGCGGGTTCCGGACCCCGCGATAGCGCCCAGCGCCGAGCGGCGCGATGCGATGCTGCGCGCGCTCCGGTACATGGGCCTCGAGCCCGGGATGGCGCTCACGGAGCTGAAAATCGATCGGGCCTTCATCGGTTCCTGTACCAACGGGCGGCTCGAGGATCTGGAGAGCGCGGCTGCGGTGGCTCGTGGAAGGCGAGTGGCCCAGGGTGTCGAGGCGTGGGTGGTTCCAGGCTCCACCCCCGTCAAGCGGGAAGCGGAGGCTCGCGGGTTGGACCGGGTATTCAAGGAAGCGGGGTTTCAGTGGCGCGAAGCGGGATGCTCGATGTGCCTCGGCACCAACGGCGATCTCGTGGCGCCGGGGCAGCGGTGTGCTTCCAGTACGAACCGCAACTTTGTCGGTCGCCAGGGGCCGGGGTCGCGCACGCACCTGATGAGTCCTGCGATGGTGGCGGCGGCCGCCGTCAGCGGCCGGCTCGCCGATGTGCGGCAGCTGCTGGAGGGCCGCTGACCGTGGAGCGGTTCAATTCCCTGCGTGCCGTGGCATTGCCGATTGCGCAGCCCAACTTCGACACTGACCAGATCCTTCCCGCACGCTTCCTGCAGAAGCCACGAGCGCAGAACTTCAGCGAGTTCCTGTTTCGCGATCTGCGCCAGCGTCGCGATGGCACCGAGAATCCCGACTTCGTACTCAACAAACCGGCCTATCGCGCAGCGCGCATCGTCCTGGCCGAGGCGAACTTCGGGTGCGGGTCCTCCCGCGAGCACGCGGTCTGGGCGCTGTATGACTACGGTATTCGCGCGGTGATTGCACCCAGCATGGGGGACATCTTCGTATCCAACGCCGCCAAGAATGGCTTGCTCACGATCGCGCTTCCCGAGACAGTCGTGGCCGGCATGATGGAGGCGGTGCTGGCTGCGCCGGGGCTGCAGATGGAGGTGGACCTCGAGGCGCAGTCGGTGACAGTCAAAGGCGCTCGCTACGGCTTCGAGATCGATCCCTACCGCAAGCGCTGTCTGTTGAGCGGACTGGATGAGCTGGGCTACACGCTGACGCAGCTGGACAAGATAGAGGCATTCGAGCGCGACTATCGCTAGAGGGCTGCGCTCGACGAAGAACGAAGGACCTGAATCGCAAGATGAAAATCGCAGTGTTGCCGGGCGACGGCATCGGTAAAGAAGTGACCGCCGAGGCGGTGAAGGTGTTGCGCGCCGCGCTCGGCGCCAAAGCGCTCGAGCTGACGGAGGCCCCGGTAGGAGGTGCTGGCGTGGAAGCGGCGGGCGACCCGCTGCCGCAGCGAACGTTGGAGATCGCTGAGCGCGCCGATGCCATTCTGTTCGGTGCGGCCGGCATACCTGGCGATGAAGCCATTGCCTACGCCATGCGCCCTGGCGCCAGCCTGCTGCGGTTGCGCAAGGCGCTGGGGCTGTTCGCGAACTTCCGGCCCGCGTTTCTGTTCTCGGAGCTGGTGGAGGCCTCGACACTCAAGCGCGAAGTCGTCGAGGGGTTGGACATCATGATCCTGCGCGAGCTGACCGGGGATCTGTACTTCGGCGAGCCGCGCGGCGTCACGACCAACTCTGCGGGTGAGCGGGAAGCCTTCAACACAATGCGCTACTCGGAAGGGGAGGTCGAGCGCATCGTGCGTGTGGCCTTCGAGACTGCGCGCAAGCGCCGCAGGAAGGTGTGCTCGGTCGACAAGGCCAACGTGCTCGAGACCATGCAACTGTGGCGTGAAGTCGCGACGCGGGTCGGCCGCGACTACCCGGACGTCGAGTTGACGCATCAGTTCGTCGATGCGGCGGCGATGATGCTCATGCGGGCGCCCAGGCAGTTCGATGTGATCGTGACCGGCAATGTTTTCGGCGACATCCTTTCCGACGCCGCCGCCATGCTGACGGGATCGATCGGCATGCTGCCCTCCGCGTCCCTTGGAAAGGGATCTCAGGGGCTCTATGAGCCGGTTCACGGCACCGCCCCCGACATCGCCGGCAAGAACATCGCCAATCCCCTGGCGGCCATTCTTTCCGCGGAGCTCATGTTGCGTTATTCGTTCGATGATGCGCGCGGCGCGGATCGGATTTCCGCCGCAGTACGCAAGGTGCTGGCCGCCGGCTACCGCACGGTCGACATCTACCAACCCGGGATGAAACGGGTCGGCACACGAGAGATGGGGGACGCGGTGGTGGCGGCGCTATCATGAACAATATCGATCTATCGGGCCGCGCTGCGGTCATCACTGGCGGTGCGCGCGGAATCGGTTTCGCCACGGCGCAGAGATTCCTTCGTTCCGGTGCGCAGGTCGCTTTGTGGGACATCGATGCGACCCGGGTCAAGCACAGCGCGAACCAGCTGGCAGCTCTGGGTACAGTGAGCGCGCACGTTGTGGAGCTGACCGATGACTCAGCGGTCCAGGCGGCGATGGCGGAGACGCTGGCCGCGCATTCGCGCCTCGACATCGTCGTCAACAGCGCCGGCATCACCGGTGGCAATGCCCTGACCTGGGAGCTGGATCCGAAGATCTGGCGTGAGGTTCTGGAGGTCAATCTGTACGCACCTTATCTGGTATGCCGGGCCGTGGTTCCCCACATGATCGCCTCCGGTTATGGCCGCATCGTCAACATCGCCTCCATTGCCGGCAAGGAAGGCAATCCCGGCGCCTCGCACTACAGTGCTTCCAAGGCGGGCCTGATCGGCTTCACCAAGTCACTCGGCAAGGAGCTGGCGCAGAAGAACATCCTGGTCAACTGCATCACCCCGGCCGCCGCGCACACCGAGATGTTCGAGCAGATGACGCAGCAACACATCGACTACATGCTGGCCAGGATTCCGATGGGCCGCTTCGTGCTGCCCGAGGAGATCGCCGCGCTGATTACCTGGCTGTCCTCGGAGGATTGCTCGTTTTCAACCGGCGGGGTGTTCGACATCTCCGGCGGCCGCGCGGTTTACTGATGTGAGCGTCCGCGAGGGGGAAGCGTACATCGATGGCGCCGGCACGATTGCCGCAGGGCGTTATGCGGCGGAGGTCGCGGCCAGGCTCGACCGGTTGCCGCTGACGCGCACCCTGTGGCGCTTCGTGGTGCTGATCTCGCTGGGCGGTATCTTCGAGCTGTACGATTTATTCCTGACGGCCTACATCACCCCGGGGCTCATTTCGGGCGGGCTGTTCACGGGGTCGCCGGCGGGTTTCCTGGACCCGCGCGGTGTGGGCTTCTTCGTCTTCTGCACGTTCGCCGGGATGTGGGTCGGGTGCATCGGCTTCGGCTTCATTGCCGACCGGCTCGGCCGGCGCTCCATTTTCACCTTCTCCCTCATCTGGTACTCATTGGCTACGGCCATCATGGCCTTCCAGTCGACGGCTCAGTCGGTCGATCTGTGGCGCTTCATCGCCGCCATCGGCGTGGGGTTGGAGCAGATCACCATCGATACCTTCCTGCCGGAGCTCGTGCCGCCGCGGCATCGTGGCCGGGCGTTTGCCTTCTACCAGTTCATTGAGTTCTGCGTGGTGCCTGTGGTCGCACTGCTGGGGTGGCTGCTGGTCCCTCACGATCCGCTGGGACTGGCCGGCTGGCGTTGGGTCGCGCTGATCGGCTCTGTCGGAGCGATCGCGGCATGGTGGTTACGGCTGGGGCTGCCGGAGAGTCCGCGCTGGCTCGCACTGCACGGTCGTGTCGAGCGGGCCGAAGGGATCATGCGCGATATCGAGGCTCGCGTGGCCCGCGACATTGGCGCCGACGCGTTGCCACCCGCGCTCGCGAGCACCGAAACGGTGCTCGTCAAGAGCCGCTTCAGCGAGCTGCTCAAGCCGCCCTACGGCAAGCGCACGCTGGTGCTGTCGATCTTCAATCTGATGCAGACGATCGCGTTCTACGGCTTCGGTGCGTGGGTTCCCACCCTGATGATGGCCAAGGGGATGCACGTCACCACCAGCCTGGAGTACGCGTTCATCATCGCGCTCGCCAATCCCGTCGGGCCGCTGCTGGGCACGCTGATCGCCGACCGCATGGAGCGCAAATGGCAGATCGTCTCAGCCGGCACGCTGGTCGCCATTTTCATGTATCTGTTCGCCCTCCAGCAGAGCCCCTGGCTGGTGATCGTGTTCGGGGTGCTCGTGACCCTGTCCAACAACTGGATTTCGTTCCTCACCCACGGCTATCAGTCCGAGCAGTATCCGACCCGCATCCGGGCCCGTGCCGTTGGTTTCGTGTACTCGTGGAGCCGGGTCAGCGCGGCCTTGGCGGGGCTGCTGATCGGGTTCTTCCTGCATGCCGGCGGGACCATGGGGGTCGCGCTGTTCATCGGCGGCGCCATGGTCGTCATGATCGTCACCATAGGTGGGTTCGGGCCACGGACCCTGAATCGCAGGCTCGAGGAGATCTCGCACTAGGCGCGCGCATCGTCGAGGGACACGCTCCGCAGTAGAGCGCGCGTATACCGAGGGACACGTTGATGAGCGGCTCGCGAAAGGTGCTTGTAGTGGCGATCATCGCGGTTGCCGGCGCTGGCGCGGTGTGGCTCGGCCTGGCGAGGAGACACGCCCACTTCGATGCCGAGGCCGTATGGCGCAGTCTGGCGGACAGACACGCCCATTCCGGTGCGGCGCCCCTCGCGCCAGCGGCATCCGACCCTGCGACGCCTCCAGTCCGTGCGCCGCAGCCGCCGTCGCGGATTGCCGGATCCAACGCCCGCGCGCCCTCATCTGCGCCCTCCGCAACCGACTTTGCAGAGGCATTCCGGGAGGCGAGGAACTACCGGAGCTTCATCGTCAGCGCCCTGGCGGCGGCACAGCGCGGTAACCGCGACGCCGAATACTTTCTTTCAGCGGCGCTGGCGTACTGCGACGAAACCAACCGATTCTTCTTTCGCAGAGGCGACAAGACGCTCAGCGTCGATGCTGCAATCCTCGAGCGCTCGAGGTTCGGAGGCATCGATATGACGGACGCCATTCGGCGCGCGTACGATCGCTGTCGCGAGGTCAATGCGACGCAGGATGCCAGTTGGCGCACGGCCGAGCAATGGCTGGCGAAGGCGGCACAGGCGGGGCAGCCCATGGCCCAGATGCGAACCGCGGAGGACATCTTTCTGCGGCTAGCAAAGATGGATGCCGTTGCGGCAGCGGACAATGGCTCCGGCGATGAGAGTGCTGAGCTTGGTGAGGCGCGAGCCCTGGTGCGTGCGGCCGTCCAGAGCCGCGACCCGGAGGCGATCTTCGAGATGGGAGATGCGGTGGCCATCGTCAAGCCCGAGGAGCAGGGCCCGGAGTATTTCCAGGAGGCGGTGACGTGGCGGTATGTCGCCTGCCTGCGCGGGCTGGACTGCAGTCCCACCGCGGAGTGGTATCTGCAGTTCTGCCTCCACGATCCCAACTGCGTCCCCGGTGAGAGCGGGATCGACTATTTGCGCAGGGCCGCGCAGCTGCACGGGATGGTTGACCTCCAGGAGCGAGCGAATGCTCTCAACGACCAGATCGATGCGGGAGCCTGGAATGACCTGGGACTGGGCGGGTAGCGCCCACCGCTGCGGGTTGCTCGGGCACTTTCCACTGCGATGAGGGAGCTTGCCAGAGCTCTGGGCAAGGCCATCGGCCTCGTGCTGGAGCCCAAGCCCGCTGCGGCCGTCCACGGCGGCTCGATCAATGCAACTCACCGCTGGGAAACCAACGCGGGTCCGATCTTCGTGAAGGTAGCCCCTGCGGACCGACGCGAGATGTTCGAGGCGGAGGCGGCCGGCCTTGACGAACTGCGGCGCGCGAGGGCGCTGAGAGTGCCGCGGCCGCTCGGTGTCGCAAGCACTGCGCAAGAGACGGCGCTGGCACTCGAGTGGATCGATTTCGGCAGAGCCTCGCGCGCCACGGAGACAGCACTCGGCCAGCAACTCGCCGTGCAACATCGCGTGACTGCCAAGGCGTTCGGATGGGATCGCGACAACACCATCGGCAGTACTCCGCAAGCGAACGGATGGTGCGACGACTGGATCGCCTTCTTTGGCGAGCGGCGTTTGCGCCCGCAGTTGAACCTGGCGCGCGCGAACGGTTTCGGAGGCCGCTTGCAGGAGCTCGGCGAGGAGTTACTGAGCCGGTTGGATCGGCTGCTCGCAGCGCCACAGGAGCCGCCCTCGCTCCTGCACGGTGATCTCTGGGGCGGCAATTGGGGCGCCGATGCCCAAGGCGCGCCGGTGATATTCGATCCGTCCGTCTATTTCGGCGACCGCGTCGCCGACATCGCCATGACGCGGCTGTTTGGAGGTTTCGGCCGCAGCTTCTATGCGGCGTATGAGGCGGCGTGGCCTCTGCCGGCCGATGCCGACAGCCGCGTCGAGCTCTACAACCTGTACCACATCCTCAATCATCTCAATCTGTTCGGCGGCGGGTATCTGGGCCAGGCCATGAGCGCCCTCGAACGGCTGTCAGGTTGAGATTCGCACTCTCAGTGCGTCGCCACCCACGACTCAGTCGCGACGTCCTCCTTCGGATTGAGTGACTTCAGATACGAGACCAGCGTCCACACGCCGTCCGTTCCCAACTGGCCCCCGAATGCGGGCATGCCTTTGGGGCGGCCGTAATAGATCGAAGCAAAGATCTCGGCGTCGGCGCCCCCATATCGCCAGCGGCCGTCCGCCAGACTGGGACCCACCCAGCCCGAGCCGCCGCCCCCATGACAACCGTCGCAGTTCATCGCGGTGAACAACACTCCGCCCGCCTGCACCTTCGCGGGATCATTCGCATTGGGGTTGGTGGGGACCGCACCTTTGGGCAGTTCACCGCCGGCGGCGAGATGGTCCTCATAACGGATCGCCGGCGGACCGGAATCCTGCACGTGCGCCACCGGTGCATTGCGGGCGCCGCAGGCTCCGAGTAGCAAGGTGCACAGTGAGACCGCAACCGCACAGATGCTGCGTAGCCCTCTCATGGTCATAACCCGAAGATCCACACCATGCCGCCCTGGCTGGTATGGCGCGCGATGTCTTTGAGGAAGTCGGCGGGCGCTCGCACGTCCGCCGGATCATCCGCTCGCACGTCTCCCGAGAGCAGCGACCAGTCGCCGCCGATCCCGGCGTAGATGGCGATGTACTGCTTGCCGTCCGGGGCCAGGAACGCAATCGGATTGCCGACCACGCCCGAGCCCACCTTGAACTTCGAGAGCATCTTGCCGGTCTTCGCATCGACTGACTTGAACCAGCCATCCAGGGTCCCATAAAAAACCACATCGCCCGAGGTCGCGAGCGTGCCGCTCCAGGTCGGGTAGGCCTCCTTGTTCTCCCACACTTTCCGGCCGGTGCTCGCGTCCCATGCGATGAAACCACCCAGGTAGCCGCCGGCACCGGGGGAATAGGGTGTGTTGGCCCCGATGAAAGGGGTTCCCTTCACGCGAGCCGCCCGCGAGGCGGCGTAGTCCATACACAGGTTGTTGATGGCGGTATAGAAAAGATGCGTGCGCGGCGAATACGCAGGCGGAGACGCCGGGCTGACGCCCCCCTCGAGGCTCGGGCAGATGCCTTTGACGTTGCCCTTGGACGCACCCGTCTGTTTGCCCGGGTCCGTCACCGGCCGCCCCGAGGTGAGATCGATCCCGGTCGCCCAGTTCGCATTGGCGAACGCAGCGGCGACCAGTACGCGTCCGGTTTTGCGGTCGAGGGTGTAGGCGAAGCCGTTCTTGTCGAAGTGGACGAGCGCTTTGACGGGTTTGCCCTCGATGACGAGGTCCGCGAGGACCATCGTGCCGGTGGCGTCAAAGTCCCAGTTATCGTGCGGAGTGAACTGGTAGGCCCACACGAGCGCCCCGTCTTCCGGGCGGCGCGCGAGGACACTCGAGGTCCACTTGTTGTCCCCGAGGCGCTGCTCGGAGTTGTAAGGCGACGGGTTGCCGGTTCCGTAGTAGATGAGGTCCAGCTGCGGATCGTATGAGACGGAGCCCCACACGGGGCCGCCGCCGATCTTCCAGCTGTCACCGGCCCAGCTGCGCCGTCCGGCATCAGGGCCGCTGTCGTACGGTGGATGGAAAGTTTCAGGCCGAACCAACATGTCGGCGTCCGGCCCGAGATTGTGCGCCGTCCACAGGATCTGCCCGGATTTGAGGTCGAGGCCCTTGACCCAGCCATAGATGCCGAACTCGCCGCCCGCGGCACCCACGATGACCCGGTCTTTGGTGACCAGGGGCGCCATAGTCGTCGTCTCGCCTTCGGCCATGTCCGCGACCCGCGTGCTCCACAGCTGGCGTCCCGAAGCGGCGTCGACGGCGACCGTGTGGCCGTCGAGCAGGTTATAGACGATGCGACCGTCGGCGAAGGTCGCACCGCGATTGATCGAGTCGCAGCAAGCGACCCCGAGCGCGTTGGGACTGGCCGGCGGCCGATACTTCCAGCGCAGCGGGTATCCCTCCTCCTTGAGATCGAACGCGTAGAGGACGTTGGGCCAGGGCGTAACCACGTACATCGTGTCGCCAACCACGAGAGGCTGGCCTTCGTGTCCGCCGAGCACGCCGGTCGAGAACGTCCATATGGGATGCAGTCTTGCGGCGTTTTGCGCGTTGATCTGCGCAAGCGGACTGAATCGGGTTGAGCCGTAGTCTTTGCCTGGCATGGTCCATTCGCCTGCAGCGGCCCCCTGCGCAAGGAGGGGATGGCTTGCCGCCGCGGCCAGCATCGTTGCCGCAAGCGCTCTCCGCCAACTCATTTCGGCCGCCCATAGTGTGCGATGAAGACTGCCTTGCCCAGCAGGTGATCCTGCACAACGGAGGTCACCATGCCACCGCTCGATTCCGCGGCCACGGGCAACTTCGCGACATCCAGCGCGTAGAGCGTGAACACGTAGCGATGGGGCGGGTCGCCGGCGGCCGGGCAGGGGCCATGGTAGGCGTCCTCACCCAGGTCGGAGCGCCCCTGCTGAGCACCCACCGGCAAAGCCTTGCTGCCGAGCGCACCGGCGCCTTCGCTCAAGTGATCCGTGGAAGGCGGCAAGTCATAGACGACCCAGTGCCACCATCCGGAAGGGGTGCTGCGCTCGTCCGGGTCGAAGAGGGTCAGCACGAAACTCTTCGTGCCGGCCGGTGCACCCTGCCAGGACAGCGCCGGAGACACATTGCCGCCGGAACAACCAAACGCCTTGGCGGTGTACTTCTCGGGCACGCTGGCTACGAGCCTGGAATCGGGGCTCGTGAGGACGAAGTCTGTGGCCCGACTCGGCGTTGTCCCGAGCGTGCAGAAGAGAGCCGCAAGCGGGGCCAGCAGACGCGCAGTGTGTGTACGGAGATCAGGGCACGAGCTCATCTGCGTTCACTCCGTAAGAGTCCGGCAGCCGCCAGAGTGAGCGTAAGCGCCCACCGCGTCAACGGGTTACACCCGGTGCCAGTACGAGCTGACGACGGAGGTGGCCTCGCCGATCTTGGCGGCAATCAATGTCAGGTGGGCTTCCGTGATCCCGAAGGTATCGATCTCGACATGCAGCTTGCCGTTGGTGGCGAACTCGGCGACCACGCGGCGCGGGATGAAATTGATGTTCTGGAATCGCTCGAGGACGCGAGCGAGCACGCCGGGGTCAGCGTCGGCGACGACCCGGAGTCGCAGCAGGGAACCCTCTGGAGAGGACATGGGAGCAATCCTGTTGAAGATGAACGATCGCGATACACACAGACGAGCCCCGGCTTTCCGCGAAAGCCGGGCAGGTAATGGGTGCGATGCGATCCAGGTGCTGGCCCATGAGTCTGCTGAGTATGCCGCACGGCGAGTGTTGGCGGAACCCCTGCCGATTGCGCTTACAATGA
>Ga0134126_10012684_pt1 | contig 10634 bp, 6 predicted proteins | sample KB31752_FD_96881 | JGI IMG/M metagenome (GOLD analysis project Ga0134126, IMG submission 96881) | Terrestrial soil microbial communities with excess Nitrogen fertilizer from Kellogg Biological Station, Michigan, USA - KB3-175-2 | ecosystem: Environmental > Terrestrial > Soil > Unclassified ...
AAAAAATAATATTATGATAAAGCTTCAAGTAATTGGCAACCTGGGTAAGGACTGTGTCACCAATACGGTGAATGGGAAGAATGTGATCAATTTCAACGTGGCCCACACCGAGAAATTCCGCGACGCCCAGGGAAACCAAAAAGATAAGACCATTTGGGTGGAATGTGCTTATTGGACGGACCGTACCGGCATCGCCCCTTATCTCAAAAAAGGCACCCAGGTATATGCCGAAGGGACTCCCGAAGTCCGGACCTATCCCAAGAACGACGGGACTACCGGCGTCTCGCTGACGCTCCGCGTACAATCCGTTCAACTCCTGGGCAGCCGCGGCACCGAAGGTGGCGGCGGTTATTCCGGCGGCGGCTATGCCGGTGGCAACGAAGGCGGCTATTCCGCACAGTCCAGCCCCTCCCGCGTCCCCTCGGCCGGCGACATCACCGAGCCCATCGACGATCTTCCGTTCTAATTTCTTTAGAATCCCCGGTTTACCGGGGATTCTGCTTTTCATGGTCCCGCACCCAAGTTTCCACCTCCGCCCGGCTCACCGGCGCCCGCCGGTCATTTACATTCACCACCACCAGCCACCCCGTTTTCCCCGGTGTCGCGAGAAAAGCATTCACCAGGTTATTCTGCTCGCTCACCAACGGCCGCCCACTCGTAGGATTCCACAACTCCTTGGCACACAAGCATCCCATCGTAGGCGTTAGCGGATAGAACGGCCGCCCTTTATAATAGTCCGGATCGATGGTCGTCCCATGCGCAATGATCTCGGTGCGCCCGATAGCCCCCGCAGTAAACGCCTCCCTCATCGGGGCGTACGACCGCCAGCTGTCCGGCAACAGCACCAAATATTCTCCCGCCGCATCATCGTATGCCTGCGTCGAATCATGAAAATAATCCGCCCACTTCCCCTCGCCCGGCATCAGCAATTGCAGGTTCGGCGTCGGCCCGATAAAATCCGTATGCGAAATATCCGTCCCCGTGATGCTGAAGACCCCCTGCGGGGTGTTCCCATTGGTGAGAAAATAAGGCAACCCGGGGCCGCTCCGCGCCAGCTGCTCGAAAACCGCGAGCTGCCCATCGGCATTTCGTGCAAAGGTCCCATCGGCATATTGCACGATAGCCAGCCCCGGATAATCCCGGTCCCATCGCTGAAAGGAGTAAATGACCTTACTGTTTAGCCGCTTAGCCATACCCAAAAGCTCCGTGATGCGCGGCGTCGCCCCGGGGCCGTCCGTACCCAGGTAGTTGAACAAGGCCTGCAAAACCGCCACCGAATCATAACCTGGAAACCGCTCCACGATCCGGAATTTCAGCGAATCCATATGTGCTACGCTCGTATCCGCCCGGTAGAGATATACCTCAGCAACCGCGAAAAGCTTGGGGTCTTTCTCCCTCGACAGCACTGCTGCCATCTCCCGCCGATACCGGTCCGGCTCGACGGCATAAACAGCCTCCAGCAAGGCCAGCCGCGTATCATACTGCAAAGAATCATACCCGGCAAACATCCGCCCAAAACCAGCCCGTACCGCGGGCCCGTCAAAAAGGAATTGCTCGACCGCCCAGCAGGCCGAAAGATACCCCTCTTCCGTGTCGCTGTCCAGCGGCTCGGCAAAATGTTTTGCCACCACCCGCTCCCGCAGATCTTTCTCCAGCGCCATCCGCTTGTTGTACAGCACAAAATCCGTGTGGATATCCCCGAGCCGCGTCTGCGCCCAACCCGGCCCCGCCGCCGCCAGCAGCAATAGAACAAACAAGATTCGCATGGCACGAAAATAAAAAAAGCCGCCCGGATGGGCGGCCCTGTATCAGCAAAAAGAAGGTTAATATCCCGGATTCTGCTGCGAAGCAATATTCGGATTCCGCAGGATCTCCTGTTGCGGGATCGGCATCAGCCGTGCGAAATACCCAAAAGGAATGTTCAGGGCATCTCCCGTGACATCGTCGCCATCGTTATGTAAACGGTTGACATCCTGTCCAAGCCGCTGCAGATCATAGAACCGGTCCCCTTCAAAGGCCAGTTCCTTCCGGCGTTCCGTGATGATATCGGCGAGCAGGTTCGGACCGGTATCCAAATAGCCGGCAAAAGCCGGATCGCGCTCGGCCATCAACGCATTCAGCCACTGCTGCGCATGTGTATCGTCGTTCATGCGGTTAGCACATTCCGCGGCGATGAGATAGACCTCCGCCAGCCGGATCACCTTGAGGTTATCTTTATCCGTATTCAGCGCATTGGGGTATTTGTTGACTACGATAGCGGGCGCGAAGGCCGCGGTATAACCATAAACCAGCAATTGGGCACGCGCATCCGTGGGGCTGTAGAGCGAAGCCAGGGCGCTGTCGCAGTACACATCCTGGTAACCATGCTCGTAGAACGCCCCCAGATCATCGGTGCTGTTGTTGTTCACCGCGTCGCAGTCGATCTCGAACATCACCTCCACACCACCCGTTTGCACACCCGGGTTGTTCCAGAAGGCCGTCAGCGCCTGTGGCGTCACGAGGGTGAACGGACCACCCTGGATCACATCCGTCGCAGCCGCATAGGCATCGGCGTAATCGCCCATATACATATAGACCCGCGCCAGAAGACCCTCGATCGCATACTGGCTGATAAACACGGAGCTCACATATTGCGGCGCCGACGCCATCGCCTTGTTGAGATCGCTCACGATCTGCGCATATACCTGCGCCACCGTCGACCTTGCAGGAAGGGCGTTGACATTATAATGGAGTACCAGCGGTACGCCCAGCCCGGTGGAGTCGAAAGTATAAGGCCCGCCATAGATATTCACGAGCTTGAAATAGAGCAATGCCCGTAGCGCATAGGCCTGCGCCTTGACGGTGGCGGCGGCAGCGCCGGTGTCGGGGGCATCGATGATCTGGTTCGCTTCCAGGATGCCGTTATACGATTCCTGCCACATGCCCTGGACCACCCCGTCCGCGACAGGCGTATTGTATTCCCATTGTACCACATACCGTCCGCTGTTCCGGGCCTGTAACCAGATATTATCGGCCATCAGATCGCCCAGGATGGGGAAGTCGCGGCCGAATTGGTCGACGTTCCGCAGCTCGGCATATAGCCCGTTGAGGGCGGTCGACAGCAGCTGCGGCGTATTCAGCGCTTCGTTCGTAGGTAAAGCGCCAGCCGGGGTTTTGTCTACAAATGATTTGGAGCAGGAGCCCAGCGCCAATCCCAACGCCGTAATCCAAATGAAATATAGTTTGTGCTTGTTCATACTTTTCGTTTTGAGGATAGTTTTTCATTCATTAGAACCCGATCTTGATACCGCCTGCGATCGTTTTGGGGATCAGCACTTCCAGGTTGGCCTGGCTGTTGATACCGGATTCCGGATCATAAGGCAGGTTCTTGTCGACACCCCAGGTGGCCAGATTGGTTCCGCGGATATAGATGCTCAGCTTGTCGATCTTCAGCTTCTTCAAAATTGTAGCCGGCAGATTATAGCTGAACTGCAGATTTCGCAGCCGGATATAGTTGCCTTTGTACAGCCACCTTGTGCTGGGCTGGCTGCTCTGGCTCGGGTCGCCATATACGATCTGCGGTACATTGGTCTTGTCGCCGGGCTTCTGCCAGGCTGTGAGCTGGCTGCTCAGCTGATTGAGGCCGCCCACATATCCCCCGTCGCTGTTGAGATAGTTGAACCAGCTGTCGAAGATATAGTTGCCATACTGGTAGTCGAACTGGAAGTCCAGCACCCACGGACCCAGCGTAAAGGTGTTGTCCAGGCCGCCGAAGAACTTCGGGGCTGCCGAAAGATTATCCAGCGAATACGCAGCACTGTTATAATTATTAGTCAGTGTTTTCCTGGTGGCGTCCGTATACCATTGCGCCGCCCCCGTTTGCGAGTTGACACCTGCCCATATCGGCAGATAGTATTCCTGCAGGTCGTGGCCCACCGTATACTGGAACTGACCGCTCGGGATCGAAGTGCCCTTGTACAGGTTCGTTACCCGGTTCATATTATGCGAGATGTTGAACTGGATCTCCCATTGGAAAAGCGGAGTGACCACCGGCCGGGCGTTGATCAGCAGCTCGAACCCCTTGTTCACCAGGCTGCCTACATTCTCGTTCTGTGAAGCGAAACCAGTGGTATAGGAGAAGGGCACCGGGGACAACAGGTCGTTGGTCGTCCGGTGATAATAATCGATGGTACCGTCGATCCTGTCCTTGAGGACGGCAAAATCCAGCCCGAGGTCCAGCGATTCGTTCTTTTCCCAGGTGAGGCCACTGTCGCCTACATTGGTGGGTACCAGACCAGCCTGCCCGCTATAGTTCGAAGAGCCATAGGTCGGCAGGGCCGTGTAGAATCCAAACCCGTTCGTATTCCCCGTTTGCCCGTAAGATGCCCGCAGCTTCAGCAGGTCGAAAATATGCTGATCCTTCATGAATGCCTCCTCATTGATATTCCAGCTGGCGCCTACCGAGTAGAAGCTACCCCAGCGATGCTCCGCCCCAAACACCGAGGACTCGTCCCGGCGAAGGCTACCGCTGATCACATACCGGTCCTTGTAGTTGAAATCGGCAATACCGAAATAGGAAAAGGTCGATTGTTCCTGCGGCAGTGCGGAAGCCTGGGTAGGATTCGCGGCGTTGACAAGATATTTCAGTCCCAGGGTTTGCGGGAAGCCATGACCCATAGCATTCAGCGAATACAATTTGAAATCATAGGCTTCTACCCCTGCCTTGACATCGAAATATTCATCGCCCTCCTTATTGATCTTTTGCTTCAGGTCGGCGAAATTCGACCAGGTATAGTCGAAAACGCGGGCGTAGTTGGAGGAAGCAAATCCCTGTTGCTGATACCCGTCGCCATAAAAGGGATTCCAGTACTGGTCTTCCTGTACCGCAACATACTCCCCGGCAAACCGGGAGGTGAACTTCAGGTTGTCCAGGATCTTCAGTTCGCCCGAGGTGCTGCCCCGCAGCGCGGTCTGTTGTGCCTGGTTATTGTTCCAGGCCGCGGTTACCAGCGGGTTGTAGATCGATGCCCCTACCGGGAACTCGTTCAGGCTATCGTATTGGCCCCACCGCAATTGGCCGTTCGGCAGCCGCGGCGTATACCAGGGTAGTGTGAAGAAGGACGCAAGCACCGGGTTGGCGTAGGTCCCGCCATTGGACGGCGTATGCTGGTTCGTATTGGTACCGTTGATATTGGCCGAAAGGGTGAACCGGTCGGAAGCCTTATGCGTGACCGCCAGCGCGCCCGTAAACCGTTGAAAATCGCTGGCGATGCTGATCCCCTTTTGATCGAAATAGCCCGCCGATGCATATATAGTGGTCTTATCGTTACCGCCGGCCATCGACAACGTCACCTGGCTTTGGCCCCCCTTTTGCGAGGCGACATCGAACCAGTTCGTATTCGTGGACGTATAGTTGGCCGGGTATCCAAGGGCCTGTGTGATGAGCTGGTCGGCATCGCCGTTGCTGGTGACATAGCCCGCATTGATAAGTGCCTGGCGCAACGTCGTCTGCAACCCCAGCGAGTTCTCCGGTACATTACTCGGCGTATAGGCCCGGCTGTTCTGTCCAAACTCACCCGTGAGGGAGAAATGCGTCAGCCCCGCACGCCCCCGTTTCGTCGTGACCAGCACGACCCCGTTACCGGCACGCGACCCATACGGCGCCGTGGAAGCCGCGTCCTTGAGCACCGAGATATTGTCGATATCGTCGGGGTTCATGGCGCTGAGGGGGTTGGCGGTCGTGGTGTTGACCGTGAGATCGGTGGTCGTGGTGATGGCCCCGTCGATCACCCAAAGGGGGCTCGTGCTGGCATTGACACTCCCGATACCGCGGATAACGATATCCGTGCCCGAACCCGGCGCCCCGGAAGCCGAAGACACATACATGCCCGGCACCGACCCCTGCAGGGCCTTGTCCACCGAAGTAAAAGGCCTGTCGGCGAGGATCTTGCCGCTCACCGTGGTGACGGCTCCCGTGACATTGGTTTTGTTTTGCGTTCCATAGGCTACGACTACGACTTCGCTGAGGCTCTTGTTCGCCGGCTGTAGCGACACCGTCCCGATGGTCGTCTTTCCGGAAATGCCTGCCTCCAGGGTAGAGAAATTGACGGCGGAGATCACAAGGGTCCTGGCGTTGTCCGGAACGGTGAGCATAAAGCTGCCGTTGTTATCCGTGCTCGTACCCCTGTTCGAACCCTTCACGGCGATGGAAGCCCCGATTACCGGCGCCCCGTTCGCATCCAGAATGGTTCCTGAAATGGTGTGACTCTGTGCGGAAACTTGTCCCATGAGCAAGACAAAGCTCCATAGGAAGAGGAAAAATCTTCTCATACGAGTTGTTTTAGTGAAAGAAAGTCGATCGAATTATATAACAAAATTAACGATATAAGTCCCTTTCGAAGTTGCCTCTCATGTAATTGACGATCTTTGCGTCTCTTAAAAGTAACGCATGACGAATACATCTATTGTTGTCCCCTATGAAGAGCTGCATGATTTTACGCTTTCGGTCTTTCAAAACATGGGCTGTCCGCCGCAGGATGCCGTCACCGCGGCCGCCGCTTTGCTCAGCGCCGATCTTCGGGGCATCGATTCGCATGGCGTTGCCCGTTTGTCCGGGTACGTCCGGCTGCAGGAGGCTGGGCGGGCCAACCCCAAACCCAATGTGCGGGTGATCCATGAGACACCCTCCACCGCTGTAGTCGACGGCGACAGTGGACTAGGCCTCGTCGTCGCTCCCTATGCCATGCAGATCGCGATCGAAAAAGCCGCAGCCGTAGGCACTGGGTGGGTCAGCGTCCAGAACTCCAACCACTTCGGCATCGCCGGATATCATGCCCTGAAGGCAGTCCAGAGGGATATGATCGGCATCGCCATGACCAATGCGAGCGCCCTCGTCGCGCCTACCTTTTCACTGGAACGCCTGCTCGGCACCAATCCCATCTGCGTCGCAGTGCCGGCAGGGGAGGAGCCACCCTTCGTCGCCGACCTTGCTACGACGACCGCCGCCAACGGTAAGCTGGAGATCCTTCAGCGTAAGAACGAAGCGGCACCTCTCGGCTGGATCCAGGACAAAGATGGCCACCCCTCTACCAATGCCCATGAACTCAAATCCGGCGGCGCCCTCCTGCCTCTCGGCGGCGACCGTGACCACGGCAGCCACAAAGGCTATGCTCTCGGCGCCGTCGTCGACATCTTTTCCGCGGTGCTCAGCGGCGCCAACTACGGACCCTGGGTGCCTCCCTTCCCCGCTTATGTCCCCATGCCCACCGGCATGCCCGGAAAAGGCATCGGCCATTTCTTCGGGGCCATGCGCGTCGACGCTTTCCGCCCCGCCGCCGACTTCAAAACACATATGGATCACTGGATCAGGCGTTTTCGAAGCGCCAAACCCGTCCCCGGCGCGGATCGCGTGCTGATCCCCGGCGATCCCGAACGGGAGATGGAGCACGAACGCCGCCTCCACGGTATCCCCCTGCTGCCCGCCGTGGTGGAAGATCTTAAGAACATCGCCCAAAAGCTGGGGGTGGAAAGCAAGCTTTTCGAAAATTTCTAACGCCGCAGACGTTATCTTTGCGGTCCCAAAATCCGGTCCACCAGGCGGCCGGGAAAAACGATGTCGAAATGAAAATCATGAAATTCGGCGGCACCTCGGTCGGTAAGCCCGAAAGGATGCGCCAGGTCAGCCAGCTCATCACCGCGGACGCGGAACCCAAGATCGTCGTACTCAGCGCCCTCAGCGGCACGACCAACTCCCTCGTGGAGATCGGCAACGCCATCTCCGGCGGCGCCCGCGAAAAAGCCAAGGAACTCATCGACAAGCTGGAGGCCCACTACCAGGGCTTTATCAAGGACCTCGTGAAGAAGGATGCCTCGCTGAACAAGGCCAGATCCATCGTCGCCGAACATTTCGAATTCCTGAACATCATCCTGAAGATCTCCTTCAGCGAAGCGCTGAACAAAGACATCCTCGCCCAGGGTGAACTGTTGTCTACCAAGCTATTCTCCGTATTCTGCGAAGAGAACGGCATCGATCACCTGCTGCTGCCAGCCCTCGAGTTCATGAGCATCGACAGCCACGACGAACCCCAGATCAACGGCATCAAGGCAAAGCTCACCCAGCTTCTGCAGCAACACAAGGATAAAACCCTTTTCATTACCCAGGGTTATATCTGCCGCAACGCCCGCGGCGAGGTGGACAACCTCAAACGCGGTGGCAGCGACTACAGCGCCTCGCTCATCGCCGCAGCCATCAACGCAAGCGTTTGCGAGATCTGGACGGATATCGACGGCATGCACAACAACGACCCGCGCGTCGTCAAAAAGACCTTTGCCATCGACCAGCTCAGTTTCGAAGAAGCAGCCGAACTCGCCTACTTTGGCGCCAAGATCCTGCATCCGGCCTCCATCTGGCCGGCACAGTTCTATCGCGTGCCGGTGAAACTGCTCAACACCATGCAGCCCGAGGCCAAAGGGACCCTCATCACCGAAGAAGCCGGCTCCGTTGGCGTAAAAGCCATCGCGGCCAAAGATGGTATCGTCGCCATCAATATCCGCAGTAGCCGCATGCTCCTGGCCTACGGCTTTCTCCGTAAGATCTTCGAGGTCTTCGAAAAATACCGCACTCCGGTGGATATGGTCACTACCTCCGAAGTAGCGGTGTCCCTCACCATCGAAAGCACCGCCGAGATGAAATCCATCGTCCGTGAACTGGAACCGTTTGGGACTATCGAAGTGGAGGAGAACCATAGTATCGTCTCGATCGTCGGCAATGAGCTGACCCAGACTCCGGACGTGCTGAGCAAGCTGTTCGATTCATTGAAGCAGGTGCCGGTCCGCATGGTCAGCTACGGCGGCAGCAAACACAATGTGTCGGTGCTCATCCCCTCATCTCATAAGACCGCGACCCTGCAAAGGCTCAACAAAGGACTCTTCAATCTCGATTAAAGCGAAGATTCTTATACTAACGGCCCTGCTCCTGCAGGGACTTTGCCTGTCGGCCCAGCAGGTGGGCAATTACCTATCCGGCACCATCGTGGATTCCGCCGGCGGCACCCCCCTCGCCGGCGTCAGCGTATTCCTCAACAATACCTCCCGTGGCACGACAACCGGCGCCAACGGCGATTTCCGCCTGGACATACCCCGGGGCACTTTCCAATTGGTATTCTCCGCGATCGGATATACCACCCGGGTGATCGACGTCAACGGCGCTCACCTTCCTCCACCCTTGCACCTGCTCCTGCACCCGAAAGCCACCGAGCTCGCCGCCGTGACCGTCGAGCCCTATGACAAACACGGATGGGCGAAATGGGGTAAGTTCTTCATCGAGAACTTCATCGGCACCACGGAAAATGCCGCCGACTGCAAGCTCAGGAATCACGACGTACTCCGGTTTTACTATTCCCGCCGGAGCAACCGGCTTTCCGTGACCGCTACCGAACCCCTGCAGATCGACAACTACGCCCTCGGTTATACCCTCACTTTTCAGCTGGAAGGCTTCAAAACCGATTTCAATAATAAATATGTGCAGTCTTTCGGTTACCCCTATTTCCAGCCGATGACGCCCGGGAATGCGGATCGGGAGCAGTACTGGGCCTTTAAACGACGACAGGCCTACACCGGCTCGATGCTCCAGTTCATGCGCAGTCTCTATGGCGGCCATTCGATCACTCGAGGTTTTTTAATCCAAAAAGAGGTTACCGGACCCAACGCGGAAAAACGCCGGGTCAAAACCATCTACCGGCCGGATTTTCAAAAACCCGGCAGCTTCCCGATGGATACCCTGCATTATTTCTGGAATGTACTGCGGCAACCCGATGTCATTACCTGGCGGGAGGTCGTCCCGCCGGACAGCATATTCAAGGTGGCGCCGGACGGAAGCCGCGAACTGTACTTCGGTACGCCGTTGATTGTACTCTTTGGCGTCCGGCAGGCCGCCGGCAGCGAGCTTAAAGAATCGGGGCTGAAACTGGTCACCCCACAGCCCATAAAAGTGGAAGAGAATGGCAATTACTACCCGGCGCAGGAAGTGCTGAGCACCGGCTACTGGGGCCAAACGGAAAAGATCTGCAATCTCCTGCCGCTGGACTACGGCTTCTAATGAATCCACCCGTTCACCTTCATCCATTCCGCAAGCCGGTCCGGCCACTGGTCACCCCCGGAAGTAGGATTCCACATCCCAAACCCATGCCCTCCTTTCGGAAAGACATGCATTTCGGCGGGCACATGGTGCTTTTCCAGTGCCTCATAGAAATAAAGGCTATTCACCACCATCACCGTTTTGTCGTCTTCGGCATGGACCAGAAAAGTCGGCGGCGTCTGGTCCGTGACCTGAAGTTCGTTGGAATAGAGTTGTATCTCCGCCGGATCGGGATGCTTTCCCAGCAGATAGTCGCGCGAACCCCGGTGGCCGATGCTGTCGGAAAAAGAAATCACGGGATATAAAAGGACCATGAAATCCGGTCGCAGCGAGACACCGGCGGTATTTTCGATCACCGCATGATTGAAATGTGTTCCCGCCGTCGAAGCCAGGTGGCCGCCGGCGGAGAAACCCATGATGCCTACCGCGCCGGGATTGACGCCCCAATCTTTGGCATGCTCCCGCACCACCTGGATCGCCCGTTGCGCATCCTGCAAAGGCCCGATGGTCTTGTCTACCA